>Ga0268264_10004243_pt1 | contig 12234 bp, 8 predicted proteins | sample KBSSwiS32_FD_190357 | JGI IMG/M metagenome (GOLD analysis project Ga0268264, IMG submission 190357) | Switchgrass rhizosphere microbial communities from Kellogg Biological Station, Michigan, USA - KBS Switchgrass S3-2 (SPAdes) (version 2) | ecosystem: Host-associated > Plants > Roots >... | reverse complement strand
CACCTCCTGGATCGAGACGTCCCCCGGGGTGAGGTACTTGGCGATGGTGAGCTTGAGCGCGCTGTCGTCCGGGAAGTCGTAGAGCACCTGGACGGAGCCCTTGCCGAACGTCTGCCGCCCGATGATCACCGCGCGGTTCAGGTTCTTGAGCGCGCCGGCCACGATCTCCGAGGCGGACGCGGAGCCGGCGTTGACCAGCACCGCCACCGGGTAGGCGAGGTCGCCGTCGTCCGGGTGCGCCTTCTTCTCCTCGCGCAGCTGCTCCGAGTGGCCGACGGTGGCGACGATGGTGCCCTGGGAGACGAAGAGGTCGGAGACCTGGATCGCCTGCTCCAGCAGACCGCCGGGGTTGCCGCGCAGGTCCAGCACCAGGCCCTTCAGGCCGCCCTGGGCCTCCAGCTCGCGCTGCATCCACTGCAGGGAGACCTGGAGGTCGCGGGTGGTGTTGCCCTGGAAGTTCTTGAGCCGGACGTAGCCCACGCCCTTGTCCAGCAGCTTGGACTGGACGGACTCGATGCTGATCATCGCGCGGGTGAGCGTCTCCGCCTGCGGGTGCTCCCAGCCCTTGCGGTCCACGGTGATGGTGACCCGCGAGTCCACCGCGCCGCGCAGCTTGGACACGGCCTCGTTGAGGTCCATGTTGACGGTGGACTCCTCGCCGATCTTCCGGATGATGTCGTCCTTCTTGATCCCCGCCTTGTGCGCCGGGGTCTTGGGGAGGACCTTCACCACCGTGAGGTTCCCCTCCTTCATCTGGATCACGAACCCGAGGCCGCCGAACTCACCCTTGGTGGTGAGCTTCATCTCCCGGTAGAGGTCCGGGCGCAGCAGGACGGAGTGCGGGTCCAGCTTGGAGAGCATCCCGTTGACCGCCGCGTACTCGACGTCGCGGGTGTCCTCCATGGGCTTCATGTTGTCGTTGATGAAGCGGAAGATGTCCTTGAGCGTGAAGGACATCTTCCACAGCGAGTCCACGTGGCTGATGTCGAAGCTCTGGACCTTGTTGCCGACGGTGATCTTCACCTTCCCCTGGTCCGCGCTGCCCTCCACGATCACGTCGGGGACGGTCTTCTCCACGTACTCCAGCGCGGAGATCATCATCTCCTTCGGCTTGATCCGCTTGGGGTCCACGTAGTGGTCCTTCACGTAGAGGATCACCTTGGTGAACACGCGCGGGTTGGAGAGGTCGTGCTGCGGCTTCTCCATGCCGCCGCGGAAGTCGCCGTTGCCGCCGGGGCCGGCGACCGCCTGGCTCAGCATCACCGGGACCGGCGCGCGGTCCTGGCCGACGAAGGCCCAGGCTCCCAGCAGCAAAGAGATGGTCAGCACCCGGCGGAGGAGACGTGGCATTGAGAGGACCCGATTCACAGAACCTTGAGAACGGTCGGAGTGGGAAAAAGTTCTGAAGCGTCTAGGACTTCGCTCGACGGACACTAATCATGGCATACCTGTGCTTCAAGGCGACCGCAGGTAACGAACACCTGGGTGCAGCCAAGGGATTTCCGAGCAGCTAGGTCGGTGTGGGCAGATCACCGCTCTCCCGCAGGGCACGGAAGAGCAAGGTGCCGGACACCACCGCCACCGGGATGAAGAACAGGTTGAGGATCGGCACCCACAGCAACACGTAGACCGCGGCGCCAAATCCCAGCGACAGCGAGAGGCGGCGGAAGACCACCCCGCGCACCTGCCGGAACGGGTACAGGTGCCGCGCCATCGGCGCGTCCAGGTACTCGGTCGCCAGCCAGGCCATCGTCCACGCCGGGCCCAGCACCGTCCACAGCAGGGTCCCGGCCACCGGCACCAGGTGCAGCAGGATGAGGAGGGCGTGCCCGGCGAGGAGGATGGCGATGCGCGCCAGGGTGTGGCGGATGGAGGTGAAGGATTCAGCCAGCATCCGGCCCAGGGAGAAGGGGCGCGGCTCGACGCCGCCGCAGAGCGCCTCGGTGGCCTCGGAGAGCGGGTCCTGCAAGGGGGCGAGCAGGAGGACCGGGACGGTGTTGAGCGAGATGACGGTGAGGAGCGCGAAGAGGACCACCCAGAGGAGGCCCCAGAGGAATTCGCCGAAGCCGGAGGGCGGCCGGTGGACGAAGCGCTCCAGGAGCGGGGAGGTGAAGCGCCACCAGGCGGCGACGGAGCCGATCAGGCTGGCCAGGGTGACCAGGGAGGCCAGCAGCGAGAGGCCGAAGAGGCGCGGGGAACGGAAGATCAGGCCCAGGGCGGTGAAGGGGAGGCGCAAGCCCCGGGCAAAGTCCAGGGGAGAGCCCCGGGAGGGGATCACCGGAATGGGTGAAGCCTGGTCCATGACCGTTATATACGCGGAACGCCGCCACTCCTTGCGCATCCAAGCAAGACCTGACCCTGGTCCATGTCCCTCGACACCGCGCGCGCTGCTGAGACCCCCATCACGGGGATGGCCGACCTGCTGGCGTACTTCCGGACCGCGGAGCGGCCGCGGGCCGAGCACCGCCTGGGGCTGGAGCACGAGAAGCTGATGGTCCTGGGCGGGACCCGCCCGCCGGCGCCGGTGCCCTACGAGGGCCCGCGCGGGGTGGGGGCGCTGCTGGAGGCGATGGGGACGTCGTACACGCCGTTCCGCGAACGCGAGGGCGGGCCGGCCATCGCGCTCCAGCGCGGGGCGCTGACGGTGTCCCTGGAGCCGGGCGGGCAGGTGGAGCTGTCCGGGACGCCGGCGAGGACCGCGCGGGAGCTGCACCAGGAGAACGTCCAGCACCTGGACGAGCTGGGGAAGGCGGCGGCGGGGCTGGGGATCAAGATCGCCGCGCTGGGGTACCGGCCGTTCGGGGTGACGGGCGAGATGCCCTGGATGCCGAAGACGCGCTACGCGCTGATGCACCAGAGCCTGGGGGAGCGCGGGAAGCTGGCGCTGGACATGATGCTGATGACCGCCACCGGGCAGGTGTCCCTGGACTGGGCGGACGAGGCGGACTGCGCGCGGAAGGTGTGCGCGACGGCGAGGGTGGCGCCGCTGATGGTGGCGCTCTACGCGAACAGCCCGCTGGTGCGCGGGCAGCCGTCGGGGGTGATGTCGTTCCGGTCGCGGGTGTGGGCGGACGTGGATCCGGCGCGGTGCGGGTACCTGCCCTCGATGATCGACGGGAGCTTCTCGTACCAGTCGTACGCGGAGTGGGCGCTGGACGCGCCGATGCTGTTCCTGAGGCGGGGCGGGGAGTACCGGGCGGTGAAGATGACGTTCCGGCAGCTCATGCAGCGGGGGTTCGAGGGGAAGCCGGCGACCTCCGCGGACTGGCTGGACCACCTGTCGACGCTGTTCCCCGAGGTGCGGATCAAGAAGGTGATGGAGGTGCGGGGGGCGGACTGCGTGAACGCGACCCAGACCGCGGCGCTGGCGGCGCTGTGGAGAGGGCTGCTGTACGACGCGCAGGCGCTGGGGGAGGCGGAGCGGTTGCTGCCCCGGTTGAGCTTCGCGGAGCACCAGGAGCTCCACAAGGCCGCGGGGGAGGCCGGGCTGCGGGCGACGCTGCGGGGCGCGCCGCTGGCGGCGCTGGCCAGGGAGCTGGTGCAGATCTCGCGGGGCGGGTTGATGCGGATGGACCCGGAGGACGCGCCGCTGCTGGACGTGCTGCTGGAGATCGCGGAGGGCGGGCGGTCGCCGGCGGAGCGCGTGCTGGAGGCGTGGGAGCGAGACCGCGATCCGGTTGCCCTCATCGAGCGGTTCGCGCCGTAGACTGCCTCCTTTCTGCCGGAAGGGAGGTCTCCAACCATGAAGTTCATGTACCTGGCGACTCGCGGGGCGGAGGATCCGACCCACGCGTGCATGCCGTTGTTCCTCGCCAAGGGCGCCAAGGACGCGGGCCACGAGGTGGAGGTGGTGATGGCCGGCGACGCGGTGGTGCTGTTCCAGGAGACCACCGCGGAGAACACCAAGGGCGTCGGGATGCCGAACGCCAAGGAGCTGATGGCCACCCTGAAGGAGCTGAAGATCCCGGTGTATGGGTGAGGGGCCTGCTGCCGCGGTCGCGGCATCGATGAGGAAGTGGTGCGGTCGTGGTGCGGGACCGGGTTTCTGAACCCGAAGCTGATGGCGGAGAAGATCGCCGCGGCGGACCGGTTCATCCCGCTCTGAGGAGGTGGTCGTCTCCTTACGGCTTGTTCCGGGGTTTGCTGGGTTGGGTGGCCGGGCGGGGCGGCGGCGAGGGCGCGCGGGCGACGGGCGCCGGCGGCTCCGACCCCGACCCCGGCTCCGGCTCCGGCTCCGGCGAGTTGGGCCTCAGGCTGGCCGCCGCCCGGAGCAGGTCGACGCCGGTGGCCGCCTGGATCTGCGCGTTCGTCCGGAGCACCAGGGGCGCCAGCGCGCCGCTGGAGCCCGACTGGCCGCCCGCGCCGAGGATGGTGAGCTGCCTGATGTCGACGGGCATCAGCGTCGAGGTGAGCTGTTCGAAGATGGGCACCAGCTTCTGCAGCAGGAGCGCGTCGGTCGCGCGCGCTCCCTGGGCGCCGTACTCCGCCGCCAGGGTGCGGAGCGCCTGCGCCCCGGCGCGGCCCTGCGCGAGCGTCTGGGCCGCCTTGGCCTTGGCGGCCTCCTCCGCCTGCTGCTTGTAGGCCTGCGCCGGGGCCACCACGTCCGCCTCCAGCTTGAGCCGCGCCTGTTCGATGCGCGCCTCCCAGGCGGGGAGCTGCGCGCGGGCCTCGGCGACCTGCGCCGCCACCTGGCCGCGGGCCTCCGCGACCAGCGCCTCGCGGTCGGTCTGCGACGCGATGATGCGGCGCTCGGACTCCTTCTGGGCGATCTGCATCTCGCTGTCGACGCGGGCGATCTCCGCGGCCATCTGCGTCTCGGCCTTCTTCACCTGGGCGTCGGCCTGGGCCTTGATCTCGCCGATCTTCGCGCTGCGCCGGACCTGGGCGCCGCGCGCGCGGCCCACCGACGTGAGGTAGCCGACCCCGTCGCTGATGTTCTGGATCTGCAGGTTGTCCAGGAGCAGCCCCATGCGGTGCATGTCGCGCTCGGCTTCCTCGATCAGCTTCTGCTGGAACATGACCTTCTGCTGGTTGATCTCCTCGGGCGAGAGCTCGGCGATGACGCCGCGCAGGTTCCCCTCCAGCGTGTCCTTGGCGACGAGCACGATGTCCCCGCGCGAGACCCCCATGAAGCGTTCGAGCGCGTTGTGCAGCAGCGGCTCCTCGCTGGGGAACTTCACGTTGGCGACCGCCTGCACGTTGAGCGGCACGCCGCCGCGGGAGAAGGCGTTCTGCACCGCCAGCTCGATCGCCATGTTGGTGAGCGACATCCGGTCGACGACCTCGATGACCGGCATGCGCATCGTCCGGCCGCCGCGCACCAGCCGGAACCCGACCTCGCGCTTCCCCTCCAGGCCGGCCACGGGCCACTTGCGGCCGGAGAAGACGAGGACCTCGTTGGGGGGGCAGACGTAGATGTTCCGGATCACGGTGATGCCGGCGACGAGCCCGGCCGCGACCAGGACGGCGATGACCACCGCGGCGATCACAGGGCACCTCCCCGGGCGGCGGGCAGGCCGTCCCCCGCGCGCGGCTCCGGCGGCTCACCGCCGGCCGGCGAGGAGAGCATCTGCTGGATGTCGATGCCCATCACCTGGCGCAGCGTGCCCAGGAGCGACGCCACCATGCCGGGGTACCCGGCCGAGAGCGCCGCCAGCGAATCGCCGCCGCCCCCGTCCACGACGTGGATCTCGCCGACGGTGACGTGCTTCACCCGCGCCGCCGCGAGCGCCACCAGCGTGTCGAGCTGCGAGAGCACGTACAGCTCGCGCGCCTGCGGGCCCGCGGCCGCGATCGCCTCGGACATGAGCCGCACCACCTCCGCCTGCGCTTCGCCCTGCTGGCGCCGCAGCGCCGCGTCGCCGTCGGCGATGAGCTCGGCGGCCCGGCGCTGGGCCTCGGCGGGCAGCACCACCTCGGCCGTCAGCCGCTTCGTCTCCAGCTCCTTGCGCAGCGCCTGCAGCTCCTGCTCCGCCTGCGACCGCGCCTGCTGGGCGACGACCGCGGTCTCGCGTTCGACCGAGAGCGCCTTCCCCTCCAGCTGCCCGACCAGCGCGCGCAGCTGGTTCCGCTTCTGCGCGATCCCGATCTCCGCCTGCTTCGAGGCCAGCTCCGCGCGCTGGTGCGCCGCCGCCACCTCCTGCGCCACCTCCTGGTCGGCCTGGCTCTCGGCGTTCTCCGCGTCCCGGACGGCGTTGGCGATCTGCGCGCGCCCGAGGTTGACCAGGTACTTCGCCTCGTCCTCGACGCGCTGGATCTTCAGCGTGTCCAGGTGGAGGCCGAGCTTGTTGAAGACGTCGCTGGTGCTCTCCAAGAGCTTGTTGGCGAACTCGATCCGGTCCTCGTTCACCTGCTCCGGGGTGAGCTGGGACACGACCTCGCGCAGCGCGCCCTCCAGCGTCTGTTGGGCGGTGCGGCGGATGATGCTGTCCTCGACGCTGAGGAAGCGCTCCACCGCGTTGTAGACGTACCGCGGGTCGGTGGTGATCTTGACGTTGGCGATGGCGTGGACGTCGAGGGGGATGCCGCCGTTGGAGAGCACCCGGGTGACCAGCAGCTCGATGGGCATCAGGCGGGTGTCCATCCGGTAGACGGTCTGGAAGAAGGGGACGCGCCAGTGGGTCCCCGCCTGGATGACGGTGAAGTTGGACTTTCCCCCACCCGCCTGCTGGTGGCGCTTGCCGGAGACGACCAGCACCTCGTTGGGGCGGCAGATGAAGAGGAAGCTGCGGAACGCGGCGAGCGCGATGCCCAGCCCGACCACCACGCCGCCGGCCCACGCGATGATGGAGCCCAGGTCCAGGTCTTCGATGCCCTGCATGTCGTTCACTCCTTGATGGCCAGGGACGCGCGCGCGACCAGGGCGCGGCCCTCGCGGAATTCGAGGATGACCACCTCTTGCTTCTGCCCCAGCTCGCCGTCCTCCTCCGTGGTGGCGAGCACGTCCACGACGCCGTCGCTCATCTGCAGGCGGACCTTGCCCGTCTGCGACCGGGTGAAGGGGACGATCACCTGCGCCGGTCTTCCGACCAGGTCCTGGTGGGAGGTCATCCCGCTCCCCCCGCGGGCGGCGCGGGCGATCAGCGCCTGGACGAAGAGGCCAGCGGCGGCGCCGACCCCCGCGGAGAGGAGACCGGTCAGGGGCTCCGGCGCCTTCGCGAGGAGGTGCAGCAGGACGCCGGTCGCGCCGCCGAAGGCGAGGACGTAGGTCCAGAAGCGGATCGAGAGGATCGACCAGGCCAGGTCCCTGGCGCCGTGGTGGGCGTCGTGGGTGTCGTGCCCCGCGTCGTGCCCGGCCCCCCCGTCGTGGCCGGTGTCGTGGTGGCCGCCGACGAGCGATGCGACCAGCAGGGCGCCGCCGACGACGAGCGCGAAGAGGTAGGCCGCCAGCACGAGGGGCAGCTTCGCTCGTTTCCGGGGTGCCCGTCGACCGGGGGGCGTGAAGAAAGAACTGGCGCGAGGGCGCGCCCATGGAAGCATCGCGGGCGTGCTCGTGGCGTTCGTGCTCGCGGCGATGGCCGCGGCTCCAGCGGAGTCGGGGCGCGTCCTGAAGTGGGGATGCGACGCGCAGGGCGGCGCGCCGTACGTGTTCCAGGACCCGATGGACCCCAACCACCTGGTGGGGTTCGAGGTGGACCTGGCGAACGCGGTCGCCGCGAGGATGGGCGCCAAGGCGGTGCCGGTGCAGGGGCAGTGGGATCGGCTGCTGGAGCTCCTGGCGCGCGGCGACTTCGACGTGGCGCTGAACGGGGTGGAGCTGGCGGAGGAGAAGAAGCGGGTGGCGCTGCTGACGCAGCCGTACTTCGCGGCGCCGGAGGTGCTGACCGTCCGTCGCGGTGACGCCGGGGCGCCTCGCGCGGTGGAGGCGTTGCGCGGAAGGAGGGTGGGGACGCTGCCGGGGTCTTTGGCCTCGCGGATCCTGGAGCGGGCGGGCGCGGAGGTGAGGACCTACGACGGCGGGCAGAACGAGATCTACGAGGACCTCCGGCTCGGGCGCACGGACGCGGTCCTGCTGGACGACCCGATCGCCCACTATTACGGCGACCTGGAGGAGTCCCTGGAGCGGGTCCCCGGCGACTTCGGCGAGGTCCGCTACGTCATGGCGGTTCACCAGGGGAACGACGCGCTGCTCGCGGAGCTCAATGGCGCGCTCGCGGGGTTGGCGAAGGACGGCAGCCTGCGGGACCTCTACCAGCGGTGGGGGCTGTGGAACGCCGCGACGGCCCGGCTCATTGGCGCCGATCCGGCCGCGACCGCCATCCCGACCGAGTACGAGCGCTGGCGCGCGTCGGTCGGGAAGCTCCCGCCGCTGTGGGAGCGGATCCGGCAGCGGTACCCGCAGACGCTGCCGCTGTTCGCGCGGGCCGCGGGGATGACGCTGGCGCTCTCGCTGGTCTCCATGCTCCTGGCGATCGCGGTGGGCGTGACGGTCGCGACCGGCCGGCGCTATGGCCCGGCGCCGGTGCGCGTGCTGGCGGCGGGGTACGTGGAGTTCTTCCGCGGCACGCCGCTGCTGATCCAGCTCACGATGGTGTACTTCGGGTTGCCGGAGCTGGGGATCCGGCTGGATCCGTTCGTGGCGGGGTGCATCGCGCTGGGGCTGAACTACGGCGCGGCGGAGGCGGAGAACTACCGCGCGGGGCTGGAGAGCGTCCCCGCCGGGCAGTCCGAAGCGTCGGCGGTGCTGGGGCTCACGCGATGGCAGGCGCTCCGGCACGTCGTCGGCCCGCAGGCGGCGCGCATCTCGCTCCCGCCGATGACGAACGACTTCATCGCGCTGCTGAAGGACAGCTCGCTGGTCTCGCTGGTGACGCTGACGGAGCTGACGAAGACGTACGTGAACCTGGGCAACGCGATGCGGGACCACCTGGGGTTGGGGGTGATGGTGGCGCTCTGGTACCTGGCGATCGGGCTGCCCTTCGCGTTCCTGTCGAAGCGGCTGGAGGGGCGGCTGGGGCGGCACCTGCGGAGGTCGGAGGCGTGAGGCTGGTGGTGAAGGACATCACCCGGCGTCACCCGGGCGCGGCGGCGGCGGTGCTGGATGGGCTGTCCTTCGAGCTGGAGGGCGGCACGCTGGTGGCGATGCTGGGGCCGAGTGGCTCCGGGAAGACGACGTTCCTGCGGTGCCTCATTGGCCTGGAGCCCTTCGAGCGCGGGGAGATCGTCGCCGGCGACGACGTCGTCTTGCGCGGGACGGAGCAGGCGTCGCCCGCGGAGCGGCGCGAGTCCATCGCCAAGATCCGCGCGCGCATCGGGCTGGTGTTCCAGTCGTTCGAGCTGTTTCCGCACCTCACCGCGGTGGAGAACTGCGCGCTCGCGCCGGTGCGGGTGAAGGGCGTCGCGCGGGCGGACGCGGAGGCGAAGGCGGTGGAGCTGTTGACCCGGCTGGGGCTGGCGGAGCGGTTGAAGGCCCACCCGGACCAGCTCTCCGGCGGACAGCGGCAGCGCGTGGCGATCGCGCGGGCGCTGGCGATGGAGCCGAAGATCCTGCTGTACGACGAGCCCACCAGCGCGCTGGATCCGTCGATGAAGCAGGAGGTCCTGCAGACCCTCCATCGCGTGGACGCGACCGGCGTCACGCAGGTGGTCGTGACCCACGACCTGTCGGTCGCCCGCGGCTCCGAGCACGTCTGGGTGCTGGGCAAGGGGAAGCTGGTGGAGGAAGGGAAGCCGGACGAGGTGCTGGTCTCGCCGAAGCACGAGGCGACCCGGAAGCTGCTCGCCGACTGGAGGTAGTCAGCGGCCGAGCAGCTTCGCCAGGCTCTTCTTGAGGATCCCCGGTCGCGGCGCGCCGGTCGCGCCCAGCGGTGACGCCGCGAGCATCGCCGCCCGAGCGTCGTCCGGGGCGTCAGCGGTGGTCATCCGAGCGAGGTCGCGCCGTCCGGCAGGCGAGATCGCCGTGAGGCTGAGCGTCCCGTCCGCGGAGAGCGCGAAGTGGAGGGTGACTTCACCCGCGCGATCCGCGGGCGCCTCGATGCAGCCGAGGTATTCGGTCTCCTCGGCGCGAGCGCCCGCGCCCTGGAAGACCGCGATGCCCACCGACTGGCCTTCGGTCACCGGGAAGGAGACGGTCTTCTCGGCGGGCAGGCGCGTGTTCCGCTCGAAGACCCGCTGGACCCCACCGCCGCGCTCGCCGATGCCCACCGGCGCGGAGAGCACCTCGGAGAGCGTCACGCCCGGCTTGCCCTTCGCGGCCTCGGTCAAGGCATGGCCGAGGATCGCCGCCCCCAGCGCGACCGCCGCCTGGGCGTCCACGTCCGTCCGGGGCGGGCGGCCGCAGAGCTCCTGCACGCGGCGGCGCACCAGCGGCGCCTTGCTCTGGCCTCCCACCAGCAGCACCTCGTCCAGCTTCTCCGCCGTCAGCCCCGCGGATTCGAGGACGGACCTCGTGACCTGGATCGTCCGCTCCACCAGCTCGGCGGTCAGCGCTTCCAGGCGGTCGCGCGAGAGGTCATCGCGGAGGTCCACGGTCGAGCCGTCCGCGCCGATCGCCGCGCCCGGGAGGTGGACCGCGGCGGTGGGCTGATCGGAGAGGGCGATCTTCGCGCGCTCGGCGACGTCGCGGAGGCGCTGCTGGCCCACCGGAGAGGAGTCCAGCTTCCGTTGCTCCTTCTGCTCGAAGCGCCCCGCCAGCTCCGACGCGGCGCGCTCGTCGAAGTCCATCCCGCCCAGGAAGTTGTCCCCGCCGGTGGCGACGACTTCGAGATCGTCGCCCGTCACCTCGACCACGGACGCGCCGAACGTCCCGCCCCCCAGGTCGTAGACGAGGATCCGCTTCCGCGGGAGCGCTTGCCCGTAGCCGAACGCCAGGGACACCGACGTCGGCTCGTTGAAGATCCGGAGCACTTCGAGCCCCGCCAGCTTCGACGCCTCCAGCATCGCCGCGCGCTGGTGGTCGTTGAAGTAGGCCGGGACGCACAGCACCGCTCGGCTCACCGGGTGCCCCAGGTGCCGCGCCGCCGCGTCCTTCAGCTCCTTGATCAGGACGGAGGAGAGCTCCGCCATCGAGTACACGTTGTCGCCGAAGCGCACCGCCGCATCGCCCGCGCGGTCCGGCACCACGTGGAATGGCAGGCGATTCGCGCGGGCGGTGACGTTCGGGGACCGCGCGCGCTGGCCGATGAGCCGCTTCGCCGCGAACACCGCGCAGCTCGGGTCGCGGACCATGGCATCGCGGGCGCGTTCACCCACCACCAGCGCGCCCGCTTCATGGTCCAGCGCCACCAGCGACGGGAGCGCGAAGCTCCGGCCCTCCGGATCCAAGGGCACCAGCCGCGGCTTGCCATCCACGAACACCGCCACCCGCGAGTTGGTGGTGCCCAGGTCGATGCCCAGCACCACGTCCTGCGCGCGCTGGGCGGCCGGCTTCGGCGCCTCGAGGTCCGGCACGCTCCGCCGCCGCTTCGGCGCGGGCGGCGCGGGCGCGATGTCCTCGGCGCGGATGAGCACCGGCTGGCGCGCGATACGGGCGGCCGGAACCTCCGCCGGGATGGGAGGTATCGGCGCGTCCTCGCCGGCTGGCTCCGCCGAGGCCGGAGGTTCCTCCTCCGCGGGCGCGTCGCGATCCGGGCGCGCCTCGCGCGCGGGTGGCTCCGGAGGTGGCGCCGGTTTCGCGACGACCGGCTCCGGCGCGGGCGGCGCCGGCTCCGCGACCACTGGCTCCGCGACCACTGGCTCCGCGACCACCGGCTCCGCGACCACCGGCTCCGCGACCACCGGCTCCGCGACCACCGGCTCCGCGACCACCGGCTCCGGCTCGGGTGGAGGCGGCTTCGCGGTGACCGGCTCCTGCGCCGGTCGAGCGGACGGCGGAGCCGGCTTTGGCCCAGAGCCGGGCTTCCGGACGAGACCCGGCGGAGCCGCGGCGGCAGGTTTCGCCGCAACCTTCGGCGCCAGTGGCTCCGGCGCGGGCGGCACGGCCGGCGCACTGCGCGTCTCCACCACCCGATCGATCAGCGCCTTGCTCGCCGCATCGAGCCGCGTGAACCGCAGGGTCATGCCGGCGCGCTGGCCACCCTCATCCACCTGCGCCTTCACCACCACCGCCTCGCCGCGCAGCAGCCGCTCCCCGTTCGCGAGGACGAACTCGAACCCGATGGTCGTTCCCTCAGGTTTCAGCGACTTGGTGGCGACGAAGATGCCCCCGCGCGCCACGTTGGAGCCGTAGCGTTCGACGAACTCCGCCTCGGACCCGTACGGGAGCTTGATCCGAAGGGGGATGGGCTTCACTTCATT
>Ga0268264_10004238_pt1 | contig 12241 bp, 8 predicted proteins | sample KBSSwiS32_FD_190357 | JGI IMG/M metagenome (GOLD analysis project Ga0268264, IMG submission 190357) | Switchgrass rhizosphere microbial communities from Kellogg Biological Station, Michigan, USA - KBS Switchgrass S3-2 (SPAdes) (version 2) | ecosystem: Host-associated > Plants > Roots >... | reverse complement strand
GCTCGAGCGCCTCGCGGAAACCTCCGCCGATTTGCATCTCGGCGTCGGAGAATTCGCCGTTCCCGAGGGCGGGGACCGCGCGCTCTACGCGGTTCTCACGGGAAAGCTCCAGGTCGTCAAGCTGTTCGACGGCGTCGAACGAACGCTGGGCTGGCGCGTCCCCGGCACCATCTTCGGCGAAGTGCCGATCGCCTTCGGCACGGTGTTCGTGGGTGGCTACCGGGCGTCCGAGCCCTCGCGCGTCTTCCGTGTGGATCCCAAGCACTACTACGCCGTCGCGGCGACGTGCCCGGAGGTCGCCGCGAAGGTCGGCGCGCTCGCCCGCGAGCGCATCGGAGGGCTGCAGGGCATCGCGGCCGAGCCACCCAAGGCGCGGGTGGTCATGGTCGGTCACCGCTGGGACACCGCATGCAACGCGCTCCGCCAATTCCTCGCGCGCAACCAGATTACCTATGACTGGATGACACCCGACGCGCCTGAGCTGTCGACGCGCTGGACCGGAGCGCGCCCCTCGGACGACGAGTGCCCAGTGCTGCGCCTGAATGAAAACGGAACGGTTCTCAGTCGACCCGCGACGCGCGACCTTGCCGAGCGCCTTGGCCTCCAAACGCGTGCGCATCTTCCCGAGTACGACACCATCGTCATCGGTGGCGGGCCGGCCGGCCTCGCGGCTGCCGTCTACGGTGCGTCGGAGGGACTGCGCACCGTGGTGGTGGAGCGCGAGGCGCCCGGAGGTCAGGCCGGGACGTCCTCGCGCATCGAGAACTATCTCGGCTTTCCCAGCGGCGTTTCAGGCGACGAGCTTGCGAGCCGCGCACTCCAGCAGGCCAGGCGGCTCGGGGCGGAGATACTGGTCACGCGCTCGGTTGCTCGCATCGATCCGGCCACGCGTCAGGTTATTCTCGATGGCGACGATATCGTCCGGGCGCGGACCATCATTCTTGCCACTGGGGTCACGTGGCGTCGTTTGGCGATCGACGGCTTCGATCGGCTGATCGGCAAGGGCATCTACTACGGCGCGGCACGCAGCGAAGCGAGCGCCACCCACGGGCTCGACGTCCATCTCATCGGCGCCGGAAACTCAGCCGGTCAGGCCGCTTTGTACTTCGCCAATCATGCGCGCACGGTGACCCTTGTCGTGCGCGGCGATTCCCTCGAAAAGAGCATGTCTCGCTACCTGATCGAGCAGCTCGCGACGAAGTCGAACGTCAAGGTGCAGCCGCGTTCGGAGGTCGTCGCCGCGCATGGCGACACCCATCTGACCGGGATCGACATCCGCGATGGCGCGAGTAAAGAGGTGAGTCAATGCGACTGCGGCGGTCTTTTCATCTTCATCGGCGCCGATGCAGAGACCGGGTGGCTGCCGGCGGACATCGCTCGCGACGATCGAGGATATGTGCTCACCGGTGACGACGTGGTGAAGGCCGGGCGCTGGTCGCACAACCGCGATCCTTACCTCCTCGAATCGAGTGCTCCCGGGATTTTCGCCTGTGGCGATGTGCGGCTGAGCCCGGTGAAACGCGTTGCCTCCGCGGTCGGCGAGGGCAGCATGGCGATCGCTTTCGTCCACAAGTATCTGCAACAGGACGCGCGGTAGCGGGCGTTGCCACCGGCGCCGGCGCCGGACAACCTGTCACCGCAGATCATCCCGGGCACGGGCTGCACCAACTCACCAGAAGGTCGATCGTGCAACTGTACCGCTGGTTGTTCGCGCACCGCTCCTCCCAGGTCTGAAAGCAAACCGGTACCGGCGGCCCGGTGCAGTGGTTCTGCTGCGAGCCGTTGATTACCGGACATCCGGGATCGGATTGCGGGCTGCCGCAACTGCCTCCTCCTCCCCACGGGTTGACCGAGGTGCAGGCGATGGTGATTTCCACCAAGTCTGCATACACGGGATTCCAATTCGTCAGAATTATGCCGTACGTGGGAGTGTTGGTGCGACCGTCCCAGAAGGCACTGACCGACGGACTGCCGGATTGGGAATAGGTGTAATAAGTGCCGTACACATAGGGTGCCCCTTTGCATGCATAGATCTGGTGCGCCGTTGCCCAGGGTTGAAGATAGAAACTGATCTGTTTCTGGGCTTGGCAAAAAGGTATGTTGTACAACACGCAAGGATCGTCGGGGTCTGTCTGGCTCGCGCCCGGCCGCAAAATACGCGAGGCGGGCCTTCCCCGCATGCCATCGGTGGGCGCTAGGTGCCGCGACATGTGAAATCCGCTGCCCGCGTAAGGCTCGGTCGAGCAGCCGAGCGAGACCACGAACACACCCGCCACCTTTGCGGCGTTCAAGCCTTCGATGGTGGCTGTGGACTTGTCGGCACCGACCAAGTTGACCTGGATATGCTCGTTCTGGGCAGCGTCCCAGGCCCACAGGTTCGGATGGGTGCCCGGACAAGCGAAGCGCTCCGCCTTGCGTCCTGCCGCCGGCACGGTGACCGCGGGTGACGTGGCGGAGATGCATGAGGGAACGCCTCTGCATTCGTTGTAATCGGACGCGATGATCGTGCCGGTACGGTAACCCGTGCTGTCGGCGGCGTTGGCAACGCCGACGATCCCCGCTATGACGAGCGCGAACACGACGCGCGTCGCGAATGCTCGCTGCACCAAAGTTTGCATGAACCCCTCCCGAGGGCCGGACACCGAGGCCGTGTAGATGTAATTGAACCGGACACTCCCGCGCGCGCGGTCGATCGCCGCATTTGCCGAGCGCGACGTGGCGCTGGGAACAATACGCGTGTTGCCCAGCCGAAGCAAAGGTTGACATTGCGCGATGAGGCTTCATCGACAACGAATCTGGAAGCCGCGGCACTCTTCCACATGGTTCTACATATGGCGGGGACGTGTCCTGGCGGAACGACACCGGTCTATCGGGTCTTCAGCAATCGCGCGAACGCCAACCACGTTACATGACCGAGCGCGCGACGCGCGATCAAATGGTCGGCATGGGCTGGCTCACCGAGCGCGATGGCCGGGGTCTCGTCGTCATGTGTGCGCCTCAGTAGGCGGCCGATGAAATCCGCTCGGCCTCACTTGCAGACGGTCGAAGGAAACGGGATGTGAAATGTGAAACTTTGGGAGGCGGGTGTGTAATTTGTCACCGAGACGCACCCGCAGCTGGCGAAATTGCAACCGGCATTGGGGTCGATGTCGCCGCTGCCGCCGCCGTAGTTCCCACCCTCCTCCAGATGGGCGGTGGTCGTCGCGAGGTTCGCGGTGAACGTGACTTCGATATCGAACGTGCTGGCGCCGACGCGGGTGTCGGGGCTGGCCTGCCAATGCGCGCTCTGGACCGCATTCGAGAACTTTCCGACGGGTGTCTGGCCCTGCTGCGGATTGGTGCGGGAGGAGGGATCTCCCAACTGGGCCTGGCACACGTTCCTGACCATCTGGACGTGACCCGTGCAGCCGTCCGGTGAATCCGATTCGAGCCCGGTCGTGCAGTAGCGGAACCTCCAATCGACGCCCTCGTTGCCGGTGTTGCTGACCTCCACGATGAGTGGGGGAACGGTGGTCACGACCGTGTTGGTCCAGCTCGCGCCCGCGGACAAGCCTCCCCCGGGTCCCTGGGAGGACACGTTGACGGATCCGCCGACGTTGAAGGTGAAGCCCGACTGAAAGGTTGTTGCCTGTCCCTGCGTCGCACTGGGGGCCGCTGCGATCTGCACGATGGAGCCGGTGCCTCGCGGCACCATCTGCAGGCTGTAGGACGCCGGGTAATTGATGTAACGGCAGATGTTCGCGTCCGGGTCAGCTGCGGGGGGGGAGGAGCAGTTGTTGTCGTTCTGCCCTCTGCCGTCCTGCCAGTTGATCACCAGATTCAAGTTGCCGTCCAAGTACATCGACGGCGGCGACGTGTAGGTCGTGGCGCTTTGCCACTTGGCGTTCGTCGGAGTCCAGTCTGCTTCCGCCGTGACCACATAGTGATCCAAGTTCGTCTCGCAGCTGTGCAGTGCGAAGACGTTGACGACAGTGTTGTAAACGCCGCTCGCGTTGTTCAGGGCGAAGGTCTGGGACTGGAGCGGATTGTCGGCCCACTGGACTTCCTGACCCGCACGCGGCCGGGACGCGCGAGGATTTGGAAGGCGGCTCAACTCCGCAACCGCGCGGTCGGCAGCCCGGTCGAGCGCCTGCGGGTCCTCGTACACGTCGTAGGGATCGCGGGCGCCGCTTGCGGTCAGTAGTGGGCTGAACGGGACGTGCGTAAACAGTGTCGCAGTCGGTATCTGGTTCTCCCGGCGCAGCGCATAGAACATCACCGTGCCCGAGTTCTTCGACCGGTAGGTCACGCCCTCCCCGACAAGCGCGTGCAAGGCGCTGACGTGCGACATGGTGGCATCGAGGAGCACGATCGTCCGGCCCATCAGGTAGCTGGCCTTGACCTGATCTTTCAGAAACTGCGGCATGCCCTTCAGGGTCTTGCCTTGCAGCAAGATCGGCACGCCACGTCGCAGTAATGAATCCAACGGCACTACTGTTACTTGCGTCAGGATTCTGCTCGCGATGATGCTGTCGAGGTTTCCGATCTGCTTGATTTGGACTTTTTCCGCCGCCGCCGTAAGGTTTGCCATTCCGAGGGTCAACACGGCGAGTGTCGCGCCAACGATCGGCCGGACCGCGCGAGGCTTCAACGCAAACATGATGGATTCGCTCCTTTGATGATGCGGTTGCCCGGCTTGTGCAGCACAATACCGATGATCGTCATACAGCGCCCGGGATCGACCTGCCAGTCGGCGGGGCCAATCGTACATTCGGGGCATTCCGGTGGCAAACGGTCGTGCGACGTTATCGGCAAACCATGTACATTGCGGCATTTCGCGGCTAGCCGACGCGTAAAGCATCGACGCGCGACGTAAGCGAACAACGACAAGGGGGGCAGCGTGAAGCGAACATGGCTGGTGTTGCTGTGCGTAGGGGGTATCGCGTCTTCGTCCGGCGCGCAAGGGGCTTTATCCGCGGAGCCGAAGTACTACTTCAACCCGCACGAAGCCCAGGCGGTTTTGCCGGCGCTGAAAGCCACGGCGGATGCAGATGCAGACACGGTGAGGATTCGCCTCGATCCGCCCGAAGCGAGCCAGAAGCGGGCGCTGGAAGATTTCAATGCGAGCCGGCATCTGAAGGCACTCAAGATCGGGTTTCCGCGGAGTGCCTCGCTCGACTCCTCCACGCTGATCTGGAGGGCGCTTCCGGACGGTGGACGGGTGGCGCGCTTCAGCGTCACGTCGCCCGAGGCCGCGGCGCTTCGCCTCGGTCTCGTGATCGATCGATTCGACCGCGGCGCCGAGCTTCGCTTTTTCGGCTCCGCGGATCCGAGCCGAATCTATGGGCCGATCACGAGGGCAGGCCTGCACCTGTCGGATCCGATCTACTGGTCGCCGGTATCGGAAGGAGAATCGGTCACCGCCGAAATTTACCTTGCTGCCGGCGTCGATACGCAAGCCGTGCAGTTCAGGCTGGATGGCATTTCCCACCTTGTTGTCTCGGTGGCCACCGCCATGGGCCCGAAGATCGGTACGTCGGAACCGTGCAACCGCGATGTCGCTTGCCTGGTCAATCCGCCTCAAGGGCTGCTCGACGCCGCGAAGGCGGTGGCGAGAATGGCGATCACCGAGGGTGGCGACACCGGTTACTGTACCGGCACCCTGTTGGCAGACACCGATCGCTCGGGCGCGCAGCCCTACTTCTACACGGCCAGTCACTGCATTGACAGCCAGCTCGCCGCCAGTTCGCTCAATACGTACTGGTTCTACGAGACACCGACCTGTGGCGGACTCACTTCGCCGGGCACGGTCCAAAAGTACGGCGGAGCCACGCTTCTTTACACGGACCCCTTCATTGAATCGCCCAACCCTGGCACGGACGCCGCGCTGCTGGTCCTCAACGAACCGCCGCCAAGCGGCGCGGTGTTTGCCGGCTGGGACGCTACCGTCGTCGCTGCGGGAACCAATGTGGTCGCCCTTCATCATCCGGACGGGGACCTCAAGAAGGAGAGCGAGGGCTTCGTCACGCGATATGCCCCCTATTTTTACGACAACAGAGGTAGTTTCATCGACGTCAAATGGACGGTCGGCTCGACCGAGGGCGGAAGCAGCGGGTCTGGACTTTTCGTTGCCAATGGAGGTACCTGGTACCTGCGGGGAGGGCTGTTGGGCGGTAAGGCTTCATGCAGTACACCCCAGAACGAGGACAGCTATTCGCGCCTCGACGTCGCCTTTCCCCACATCAAGCAATATCTCGATCCGGCCGCAGAGAAGGTGACGGTGGTCGAGTTCTACAACCCGACGCTCGATCACTACTTCATTACGTATGTCGGTACCGAGATTGCGAAGCTGGAAAACGGCGACACGCCAGGATGGGTGGCCACCGGGCTCTCGTTCAGTGCCTACCCCGCCGAGCGGAGTGGGCTGTCGGCGGTGTGCCGCATCTACATTCCACCGGGCAAGGGAGACGGCCACTACTACGGACGCGACAAGGCCGAATGCGATGCAGCGATGGCGAAAAATCCCTCCTTCATCCTGGAGTCACCGAACTTCTTCTACCTCTTCCCAACCAGTGCGGGTAACTGCGCCGCGGGACTGACGCCGGTCTACCGCGTGTATTCGAATCGCCCAGATGCCAACCATCGCTACGTGACGAGCCGTCAGGTGCGGGACACGATGGTGGCAAAGGGCTGGTTGGCCGAAGGAGATGGACCCGACGCCGTAGTCATGTGCGCACCGTAAGCGCTGGCAATCGTTAGCAGACTGTTGAAATTCCCCAGCCTCATTCCGAGGAGCGAAGCGACGAGGAATCTGTTTTTCACAACCCGCTGATTCGTGAAAAAGCAGATTTCTCGCTGCGCTCGAAATGAGGCTGTGAGTGAGGTGAGAGCGCGATTTTCAACAGCCCGTTAGGGACCGCGGTGCGGTAATAACGTCTCTCCGACCCGCCCCCACCTTGCGCCGCTGATGCGCAGGCGGCAGGGTATCAATCTCCCTGCGCCAGCGGTACTGCGCTTGACACTGTCAGATGTGACAGTTGCCCGCTTCGCGCGGCCAGAGGTATGGTGTGTACATGCTTGGTCACCAACCAAATCGCTTGCCAGGTGATCACGCCACGTCGACGGACATGAGAGTTACCGAAATGGCCGCGCATGTGACACCACCTGAGACATTCAACGTTGTGGGGATGTTGTGCCTGCCGCTTACCGGGCAAGTAGTCGATCGTCGAACGCAACATTCAGAGCAGCGCGGCGCCGTACCGGCGCGGCTGCGGAAGAGGTGGCAGGATCACGACGGGACCTGGGCATCATGACCGCGGTACGCGATCCGTTCGATCCCGACACCGCGGTGCGAATTTCGGAAGCGATCTTGAAGGCGATTGCTGAAGCCAAGGCTTTGTCGGACGCAGGCACCTTTGGGGCAGAGCTGCATGATGTCATCCGCCACGCCCGCGAGCTGCACGACCTATTGTCTGAGCAAGTATGCGCCGCGGACCTCGGTGCCATCGATCGGCTGCGCGCGGTACGCGATGCGATGGGAGACAACATTCGCAGGCTCGAAGAGCTCACGAGCCGCTGACGCCGGTGTGATCGGTAGTAACTTGGAACTGATTGACGGCCAATGTCAGACCTCGGTAGCCACGCAGCTTGCTGCAATCGACCAAGTGCACATAGGAGGTTAGTAGGTTCAGACCCAATCGGGATCCCATTGGAGCGCGGTTAGCAAAAATGCGAACTTCCATCAGCGGACATACCTCGCTGCGTTTCACGCAACCCACGCCCCAATAGGGCCTTGAAGCGTGCCGCGCCGACGCAACTCCGGGAGGTCTTGAATACGGACTCCGCTCGGTGGAATGGCTCGCCCGGCCAGATTCGTCACGAGCGCCGGCAAGGGGGGGTGCAGATTGCGCAGCCCACACAAGACGCCACCAGCTCGATGCCCGCTCTGCCCCGCGGGTATGCACGCTCGCAATCACCCCAGTGCGGGCGCAGGTCATCCGAACGGACGATGGATATGTCCGGTTGTGGGAGTTAACATTTTTGCTAACCATCGGCGCAATCACCTTCGGACACATCGTGTACGAATCCTCCCGAATTCTGGCACGCAACCTCGCGTTGCTAACGAAAGGTGCGCGGGAGAATAGGCGCTCGCGGGCTTTCGCGCGGGATCGCACTTTGCAAGTCCTCGTCGCCGATCTTGTGGCCGCGCGTACCGCCGCAGGTATGACGCAGGAGGAAGTCGCCCAGAAAATGTGGACCACGAAAAGCGCTATCTGCCGTCTCGAAAGCGGCGTGTGCACGCGCCCGACGTTGAGCACCATCGAGAAATATGCGCTGGCGGTCGGCGCGCGGGTCGAGATCCACGTGCGGATGAGGCCATAATCCACGTTCTGGGCTGCGCCGACCGTACCATTAGCGTCCGAGTTCGGCCAGAAGCGGTCGCCTGCCAGGTCTGCGAATGCTGCGTACGTCCTTAGCTAGACGGCGAAGTGCCATTCAGCTAACGTGGAGACACACTTCAGGCGAGCGGTCCGGCCGTCATTTCAACCTTCATCGGCAAGGAGGTTCTGATGCGACACCTGTCATCGATGGTAATTGCCGCATTAGTGTTCGCACTGCCGACCGCACCAGCACGAGCCGCGGAGGAATTGCCTCGCATCCGCATCAATTACCTCGCTTACCAGGTAACTTGGAACGACAAAGCAATTCAAATTGGCGCACGTCTTCAGGTGCCGCTCAATGTCACCGTCAAAGTGCCAGCCGTAATTATTTTGCACGGCACGTTGGGCGTTGCCTATACCGGTGTCTACTATGCGGAAGCCCTCAATCGAGCGGGAATAGCGACGCTCGAGATTGATCAGTGGGGCGGTCGGGGCTTGCCCGGCGGGGCGGCCAGCCGCCCCAAGCGGCTCAGCGACAATTTGTCCGACATCGCGGGCGCTTACCACCTCTTGGTATCCCGCCACGATATAGACGGCGAGCGTATAGGGTTGATGGGCAGTTCGATGGGAGGAATCGAGACAATGCTGGTGATGACTCGCGCGAACAGCGATGCCGTTCTCGGGCCGGGCGTTCACCTCAAGGCGGCCGTCACCCTTTACCCGGCTTGCTGGCTATACAACCATGTTCCGGATGCCGCCTTCACAGATTTGGTAGACGCCCCCATTCGCATCCTTGTCGGCAGTAAGGACGATTATGAGGGTCACGCGGATTCCTGTGAGACTCTGGTTCGCGATCTTCCACCGCGGGATGCTGCCCACTTATCTGTGCGTGTCTTTCAAGGGGCGACGCATCTCTTCGACTCGTTTGACGGTAGCCGTGAATACCAGGATCCCGCCGCTCACGCTCGGAAGGGTGGTGTGATACACGTCCAACCCGATCCGCAGGTCCGCCAGCAAGCCCGCGATGATGTCGTGCAGTTTTTCGAAGCCGCATTCAAGCTAAAGTAGTGCGCTCGGTGCCGCGCCATGGTTGAATTGCGCGACTAGCAATCCTTGTGATGGTGGCCCGCTACCGACGTCTGCTATGGGTCGGTAGCAGCCGTTCGGGCAGGTCCGTGATCGGCCAGCAGCCGTCATCCAATAGGAGATAGCGCGCTCAGCTCCCGGTTGCATTGCACTTCAGCAGTGCTCGTCGGTCATGACTCAAGCCGATACAGTCGTACCCAACTGTCGGGTTCGCCCGTGCCGCTCTTGCTGATGTTGAACATGTCGGACTCCGAAGGCCCTGGCACGGGTGTCGTCCGCCACAGCGACGGCCGCTGGAGAAATTGCTCGCGGAAGGCTTCCGTTGCCCAGATCTGTCCAGGCTCGACAATTGGTTCGACGCGCGAAACGCACAAGATCGCATCTCCGCCCGCGATCACCGTGCGCAGGTCCGTCTCGCGCTGATACGTCCGCACTTCACCGTAATGCAGCGCGACGCGCAGTCTCGGCTGCCCAGGCACTTTGTAGACATCATCGATGAGCTGCCGCGCGGACTGAACCAATGCAACAGGATCGTCCGTTACGACCAACGCTGCATCACCACCTTCGGTCTGGGTTATCGAGGACGCAGGCGCCCAGCGTTCCACAGCATCCTCCAATGCCTTCCTGACGGGCGCGTCCATGCCGGCACGCATCAGCTTGCCGAAGCCGTGAATGTCAGCCTTCAAGACGCACCATGATCGAACACTGTGCGTGCGCTCGGTCTCGCCCGGCTCATGCCACGGCCGCTCGTAACCCACGATGTTCATCCTGTCTATTCGCTGGAGAAAGTCCGGATTGCCTCGGCCAATGACTCCATAGAGGATGGGATGAATCAAATAGTGCGTGGCAGGCGGCAAGACCCCATTCGGGTCCAGAGTTGCCTCGCCGGGGTGCAGGAACCGCTGCCGCCACTCGCCCCGCACGAGGTCGTGCTGGACGTACCCAAGCAATCCCACGCGGTACAGCGCGTGCAGGCCGTCCTTGCCAGGTTCCATCAAGGGATCGTTAATGATCGCCTCCGCCTCGGCGCGTGTCAGGATATGGCCGGGAACGCTTCGAAAAATCTCCTGCAGGTCAAGTCCTCCTACGTAAGGAGCGATCTCGGCCAGATATTCGTGGGCGATCTCGGTGGCAGCATGAACAACGGTTTCCTTGAAACGATGCTCGTTGCGACGCTCGTCCGGTCGAAGTGCAAGAAGTCGCTCACCAATGGTCATGAGATCGCGCGGTCTCATCAGCGTATGCCGGCAAACGTATTCGAATACGTCTTCCTGTTCACGTGTATAGGTGTCCACCACGTAAGCACGACCTAGGAAGGACTCGAGCGGGTTTGTCTTGACGCGCTCCTGCAGAACCATTCGATCGGCTTTCACGAGCCGAATGTTGTTGACGAATATCTCACGGAGGCTTTCCGGCGTATACGCGATGTCGACCGCAGTGCCGCGATACTGCTGACTCATCGCCGTTCGTTGCGGCAGTCGCGCGTACGCCTCCTTACGGATTGCGGCGAAAACCTTGAGGTGGTGATTGATGCGGCGAATCTGGTAGGCGACTTCTACCAATCCGATCTGCGAAAAGTACCAGACATCGGGCGAGAGCTCGCCAGTCACACTAGGATTCGTTGAAACGCCTTCGATGTGCTTGCTGAAGTACTCGTCGATCCCGTCGATGAAGATAGTCACCGGCGACTTGATGGCGCGCAACCGCGGGACAAGGTGGCCGTCGACGTCCGTGGCTATGCGCTGCAAATCACCGGGCGCCAAATCGAGAAGGCGGACAAAGTGGTCGATAACACTATGCAGTTGGACATCTCGGACCAGATTACCCAGCCTCGTGTTTACCTTTAGTCCTCCTTCCGCACCGACATGCTTGAGCGCGGCCATGGCGATGGCGGCGAGCCATAGCTTAGACCACGGAAGCGGAGAAGCGGCAAAGAACGCGATCGATTCGCGACTGAATATCTTGTCGCCGATCGGCTTGTCGAGCAGATTACCGCTCGGTAGACAGATTGCGTGTCCCTCGCGCTGATATAGGATGCGCTTGGCCTTGAGGAGCAATGTCTTCCCGAAGCCCTTCGTGCCGATGACGATGAATTTGTCATCACGTCCTGGGGTGAGGAATGCATCAATCTCGGGCGTTCTGTGGAGCAGCGACTCGTCGAAATCCTCCGCAACACGAATGTCATCCGCATCGACAGTCCAAGCTCGCATCGGAATCCCCTTGGTGAACAGTAGAATATCACTAGACTCTGGCCCTACGACGCGGAGCTATGGGGCCAGTCCAGCTTCTATTCGGCGCTTGGGCAACAAGCGATCACGCCTGAAGGGATCCGTGTCAAGCTGATCGAAGCATGTCCGCTATCAGTCACTACGCACTATCGATCATCGCGCCGAGTTCGGCCAGAAGCGGGGCGGTCAGCCCGGCTCGGTAACTAGACGTGAGACTCAGCTTGCGTTCAGTGCTCGCGGACAGGCACCAGTGCGTTTTTGAAGATGTAATCCGCAACGCGATGACCCAACGCAATGCCTTCCGTCTTGTCGAACGCCCAGTGAATGCCGAGATAGATCCTGCTCTGGCCGTTTTCTTCTTCCGCTTGCGATAGCGTTGCAAAGCTGCGGGGTTTTGCCGGACGCAGTTTGCCGTCGTTGCCGAGGGTCTTCCCGTTGAACTCGTCGGAGACGAATGTGAACGGCATGGCATCGGTGCCCATGAATTGGCGCAGCATCTGGAAGAGCGCGCCGCCAAATCCGGCGTGCCCGGACGGATAGGCGGGAAACGGCGGCGTGAAATTCGGC
>Ga0268264_10004237_pt1 | contig 12242 bp, 8 predicted proteins | sample KBSSwiS32_FD_190357 | JGI IMG/M metagenome (GOLD analysis project Ga0268264, IMG submission 190357) | Switchgrass rhizosphere microbial communities from Kellogg Biological Station, Michigan, USA - KBS Switchgrass S3-2 (SPAdes) (version 2) | ecosystem: Host-associated > Plants > Roots >... | reverse complement strand
GGTGTTGCCCGGCGGAGAGCAGTCCTCGGTACGCACCGCAAGAAACTTGACGCGCGCGACGAAGCGATTAGGCTCCCTCCTCCCCTCTCGCTCCACGTGTCTCATGGGCCTGACGCTCTACCAACGCGACGACTGCCACCTGTGCGATCTCGCCCTCGACGTTCTTGCGCAGGCGCGCGTGCCGGACTTCGACAGCGTGTTCATCGACGACGATGCGGTGCTCGAGGCACGCTACGGCGAGCGGGTGCCGGTCCTGCGCGAAGATGAATCGGCTCGCGAGCTGGACTGGCCATTCGATGCGGCGGCGGTCATCCGGCTGGTTGTTCGCTGACGTTGCAACGTTGGGACGCTCAGTGGCGTCCGAAATGGTTCCAACCGTTGGATAACCGCGCGTACCGGGCGCAAGACCTTCGCTTCACCGTAATTCTGCGATTCCGCAGCCCCATGCACGGGCCCTGCGTCACTTGCGCAGCCGCGCCATGATCGCGCTGCGCGCCTCGCGCAGGATCGAATCGCGGTCCAGGCTCGCGACGATGTCGGCGACGGCGCGCTTGGCGCCGGCTTCGCCCCACGACTTGCCCTGCAGGAGGTAACGTTCGGCGGCGCGGCCGACGAGTTCGGTGGCATACCAGGCGAGCGCTCCCTGGGCTCCGGCGGTGACGACGGTCGACAGTCCGGCGCTGACGCCCTTCAGTGCGCTGGCCACCAGGTGGACGCCCCAGATCGCGCCCATCAGCGCGGCGAGCTGGGCGCAGATCGTCGCGATCAGGGTTCCGGCTTCGCTGCGGGTCAGCGGCAGTCCGTATACTTTTCCCAAGTGCACGACCAGCGCGATGTCGAGCGAGGCGGCGGCCAGCAGATCGGCGACCGGGATCGGATTCAGCGCGACGGCGAGACCCTTGGCCATGCAGTAGTTGCGGATCACGCGGTCGGCCAGCTCGCGCCGCGCCGCGGCGACGCGCGCGGCGACGCGGTCGGACAGCTCGCCGGCGAAGAGACCGGCATTCAGCGCGGCCAGCGTCTTGCCCTCGCGCTCGGCGATCACCTTCAGGCGCGCGGCCAGTGCGGCGACGTCGGCCGGTTGCGCCACACGCACTTCGCGTTCGCTGCCGTCCGCGCCGACCTGGACCACGACCTTGTCGGCCGGCAGCGCGGCGCAGGCGATTACATCCTCGGGCTGGACGATGCCGGCGGCATGCTCGCGGAGCCGCGCGAGCAGCCGCTCGCGTTCGTCGTCGGTGTAGCGGTCGGCCTTGTTCAGGGCCAGCAGCAGTGGCCGCTGGATCTTCGCCAGCGTCGCCAGCGCGCCGATCTCGCTCTGGGTCATGTCGCCGTCGACGACGAAGATGACGAGATCGCTGATGCCGGCGACGTCGAATGCGAGACGCTCGCGCTCCTCGCCGGACAGCTCGTTGATGCCCGGCGTGTCGATCAGGTGCAAGCCCTGGCCGGCAACCTCCTGCCAGCGCTGCGCGTCGCGCGCACGGGTCGTGCCGTGCAGCACGCCGGTCGCGAACGCGGGGCGTCCGAGCAGCGCATTGCCGAGCGCGGACTTGCCGACGCTGACGCGGCCGAACACCGCGATGTGCAGTTCGCCGGCCGCGAGCTTGTCGAGCAGGCCTTCGATCTGGGCGAAGTCCTGTTGCAGCTCGCTGCGCACGGCGGCCGGAATGTCGCGGTCGTCGAGCAGCGAGCGCAGGGCCTGGCTGGCCTGCGATACGTGCGTATCGGCGCCGGACGCTTCCGGTTGAGAAGCGGTCGTGCCGCGGGTCAGGCGCGCGCGCAGGCCTTGCCACCAATCGCTTGCGCTCATGCGCTGCTCATGGACCGAAACAAGAGCGCAAGATTAAACCACGAAGAACACGACGTACGGCCAAAATCTTGTCGGTGAACGCTTCACGCGCGCTTCCGCGAGCCGGACTGCTGCCCGGACGTGGTCCCCGGTCGACCTCATCTTGATCTTGCCATTCCCGGCTGTGCTTCTTGTTCTTCGCGTCGCGGCTCGTGCAACCTGTCATTTTGCGGTCAGGACGAGGTGGCCGTGGACCGGGACATCCTTGCCGATGTCGGCCCAGTCGCCGCCGACGCCGAGATCGAAGTCGAGACGGTTGAGTGTCGTATCGACGTCGAGCGTCGCCGTGTTGCCGCCGGCGACGAACTTGACCTTCAGCGTCACCGGCTTGGTGATGTTGCGGATCGTCAGAGAGCCCTTGGCTTCGAGTCCGCCGTCGCTGCCTTTTCCGAACGACTCGGTCACGAAGTGCGCCTGCGGAAACCGGGCAGAATCGAAGAATTCCGGCGTCTTCAGCGTGTCGTCGCGTTCGGAGCTCTCGGTCGCAGCGCTGGCGACGTTGATCTTGACGTCGAACTTCGCCTTCGACAGGTCGGCTTCGTCGAAGGCGATCGCCGCTTCGAACTTGCCGAACCTGCCGTCGAACGGACCGCCCTGGTAGGTGCCCTTGAAGGTCAGCGACGATTTCGCCGCATCGGTCTGCCAGTCGCGCGCCTGGACCTGCACGCAGACCAGCGGGAACAGCATGAATGACAGAAGGAATCGGACCGGCATTGCGACGGCTCTCCGCTCGAGGTTGTCAGGATCGGCGCTGCAGCGAAGCGGGCCACATGCGGCCGAGCACGTTGTCGCGCACGACGAATTGATGATACAGGGCGACGGCGCCATGGCCGGCGGCAACGGCAAGCAGCGTCCAGAACAATGTTTCGTGTGTTGCCGAGGCGACGTCCCTCAGCGCCTTGTCGGGCCCGGTCAGGTGCGGGACCTCGAACAGTCCGAACCAATACAACGGGCGCAGCGCGGCGACCGAATCGAACCACCAGCCGGTGAGCGGCACCGCGAACAGCAGCGCATAGAGCAGCGCGTGCCCGCTGCGCGCCGCAGTCGTCTGCCATGGCGGCGTGCCGGACGGCTCGGCCGGGCGCGGATCGAACGCGCGCCAGGCCAGGCGCGCGAGCGCAAACGCGAAAATGGTCAGGCCGAGCGACTTGTGGAAACTGTAGTAGGGGATCACTGCCGGCCCGCGCGGCAGCTCGACCATGGTCAGTCCCAGCGTGCCCTGGACCAGGATCAGCACGACCACGGTCCAGTGGAAGAACTTCGCCACGCTGCCCCACTGGCTGCTGTCGCTCTTCAGCATGGCCTTCGTCACTCCTCGGCCTGTCCTTCGCTTTTCGCGGGCGCGTCGCTGCGCTCGCGCACGCCTTCGATTTCCAGGCGCACGGCGACGTCGTCGCCGACGCTCTTCAGTTCGCGGTCCATGCCGAACGTCGAGCGCTTGAATGCGGCAGTCGCCGAAAAGCCGGCGACGTAGTGCAGCGAATAGCCGTTCAATGCGACGCGGTTGAAGGTCACTTGCAGGTCGACCGGACGGGTTTTTTCGAGCAGGGTCAGGTTGCCGTGGATGACGCCGCTGCGCTCGCCGGTTTTTTCGACGCTGGTGCTGACGAAATGCGCAGTCGGATAGTTGCCCGCGTCGAAGTAGGCGTTGAGCAGCTTCTTGTTCCACGGCTCGTCGCCCATGTCGAGCGAGGCGATGTCGATCGTCGCATCGACGTGCGAGGCGCTCCAGTCGTCGGCGTCGAAACGGAACGTGCCGGCCTTCACATGCATGCGCCCGCTCGGGTTCGTGTAGCCGTCATGGCTCGCGGAAAAGAATATCTGCGAATGGACCGGGTCGATCTTGAATTCGGTTGGACCGGCGACGGCGACGGCCGATACCAGCAGCAGCGTAATCGCCGTGGCGAACAGGGACGGTCTCACGAAGGCCTCCAGAAGACGGGTAAATGTGACATGCCGGTGATACGTGCGCCAGATCGGCGGATGGAACGCTGGGTTGCAGGGCAGTGACCGCAAGAGCGTAGCGTATGTTCCGCCGCGGACGCTTCGTGTTCAGTCCCGGTCGTCACCCCGGACCACCATGTCGACGATGCGGCGCAGGCGCTCGGCGCTGGATGCGGCCAACAGGCCCGCCAGCGCGCTGTCGGCCGCAGCCGCGTCGAGCCGCCGCCGCTCGCGCAGCGTCGTCGCGACCGCTTGGCCGAGGCTGTCGAAGATCAGGCCGTAGGCGATCGCGTGCAGCACGCCGCCGCCGAGCGTACCGAGTCCGGGAAATGCCTTGGCCGCATTGCCGGCGATCGCCAACACGATCGACGCGCTGGTGCGCACGGTCAGCTTGACCTGGCCGAGGAATGCGTCGATGTCGAGGTCGCGCACCGGCACGTCGTAGAGCTTCGACAGCTCGCGGATCAGCCCGGTGGCGAGCACGCCCTGCACGACCAGATCGGTACCGGGCATGACCGCGGCCATTGCGCCGACGACGGCGCGGCGCGTGTACTTGGCGACGATCGCCTCGGCATCGGCCTGCAGCGATTGGCCACGCAGCGTTTCCGCGCCGCCGGCGACGGCGGTCAGCACCGCGGCCTCGCGCGCCGGTTCCAGCGCCGCCGCGCCGGCAGCCGCGTAGTCCTGCAGCAATGTGGACAATGTGGCAACGTCCGGCTTGCGTTCGCGCTGCACCTGCTCGATGCGGCCGTCCGCCAACCGGCGCTCGAAGCGTTCGCAGCCGCCGGCGCTGGTGACCACGCGCGCGTCGGTGAGATCGCCGTAGCGTTCCCGCAGCGCGCGTTCGAGTTGCGTTCGCTCGACATCGGCGAACTGGTCGGCCTTGTTCAAGGCCAGCACCAGCGGCTTGCCGAAGCCGCGCAACCAGCGCAGTTCGGCATCCTGCTCGCGAGTCAGGTCGCCGGCGCAGATGTAGAGCACGACGTGTGCGCGCAGCGCCTCGTCGCGCGCCAGTTGCTCGCGCGCCGCCCCGCCGACCTCGTGGCTGCCCGGCACGTCGGCAAGCACGAGCGCCACGCCTCGGGCCAGTCCCGAACGATAATGCGACACCGCCCGCGTGGTGCCGCCGAGCACGTCGACTTGCGCGCCGGCATCCGGCGCCAATGCGCGGATCACGCTCGACTTGCCGGCGCTGATCTCGCCGAAGACCGCGACATAAAGCTCCTCGCTGCGTGCGCGACGATCGAGTTCGTGCAGTTCGGCCTGCAAGGCCGCCGTGTCGGCGCGGCGCTGATTCAGATCCTCGATGCGCCGGTCGACGTCGGCGCGCGTCGGCGGCTTCACCGCGACCGGAGCGCGCCGGCGCGGACGCAGCAGGCGGACGGCAGCCCAGGCGATCGCGACTACGGTCGCCGCGACGACGAATGCGACGGCCGCCTGCGCCCAGGCCGGCAGCTCGCGCCATTGCTGCCACAGCGCGATCGCGCCATGCAGCAGGCTCAAGACCAGCCATAACAGCGCCGCGCCGAGCGCGGCGAGCACGGCAATGACGATCAGGCGCAGCGGGCGATTGGCGTTCGGCATCGGCTGAAACGTGACGCGGTAATGCCGATTATGCCGGGATTGCGGTCGCAGGTTGGCGCGTGGCCCGAAATCCGGCGCCGGAGCATGGGCACTTCGGCGCGCGTCGAATCGACGTCGGACCGGCGTCTTTCTGGCATCATGGCCGCGGGAGGACTCCAGCAGGGAGCCGCTGATGTGGATCGTTGCGCTTGCCGCCGCCTTCGCGGCCGCGCCGCCGACAGGCGACGCGCAGTTGTATACAACGCCCTATTTCCACAGCTTCGGCATTGCCTCGGGCATGCCGTCGAGCCGGGTCTACAAGACCGTCCAGGACCGCGACGGCTATCTGTGGTTCGGCACGCAGGATGGCCTGGCGCGCTACGACGGCAGCGCATTCCGGGTCTGGCGCCACGATCCGAAGCTGGCCGAGTCGCTCGGCGGCGATGTCGTCAGTGCACTGTACGTCGACCGCGAAAACCGCATCTGGTGCGGCGCCGAAGAGTCGGGCCTGAACCTGCTCGACACGCGCCGGGCCGCTTTCGTGCACTACCGCCACGACGCGAAGGATCCGGCCAGCCTGGCCAGCGACGACGTCTGGGCGATCACTGAGGATTCTGCCGGCGCGCTGTGGGTCGGCAGCTACGCCGGCGGCGTCGACAAACTTCTGCCCGCGGCAACCGGCTTCGCCCATTACCGGCACGACGCCGCGGACCCGCACAGCCTGGTGTCGGACAACATCATCGGCCTGCTGGCGGCCCGCGACGGCCGGCTCTGGGTCGGCAGCGATGCCGGCGTCGACGTGATCGAATCCGGCGGCGCGATCCGCCATGCCGATTTTTCCGCCGTGCCGGGTTCCGGGGCGGTCAATGCGGCCAGCCTGGTCGAGACCGAAGACGGCACGATCCTGGCGGGCACGCGCCGCGGGCTGCTGCGCATCGATGCTGCGCTGCATGCCGGCGTCGCCACTGCCGCCGAACTCAGCGACCGCATCGTTTATGCGGTTGCCGGCGGCCGCCAGGGCGAGTTGTGGATCGCGACCCGCCATGGCCTGGATCGGCGCGACAGCGACGGCGCGATCTGGACCTATAAGGAAAATCCTTCGGTACCCGGCTCGTTTCCCGGCGACACGGTGTTCGACGCGATGCGCGACCGCGAAGGCAATCTGTGGTTCGCCACGTTCGAAGGCGGCGTCGCGCAATTGCCGGCCTCATGGCGCAATTTCGCGACGTTTCGCAACGATCCGGGCGATCCGGGCAGCCTCAGCGCCAATCGCACCCAGGGGCTCGGCGCCGACGGGCAGGGACGTCTCTGGGCCGTCAATCTCGAAGGCGGCATCGACCGGCTCGATCCGGCCAGCGGCCGCATCGAGCGCTTCGCCGGCCGGCTGCCGCCGCCCGACAAGGGCCTGTGGTCCGTACTGGCCGATCGCCACGAGCAGCTGTGGGTCGGCCACGGCCACGGGATCAGGGTATACAAATTACAAAATGCGCAATTCACCGACATCGCGGTCGGCACCCAGACCGGCGCCGCTTTGGCGCCGGGCCTTGCCTACCATCTCGCCGAGGATCCGGCCGGGCCGGTGTGGGCGTCGACCTACGGCAGTTCCGGCGCAGTGCACCGCATCGATCCGCTCAGCCTGCAGGTCGAACGTTTCGATGCGGCCAACGCCGGGCTGCGCAATGCCGAGGTCGATCAGCTCGGCTTCGCCGGCGACGGCAGCCTCTGGGTCGCCAGTGGCGCCGGTCTCGACCGTTTCGACGCCGCCACTCGCCGCTTCGTCGCCATTGCCGGCGCGCCGTCGCGGCGCGTCTACGCGTTTGCGTTCGCCGCGGACGGCACGCTGTGGCTGCACGTACTCGGTGCGCTCGAGCACTATCGCCTGGCCGGCGCGGTGCTCGTGCCGATCGAACGCATCGATGCCGATGCCGGCTGGCCCGCACTGACCGTCGGCGGCCTGCAGGTCGACGGCGCCGGCGCGATTTGGGTCAGCAGCGCGCGCGGACTGTGGCGCTACGATCCGCGCACGCACGCGATCCGCACGTTCGACAGCCGCGACGGCCTCGCCAGCTCGGAATTCAATCGGCTCGAACTGGTCAGGCGCGCTGACGGCGCGATCTTCGGCGGCACTCTGGCCGGCATCGTCGGTTTCCGGCCGGCGCAGATCGCGGAGAACCCGCCGCCGCCGTCGCCGTTGATCGATACGATCGTCGTGCGCCGTGCCGGTGTCGACCAGAGCGTCGATCCGCGCGCCGGCGAGTTGGCGCTGCGCTGGGACGACCGTGACGTGCGCGTCACGGCGCGTGCGCTGAGTTACGCGAATTCCGGCGCGAATCGTTACCGCTGGCAACTCGTCGGTCTGGACACGGCTTGGGTCGACACGGCCAGTCGCGGTGAGCGCGAATTCCCGCAGCTGCCACCCGGCGACTACCGGTTGCGCCTGCAGGCTGCCGGTGCGTCCGGCCTGTGGAGCGCGGCGGTCGAGCCGTTGCTCCTGCGCGTGGCCGCACCGCCGTGGGCCACTCCGCTGGCTTATGCGGCGTATGTGGTTCTGCTGGTGCTGCTGCTGCTGATGGCTTTCCGTGCCTATCGTGCCCGCATCCGACGCCGCTACACGCTGGCACTGGCCGAGCAGCAGCGCCAATTCGCCGAGCAGTCCAATGCGGCGAAGACACGCTTCCTGGCCACGATGGGACACGAGATCCGCACGCCGATGACCGGCGTGCTCGGCATGACGGAATTGCTGCTGCGCACGCCGCTCGATCCGACCCAGCAGGGTTATGCGCGCACGATCCTCGACTCCGGACGCATGATGCTGCGCCTGGTCAACGATTCGCTCGATCTCGCGCGCATCGAGGCCGGCAAGCTGGAACTCGAAGAGGTTGCGTTCGACGTGCGCGGGCTGCTCGGCGAAATTGCCGCCGTCGCAGCACCGCTCGCGCGTGCCAAGGGCCTGGCCTGGACATTCGACGCGGCCAGCGACCTGCCGGAAACGCTGCGCGGGGATCCGGTGCGGATCAAGCAGATCCTGCTCAACCTCGTCAACAATGCGATCAAGTTCACCGAACACGGCAGCATCGGCCTGTGGGCGCAGGGTGGAATCGACTTCGCGGTCACCGATACCGGTCCCGGCATCGCCGAGTCGACGCGGCGGCGCCTGTTCCAGCGTTTCGAGCAGGCCGACGGCGCGCAACGTCATGGCGGCAGCGGTCTCGGCCTGGCGATCTGCCGCGAACTGGTCGCCCGCATGGGCGGCAGCATCGCGCTCGACAGCGAGCCGGGCCGCGGCAGCACGTTTCGCGTGCACCTGCCGCTGGCGTCGATCGATCCAGACACCGATGCAGATGCCGATGCGGACGGCGTTCGGCAGGCGCCGCTCGATGCGGCTGTCGCGGGGCCCAGCCGGCACGTGCTGCTGGTCGAGGATGATGCAACGGTAGCCGCGGTGTTGAGCGGCCTTCTCGCCGCGCACGGCCATCGTGTCACGCATGCCGCGCAGGGTCTTGCGGCGCTGGCCGAATTCGACACGGCAACCTTCGATCTGGCTCTGGTCGATCTCGACCTGCCCGGCGTCGACGGTCTTGCGCTGGCGCGCCTGCTGCGCGCCCGTGAAGCGCAACGCGTGTCACTGCGCACGCGGTTGATCGGCATCAGCGCGCGCTCGGCCGGCGACGAAGAGGCCTTGTGCCGCGACGCCGGCATGGACGGATTCCTGCGCAAGCCGTTGACCGGCGCCATGCTGGAACGCGCGATCGCGGAACTGGCACGGCCGTAGAAGCCGGAGGCGGCCGAGCCGGCCGTCGGCATCGGGCATAATCGGCGCGCCGGATCATGTGGAGCGGCGAAGTGCAGGCAGGGCAGAGGTGCGTTGCTGCGGGGGCGATGGTGTTGCTGGCGGGCCTGCTCGGCGCCTGCGCGGCAGCGCCGTTCATCGACGTGCCGTCGGCGAACCAGGACGATCGGGTGCGCTTTCTCGTCCTGCATTTCACCGACGAGGACTTCGCCCGTTCGCTCGATCTGCTCACGCGCAAGCACGCCAATCCGGTCAGTGCGCACTACCTGGTCAGCCGGGCCGGGGACGGCGGTCGCGCCGCATCGACCGTGTACCGGCTCGTCGACGAATCGCAGCGCGCCTGGCACGCCGGTCCGAGCCGCTGGCAGGGTCACGAGCCGCTGAACGGCGAATCGATCGGCGTTGAAATTGTATACGAATCCCATTGTGCTCGTGAGCCGGCGCGGCTCCCGGAGGCGTCCCCATGGGAAGTCGATGCGACCTGCGCGTATCCGGACTATCCGGCCAACCAGATCGACGCGGTCATCGCGCTGGCGCACGGGGTCCTCGCGCGCCATCCCGAGATCGAAGCGACGCGCGTGGTCGGCCATTCCGACATCCAGCCGGAGAACAAGACCGACCCCGGTCCGCGCTTTCCGTGGCGCCGCCTCGCCGAAGCCGGCATCGGCGCGTGGTACGACGCGGCCGACGTGGCCTGGTATCGCGACGAATTCGCAAGGCAGGCGCAACAGTCCGCCCTCGAAACTCCGGGCGGCGAAGCTGCCGTTCCATCGTTGCGGACCGTGCAGGAAGCGCTCGCCGCGTATGGCTACGGCGTTGCCGCGAGCGGCGTCGCCGACCGGCGCACGCGCGACGTACTGTCGGCGTTCCAGAGTCATTTCCTGCCGCAGCGGCGCACCGGCACAGCCGACGCGGAAACCGTCGCAACGCTGTTCGCGCTGCTCGCCCGCTATCGCGCCGACCAGCTGCGCGCATTGCGCGAACGCACGCCGCAGATTCCGCCGCCGCGCCCGGCGCTTCAGCGCTGACAGGCCGTCGACACCTATGGCAACGCGTTCAGCAAATTGACGAAGCGCTGAACGCGGCGCGCTGTCTCATTCAGGTTCGCGCGATATTTCCATCGTGTTCATCCGCCCGAAGCTACCGTGTCGCATCGGAGTCAAGGTTGTGGATGCGCATGCTCCGAGCGGGGAAAAGCCCCTTCAGGCATTTTCCGTCAATGCGCTCTCGCTGAAGCGAGATTGCGGCAGGCTTGCACCGTCTGCCTGCTGCCGCAACCGTCACGCGCAGCAGGCCGTGCCCATCGCACTGCTGCTGCTTCCAGCAACGGTCCGCAGTGTCCTGCACGACCCAAGCGGTAAAGCGAACCAAGGAGAACCCACGATGAAACATCGCAGCCTCATCAAGATTGCCGCTCTGGCAATAGCCGTTTCCGCTGCGCTGCCCGCAATGGCCGACACCGCCGTGGTCGCAGCCGGGAAGCATCACTACGTCTACTTCGGCGATCGCGACATCTACTACGCGCCGGAGACCAAGACCTATTTCTGGCTCGACAACGGCCGCTGGCAGTCGGGCTTCAGTCTGCCGAGCGATCGTCAGCGCTGGGTGACTACGGCAAAGGGTGTCGACATCGAACTCGACACCGACCGTCCGTACGAGCGCAACGACTATGTGATCGAGCACTACCGGCACATGCCGGTCGCCAGCGCCGGTCCGACGACCGAAACGACCACGACCGAGCGTCAGGTCAATGAGGACGGCTCGACCACGACGACGACGACGACGACCAAACATCGCTACGTCTACTATGGCGATCGCGAGGTCTACTTCGCGCCGGATACACGCATGTATTACTGGAAGAGCAACGGCCGCTGGATTTCCGGCACGGCCGTGCCGGCCGATCTCGAGCCGTTCGTGCGCAGTGGCGGCGTGCAGATCGAGCTCGACACGGAACGCCCGTACGAGCGCAACGAGTACGTGATCGCGCATTACGGTCACCGTCACCGTGACCGCGACCGTGACGACGATTGACCATGAGAGTTGAGTACCCGGTCAACGTGTAACTCGCGATCGATTTGGATCGCAACATCGGGGCCCGCGCAAGCGGGCCCTTTTTTTGTGTCGCCGTACTGCGCGACGGCATGGCGCCCCGCCAATATCCGTTGACGCGCTCCGTCGCGTCACAACCTTGGAGCCGGCCCTGATGGTTCGGCGCCCGCTACTGCGGTTGTCGAGAAAATGCAGCGCGGGTCGCCCGGGCAAACGCACTGTCTTCGATAACGTCCGAAAGCCTGGCGGCTTTCCGCTCTGCTTGTCGTATCGGTTGACTGGCGGCGTCCGGCGACGACGCCATGACTTTCGCCATGGGTGACTTTCGTCATGTTCGTGCGGAAACGCGGCCCGGCAATGTCCGCGCCCGGCGCCAAATGGCGTTAGCAACAGACCAGCCGGCAACGCGCGCGTTGCAACATTCGCCATCGAACCAGGAGCACAGAATCCGTGAATCGTTTCAACAGGGCCCCCGCCGCCCGATTGCCGATCTTCCTCGCGTTGCTCGCACCGTGCGTGCTGGTACAGGCGCAGCCGCCGTCGCGCGTGGCCGGCTCGGTCGACGCCGGAAAACGCCATCCGATCGCGCACAGTACGCATCCGCTTGCGACGCCGGCGGCCGACCGCGGACGTGTCGCTGCGGATCTGCCGCTGCAGCGCATGATCCTCGTGCTGTCGCGCAGCGCGGAGCAGGACGCCGAACTCCGCCAGCTGATTGCCGCACCGAAGTCGGCCGGCGATCCGGCCTTCCATCTCGGCCTCGCAGCGGAGCAATTCGCGTCCCGCTTCGGACCGAGCGACGGTGACCTGCGCGAGATCAAGTCGTGGCTGGCGGTGAGCGGCCTGCAGATCGACAACGTCGCGCGCGGCCGGCAGTGGATCGAATTCTCCGGCACCGCGGCGCACGTCGAGAAGGCATTCGGCACGCAGATGCACCGGTTCGCGGTTGCCGGCCGCGATCACATCGCCAACGCAGCGGACATTTCAATTCCGGACGCGCTGGCTCCGGTCGTCGCCGGCGTGCTTTCGCTCAACGATTTCGGC
>Ga0268264_10004231_pt1 | contig 12253 bp, 10 predicted proteins | sample KBSSwiS32_FD_190357 | JGI IMG/M metagenome (GOLD analysis project Ga0268264, IMG submission 190357) | Switchgrass rhizosphere microbial communities from Kellogg Biological Station, Michigan, USA - KBS Switchgrass S3-2 (SPAdes) (version 2) | ecosystem: Host-associated > Plants > Roots >... | reverse complement strand
CAGTGTGTCGCGGGGCGCGGGCGCCGCACCGCACGCGGTGCACCGGCCCAATTCATCCAGCGGTGCTTCATCGGCGGCGTGCTGAAACACCCGTAGCGGCCCGGCGGGGGCGTAATACTCGTCGCCCCATGCCAATAGCGCACGCACCGCGGGCCACAAAGCTGTGCCTTTGTCGCTGAGCCGGTACTCGCCGCGCCCGCTGCTCCCCGTCACCCGCTCGAGAAGTCCTTCCGCTGTCAGGGATTTAAGTCGCTCCGCGAGGACGGCGCGGGGAACTTTGAGATGGGCGGCGAAGTCGTCGAAGCGCTGCACGCCGTAGAACGCGTCACGAAGGATTAGCAAGGTCCACCTCTGGCCGACGACCTCGAGACTGCGCGCCAGGGAGCAGGCCTGGTCGGGATAGTCAGACGGTAGTGCCATCGCCCCAGTATAAGGGGCAAAGTTCGGTGAACGAACTAAACGGTGTATGGTCGGAGGCGAAGGTTCAATGACCGAACTTTACCCTCGCGCGGAGCGGTTACCGCGCGGCGGCCAAACACGATTACTTGGAGGTCCGATGACAGGACTAAGCGACGGCACGGTCGTCGCGCACACCGCGGTGCGAATGACGTTGGCGCTCAACCAGTCCCTGAGCCAAGCCATAGCCCGATTCGAGGAACTGGTACCCGCCGTGGACATCGATGTGTTCCGCCGGTCACGTTCATGGGACGAGACGATCCAGCTGGCCAACATCAACGCCCCACTGGGGCTGATGCGATTTTGGAAACTCGACTATGCGGCCGTACTGGCCGGGTCGGGGACGCCCGCACGCAGCTTCGGATATCTGATGGGCAACCAGACCATCGCCGAACAGATGATCCGCCACGAACCGGAGGTCGTGCTGTACGCACCGCTGCGGACGGCGATCTACGAGGGCACAGACGGCGGCGCGTTCTTCGTCATCGACCAACCCAGCGCACTATTCGGCAGCTTCGGCAACGCCGACATCACCAAAGTCGGTCGTCATCTGGACGCACTGGTCGCCACTCTGCTCGACGCCTTGGGCGCTATCGTGCCCGCCGAGTTGCAGCCGGCGAGCTGACGGAAAGGAAACGGATCGCTATGGCAACAACCAAAAGAAGCGATGACCTATCTGTCGCTCTTGCCGAGGGGTATTACTACGAAAATGGCTGCACCATCGCGAGCAAGGTCCACTTGACAGAAAGAAATTACGGCACCAGACGCACCTTCTTTTTCCTGTGCGAGCCCGCTGCGGTCCAGGCAATTCTGCCGGATGGTTGGATCCTGCGTGCCACCGCCGACCCTGAATTTCATCTCATGGTGCATTTCAACGACTGGCTGCACACTTCACACGCTGACAATACGCCCCACGCAGTTCAAGCCCCGCCATACGTAGGCTTTCTGGTACCGGTTCGAAATAGCTTTCTGAAGCGATCCGGCATCATGCAGATCTATGGTTTCGCTGCAGGCAGTCACTACACGGGTGGGCCGTACAAGGCTTATCGGGGATGTACGTACTCGCACTCTTCGCGGTTTGACACGAACGGCTTGGACGTTTCATGGACACACGAGCAGTACAAGATCGGGTCGCTCGAGTCCGCCGGGGTATTCGAGATATCGATCGCTCACCAAAGAACCGTAGTTGCGCGGGCGATCACGGGGCGGCCAAATCTGGCTGTGTTCTCTCCCTATGATAATTCGATTGAGCGGTATTACGCGGAAGACCTGGTGCTGGAGCGGCCGCTGGCGCCTTCGCTTGGGTTGGCCAATGTGAAGGATTTCAGCTTAACGTGGACATTGCCGGACCTCAGGGACGTGATGGCGTCCGCCGAGCTCGTCGCGATGAATTACAACCCGGCTTACATGCGCGAAGTGTTTGAGCGCGACTAACACGATGTACCCAAACGAGAACAACACCCCCTTCACCGGCAATCGCCGCTATCCGTCGGATCGTGCTTGGCGTTTGCGGCGGGATGAGCATCCCCCGACGAAGTGATCTCGTTGCTGCAGAACGGCTCCTGGCCGCGCAGACGCACTGTGGTTACGGACGTGGCACTGCTGATTTAGTGATTGTGGCCTGACCCCGGATCGCTGGTCCATGAGTGTGAGAGTCTTGCGGCCCATATTGTGGGCAGGAAGGCTCGACAAGAATCATGGCGACGAGAAAGCGGCACGGCCCCGAGCAGGTCGTGCGCAAGCTGACGGCGGCCGATCGGCTACTGGCCGAGGGCAAGGACACCGCGGCGGTTTGCCGTGAGTTGGGCGTCTCCGAGGCAACGTATCACCGCTGGCGGAACCAGTTCGGCGGGCTGAAGGCCGAGGACGCCAAACGTCTCAAAGACCTCGAACGCGAGAACGCCACCCTCAAGCGGTTGTTGGCAGATGCCGAACTGGAGAAGGCCGCGCTCAAGGAGATCGCGAAGGGAAACTTCTAAGCCCGGAACGCCGTCGGGCGTCCGTTCGTCACCTCCAGCGGGTGCTGGGGGTCAGTGAACGGTTTGCCTGCCGCGTCACCGGGCAGCACCGCGCGACGCAGCGACACCAGCCGGTAAGAGCCACGCCGGCAGATCCCGATGCGGCGCTGCGCGCTTGGCTCAGGCAGTACGCGAGGAACCATCCGCGGTGGGGATTTCGCCGGGCCTATCACGACGCCCGCTGCGAGGGCTGGGTTGTGAACCACAAAAAGATCCAACGGCTGTGGCGCGAGGAGGGCCTTCGAGTGCCGCAACGGCGCCGCCGTAAACGCCTCGGCTGTTCCACCGCACCTCATGTGGCGAAGGCCGAGGCACCGAACATGGTGTGGGCGGTCGACTTTCAGTTCGATGCCACCACTGACGGCCGCCCCATCAAGATCGTGTCCATCGTCGACGAGCACACCCGGGAATGCCTCGGCGGCTTGGTCGAGCGCTCCATCACCGCCGACACCCTTATCGACGAACTCGACCACCTCGCGACGCAACGCAATTACCCCGTCGTGCTGCGCTGCGACAATGGCCCAGAACTGGCCTGCACCGCGATGGCCGACTGGGCCGGCGAACGCGTCGGACTGTCGTTCATCCCGCCTGGCGAACCGTGGCGCAATGGCTATGTCGAATCGTTCAACAGCAGAATCCGCGACGAATGCCTCAACATCAACGCGTTTTGGTCGCTGGCCCAGGCGCGGGTCGTGATCCGCGATTGGAAACACGAGTACAACCACCACCGGCGGCATTCGGCGCTGGGCTACCAAGCCCCAGCCCACTACGCTGCTGTCTGCACCCACCGATGATCGATTCTCACTGCCGGGGAATCAGCTCTCGGAGTCCGGCCACCTGGGTCGTTGGATATGCCGCGGTCTGCACGCATCGATGTAGCGCGACTCGCACAACGTGGGGGCCGCGCCTCTTTATGGTTTATGGCTGGCGAATCGGGTAGTCCGGCCCACGGATCAGCGGCGCAGAGTCGGGTTGGGCAGTCGGAGTCGTGTCCGGCGTGTGGTCTGGCATTGCGCGATGGCGCCCGGTTCTGCGACGGCTGTGGCGCGCCGGTGACCGCCCCCACGAGAACGCCGAGTACAGCGGGTGACGGTGCTGTTCGCCGATGTGGGAGTCGATGAAGGTGGCGGCCGCGGTCCGGGGCGGAGCGGTTGGCCGAGATCATCACCGAGCTGATGATCTGCCGCGTGGCCACCGTGCAGCTTTACGGCGGCACGGTCGAGAAGCTCACCGGCGACGGCTCATGGTGGTGTTCGGCGCGCCGGTCTCGTTGGAGGATGGCGCTTTTCGCGCGTACCTGCCGTGGCGCACACTGACGGTGCCGTACACGCGTTGAGACTGTGCTACCTCTTCAGTCCGCTGCGGTGACCGCCGCGGAACTATGTCGACTGCGCCGCCGGATGCGGGCGGGGATCGGGCCGTCAGGTATCAGCGTGAACGGCGTCACGATCGGGAAATCACTATTTCGGGAATCGATCTCGACTGCTGCCACGATGGTGGCCAGCGCCAGGGTGGCTTCGAGCATACCGAAGTGACCGGCGATGCAGGAACGTTGCCCACCACCGAAGGGTAGGTACTGCCAGCGGTCGCGGTCCTTTGACCTCTGCGGGCTGAAACGGTCGGGGTCGAAGGTCAGCGGGTCGTCCCACAGCGTCGGGTCGCGGTGCATGGCGTAGGCACCGACGACCGCGTAGGTGCCGGCTTGCACTCGGTAGCCGTCGACCTCGATGTCGTGCATGACCAGCCGCGGGATGCTGGGCCCCGGCGGACACAGCCGCATCGCTTCGTGGAGGACCTGAACCGTTAAGGTCAGGCCGCCAACGGCGTCCGACGTCAGTGGGCCGGGGATGTCGTTCACCTCGGCGAAGACGCGATCCTGCAGGTCGCGGTGGTTGCCCAACGCCCACAGCGCGTAGGTCAAGACGGTAGCGATGGTGTCATGCCCGCCGACCATGAAAGAGGCCAGTTCGTCACACATTTCGGAGTCCGACAGCCCGCGTCCGGTCTGTGAGTCGGTCGCGGCGAGCAACGCATGCACCAGCGGTGCGTTCGTGGTCGGGTCTGTTCGGCAGGCGCGCAGGATCTCAGCCGCGAGCTGGTGCAGCGCAGCGCTGGCTTCGAGGGCCCGGCGGCGGCCCGGTGTGGGTAGCCACCGTGGGGCGCGGATCGGCCGCAGCGCGCGGTCGGCGGCCCATTTGAACGCGGTACGGATCATCGGCCCCACTGCCTCTGCCCGCTCGTCGAGGTCCAGCCCCAGCACGGACCGCCCCAGTGCCCGCAGCGTCAGCGTGTGAGCTTCGGCGGACAGGTCGACCTCGTCTCCGTCGCTCCACCGGGCGCAAACCTGCTCGGCGGCCTGGGTCATCTCACCCGCGAACCGCACGACATGCTGCTTGGTGAACAAGGGCTGCAACGCACGCTTGCGCGGTAGCCATTCGTCGTGCGGCAGATTGAGAAGGTTGCCGCCGACGACCCGGCGAAGCTCCACCAGCAACGATAGAGGGCCGCGGTCGGCATCGGCGTCCTTGCGTCCCAGGACATCTCGGGCCCCCTGAGGCGAGGTGACGACGACGAACGGCGGCAGCAGCCACTTGGGACCGAGGATGTTGCGCGTTACCTGGCCGCCGGCATCGCGCAGCATCTCGGGACCGGCGGCCAGATCCCGGGCGGCCTCGAGCCGCTGCCGATACGGCAGCGGATTCTTCGGCGCCAACGGCAACGATGTCACCGCTGGGCGCTGCACCGTGTCCACCATGTTCACCACTCCTCTCGACTAAGCCGGGGTCAAGTATTTCGCCGATCAGTCTGCGCGCGCGGCGTAGCGGACTACTTCATTTTTGATGTCCATGGCCGCGTTGCGGCTCGGGCGTTCACGCAGGTCATCGGTTCGGAGCCCTGGCGGTGGGGTAGTGGAGTACCCCACCGCAACGCCACGGCGGCGGGCATTCTGGCGTGGTGGCTACCCACCGAGGCCGGCGCGATGAAGCCCTGGATCAACTGCCGCTGCCGTATTCGACGGCGCTGAGGCTGCGCGACGCCGGAATGCCCGACGAGATGATCGCCGAACGGGTGGGGGTGGAACGCGCGGCCATGGACACCTTCATGAGGTTGGCGGAGGCCAAGCTTGCCGCCGCCGGATACCGCGACTAAGGGTCCGCCCGGCGGTAGGCTTCCCCGCGGGCCGCGACGGTCCTTGCCCAGGAGGTCGGTGTGGGGACAGCATCGGTGTCCGCTGTGTGGCCCCTGACCGGCCGCAACGAAGAACTCCGCCTGATCACCGACGGGATCGGTGAACGGGGCGCACCCGGCGGCGTGTCGATCATCGGTGCGGCGGGAGTCGGGAAGAGCCGGCTGGCCCGCGAAGCGGTGACCGTCGCCACCGCTGGTGGTGTGACTGTGCGCTGGGCCGTGGGAACCCAGAGCGCCCAGACGATTCCACTGGGTGCGTTCTCGCAGTGGGTGACCGATCATCAGGCCGACGCTTTGCAATTGGGCAGCGCCGTCATCGACGCGCTGACGGCAGCTCCTGGCGGCGCGCGTGCCGTGGTCGCTGTCGACGATGCGCACCTCCTGGATCCGTTGTCGGCGTTCGTGCTGCACCAGTTGGTGGTGCGCGGCGCGGCGTTTGTCATCGTGACCATCCGCGGAGGTGAACCAGTTCCCGATGCGGTCAGGGCGCTGTGGAAGGACGGCTATCTCCAACTGCTGGAACTGCAGCCGTTGTCTCGTGCCGAATCCGACACGCTGCTCGGCGGTGTCCTTGCCGGCCATCTCGACCCCAACTCTGCGCGTCGGTTGTGGGAGTTGACCGGTGGGAACGTTCTGTATCTGCGGCATCTGGTCACTCAGGAGACCGCGGCGGGCCGCCTGACGCGCCGCGGGGGCGCGTGGGCGTGGACGGGGCTGCCCGTGGTGTCGCCGACGTTGATCGACTTGATCGAATCGCAGGTCGGGTTGGTGCCGGGGGCGGTGCTCGAGGCCGTCGACCTGGTCGCGGTTGCCGAGCCGCTCGACGTCGGGGTGCTGTCGGCCTTGGTGGATATGTCGGCCGTCGAGGACGCGGAGCGGCGCGGACTGGTCAACGTCACACCGACCGCTGGCGGCGCGGTCGCCCGGATCGGTCACCCCCTCTATGGCGAGATTCGGCGAGACAAGGCGGGTCCGCTACGGCTGCGCCGACTGCGGGGGCGGGTCGCGTCGGCGCTCGCCGAGCGCGCCGATCCGCAGCACAACGACATCGTGCGCGTCGGCGTGCTGTGGCTCGACTCCGATCTGCCGCCGGACGCCGCACTGCTGTTCCACGCGGCGCGCGGTGCCTTCCTGCGCTTCGACCTGAGGCTTGCCGAACGGCTGGCTGACGCCAGTGTGCGCGCCGGCTACCCTCCTGACGCGGCACTGCTGCGCGCGCAGGCCCTCGGGTTACTCAACCGGGCCGCGGAATCCGAGGAAGTCCTAGCGTCGCTGTGCGCCGGCGCGATCGAGGACCCCCAACGCGGTTATGCCATGACTTTGCGCGCCAGCAATCTCTGGACGCAGTTGCACCGGCCCGACGAGTCCTGGGAGTTGGTCGACACCGCGTTACAGGAGTCGAATCCCGTCGTACGCGAATCGATGCGGGCCTTCCGGGTGACCCAGTTGTCGATGCGGGCACGTCCGGCCGAAGCGATCGCGATGGCCGAGCAGCTGAATCGCGGGGGGCTGGGCGACTTCGAGTTCTTGGCGTCGGCCGGTGCATTGGTCATCGCGCTGGGCGACACCGGCCGCATCAGCGACGTCGCCGGGGTCACTGTCGAAGGTTATGACCGTGCGAAACGGTCGTCGGAGGCCGCGTATCTCGGGGTGGCACTGGCGGAGTACCACGTCAAGGCGTTGGTGCTGGCCGGATCCCTCTCCGAGGCACTCGCCGCCGGGCGCAGCGTCTCTGAACAATGTGTGGACGCGCCCGGAACGATCGGCGCCATCGGGCTGGCGATCGCCGGGACGGCGGCGCTGGGAAACGGGCGACTCGACGTCGCGAAAGACCAATTGGTCAGCGCATCAACGGTATTCGCGGCGCACGACACCGCGGCCGGGGTGTGCTACCGGTTTGGCATCGCCGAGGCCGAGGTGCTCGCGAAGCTGGGTGAGGCGGCGGCCGCCGCGGCCGTGCTCAAGGCGCTGAAGCCCGACCAGCATCTGTCGATGGAGTTTCTAGAAACGGATCGTCTCATCGCCGCGGCGTGGGTCGCGGCCGCGCGCGGTGCGGTCAGCCAGGCGATCACCCACGCCCGGCAGGCGGCGCAGTTCGCCCACTCCCATGGTCAGCTCGCCCGAGAGGTGACGGCGTTGCAAGCGGCGACGCACTTCGGCGACCAGACCACGGCCGCACGGCTGAGTCAACTGCGCCGGCTGGTGCAGGGATCGCGCGCGCCGGCGGCGGCGGACTTCGCCGTCGCGCTGGCCGCCGGCGGCGGTGCGGCCCTACAGGCCGCGTCGCAGCACTTTGAGGCAATGGGCGACCTCGTCGCCGCGGCCGATGCTTCGGCCCATGCGGCCGCAGCTTTGCGGCGCCATGACCGGCGCGGGGCCGCGCTGACCGCAGCGGGCCGCGCGCAGAGGCTCGCCGACGTCTGCGGTGGTGCGGTCAGTCCCGCGTTGCGCGAAGCCGCCCAGCCCCTTCCGCTGACCAGTCGTGAGCGCGAGATCATCGCCTTGGTCGCCCAAGGCATGTCGAACCGGCAGATCGCCGACGCGTTGTGCATGTCCGTACGCACCATCGAAGGTCACCTGTACCGGGCGTCCGTGAGATCCGGTTCGACCAACCGCAGGGAACTGGCCGCCCTCCTGCGCGAATTCGACCGCGATGGAGGCAACGGCGCACCCGACTGAGGGTTGTCCTCAAACCTGACCGCCGAACATCAGCCACACCCACCGATCCCGGCTTCGTGCTGCACGAAACTCTCGCTGTTGCGGCTACACGCGCTACTGGCAAGGGCGCATGGCCATGATGTCGACGGCAGCTACTGCCAACCCATGCGGCGGTATCGGAGCAAGGCGGCAGCCGCCCGACTTTGAAGCACTCATGGCCCGGGCAGACGCGGCCACAATGCCACCCCCCGGGTACGCTGTGAAACACATTCATTCAGAACGACTCTCACAAACCCCGGATCAGTTACTGCTGATTTAGTGATTGAGCAACGGTACCGCTTGGGCCGTTTGTGGCCGCCCGCTCCTCGATATCCGAGGCGCCGCCGGCCTCGCGATTTTGGGGACCATGTTGGGACCACACGTCATACGCGATGGTGAACGACCCGCTCTTCTGTGAGCGTCACCCACCCGCCCGCCAACGACACAAACCATCAGCGACCTGGGCAAACGCCTGACCGCTACTTTCTGGGGGTCAAGTGGTCGCAGGTTCAAATCGTGTCAGCCCGACTTAGTGAAATGGGCTTTGACCTGCTGTAATGCGCGATCCGGACCTCAACCACTGTTGAGTTTATCCGCCTCTGGGACCATTTTTGGTGGTATGTCGGCGTCGGTGCCGCACTTGTCCGACGGTCAAGTGAGCCGACAATTCAAGTTGCGTCACTCCCATCGAGGCGCGGTCTTCGGATGCTTGACCCTCCCGTGGGGGGAGAGCGCAGGGTCGTTGTTGACAGTCGTTCGACGCCAACAACGATCTAGGAGGACGTAATGACCGCACAACTATCGCTGGATCCTGTGATCGCCTCGCATATCGCCGCGATCAACAGCTTCGATGTGGACGCCATCGTGGACACCTTCGCCGATGATGCGCTCGTCAATGACATTGCGCGGGAATTCTGGGGACGTGAACACATCCGCGCATTTGTGGCCAAGGAGATGGCGGGCGATCACGTGACGATCGAGCCCCTGGACGCGGTCGACAATGCTGGCATGTGGTGCGTGCGGTGCCGGTACGAGGGCGACTACGACAAGACGGGGCTACCCGACCCTCTGGTCATGACCAACTACATCCGGGTCCGCGACGGCAAGATCGTCACCCTATTCATCATCAAGAACACCCCACCCCAGTGCTGAGAAGACCGGCCGTTCCGCAACGGAGCGGCCCCGCCCTCACCGGAGCACATCATGACCAGCACCGTCAACGTCGGACGCTTCGCCACGATGACACACCTGAGTGTCAAGACACTGCGGTACTACCACCAGGTCGGACTCTTGGAACCGGCCGAGGTCGACCCGGATACCGGATATCGGTACTACGCGCTGGAACAACTCCCGACCGCGCAGCTGATTCGGCGGCTGCGCGATCTGCGCATGCCGGTCGCCGATGTCGGTGCTGTCTTGGTCGCACGCAGCACAGCCGAGCGCGACACACTGATTGCAGCCCACATCGACCACCTCGAAGCCGAACTGGCCCAGACGCAGGCCGCGGTGAAGTCGTTACGCGCCCTGCTCGAGAGTGCACCCGCGCGACAGCCGGTACATCGGCGCGCCGAATCAAGTTTCCCGGTGCTGGCCATCACCGAGGACACCCTCGACCCCGCGGGTATCGAAACCTGGTGGCGCGACGCACTATACGAACTGCGGGCCGCCGCTGACGATGACGGCATGGAGGTCACCGGGCCGGCCGGCGGCCTTTACGACGAATGCCTGTTCCAGCACGAACCCGGTGAAGCCACCGTATTCATCCCCGTCACTACGCCACGCGAACTGGGCAGGATCAAACCCCTGGTTGTCCCCGCCGCCGAGGTCGCGGTGACCACGTATGACGGATCGCACGCCGACATAGACCTCGCGTATGCCCACTTGGGTTCCTACGTCGCCGAACACGAACTGACCGTCGGCTGGCAACTACGGGAGTACTACCACCGCGACCACAGCCACACCACTGATTACACGCAATGGCGCACCGAAATCGCCTGGCCGATCATCGACACCCCCACACCGGCCTGACCCTCCCCTCGTCGAGGGGAACGCACACACGGAGGACACGATATGTCTACTGCCAGCACCACGCTGCAGATCGACCTCACGGGCAAGCGAGCACTAGTCACTGGAGGCACCCGAGGCATCGGCAAGGGCATCACCGATCGATTGCGCGCCGCTGGCGCGACCGTTGTCGTCGCCGCACGCAGCGCCCCGCCCACACCGTCGCCGCAGGTGATCACCGCCGACATCGCCACTGCCGAGGGGTCGGCAACCATCGCCGAACGTACTCTGGCCATCCTCGGCGGCGTGGACGTCGTCGTGCACAACGTCGGCGGTACCCAGGTGAGCCCCGGAGGCGTCACAAACCTGACCGACGACGACTGGAATCAAACCTTCCAGGTCAACCTGTTCGGGGCCGTACGACTCGATCGAGCGTTCGTCCCCTCGATGATCTCCGGCCAAGGCGGCGTCATCATCCACATCACCTCGGTGCAACGCCGCCTGGCGATGCCGGGTACCGCACCCTACGGCGCCGCCAAGGCCGCCCTGGCCAATTACAGCAAAGCGTTGTCAGATGAATTGGCGCCCAACGGTATCCGTGTCAACAGTGTCAGTCCCGGATTCATCGAGACCGAAGCGGCCGCAGCGTTCGTAAGCGAGCACGCCGCGGCACTACACATCAGCATGGCTGCCGCACGCGCAGAGGTTATCAAATCCATCGGTGGCATCCCCCTTGGCAGAACTGGAGATCCCACCGAGGTCGGAGACCTCGTCGCTTTCCTGGCATCCGACCACGCCCGCTACCTGACGGGAGCCGAATTCCTCATAGACGGCGGCAGCACCCGCACCGCCTGAACCACAACAGCTGGGGCAGATGGATGTCGTCGGCGGGTCGCCCTCGCTGTTGGCAGGCATGCCAAGGCGTTGACCGCTATCGACGACCGCTCCCGGATGTCTGTGCTCGGGTGATGGCCGCCGAACGCACTAGCGCGGTCGGGGCGACGGGCTCGGGCCCGGCTGGCTCACCTTAAGCAACTCGGCGACTCCACGTTCGACGCCCGCGGTCAAGACATCAATGTCGCTTGAGCTGTCGTAGTCCCCGGTGACGCCGAAGTAGATGCCGCCGTTGTAGGAGAAGATTGCGATCGAGATCCGAACGTTGCCGATCAGTGGAACGAAGGGGAACGATTCGAGCAGCCTTCGCCCGAGGGTCTGCAGGGGCTGCTGTGGGCCGGGGACGTTGGTCACCCCAGTCTGGACACCGAGGCTGGGCGACCGGGCGGCCAAGCGGCCGCCGAGGGCGAGTAGCAGCGGAGGCGCGAAGCCCGACAGCGAGGTGAGTACCTCGCCGGCCACGGCCTGCCCCGACTCCTTCAACCGGTCCATCTGCGCTCGAACCGATTGCAACCTCTCGGCCGGATCCTCGGTTCCCACAGGCAATGCGGGGAACATCGCGGACACCTGGTTGTCGTACACGCCGCGCTCGCCAGGCCGGCGGACAGACACCGGGACGAGGACCGGCACATCGCGGCCCGCGATGTTCTCGCCTCGGCTCACCAACAGCTCCCTCAACCCCGCTGCAACGATCGTCAACACGATGTCGTTGACGGTCCCGCCGAGAGCGGAGCGGATCGCTTTGACGTCGCTCAGGTGCACGTGGGCCGTGCTCCACGTCCGGTGGGGTCCGATCGACCCGGTGAGCGATGACGCGCCCAGCGGTCGTAGCAGTCCTGCAGCCGAGGCCATCCCACGCATCAGCGCCTGCGCCTGTGCCAGGGATGTCCGGGGCTGGCTGACGACTGTCCGCAACAGCCGTAGCTGCTCGGATGGATTGAATGTCTGGCGGGTCAGGGTGTGCAGGACGAGCTCGGCGCTGGTCGGTTCGGCCG
>Ga0268264_10004227_pt1 | contig 12258 bp, 6 predicted proteins | sample KBSSwiS32_FD_190357 | JGI IMG/M metagenome (GOLD analysis project Ga0268264, IMG submission 190357) | Switchgrass rhizosphere microbial communities from Kellogg Biological Station, Michigan, USA - KBS Switchgrass S3-2 (SPAdes) (version 2) | ecosystem: Host-associated > Plants > Roots >... | reverse complement strand
CGGATTCTTTCAGCTCGCCGCGCCGGCGGGCTCGCTGTCCTTCACGGGGACGTTCACCAACAATCCGGCCGCGCTCAGCGGAACCGGCGCGGGCTTCGCCGACTTCCTGCTGGGCCTGCCGGCGAGCTCGACGAAATCCGTGCTCGCCACCGGCACTCCGTACGTGACCTACACCGAGTACGGCGCATTCATCCAGAATCAGTGGCGCGTTTCGGGAAAATTGACGATTAACGCGGGCCTGCGCTGGGATCTGTTTACGCCGGTGAAGGAGCGCTACAATCGCCAATCCAACTTCTTGTTGGACAGCGGCCCGGAAGGCGGCCGCTTGGCGCTGGCAGGACAGAATGGCGTCTCGGATACGATCCTCGCGCTGCAGCGCCATGACTTCAGCCCGCGGCTGGGCATCGCCTATAGCCTCAACCCCAAGACGGTGATCCGCGCCGCGTACGGCCTGTTCTATTTCAATGAACAGGGTACCGGCGGATCCTCGCGCCTATTTCTGAACTACCCGTTCGTCCAGCAGTTTACGGTGACATGCAGCGCGACGGTGCCTTGTTTGAGCACATCCACCGGGATTCCGCAACGCGCGTCCGCCAATAATCTCCCGGCAATCACGTATCAGCCGGAGTCGAACTTGACCCCCAATATCCAGCAATGGAACTTGACCGTGGAGCGCCAGCTCAGCAAATCGTTGGTGGTCCGCGGAGCCTACATAGGCACTAAGGGCACTCACTTGAATCTCAACGTGGATGAAAATGTAGCCGTGCCGGGAGCGGGGGCGGTCGTGCCGCGCCGGCCCTTTCCGCAGTACTCCACTATGTCGTCCTGGGAACCGCGCGGCCCCTCCAGCTACCACGCCTTGCAGCTTTCGGCGGAAAAGCGCCTGAGCGCGGGCCTCGCTTTTCTGGGCGCGTATACCTATGGAAAAAGCCTCGATCAAGGTGCCGGAGGCAATTCCTCCACCGGCGAATCGCGCATCAATATTCAGAACCCGCGCAACCTCGCCGCCGACTATGGGCTCTCGAATTTCGATATCCGCCAGCGCTTCACCTTGAGCACTCTCTATCTGGTACCCGTCGGCCACCACCGGCGATTCCTGGCGAACGCCAATCGCTTGGTCGACGGGTTCCTGGGGGGATGGCAACTCGGCAGTATTGTGACAGTGCAGGGTGGAATGCCATTTTCGGTGTCGATGGCCACGCCGACCTCCAACACGGGAACGTTTCAGCGCCCGCACCGCGTGTGCGACGGCAACCTGAGTGGATCGCAGCGCTCGCTGGCCCAATGGTACGAACTCGCCTGCTTTGTTACGCCGCCGGCGTTCACTTTCGGCAACACGGGTCGAAATACGCTGATCGGTCCGGGTCTGACCACGTGGGATTTCAGCGTGAACAAGGATTTCAGGCTTACCGAGCGCGTGGGTCTGCAGCTCCGCTCAGAGTTTTTCAATTTGCTCAATCACGCGAATTTCGGGCTGCCCAACGCGAGCATCGGCTCGGCCGCCGCTGCCACCATCACCAACGTAATTACCAATGCCCGGCAAGTTCAATTTGGGTTACGGCTACACTGGTAAGCGAAGAAAGAAGACACCCGACGGACCCGAACTGCTCCGGCGCGACGGTGTTACGATAAGAGACTCGTGTAAGCGACCCGGACGGGGTGCCGCATGTTTCGCAGCCGATGTCCCAGCGGTCCGATACTTGCGCTACGCGCTTGCGCGGAATTTCGCCCCGGCAAAATTCCAGTTCTCTGTGTAGGGCTGCTGCTCGCTGGTTGCTGGCCAGGGGTGTCCGCTGGGCTCGGGAAGGTCGGGCCGATCGTAAGATTGCCGGTCATCGACGCCGCCGATCTTCGCTTTACGCATGTGTCCTTCGGCAAAGGGCCCTCGCACAGCAGAGTCAGCCATATCGTTCAGGACGACCAAGGCTTCCTGTGGTTTGGCACGCAGGACGGGTTGCAACGCTACGACGGCTATGATCTTCGAGAGTACCGCTACGATCCAAGAAATCCGACCGGCCCGGGCGCAGTGCTCACCCGGTCGTTACTCAAGGACCGATCCGGAACGCTCTGGGTTGGATACGACGTCCCTTCCGGATCAGCCTCCTATGGGTTCCTGGATCGATACGATCCTACCACTGAGATCTTCAAGCACTATGGGCCCGAGGACGCTCCGTTCACGGAACCGATGAGCGACATCAGTCAGGACCGCGAGGGAACCTTATGGTTCAGCACCGACCAGGGGCTGACTCGCCTGGATCCCGTCACCGGCCAAACCATCCGCTACCAGCACCAGTCGGACAACGCTGCCAGCTTGAGCAGCAATTTAGTCAGGTCCACGTTCGAAGAGCGAGACGGGTCTTTTTGGGTGGCAACCACGAAGGGTCTGGATCGGTTTGATCGCGGGACCGCCAAGGTCGTTCAGCACATCCCGCTGCCAAGTGACTTTCCTATCTTCGAACCGAATCCAGCGCTACAAGTTTCTCTTTGTGAAGATCGCTCCGGCGCCCTGTGGGTGATCTTCTCCTACGGCTACGGCCTCGCTCGCATAGACCGGCAGGCCGGCACATTGATTTTTTATTCGCTCGACGGCACCGGAAAGGACAATACACTCCAGTCCGGAGCCCGCGCGATTCACGAAGATCAAGATGGGACGCTGTGGATCGGGACAACCGCCAGCGGGGTCCTGAAACTTGACCGCGATCGTAAACGTTTCTTCCGCTACCGTAACAATCCCAGTGATCCCGAAAGCCTGAGCGGAGACCAGGTGAATGCCCTCTTGGAAGATCGCGAAGGAAACATTTGGGTCGGCACAACCGGCGCCGGCGCGAATCGCTTTGCCAGGAGGCCCCTGCCGTTCAAACGTTACCGCCATGAAAGCGGCAATCCGAATAGCCTGGACCTGGACTACACTACCTCGGTCTATGAGGACAGCCACGGCCTTCTGTGGATCGGTAGCATGCGAGCGCTTGGCCGGATGGACCGCAAGAGTGGGCGAACCACTTTCTACAGAGCGGCCGGGCGCCCCGGCGAACTCTCCAGCACCTGGATCATCTCCACCGTTGAGGACCATGCGGGGTATCTGTGGTTCGGCACGGTCGGCGCCGGACTCAATCGCCTCGACCGCCGCAGTGGAAAATTCAAATCCTATCGCCATGATCCTGACGATTCTCGCAGCCTCAGCCACGACACTGTGGCGAAACTGTTTGTGGACCGCGCGGGTACCCTGTGGGTTGGAACAGAGGACGGCCTGGAGGCATTCGATCCCGCGACGGAAAGCTTCCGGAAGTATCAGACCAGCGGGCTGACTCAGAACCGTATCCGCGACATAGTCGAGGATTCTCAAGGGGCGTTGTGGATTGCGACCTTGGGAACCGGCCTGCTCCGGCTGGACCCGTCCACCCGGCAGCTCAGTATTTACCGCCACACGGCCCAGCCGGAAAGCCTGAGTAACGACCGGGCGACCGCGGTTTGCATCGATCACAACGGGATGATTTGGATTGGCACCGAGAGTGGCCTGAACCGATTCGATCCCGCGACTCGCACTTTCGCTATTTACTATGAGAGCGACGGTCTTCCCAGCAGCCACATAAGCCGCATCCTCGAAGACGATCGCGGCGATCTATGGGTGAGCACCAATAGCGGCCTGTCGCGATTCAACGTGGGGAAGAAGACCTTCCAGAATTACTACATACCCGACGGCATTTCCGGCAACGAATTCTACAATTACGCCTCAGCCTTCAAAAGCCCAAGCGGGGAGATGTTCTTTACATCGTATGCCGGATTGACCACTTTCTTTCCGCACGACGTGGTTCCCGACACGTACGTCCCTCCCGTGGTGATCACCGATTTAAAGGTGTCCGGAAATACCCTGCCTATCGGAGGCGACTCGCCACTGAAACAGGCGATTTCCTTCACCGACACGGTGACCCTCTCTCACCTGCAGAATGACATCTCCTTGGAATTCTCAGCGCTCAGCTATACCAGTCCGGAAGGCAATCGGTACCGCTATCGACTGGAGGGGCTGGAGACCAGGTGGCACGAATCGGAAGGCAATCGGCGGTTCATCGCCTATACGCTCGCGCCGGGCGAGTACACGTTCCACGTGCAAGGCAGCAACAGCCGCGGTACCTGGAATCTACAAGGAGACAGCGTGCGTTTTTTGATTCTGCCTCCGTGGTGGAACACCGGGTGGTTCCGGGCCGTAGCGCTGGCCTTATTCCTGCTGTCACTCGGATTCGCTTACTATTTCCGCATCCACAACATCGAGCGGCAATTCAACATGCGCCTGGAGGAGCGTGTGGGTGAGCGTACGCGCATCGCCCGCGAACTGCACGACACCTTGTTGCAGAGTTTTCAGGGGCTGATGTTCCGCTTTCAGGCGGCCCTCGACCTGCTCCCCGCGCGTCCCGCGGAAGCCAGAGAGGCCTTTGAGAACGCGCTCGACCGCGCCGACCAGGCCATCACCGAGGGCCGGGATGCGATACAGGACTTGCGTTCCTCTACCGTCGAGCGCAACGACCTGGCGCCGGCGGTGACGGCTCTGGGTGAAGAACTCGCCGGCGACGATCCCAGCGGCGAGGCGCCGGCGTTTCGTCTGGTCGTCGAAGGCACGCCACAAAACCTGCATCCGATCCTCCGCGACGAAATTTACCGGATCGCGCGGGAGGCGTTGCGCAATGCTTTTCAGCATGCGCATGCCCGCCGGATAGAGGTGGAATTTACATATGAGGAAGCGCTATTCCGGTTGCGTATCCGGGACGATGGAAGCGGCATTGACCCGAGCGTCCTGGATCAAGGGAACCGGCCTGGACATTGGGGCCTGGCCGGCATGCGCGAGCGCGCCAAACGGATCGGCGCGAAAATCGAGTTCTGGAGCCAACCCGGAGCCGGCACGGAGATCGAGTTGAGCATCCCCGGGGCAATTGCCTTCGGGACGTCTCCTATCCACGCCGGCTTCGGGCGATTCCGCAAGAAGACGGAACCATCTCATGGGCGTTGAAGCAGTGGCGGCTGCCCAGCTTCGAATTCTGGTGGTTGACGACCATCCGCTGCTGCGCGAAGGCATCGCAGCGCTCCTTGCCAATCAAGCCGATATGATACTGGTGGCCGAAGCTTCCAACGGACGCGAGGCGATTGAACAGTTTCGCAAGCACCGCCCGGATGTTACGCTGATGGACCTGCAGCTGCCGGAGATGAGCGGCACCGATGCCATCATCGCGATTCGCGATGAATTCCCCGAGGCGCGCATCATTGTGCTGACCACCTATAGCGGTGACGTCCAGGTCTTGCGTGCTCTTAAAGCGGGTGCGCGGGCGTATCTGCTAAAGGGTCTGGTGCGTAAGGAGCTCGCGGAAACCATTCGCGCCGTTCATGCGGGGCAAAAGCATATTCTCCGCGAGGTTGCCTCCGAACTCGCCGAACATGCCACCGACGAAACCTTGAGCTCGCGGGAAATCGACGTTCTCCGGTTGATCAGCGCCGGAAACGCCAACAAAGAGATCGCCGCCCGGCTGTCGATTACCGAGGAGACCGTCAAGGGCCACGTGAAGAACATCCTTTCCAAGCTCGGCGCCAACGACCGCACCCACGCCGTTACCATCGGGCTGAAGCGCGGAATCATCGAATTGTAGCCCCCTCAAAAGAGGGGCCGCCTCACTCCTGTTTTTAGGGTTTCGATTCATTTGCGGAATGCATACCCTGTAGCTGGGCTTGGTTCTGTCACGGCGATTCCACATCGCGGGCTTCTGACATCGAGGACGCAAGCCGAGCACGGAAAAATGCCGCGAGAGCGCTAAACGCAGGCGCAATTATTTGTAGACGCGCCAAACATCATACGCGAGGCTGCCTGAGGGCGGCAGAAGGACAAATAAAATGCCGAGGCACACATTATTGGATCCTACGAAGACGGGAAGGCACGCAGAGGATCTGGAGAAACAACTCCGCCACTTCGTGGTTGGGCAAGAGGAAGCGGTTCACGAGATCGTGAGAACTTACCAGACTCACTTAACTGGACTTTCCCCGGTCGGCCGGCCGATCGGAAATTTCCTTTTCCTGGGCCCCACGGGTTCCGGAAAGACTCGCATCGTGGAGGCAACCGCCGAGTATCTGTTGAAAGATCCCCGGGCGGTGATAAAAATCGATTGTGCCGAGTTTCAACATAGCCATGAGATCGCCAAGCTGATCGGCTCGCCCCCGGGATACCTGGGACACCGGGAAACACACGCCCTGTTATCGCAAGAAGCGCTGGATAGGCACCACACGGATAAGCGCAAACTCAGTTTCGTGCTCTTCGATGAAATCGAAAAGGCGTCCGACGCCCTGTGGAATCTGCTCCTGGGCATCTTGGACAAGGGTGTTTTAACGCTGGGCGACAACCGCAAAGTCGATTTCTCGGGGGCGATGATCTTCCTGACCAGCAATCTCGGCGCGGCCGAAATGAGTTCCCTTATTAGCCCGCGGCTGGGCTTCCAGGTTCCCTCGCTGGAAAATTCCGGCTTTCAAGAAAAACTCACCGCCCGGATATCGCGCACTGGAATTGCGGCAGCCCGTCAAGCGTTCACGCCGGAATTCATCAACCGTTTGGATAAAATCGTAGTCTTCAAATCTCTGGGCAATGAGGAACTGCGCAGGATCGTTGATATTGAGCTGGAGATGGTGCAGCAGCGTATCTACGCCGCTGCCGCCGGCAAGCCGTTTCTGGTTAATGTCACTGATAGCGCCCGGGAGTTTCTGCTGAGGGAGGGTACCGATGTCAGGTATGGCGCTCGCCCTCTGAAACGGGCGATCGAGCGCCATCTGGTGCAGCCGCTGTCGAATCTAATGGGCAGCGGCCAGATTCAGCGCGGCGATAGCATCCGCGTGACCCACAGCGAAGGCGCGCCCCTGCTGAAGTTCTTCCGCGAGGCGGGAGGCATGGAAGAGCGGGAAGTTGCTGGCCGCGCCGCTGCCTAGTTTCGCCCTGGAACAGATCGCACCCTGCTCCACGCGGTTATGTACGGCATAAAGCGCACAATCATTGGATTATGCACCCCTCGAAAGAGGGGTGAATTACCTCCTGTTTTTGGGGTACCAATCACGGTAATTATTTTTTACGCTAAAAATGGGACTTGTTCTGCAACGGCTATTTTCGACCTTTCCTGACAGTTGGCCGGGGACCGGCCTCTTGCTTCTCCGTGTGGCCGTCGCCATTCCGTTACTTCACGGCGCGGCCATCGGAGTACTGGGAGGGACTCAGCCGGGCCTGCTTGCGCCGAACCTGATCGCGGGGGGCGCGGGAATACTTCTGCTAGCCGGTATGTACACTCCCATTACAGGAACGCTGGTTGCGATCGCGGAGCTGTGGATGATCTTCTCCCATCCCGCACGCGATGCCAGGGCTTCCATCCTGTTAGCAGTCCTCGGTGTCGCACTGGCGATGCTGGGACCCGGGGCTTGGTCCGTCGATGCGCGCCTGTTTGGTAGGAAACGTATTGATTTTCGGGATCGGTAAGACTATTTTCGCCACCCTAAAGAGGGGGCTCCGCGCATAGCGATTGAGTGGATGCAGAGGACCTCCATCCAGGGTTGATCGCGCGCCGGACAAAGTCCACAATCAACCCAGAGAAAGGAGTTGATCACCATGAATTTGAATCGACAAAATCAAGTGGCGGAGCGGAATTTTCTGCTGTACCGGCTGGATGTCGCGCAGCGAATGCCGCCTGGCGATTACAAGACGGCTGTGATCGCCGGGATTGAGCACAGTTTGCGATTTCTGGCGGGTGGACAACGGAATGCCTGACACCTGCAGCGTCGGTTCTTCGCGTCTCGGATGATCGGTTTCGCTTTCAGGAATCACCAGACTAAAAGGAGAAGGGAGATTTCATATGAAAGTCCAGGTAACTTGGAATCAAGCCCGAGAGGACGCGTATTACTTCGTCATTGCCGATTTGACTGCCGACGGCTGGGAATTCTGGGAGAGGGATTCGTGGGAAATTCGTTGGTTTCGGATGAAAGCCACCGGCGAGTTGATTTCAAAAGCAGAGTCTTTCCTGCGCTACCAAAGAAGCCCAACAGCCGTGCCCACTGTGCGGACCGGGCGCGAAGGCTTTGCACAGCGGGGAAAGGCTGAGGACTGGGACGATTCTGTGGCGTTCCTTGGCCCAGCGCCCACGCCGCAGCCAGTATCCGTGCCCTTATCCCTAGTGACGTGTAAGTAATCTTGTTGCGCCGGTGCATAATATCCCGATATCCCGTGTGGAACATAATCCATAACTCCGGCAGTCCCGTTGCCTTTGCCAGCTTCACTTGGACACGACTTTAACAGGCCCTCTAGCCAAGCTAGAGGCGAGCACTCGCCACTGACGGCGCAGTGTTTAGGAATCCAATTCCTCTTGGGAAATCCCCTTCGCACCACCAAAAGTCCAGAAGTCGGCTCCAGGAGCTCCGCCTGATCTTACTGGAACTCGCCGGTTATCCTGATCATTTGGAGGATGTTACGGCGGTGTGAATCACCGTTACCATTTCCCGACCACCGGCGTATCGCCGGTACCGGAACCGAAACCTCCCCACCGGACTCCCGCATCCCAACTCAAGTTCCCGTTGATATCCAAGCCCCAGTACCCGTTGCCATAGAATACGCCGATTCTGGTGATGCCCGTCCCCGTCCAGTCCCCTACCACCGGTGTGCTCCCGGCGGCGCCAAACACTCCAGCTCGATCGACTCCGTTGTCCCACGTTAGGTTCCCGTTGTAGTCTTCGGCGAACATGCCTACGCCGGATCGATAAATGCCGACTTTCGTCCTGCCGTCTCCGTTCCAATCCCCCAACAATGGCGTGTCTCCGGCTTGCCCGATAATTCCCTGCGTGTCGCCGGCATCCAACGTCAGGTTGTTGTTGCTATCAAGGATCCATAAGCCGGAGCGGAAGACGCCAACCTTGGCTTGCCCATCTCCGTTCCAATCCCCAATGATCGGTGTGTCGCCGACCAGCCCGAACTGGTGCGCTTTATCTATGCCCGGATCGTACGCCAGATTGCCGTTGTAGTCGATTGCGAACAAGCCGGTGGTGGGCCGGTAGATGCCGACCTTGCTCTTGCCGTCCCCGGTCCAATCGCCCACAATCGGCACATCACCCGCCTGCCCGAAGAATCCGAATGTATCGATGCCCGGATCCCACACCCCGTTGCCGTTCATATCCAGCGCGAACATTCCCACACTGGCCCGGAAGATGCCCACCTTAGTTGTCCCGGAGCCATCCCAGTCGCCGTAGATGATGGTGTCCCCGGCGGTGCCGAAAAAGGCCGCCCGATCGATACCCGGATCCCAGGCAATATTGCCATTTACGTCCTCCGCCACCATCATGAATGCGGCGGGCCGGAAAATGCCAATCTTTGATGCCACCATAAAGGTGTTGAACGACCAGATCGGGGAAGGTGTGCTTCCCGCTGGATTCTTCGCTACGACGTACCAGTAGTATGTCTCGCCGGTCGCCAGCGTTCCTGGATAATACGTGGCACCAGCGCTATCCGAATAGACTAGAGGTGGCGGATTGGTCGTTCCGAAGTAAATGTCAAATGATGTGCGTCCCTCTCCTCCACCCCATACAAGCGCCGGTGACTTCGAGACGACAGTCGCACCATTTAAGGGCGAGATCAGCGTGGCGGTCTGCGGTGGTCCGCCCGTGAAAACGGAGGTGGAATCCTCGAAGATCGCCGGCGGGGAACCTCCGCCGGACGCCGTGACTTGATTGACCACAAGGGACGGCGCGTTCGCGGCCACGTTTACTGTCAAGGTGATTGCTGGATACGTTGCGCCTACGCCGAGAGAATCAGAGCGGATGCACGTAAGCGTGGCGAACGTGCAAGCCCACCCCGAGCCCGTCATACTTGTCGCCGTCAGACCCGTGGGCAAAGTGTCGATAACCGTGATCGTGCCCGAGGTTACACCGGGACCACCGTTACTCACGTTAATCATATAAGCGGCGCCGGTTTCGCCAGAATAGAATGCGGCGTGCGCGCTACTCAGACTCAGTACTGGAGGCAACACTCCGAGAAGAATGGTGACGCTATTGGATCCGGAGTTCGCAACCGCCAAATCCGTGCGGCCGTCTCCATTGAAATCGGCTGCTACAACGCCTTCGGGCACCGCACCTGTTGGATAAGAAATCGACGAAGGAAAAGTTCCATCTCCCGCCCCAAACCACACGGTCACACCGCTGCCGACGGTGACAACGTCAGGTTTGCCATCTCCATTCACGTCGGCGATCGTTATGCCAAGTGCGTTTGTGCCGAAAGGGGAATTTGTGGGCGGCTGAAATGTGCCGTCCCCGTTTCCGAGCGCCAGCATGCTGCCGTAAGGGCCACCCACGCTAACCACATCCTCGTTGCCGTCGCCGTTAAGATCACCGACAGCCATAGCAGACGCACTTGTTGCGACTGTGCTAGCGGATGCGAAGGTCCCATCGCCGTTTCCGATGAAGACGTAGCTACCCAGGACATCGGCAAAGCGATCGCCGTTGAACTCGCCGACCGCGATTGCCCCCCCGCAACAGGAATTTGAAGTGCTGGGCAAAAAATGGAACGTCCCGTCCCCGTTACCAAGGAGAACATAGAAGCTGTTGCTGCATCCGACAACTAGATCGGTCTTTCCGTCATTGTTTAGATCGCTTGCGATGATGCACGATGCATTTCCTCCTAACGGAATGCTGGTTGCCATAAGGAAACCTCCCGCGCCATTGTTCAACAGAATACTTACGTCTGCTGAACTTTGGTTGACGACTGCAAGGTCTGGCTTACCGTCGCCATTAAAATCCGCGATCGCCAAGCCGCTCGGCTGCGAGTCGACGGAATAGTCCGCAGTAGACTTAAATGTACCGTCTCCCTTGCCCATCAATACGCTGACTGTATTTGTATTTAGGTTGACCGTCACCAGGTCAAGTTGACCGTCACTATCCAGATCCGCCTTTGCGAGTGCGATGGGTTTCCCGCCCGTGGCTGGAGTTGACCCTGCAACGAACCCGCTCACCGCGCTAGCATTCACGGTGAGCGAAACACTCGGTGAACGGCTGGTTCCGTGCGTGGCGTCGCCCACATAAGTGGCAGTGATTCGCCGGACCCCGGACGCGACAGAATGCGTTGTTAAAACCGCCTGACTGCCGGAGAGAACCGCTTCACCGATCCAGGTTTCGCCGTCAAAGAACGCAACCGAACCCGTCCCTGCGCTCACGGTCGCCGTCATCGTAATCGCTTGGCCCTGCGTCGCGGGATTCGGGAGGATCTGCAACGCAGTTGCTGTGGCTGAAACGATAATCGTTGGATCGGATGCCGAATTCACGATGCCGTTCCACGAAACCGAGGCGGTGCTGGTGAGAGTTGAAGGAGATAGATTCGGTCCCGCTTGAACTGCCACCAAAATAGGCGGATAGGCGGCAGCGTCTGCCAAAGCATCGGCGCGTGTGCACGTCCTGATACTCAGCACACAGTTCCAGCCTGTTCCACTCATGGAGACGGCGGTCAATCCTGGCGGTAGAGTGTCGGTTACTGTTACAGTTCCCGAAGTCAGCCCGTATGTCGAATTGCTCACCACGATCTGATAGTCCGTGATCTGCCCCGACGTCAGAACGCCATAATGGCTTAGAATGAGGCCCAAGCCGGAAGACTGGTCACCTAAGAAGATGTTGAGAGGCGTGGGGCTCTGCGAGGAGCCATACTGATTCGCGACCGCCAAATCGGGCCGACCGTCCCGGTTGAAATCGCCCGTGATCAGATTTCCGCCGTAGCCGCTCGTGACAACGGTCGCGCCCGCATACTGAAATGTGCCATTCCCATTTCCAAAAACAATCCCGACATTCGCGCCATAGTATCCCTGGTAGGCAAAGTCCAGCTTCCCGTCTCCATTGAAATCGCCGATAACGTTCACGTTCCACGGAGGCGACGAACCACTGGAAAAGGACGATGTCATCGCAGGCTGGAAAGTTCCGTTGGCATTTCCGAGTAAAACGCCTGCTCCTACCCAGTAGGTTTCCAAGATATCGATGTTGCCGTCCCCGTTGAAATCTCCTACCGAAAAGCCCATGACGTAGGTGCCGATTCCGGCGTAATTGACGGGGCTGTGGAACGTTCCGTCGCCTATTCCCAGAAGTATGGTCACACTGGGACCGTATCCTGAGTTGGTGTATGCCACATCCGGCTTGCCGTCGTGGTTAAAGTCCGCTACGGCCCAATATCCTGGTTGGATGCCGCCGTTCACAAACACGATCGGGGACTGGAAGGTAGCATCTCCG
>Ga0268264_10004220_pt1 | contig 12263 bp, 8 predicted proteins | sample KBSSwiS32_FD_190357 | JGI IMG/M metagenome (GOLD analysis project Ga0268264, IMG submission 190357) | Switchgrass rhizosphere microbial communities from Kellogg Biological Station, Michigan, USA - KBS Switchgrass S3-2 (SPAdes) (version 2) | ecosystem: Host-associated > Plants > Roots >... | reverse complement strand
CGCAGCCGCGGCAGGCCGTCGTCGTTGAGCTGGATGACGTACTCGTCGCCCACCCGGCGGACGAAGACGTCGGGCTCGATGTAGTGGACCCGCTCGTTCGAGAACTGCCGCCCCGGGCAGGTTTCGAGCGTCCGGATCAGTTCGATCGCCGGCTCCAGATCCGCGAGCTCGATGCCCAGTTTTTTCGCCACCAGCGGAAACTGCCGGCGCAGGAAGAGGTCCCAGGCCTCGGCGATCACCCGCCGCGCGAGCGCCTCATCCGGGTGCTCCCCCTCCTCCGGGGTTTCGCGCGCGCGGCGTTGACTCATGTGGTCGAGCTGCAGCTCCAGGCTCTCGCGCAGGTTGGCGCAGGCGATGCCCGGCGGGTCGAAGCTGCGCACCAGCGCGAGCGCCGCCTGGACTTCCTCCAGCGAATAAAGTTGCGCCGTACCGTTGGCGCCTTCGTCGCCGGCGTCCCGGTCGTCCCCCATCGCGCGGATCTCTTCGACCGTCGCGACCAGGAAGCCGTCGGGGTCGAGGTTGCCGATGATCAGCTCGGCGATCTCGCGCTCGCGCGGCGTGCATTCCCCCATGTGCAGCTGCCAGAGCAGGTGGTCGTAGAGGTCGGCTTCGCGCGACAGGCTGTTTTCGAGCGGCGAGGCCTCGCGCGTCTCGATCATCGACGGCTCGTAGGAAGAGTCCCATTCGTCGCCGAAGTAGGCGTCGAGATCGATGTTGTCCATCGACTCGCGGTGGTCGATCACGTCGCCGTTTTGGGCCGCCGGCTCTTCCTTGAGCGTCAGGTGCTCTTCTTCCTCTTCGACCTCCGGGCTCTCGCTCGCCTCTTCGAGCACCGGGTTCTCGACCAGCTCCTGGGCGAGAACGGTCTCCAGTTCCATGCGCGTCATCTGAAGCAGTTTGATCGCCTGCTGCAGCGAAGGCGTCATCACCAGCTTTTGAGACAGCTTGAGCGAAAGTCGTTGCTCGAGGGCCATAGGTTGACGACCGTTAGAGAGAGAAGTCCTCACCCAGATAGATCTTGCGCACCTGTGGATCGGCGGCCAGCTCTTTGGGTGTTCCCGACTTCAAGATGGATCCGTTGTTGATGATGTACGCCCGGTCGGTGATCTTCAGGGTCTCGCGGACGTTGTGGTCGGTGATCAGCACGCCGATGCCCATCTTTTTGAGATGCCGGACGATCCGTTGAATGTCGATGACCGCGATCGGGTCGATGCCGGCAAAGGGTTCGTCGAGCAGGATATACCAGGGGCTGATGACCAGCGCGCGGGCGATCTCCACCCGCCGCCGCTCGCCGCCCGACAGGGTGAAGCCCTTGCTCTTGCGCACCCTGCCGAGGCCGAAATCGGAGATCAGCTGGTCGATGCGACGCTCTTGCTCGGCGTGCGAGAGGTCGAGCGTCTCGAACACCGCTCGCAGATTGTTTTCCACCGTCATCTTGCGAAAGATCGACGGCTCCTGCGGCAGGTAGCTGATCCCGCGCTGGGCGCGCAGATACATCGGTAGCTCGGTGATGTCGTCCTCGCCGAGAAAGACCGAACCGTCGTCCGGCGGCGTCAGCCCGACCACCATGTAGAAGGTCGTCGTCTTGCCCGCGCCGTTCGGACCGAGCAGGCCGACGATCTCGCCCGGGCCGACGTCGATCGACACGTCCGCGACCACCGCGCGGCCGCGATAGACCTTGCGCAGCTTCGCCGTCGAAAGCGTCTGCGGCTGCTCGCCGTTCGGCACCCGCTGGGGATCGCGGTGGGCGGTGGTTTCAGTCATCGGCTCCCCTCGCGGCCTGGGGTGGTGGCGGCGGGCGCCGGAACCCCCGCTTTGCCCTTGATCTCGACCTTGCCGCCATCGATGAAGTAGACCACTTGTCCGCCTTGGATCTGGTTGCCGTCCTTGTCGCGCATTTTGACCGGTGCGCCGGGCGTGCCGGAAAAGTCGATCTGCCGGGCGTCGACGGTGTACACCGCCCGCTCTCCACCAATCGTCTTGCCGGTCTGCGGATCGTTTAGGCGGGCGTCGCCGGTGCAGACCATTTTCTCCGCCTTCTTGTCTTCCTTGAGGTCGACTTCCAGATTCTTGCACGCGAGCGTCCGCGCGGTCTGGATCACCCGGACGCCGCCGCTGTATTCGAGCTTTCGCCCGGTCTGGCTGTAGACCATCTCGGGGGCCACGACTTCGATCGGCTCTTGGCGCTTGCCCGAAGATTTGTCCTCATCCTCGGGAACCCAGAGGGTCTTGACGCTCCCCTTGGCATAGAGCCGATCCTCCGTCTTGTCGCCGCGCAGCTCGTCGGCGAGCAGGAGATCCTTGCCGCGCCAGGCGCGCACCGCGCCGCGAAATAGGAACGACTGCGGGTTGGTGCGATAGAACGCCTCGCGCGAATCGACCCAGACCGGCCCTTTGCCCGAACCGAGGGCGGACCCGGCGAGCCCCGCCTCCTCGGCCCGGGTGAGCAATGCCCGCACGCCGCCATCCGCGCGCAAGAGGCCGGTCTTTTTTTCCCACACGACGTGCGGCCCGGTCATCCGGCCGCGCTCGTTCTCCGCCTCGACCGGGGCGCCGAAAAACTCCCCCTGGCCGGAATCGAGTTGCAGCACCGCCCGGTCGCCGCGCGCCTTGGTCTTGCCGTCGGAGAACCGGACGTCCTGGCGCAGGATCGCCTCGGCCAGCTGGCCGCTCGGACCGAAGTTCGCGAGCACGCCGAGCGCGTGCGCGGTCCGGGGGGGTGGTGGAGGCTGCCCCTTCTTCGTCGCAAGCGTTTCGATCAGGTCGACGCCGGTCACTCCGCGGGCGGTTTTCATCACCCCGTCGATCATCCGCCCTTCGAGGCGTCGCGCGGTCAGTTTGCGGGTGAGCCCCGAGCCTCTGGAGACCAGGGTGGCGGGGTCGAGCGGCGTTCCTTCGAGCTCGATCTCGCGCGCCGAAGCTTCTTGCGGCGGCGTCAACATGCCTAAGGTCTTCCCCGAGAAATCGACCCGCGCGCCGCCGGGCTGATCGCTGTGGCCGGCGAGCGACCCGGAGACGTTGAGCACGGCGCGGATGAACACGGCGCTCCGCTCGTCGGGACCCAGGAAGGTGTTGATGATCTGCGCCGTCATCCGGTCGCCGCCGCGTTGGAGCTGTACCTTTCCCTCGGAGCGCAGGCGCCGGCTGTTGCGCTCGTAGACCACTCGGTCGGCGCGCAAGGCGACCGCGGGGACGACGCCGGGGACGCTGTGCAGCTCGACGTTGCCGACCAGGATGTACATCTCCCGTTCGAGGTGAATGCGCAGCAGATCGGAGCGCACCTTGTACTGGGCGCCGCCGGCGACTCCGTAACCGATGTCCACCGGCTGGACGCTCGCGAGGATCTTGCCGCGATCCTGAAGCAGCAGGACCGGAGTCCGGAGCGTCAACCCTTCGGGACCGCGCAGGCGAACGTCCCCTTCGAGCCGCCCTTCGTTCTGCAGGCGGTTGAAGCTCGCGGTCTGGCTCTCGACCTCGTAGCCTCGCCCCAGCTTGTCGTACAGGGTGAGCCCGACCTTATCCAGATAGATGGTGTCCTGCCGGTCGGCTTTCACGCTCTCGCCACGGATGCGGAACAGCGGCTTTTCCCCTTCGGTGAAGGTGTAGTCGAAATCTTCGCCGATCAGCGCCAGGTTCTCGGTCTTGTCGGGCAACGCGGTTCCCGTTCGCGGCTTGGGTTTCGCCGCCTCCTGTCCCGCCCGGCCGAACCAGAACAACCCCGCCAGGGCGGCCACGCCGAAGACGAGCAGTACCAAGAGGACCCGGCGAATCCAGGCCACGGGAGATCGAAGCTTCGCCATGCAGGATCATTCTACGTGTTGGCACACAGATTGAAAGGGCTTGACTTCAGCCCGTTTGAGCCACTACGGATTCGACCCCGACGGCCGGGCGTCGATCAGACGCATCACGGGCTCCCCTAGGAACCGATCGAGATCGAGCGTTCCGAGCACTTCGAAGCGCCCGAGAAGGTCCTCCGCGCGCGGCTGCCAGCCCCACCCCACGAGGTTCAGAGATCCGCCGTCGATTCCGCGGGCACGGGCGGAGAGATGGTCCGCGCCGAAAAACCGCGGCGAACCGGCCAGCTCCAACGGCCCGACCCGAACGACCGGCTGCGGATTCCCCTGGCCGAACGGCGCGAGGCGCGACTGGCGAGCGAGAAAGGCGAGATCGATCTCCTGGGGCGCGGCTTCGAGCTCGTAGGAAAAACTACGCACCAGCAGCTCGGGCGCGAACGCGCCGGCCGCCGCCGCCTCCCACTCGTCGCGTAGCGCGGGCAGGCGCCCAAGTTCGGCCGACAGACCGAGCGCCTGGGCATGGCCGCCGAACCGGAGCAGCCGGTCCTTCCAAGGAGACAAGAAACCATGGAGCGCGATGCCGGGAATGCTCCGGCCCGAGCCGGTCGCCGTCTCCGCTTCGGCCGCGAGCAGCAGCGTCGGTCGATTCCAGATCCGGGCGATCCGACCGGCGGCGATCCCGACCACGCCGCGGTGCCACTCCGGGCTCCAGAGGGTGAACATCGCCGGCGGGTGTCCCAACCGCTCCGCCCGTTCCCGGGCTTGCGTCTGCGCCTGTTCGACGACCTGCGCCTCTTCCGTCTGCCGTTCCCGGTTCCAACCGTCGAGCAGCGCGGCCAGCTCGATCGCGCGGTTCTCGTCGCGCGACATCAGGAGTTCGAGCGCCGGATCGGCTTCCGCCAACCGGCCGGCGGCGTTCAGGCGCGGCCCGATGCGGAAGCCGATGTCCGAGGCCGAATAGGGCGGTTTCATTCCGGCTTGGCGAATCAAAGCTTTCAGGCCTGGTGAGCGCGAGCTTTCGAGCGCTTTCAAACCCAGCGCCGCGATCACCCGGTTCTCGCCGCGGAGCGGTACCAGGTCGGCGATCGTGCCGAGGCAGGCGATCCGCAGCAGCGCGTCGGTCGGCAGCGCGCGGCCGAGCCGCTCGCCCAACGCGAGCGACAGCTTGAGCGCGATGCCGGCGGCCGCGAGATCCGGAAACGGATAGTCGCAGCCGCTCTGGCGGGGGTTGATCTGGAGGGTTCCCGCCGGCAGCGGCCCCCCCGGCAGGTGGTGGTCGGTGACGATGACGTCGAGGCCCGCAGTACCCGCCGCCTCGATCGCCGGGATCGACGAGCTGCCGCAGTCGGCGGTGACGATCAAGGTACATCCCGCTTCCCGAGCGCGTTCGACGTGGACCGGCTGAAAGCCGTAGCCGTCGCGCATCCGGTGCGGCAGGATCGCCTGCGCCTCGATGCCGCAGGCGGAAAACACCGCGAGCAACTGAGCGGTCGCGGTCACCCCGTCGACGTCGTAATCGCCGACGATCGCGATCTTTTGCGTCGCCTCGCGCGCGGCGACCAGTCGATCGACCGCCTGGGCCATGCCGGCCAGGAGGAGCGGATCGTGAAGCTGGTCGAGCGACGGGGAGAGAAAGCGCTCCGCGGCGTCCGGGTCACCGGCGCCGCGGCGGGCGAGAAGTGCGGCGAATCCGGGGGAATGCCCGGCCGCGATCAGCGCATCGAGGCCAGGAGGGGCGGGTTCGGCGACCCAGGCCGCCGCCCGCTCCTTAGGATTCGTAGACCCCCATCGCCCGGAACTTGGCGTAGCGCCGGGCGAGCAGCCGTTCGACCGGCTCCTTGACCAGATCCGCGAGGGCGCGCTCGATCGCGTCGCCGACCCGCCGGGCCATCTCGGGCGGATCGGTATGCGCGCCGCCGATCGGCTCGGGGATGATGGCGTCGACGACCTTCAGCTCCGCAAGGTCGGGTGCGGTGAGCTTGAGCGCCTCGGCCGCTTCGGCCTTCTTGTTCTGGTCCTTCCACAGGATCGCCGCGCACCCTTCGGGCGAGATCACCGAGTAGGTGCCGTATTCGAGGATCAAGACCCGGTCCCCCACCCCTAACGCGAGCGCGCCGCCGCTCCCCCCCTCGCCGGTCACGGTGACGACGATCGGCGTGCGCAGCACCGCCATCTCCATCAGGTTGCGGGCGATCGCCTCGGCCTGACCCCGCTCCTCCGCCTCGATGCCCGGCGAAGCGCCGGCCGTGTCGATGAACGTCAGGACCGGCAATCCGAACCGCTCCGCGAGCTTCATGATCCGCAGCGCCTTCCGATATCCCTCCGGCCGCGACTGGCCGAAATTGCGGCGAATACGCTCCTTGGTGTCGCGCCCTTTCTGGTGGCCGATCACCGCGACGCTCCGGCCGCGGAAGGTCGCGAGCCCCGAGACGATCGCCGCGTCGTCGCCGAACAGCCGGTCGCCATGCAGCTCGACCCAGTCGTCCATCAGCATCTCGACATAGTCGAGCGTGTAGGGTCGATCCGGATGGCGCGCGACCAGCGTGCGCTGCCACCGGCTGAGATTGCCGTAGACCTCTTGCGCGGCCTTGCGCAGGGAGACCTTCAGCCGATCGGCCTCTTTCGCCTGGCTGCTGCCGGCGGGAAATCCGGAAAGCTCGGCGATCCGATGGCGTAGGTCGGCGAGCGGTTCATCGAAGGCGGAGTCTGTGGCCTGCATAGAAGGGGCAAAGTAGCAGACGGCTGGACGGGGGGTCAAACGGCGCGAGGCGAACACGGGTTCCGGTGGCGATGAGTATCACCGTGCGTTCATCGTTGGACTGGGTAGCGAACGCCCTGAACTCATCGTTGGAATGGCCAGCGAATAAAGAAGCCATCCGCCCATACGATATCCTGGTCGAAATCGTTTTGAGCGAAATCCCCAACGCTATAGACGCTGGCTGAAAATCTACCGTCTCGACCAGAGCTGCGGATGCATATTACATATTTTTTATTTATTAAGTCTTCGGTGTCTAGGTAGAACTCATACGGATGACCCCATCCGTCGGCCTCCGGGACTACCTGCAAATAGACAGGAACTAGGATTTTCTCGAGTTCCTTCCTAGAGATCACGACATACTTCTGAAGATCAACTTGAGATTGCCCTGCCGCCCCTGCTCCAATATGATCGGTAAGCCAACTGAACATTGCAGTCCCGATGTTTCGGATGTCCGCGACGGTCCGCTTCTGTGCTTCTTCGTCATACTTGGCGCTGCACGCGAGACCTGAAGCCAAAATAGCCGCGGCACTAAGCCAACAGAGCGTAGTCAGATTTCGAATATGGCGCATAAGCGTAACCTCCTTACTCTATGTGGACGCTAAGACAGATTCCTACTGAATGTCAAAGACGACGAATCTTCCGGCGCGAGCAGAGTGCGAGTGTCGGGCCTAGTCAGGAAGCGTCGCCACGGCCTTCTTGTTTCTGGTCTTTTCATAGGATCGCCGCGCACCCTTCGGGCGAGATCACCGAATAGGCGCCGTATTCGAGGATCAAGATCCGATCCCCCACTCCCAGCGCGAGCGCTCCCCCGCTCCCCCTCGCAAGTCACCGTGACGACGATCGGCGTGCGCAGCACCACCATCTCGATCAAATTGCGGGCGATCGCTTCGGCCTGATCGCGTTCCTCGGCTTCGATCCCCGGCGGCTAGACATGAACGACGCTCTCCTCGATTCGTTTCGCCACCGCGGGCAGGCGAATTCCCTGCAGGCCGGCCGAAGTGAGAACGTCCACCCTCCTCCCCAACAGGGTCTCCAAATGGTCCACAAGCTCGACGAATCTAAGGCCGATGGGCCGATCGAAATCGACGATCAGGTCGATGTCGCTGGATTCGTTCGCCGTCTCGCTGGCAAACGAACCGAAAAGCCCGATCCGCCGGACTCCGAAATGGGAGCTGAGGTCGGGGTAGTTCTCTCGCAGGCGGCGGAGGATGGCGTCGCGGGTAAGGTCGCTGGGAGAGTAGAGATCAAGTGCCATGGTGGCTCCGCTACCGGCCCACAGTGTACAGCCTTGCGCCGGTCACTCCGTAGGCGGCACCATCGCCACCCGGTCCGGGATCGAGGGGCCGGGTTGGCTGAAGATGGAGTTGAGCAACCCGGCCAGCCGCACTCCGGCCTGGAGGAGCCGCTGTTTGATCAAAGGCATGTTGTCGAACGCGTACTGGTAGCTGAGGTTGCCGTCGCCGATCTGGTAGACACGCTCCCGCGCCGCCTTCGATTCCTTGGCCCAGTCGGCGGGGGACGAGCTCTGCCAGGTTCGCAGCTCCAACAGAGTCGGGTGATCGAGGAACTCGGCGAGCTCGGAAAAGCTCAGCTTCTCGTTGTCGATCAGGCCGTTGTCCCAAACTGAATGGAGATTGGTCGGCACCTTGAACAACGTCACCTGGATCTCGTTTCCGCCCCGATCGGCCCGCCGCCCAACGTGCAAGGGTTGGTGGACGTCGCCCACGAAGTGGACCAGGAAGCGTAGCGCCTCCTGTTTGGCCGGTCGCGTCGCTTGCGCATCGCGAAGCACGGCGGAGAAACGCTCAATGGCTTCGAGCACGTCGCCGTTGGGATCGCGCGCGGTGGTCTCCAGGGTCTCGCCGTCGTCGATGCTGATGTAGTGCCAGGGGCTCGGGTTCTTCGCCGGCGGCCGCCAGTTCGGATCGTTGCGGATGTCGTCCCCCCAAGTGCTCACCTGGTCCATGCCTTCAGGGCCGATCAGGCAGGTCACGGCCAGGCGCGCCTCATCCGTGAGGTGGTTGGCGGCGATCCTGCCGACGACGCGATGTCCGATCGGCCCCCAGGCGAGGACGACGGAAGGAGCGGCGAGGAGCATCAAAAAGGCGGCGAAATGGGCGCGCTTCATGTTCGGCCTCCTGCCGGCGTATGCGACATTGCGGATCTTTGGAGTATAGGCCACGAGCGTCCGCAGCACGGTGGTAGGCTGAACGAAATCGATCCTCAGCCTCCGGATGCCCATGCCTCTCGTCGGACGCCGAAAACTTGGGTCCATTCTCATCCTCCTGACCCTTTTGCTGGGCTTCGCGTGCGCCGCCGAGCTCGGTTGGCGCGTTCTGCGTCCCCACGTCGGCAGATCGGTCTCCGTGGTGTTCGATCCGGAGCTGGGTTGGAGATACGAGCCCAACCAGAAGGTGCGCCAACGGAGCCGGGACTTCGACGTTGCGGTTCAGATCGACGGCTCCGGCCGCCGGATCGCCGAGCCGCCGAATCCGGGAACCTCCAGTGGGAAGCCGCTTGCCGTCTTCGTCGGTGACTCGTTGACCTTCGGCTGGGGCGTCGAGGCGGCGGAGGCGTTTCCTTTCCTGCTCCGTCACCGGTTGGGAGTCGAGGTCGCCGACCTCGGCGTCGCCGGCTACGGCACCGATCAGTCCTACCTGAACCTGAAGCGGCACGGCCTGCCGCTCCGACCCGCTCTGGTCGTCTACGCCTTTTGTGGCAATGACCTCCGAGAGGTGAGCGAAGGCGTGCGCTACGGCCGACCCAAGCCGCGATTCCGGCAAGAAGGCCGCTCGCTCGCGCTGTCGTTGCCCCGCGATTCGGCTTCGTTTCTCAGCCGACACTCGATGCTCTACCCATCGCTCCGTGCTTATCTCGAGGGTTTGTCGGACCCCGAGGCCGGGGGGCGAAACCTAGGCGCTCAGAAGCTGATCAGCCTCTTGATCCATCGCATGGCTCGGGAAACCCACGCCGCGTCCGCACGGCTCGTCGTGGTTTCAGACGGCACTCCTTGGCTCGCGGAAGCGACGAAAGCCGAGCCGGGCGCAATCTACGTCGAGCTGCATGAGGCCTTCGACCGTGCGCTTCGGAACGGCGGCGCTTTGTCGTTTCCGCACGACCCGCATTGGACACCCATGGCCCACTGGATCGTCGCCGAGAAGATCGCGGCGGCGGTAGGACGCGCCTTCAACTCTGCATAGTGAACCAAAGTTTTCAGGCCTTGACAGATTCAACTTCATGCATACGATCAATAGAGGTACAAAAAGCGGCGAGCACAGAAAAAGGAGGAATTCGTCATGGGTCCGCACCCGTCCTATCGCGGCTTCATGGTGTCGCTCTTGGCCTTCGTGGCGTTCGCCTTCACCGCGGCGCTCTCATCCGCTCCCGACCCGAGCCCTGCTTCCGGAAACCGCCTCCGCAGCCCGGCGGTCGCCTCTTCCTCTCCCCCGTTCACCCTGTTCGAGAGCGGCCAGGTGCGCCCGCTCGCGATGTCTCCGGACAAGCGGCATCTGTTCGCCGTCAACACGCCCGACAACCGCCTCGAGATCTTTCGCATCCGCGAGGGCGGGCTCCTCCACACCGCCTCGATTCCAGTGGGACTCGAACCGGTCGCCGTCGCGGCCCGGTCGAACGGCGAGGTCTGGGTGGTCAACCACCTCTCGGACAGCGTGAGCGTCATCGAGCTCGAAGAGCACGGCGGCGAGCTCTCGGGAGAAGTCGAGCGCACGCTCCTCGTGGGCGACGAGCCGCGCGACCTCGTGTTCGCCGGACCGGGGCGGAGGCGGGCGTTCATCACCACCGCGCACCGGGGCCAGAACTTGCCTCTAGATCCCCAGCTCACGACCCCCGGCGTGGGGCGCGCGGACGTCTGGGTGTTCGACGCGGAAAGCCTCGGCAGCGCCCTGGGCGGCACGCCGCTTTCGATCGTCTCCCTCTTCACCGACACTCCGCGCGCCCTCGCGGTGACGCCGGACGGCACCCGGGTCTACGCCGCCGGATTCCAGACCGGCAACCGAACCACCAGCGTCTCCGAGGTCTCGCTCCCGGATGGCTTCGGTCCGGACGGCGGCGCGGGACCGACTACCAACTTCGAAGGCCGCCCGGCGCCCGAAATCGGGGCGATCGTCAAATGGAACGGCGCGCACTGGGTCGATTCTCTGGGCCGTTCCCGCGACCAGTACGTACGATTCTCGTTGCCCGACAAGGACGTGTTCGTGCTGGACGCCATGGCCAACCCGCCGCGCCAGCTCGTCGGGGCGGGCGGCTTCTTTCAGGGCGTCGGCACCATCCTCTACACGATGACCGTCAATCCGGTGAACGGCAAGCTGTACGTCGCCAACACGGAGGCGAACAACACCGATCGGTTCGAAGGCCCCGGCATCTTCGCCGGCCACAGCCTGCGCGGCCACCTGCACGAAAGCCGGATCACCGTGATCTCTCCCGGGGTGCCGGGTGGCGCCGTCGCGCCGAGGCATCTCAACAAGCACGTCAATTTCAATAGCTGCTGCGCACCGACCCCGAACGCCGAGAGCGCCAAGTCCCTCGCCCTGCCGCAGGGCATGGCGGTGGCCCAGAACGGTGCGACGCTCTACGTCGCGGCCTTGGGTTCCGACCAGGTCGGAATCTTCTCCACCGCCCAACTCGAAAACAATACGTTCGTGCCGAGCGCGGCGAGCCACATCGCGGTTTCCGGCGGCGGCCCCACCGGCCTGGTCCTCGACGAGGATCGCGGGCAGCTCTACGTGATGACACGGTTCGACGACGGGATCTCGATCCTCGACACGGCGACCAAGGCGGAGACGGCGCACGTCACGATGCACAACCCGGAGCCGCCGAGCATCGTGACCGGCCGCCGCTTCCTCTATGACGCCAAATTTACGTCGAGCCACGGCGACTCCTCCTGCGCGAGCTGTCACGTGTTCGGCGATTTCGACAGCCTGGCGTGGGATCTCGGCAATCCGGACGAGCGGGTGATCGACAACCCCGGGCCGTTCAGCAGCACGCTGTTCAACCTGGTCACGGGTCAGCCCATGGAGCCGATCTTCCACCCGATGAAAGGCCCGATGGCGACGCAGAGCCTGCGCGGGATGGCCAACCACGGCCCGATGCATTGGCGCGGCGACCGCACCGGCGGCAACGACGCGCCGAGCGTTCAGCCGGACGGCGGGACGTTCGACGAGCGCGCGGCGTTCGCGAAGTTCAACGGCGCGTTTCCCGACCTGCTCGGGCGCAGCGCGGTTCTGTCGCAGGCGGACATGCAGGCGTTTACCGATTTCATCCTCCAACTCACCTATCCGCCGAACCCGAACCGGCGGATCGACAACGTGCTCACGGCAGATCAGGACGCCGGGCGCCAGCTGTTCAACACCGTCAACTGCGGCATTCCATCGGCGCCGGAATTCAACGGCGCCGTGCTCACCTGCACCAGTTGCCACGCGATCGATCCGAACGCCAACCCCGGCACCGCGGCGCCCGGGTTCTTCGGCTCGTCCGCCCTTTCGAGCTTCGATTTCAACCCCCAGCTGTTCAAGGCTCCCCACCTCCGCAACCTCTACCAGAAGGTCGGAATGTTCGGGAACCCCGAGAATCCCGGGTTCTTGGGCGGCGACAACGGTTTCAAGGGAGATCAAGTGCGTGGCTTCGGATTCTTGAACGACGGGGCCCTCGATACGGTGTTTCGCTTCGTCCACGGGATCAGTTTCTCGGTGGTC
>Ga0268264_10004219_pt1 | contig 12263 bp, 8 predicted proteins | sample KBSSwiS32_FD_190357 | JGI IMG/M metagenome (GOLD analysis project Ga0268264, IMG submission 190357) | Switchgrass rhizosphere microbial communities from Kellogg Biological Station, Michigan, USA - KBS Switchgrass S3-2 (SPAdes) (version 2) | ecosystem: Host-associated > Plants > Roots >... | reverse complement strand
GGGAAGGCCCGCCTGCGCCCAGCACTCGGCCATGGCCGAGCCGGTTGCAGGCGTCATCTCCGAAGGCTTGAACACCACCGTGTTGCCCGCGAGCAGCGCCGGGACGATGTGGCCGTTGGGCAAGTGGCCGGGAAAGTTGAACGGTCCGAGCACCGCCATGACCCCATGCGGCCGATGGCGCAGGACGGCCTCGCCAAAGGCGGTGCCGCTGTGCTTCTCGCCGGCCCGCTCGGCCTGCGCCGCGATCGAGATCGTGACTTTGCCGATCATCGAGGCGACTTCGGTCCGGGTCTCCCACAGCGGCTTGCCGGTCTCGCGCGAGATCGTTTCGGCGAGTGCGTCGCGTCGCGCTTCCAGTGCCTCCTGGAAGGCCCGGGCGTGCGCGATGCGGCGCTCGACGGGCAGGGCGCTCCACGCGCTGAAAGCATCGCGGGCTTGTTTGAGCGCGCCTGAGACCGCTGCCGGATCGGCCGCCTGACCCTCCCAGACCACCTCGCCAGTGGCTGGATCGAGCGAGCGCAGCGGCGTCATGAGCTGCGCGTCACGGCGAAGATGCCGGTCGCGTTGCCGCTGTCGAAGGTCAGATCGAGCGAGCCTGTCGAGGGATCGATATCGCGCGTTATGAACTCGTAGAACGAGCCCGGCACTTCGCGGTTCACGGTAGTCCCCGATGCATCGATGAATGCGCGGTCGACCTTGTCGGCAAGGAATGCGGTCTGCCGCACGCGGCCGCTCGCCGAGACTTCGACCTCGGCCTTCATGGGATAGCCTTGCGCCTTGAGCCGCGCCGAGAGCGCCTCGACATCGGGCACCCGCGTGGTGGCGTGATTGAAGGCATTGCCCTCGGTCGCGATCCACGCCGCTTCGGCGGAATGGGTCAGCAGGGTCTCGTAATCCTCCAGGCACACTTGCGCGTGATGCCGCTGGAACAGCCCCGCTGCCGCCATAAGCAGGTCGCGTGCCTCGGCAAACGGCAGGGAACCTTCGCGATCGAGGCGTTCGAGACATTCCAGGGCCTCGGAGCCCAGGGGATCGCGCGAGGCGCCGAACACCCGTTCGGCCGCGGCTTGCGCCTCTGGAGCAAGTTGGTCGACATGCAATTCGCTCACGAAGAACTGGGGTATCGCTTCGGGCAGGTCCCGGTGCACATAGGCGCGGCCCGTCATCCTGAGGCGCGGCAGCGGGTATATGCCGCCCACGGTGTAGCCCAGCGGCTCCAGCAAGCGTGCGATCGCGGCGCGTCCGCGTGGAAGAGCGCCGGTCTCGCCATCGATCGTGCGTAGGGCGCCGTGGTCGAATACGATGGCGCCGCCCGCCCGGTGCAGCGCCGAGACATAGCGCCGCGCTGTCGGAACGCGCTCCAGCAGGTCGCCGAAAAGCAGGACGTTGAGCGCCATCGCCAGCACCGCTCGGCTTACCGGCAGTCCCGGATCGTCCTTGCCCAGCAGCGCCTCTTCGATCGCCAGATGGGCAAGAGCGCCGACGCTCTGCCGACCGTTCGGGCCTGAAGAGACAAGCCGGGCGAGGGTGCTGCGCGTGTCCACGTCGTCAGCCGGCACTCCGGACTCCTCTGTTTTATTATTACTCGTGCGCGCAAGATAAGCAGCATTCCCGAAGGAGTCTACTTGCGGATGGCTAGCGAACCTGGCCCGCCAGTCTGGCACTCGGAAGAGGGTATACCGCCGCGCGACTCGCAGGGGCCATCTCGCGGGTGCCGCAAGATCAGGTTACGGCGCTACGCGACGAGATGTGCACATTTTTTGCTGGTTGTCATGAAGATACAAAAATGTGACATTTTGCGCCGCAGCAAGGAACTGCATGCTTCGCTTGGCATTCTGGAGAGTGACCCCTCGATTGAACGGACAGTGAATGAACCAGGCTCCTCGCGATCTGCAGCAGTTTCGCCCGGCCAGCGCTGCCGAAATCCGTGCCATCTTCGAAGGCGTCGATCAGCCGCTGCCTAAGCCTGTCAGCGTGGCCCTGATCGGCACGTTCGCGCCCCGCAAATGCGGCATCGCTACGTTCACCACCGACATCTTTGAAAAGCTTCGCGATCATCAGCCGGACATCGGCGTCGATGTCTATGCGCTCGACGATCCCGCCAGTTCGCTGGCGTACGAGAATGTCGTCGACACGATCGACATCGGGGATGAGGCCTCCTTCGAACGGGCGGCGCGCAGGATCAACGAATCGGGTGTCGACGCCATCTGGCTCCAGCACGAATACGGGATCTTCGGAGGCCAGGACGGAGAGTTGGTCTGCGACTTCATCGACCGTTGCGCGGCGCCTCTGATCCTCACCTGCCACACGGTCCTGGCCGAGCCCTCGGCCCGGCAGCACGCGATCCTGCGCCATCTGGTCACCCGCGCATCGCGCATCATGGTGATGTCGCAGCATTCGTGCGACCTGCTCGTCAACAAGTACGGAGCGGATCGCGGTACGCTGCGGGTCATCGAGCACGGCGCTCCGGATCGTCCGTTCGGCCGCCAAGACGAATTCAAGGCGCGCTTCGGCTTGTCAGGGCGCAAGGTGCTGATGACCTTCGGGTTGCTTGGTCCCGGCAAGGGCATCGAGCGCGCGATCGAGGCGCTGCCGCGGATCGTCGAGAACCACCCCCAGGTGATTTACCGGATCGTCGGCGCCACCCATCCCAACCTGGTCGCGCAGGAAGGTGAGCGCTATCGTGACGGGCTCAAGGATCTGGCCGCACGCCTTGGTGTCGCCGATCACATCGAGTGGACCGATCGCTTCCTCGATACTGATGAGCTGCTCGACCAGATCGAGGCGTGCGATATCTACATCACGCCTTACCCTGGGCTCCAGCAGTCAACCTCGGGCACGCTGAGCTATGCAGTCGCGCTCGGCAAGGCCGTGGTCTCGACCCCGTATCTCCATGCTCGCGAGTTGCTCGCAAACGATGTGGGTCGGTTGATCGAGCCGGGTAGCAGCGCCGCCATCGCGGATGCCGTCACCGACTTGCTGGACGATCCGGCAAAGCTGTCGAGCCTCCAGCGCCGGGCCTATGCGCGCGGCCGGGAAACGATCTGGCCTGCGTTCGCCCAGGCCGGCGCGCAACTGGTGCGCGATGCGGTCGCGCCTCAGCTGCAGCGTGCGCCGATCACGGCTACCCCCTCGCTGGCGGGGGTCTTCACGATGAGCGATTCAACCGGCATGCTTCAGCACGCGATCGGTATCGTGCCCGACCGTCGCCATGGCTATTGCCTGGACGACAACGTGCGCGCCTTGATGCTCATGAATGTCGCCGAGGGCTTGAGCCCCGCGGAGCGCTTGCGGTGGAGCACAGTCTACGCGGCCTTCATCCAGGACGCCTGGAACCCGGACGCCGGCCGGTTCCGCAACTTCATGCGGTTCGACCGCGGCTGGTGCGAGGACGTGGGCTCGGAAGATTCGAACGGACGTGCGGTGTGGACGCTCGGCCACACGGCGGTATGCGCGCCCGACGAGGATATCCGCGACTGGGCCATGCAGCTCTACGAGCGGGTCGTTCCGTCCCTGGGCGAGCTGGGTTCGCCGCGGGCGGTGGCGTTCTCGGTCCTGGGTGCCGCGCAAGTCCTGCGCAAGCAACCCGGGCACGAGCCTTCCCGTGCGATCGTTCAGCACGGCGGCGAATTGCTCGAGCGTTTGCTGGGCGGTGGCAGGCGACCCGACTGGGCATGGTTCGAAACCGTGCTCGGCTACGACAATCCGCGACTGCCCCAGGCGATGATCGAGGCCGGAGTCGCGCTAGGCCGCGAAGACTGGGTCGGTTCGGGCATAGAGACGCTGGAGTGGATCTGCCGCCAGCAGGTCTCGTCCAACGGCCTGTTCCGCCCGGTCGGCTCGGAAAGCTTCGGTAAGCCACATACGTACCTGCCGTTCGATCAGCAGCCGCTCGAGGCCCAGGCGGCGATCGAGGCGGCCCGCAGTGCCTTCGAGGCGACATCGGGTGCATTCTGGTTCGACCACGCGATGACGGCTTGGCGCTGGTACTTTGGTGGCAACGATCGCGGGGTGCAGCTCGGCGACCTTGCGACAGGCCGTTGCCGCGACGGGGTGACCCCCAGGGGTATCAACACAAATTGTGGTGCGGAAAGCATTCTCGCCTTCCAACTTTCGCATTATGCCATACTGGCGCTCTACCGCACGTCGACTGAGTCCCGCGAAGGAAGCTTGCTTGAACCTGCTCCAGAAAACGCGCTCTGAACCTCTCCACATTTTCGAAACGCGGCTGCATGCCGACCCGAGCCGGGTCGTGCTGCGGCCGTTCTATCTCGGCTGGCAGGCCAAGGGTGCGCCCGGCGGGCGCGCCTTGCGCCTGGTCGAGGATGTCGCCAGCCTGACCGAAGACCGCGCCGAGCTCGAGTACGAGCGGGTGTTGCGGGACTTCAAGGAACGGCACTGGCAGACCGAGCAGATCTTCGCCTCGCGTTTCGACGAGGTGGCGGAAAACCTGTCGCTCGATCCTTCGGCGTTCTCCGAGACCAAGCAGCGTCTGATCGGCAGCTATTTCTGCCATGAGTACACCTTCGCCGCGGCGGCGCTGATGAACCCCTCGATCGTGCCGCATCCCGACCAGTCGGGCATGCGCGACGGCGCGGTGCGCTTCGTCATGTCGCTGCGCGCGGTGGGTGAGGGCCACATCAGCAGCGTGGCCTTCCGCGAGGGCATCGCCGAGGCGGACGGCACCTTCCAACTTTGGCACCAGGCCAGTTTCGCAACTTCGGTGGACCTCGACGATCAGGGCTTGGCCTGCGCCGATTGTCCGGTCAGCGTTCACCGCCATCCCGAATCGAGCTTGTCGAACACGGTGATCTTTCCGATCACCGAGCAGCAGCGCGGGGGTCTCGAAGACTTGCGTCTGGTGCGCTTCGACCATGGCGGCGACGACTACGAGTGGATCGGGACCTATACCGCCTTCTCGGGCCAATCGATCCGCACCGAATTGCTGCGCACGCGCGACTTCCGCTCGTTTCAGCTCGAGCCGATCCGCGGCAAGGCCGGCCGCAACAAGGGCATGGCGCTCTTTCCGGAAAAGATCGGCGGCAAGTTCGCGATGGTCGGGCGGCAGGACGGCAAGAACCTGTTCCTGCTGACGTCCGACGAGCTCGACCATTGGGACGACGAGGGCGTGCTGCTGATGGAGCCGGCGTATCCTTGGGAGTTCATCCAGATCGGCAATTGCGGCAGCCCGATCCTGACCGATCAGGGTTGGCTGCTGTTCACCCACGGCGTCGGCGCCATGCGCAAGTATGCGCTTGGTGCCGCGCTGCTCGATCGCGACGACCCGTCGAAAGTCATCGCCCGCTCGCGCGAGCCGGTGCTGACGGCGGAAAACGCCGACCGCTCGGGCTATGTGCCCAACGTCGTCTACACGTGCGGCGCGCTGAAGGTCGGCGAGCAGCTGCTGATCCCCTATGGCATCTCCGATAGCGCGGTCGGCTTCGCGACGACCACCGTCGAGAACATGATGACGTTGCTGGACTGAGCGCGACGGCTGGTGCTTCGGCACCGGCTTGGCCGCGTCGGCGTTGATGCTATGGCGCCAGGATGAGCTTCGCCATCGAGATCGCCATTGCGCGGGGCGACCGCAGGATCGCGGCAAGCATCGATGCGCGCGAGGGGCTGACCGCGCTGTTCGGCCCGTCAGGCGCGGGCAAGACCAGCGTGCTCGACGCGGTGGCGGGACTGGTGCGCCCTGCAGACGGACGTATCGTGGTGTCCGACAGGGTCTTGTTCGATCGGGCGGCGGGCGTGGACCTTGCCCCCGAAGCCCGGGCCTGCGGCTACGTGTTCCAGGACGCGCGCCTGTTTCCGCACCGTTCGGTCGGCGAAAACCTTCTCTATGGGTGGCATCTTGCACCCGAAGAGCGCCGTTGGCTGGCGCCTGGCGATGCGATCGACTTTCTCGGCGTAGGCCACCTCGTTGCGCGCATGCCGCGCACGCTCTCCGGGGGGGAAGCCCAGCGCGTCGCCATCGGCCGTGCCTTGCTGTCGGGCGCCCGTTTCCTGTTGATGGACGAGCCGCTCGCCTCGCTCGATGCCGCCCGGCGGGAGGAGATCATGCGCGTGGTCGAGCGCATCCGCGACGAGCTGCGCATCCCGATCCTTTACGTGAGCCACGATCGCGCCGAAGTCGAGCGCCTGGCCGACCAAGTTGTCGAGCTGCCGGGCTGGTGAGCGCCTTGCGCCGCCGCCCCATCCCCGCCTAGAGGCAGCCCCGGGCGGGCTGAACGAGAGGAACGAACGCGCGTGAGGCGTCTCAAGGCCCTGCAATTGCCGGCGATCCACGGCGGCTCGGCCACCCATGCGGACTACGACACCGCCTCGACCGTGCTGGGCCGCGAGGTCGAGAGCCGCGGCCCTTCGGAGGAGGGGCTGAGCGGCATCAAGCTCCTGCGCGACGGCAAGGACGCATTCGCCGCGCGCGTCCTGCTTGCCCGCTCCGCCGAGCGGACGATCGATGCCCAGTATTATATCTGGCACGACGACCTGTCGGGTTCGCTGCTGCTCGACGAGCTCGAAGCCGCGGCCAACCGGGGCGTGCGCGTGCGGCTGCTGGTCGACGACGTCGGCACCGCGCGGCTCGATGCGAGGTTGTCCTGCCTCGCCTCGGTTCCGAACATCGAGGTGCGGCTGTTCAACCCGTGCGTGATCCGCTGGCCCAAGGCAGTGAACTACCTGTTCGACTTTTCCCGACTGAACCGGCGGATGCATGCCAAGAGCTTCACCGTCGACAGCCAGGCCACGATCCTGGGCGGCCGCAACATCGGCGACGAATATTTCGCCGCCCGCGACAAGGGGCTGTTCGCCGATCTCGATGCGCTGGTGGTCGGGGCGGTGGTGCCCGACGTCTCGCAGGTGTTCGACGCCTATTGGAACGGGCCCGACGTGCGCACCGTGGAGCAGATCGTCGGCGCCGTGTCCGCCCGTGCCCAACGCCGGGTCTCCCGGGCGGTCAGGCGCCTCGCGACGAGCCGGAGGGCCGAGCAGTACCGGCAAGCCGTGCGATCGCGCGAGCTGTTCGGCGAGTTGATCGACGGGACGCTGACGATGGCGTGGGCGCCCGCCCGGCTCGTAGATCATCGCTATTCGGGCCCGGGCGCGCACGAAGGGCCGACCGACCTGGCCCGCCTGCTGCCCCAGGGGCTGGGATTGCCGGAGGCGCGCATCGACATCGTGGTGGGTTATTTCGTGCCGACCGCGGAGGGAACGCGCGACCTCGCCGCGCTCGTGCGCCAGGGCACACGCGTGCGCGTGCTGACAAACTCCTATGCCGCGACCGACGTGGGGCTGGTCCATGCCGGCTACACGCCTTGGCGCCGCGCTCTGCTGGCGGGGGGCGTGGAGCTGTTCGAGATGCCGGCGCCCGACGACAAGCCCAAGACCGCGCGCAAGTTCGTCCGGCCCGGCTCGGCGCGCTCGCGGGCGATGCGCGACCTGGGCCGGACGCTGCATGCCAAGACCTTCGGCCTCGACGGGCGGCGCATCTACATCGGCTCGGCCAATTTCGATCCGCGTTCGGCCCACCTCAACACCGAGCTTGGCCTGATCATCGATTCTCCCCGAGTGGCCGAGGACCTCGCGCGCCTCTTCGACGAGGACGTGCTGGAGAACAGCTACCGCCTCGGCCTTTCGCCCGAAGGCGAAATCACCTGGACCGACTTGCGCGACGAGGAGCCCGTACCCGAGCGTACAGAACCCGGCACCAGCCTGTTCAGCCGCGTACTGATCGGCGCCCTCTCGCACTTGCCGATCGAGCGCTATCTATGATCGCGGAAAGAAAAGACGAAACACCGCGCCGTGCCCCGGCTCGGAGGCGATCTCAAATCGGCCGCGGTGCACCTGGATGATGCGTTGAACGATCGAAAGACCCAGGCCAGCGCTATCCGAACGGCGCTGATCAGCTCGCCAGAAACGCTTGGCGACCCATTCCTGCGCTTCCGAGGAAATCCCCGGGCCGGTATCCGCGACGGCGACCATGCCGTCGGCCGTGACTATCACCGAAATCGCGGTACCTGCTGGCGTATGGCGGCTGGCATTGGCGATCAGGTTGCTGAGCGCGAGACGGGCCAGCGTTGGCTCGCCCACCACCGTCACCTCCTGGTCGGGGATGACCAGATCGATGCTGTCCCCAGCAGCGTAGATGTCGGGGGCCGATTCCTCGACCAGTTCACGGGCAACTGCGCATAAGTCGAACGTGCATCGCTGGCCCATCTCCAAGGTTTCAAGCTGGGCCAGATCGCGAAGCTGCGAGAGGACGTGAGTGGCGCGATCGAGCGATTGGCTGAGCCGCTGGCGCGCGTCGGCATCCGTCAGGCGATCCAGCTGGATCCGCAACGCGGCCAGCGGGGTGCGGAGCTCGTGGACGACGTTGCCGATGAACTCGCGCTGCGCTTCGAAGCTCTGCTGAAGACGGGCCAGCAGTCCGTTGGCGGCGTGGACAAGCTCGATGACCTCGGTTGGAAGATCTGCTTCGTCGAGGCGTTTGTCGAGACTGTCGGGTCCGATCGTCGCGGCATGGTGGGACACGCGCTGCACGGCCCCGACCAGCTGCCGGATGAGCAAGCTGTTGATCAGCGGCAGCAGCGCCAGCGCCAGGACCAGGAACGCCACATCGCGCCACAGAAAGGCGCTCACGACATCGTCCAGGATCGCTCCCGGCTTTTCCTGGTCCTGGATGACGACCACCCAAACGGTCGCACCCCCCGTGACGACGGGTAGGCTTATGCCTGTCAGCGGGTGCAGTTCGAAGCGGGTCGGCACCGTGCGACGTGGGATCTTCACCGTCGGGAGGGTTCTTGCGGCCTCGCTGGACATGAGCGCGCGCCCGCTCGCATCCAGCAGCGCGAAGGCGCGCCCATCGTAGGGAGTGGCGTAAGCGGCGGCGAGTGCCGGCGAGAGGCGGACGCGTACCCCGTCGCCCCGGGGTTCCAGCCCGTCGGCGATCTCCCGCGCCTGCGCCGTCAGGTCCTGAGCCTGGAAATCCTTCATCGTCTGGTGAAGGAGCGAGATGGTCAGCAGCGGCACCACGACGAGCACCACCGCGATCGAGAGCACCTCGACGAAGAGGATGCGCGCGGTCAGCGAGCGCGGCCACAGCCTCACGGCGCTATCCGCAACAGATAGCCGACGCCGCGGATCGTCTCGATCCTGGCGGTCGCCCCTGCAGCGCCAAGCTTGCGGCGCAGGCGATGGGCATAGACTTCAACCGCATTGGACGCGATCGGCTCAGCCAGCCCGAATAGCTGATCCTCGGCGAGCTGCTTGCTGACGACCTGGCCTGCACGTCGTAGCAGCAGCTCGGCGAGCTCGCGCTCCCTGGCGGTCAGGACGACGTGGCAGCCGCCCACGAACAGGTCGCCGGACAAGGCGTCGAGCGAGACATTGCCCGCCTTGAGCCGGGCCCCGCCAAGGTCGCCTTGTCGCCGCAGCACCGCGCGCAGCCGGGCGACGAGCTCATCGACATCGAAGGGCTTGGTCAGATAATCGTCCGCGCCGGCGTCGAGTCCTGCGATCCGGTCGCTGATCCCGTCGCGCGCGGTGACGGCGATGATCGGAACCGGATATCCCTTTGCGCGAACCCGGCGCACCAGGGCAACGCCATCGCCGTCAGGAAGCCCCAGATCGAGCAGGACCGCCGCGTATTGGGCGGCATCCAGCATCTGCCCGGCATCTTCCAGCCTGTCCGCATGGTCGCTGGCAATGCCGCGGCGCGCGAGCGCGGCGGCAAGCTCGACCGCCAAGGCGGTGTCATCTTCGACAATCAGCAATCGCACCTTCGGCGAACTCCGGCTTGTCAGGTTGATGTAAGTCAGCCCGGCTATGGGGCCCTTCAGTCCGGTCCCGACGGGACGTCAAGCGCGCATGGGACAAACAGTTGTCGGATGAACAGACCCACCTCGCCCCATTGCCGTCCGTACCCAGGCTCGAACGCAAGGCGCAGGTCAGAATCCTGATCATCGCCGTTGCGGCAGCGGCGCTCCTGGTCGTAGCAGTGCTGGTGTTGAAGGCCCTTACCGCGGCGCCAGCGGAAGCGCCGGCAGCTCCGGAGCCGAAGGGGGCGTTCCGTCCCACCAAGGCGCAGCTTGCCCAGCTGACCATTCAGCCTGTCCGATACGGCGCGACCGCGGATCTCGTCAGCGCAACCGGCTCGATCGCGGTCGACGCCGATCACAGCACGCCCATTCTGCTGCCCTATTCGGGCCAGGTGCTCAATGTGATGGTAGAGGCGGGCGCGCACGTCAGTGCCGGTCAGCCGCTCCTGCGCGTCGCCTCGTCCGACCTCGTCGATGCGCGCAACGCCCTGCTCACGGCTTCGGCCCAACAGGCAAGCGCGAGCGAGGCGGTCCGGATCGCCAGCGCCAATGCCGAGCGCCAGCGCGCGATCTACGAGACGGCAGGCGGCGCGCAGAAGGACTACCTGCAGGCGCAAGCCGACTTGGTGACCGCGCGGTCGAACCTGCGCACCGCACAGTCCGCGCTGCATGCCGCGCGCGACAGGCTGACGCTGTTCGGCAAGTCGGCGGCCGAAACCCGCGCCTTCCAGAGCGGCAGTGGTGGCGCCCAGCAGCCATCGACGCTTTACCGCTCGCCCGTTTCGGGCATCGTCGCGGAACGCAGCGTTTCGCCCGGTCAGTTCATCAGCGCCGGGGGCAGTACCCCGCTGATGACGATCACGGACCTCTCGCATGTCTGGCTTGTCGCCGAACTGCCTGAAGGAGAGGCATCCAGCGTTCACGTGGGAGACCAGGTGGTGGTGACCACGCCCGCACTCCCCGGCCAGACCTTCCAGGCCACGATCGACAACATCGCCGCCGCCCTCGATCCCGCGACGCGCCGCCTGGCGGTGCGCGCGACCGTGGCGAACCCGGGCAACGCGCTCAAGCCGCAGATGTTTGCGTCCTTCAGCATCCGCCGCACGATCAGCCAGGCGGCGGGACCCTTGGTGCCATCATCCGCCGTGATCCACGAGGGGGATAGCGCGCGGGTCTGGGTGCTCGGCCGCGACGGGCTGCTGCGCGGCCGCGAGGTGTCGGTCGGTGACGACGAGGGCGGCCTTACCCAGGTGCGCAGCGGGCTTCGGCCCGGCGACCGTGTGGTCACCGCCGGCGCATTGTTCGTGAACGAGGCGGGGCTCGGCGAATGAACCGCCTTGTCGAGCTTGCGCTGCGCCAGCGCATGCTGGTGCTGACGCTACTGATCGGGGTCATCATCGCCGGTGTGGTCGGCTTCGTGAACCTCAATATCGAAGCCTACCCCGATCCGGTGCCGCCGCTCGTCGAGGTCGTGACCCAAAGCAACGGCGTCTCGGCCGAGGAGATGGAGCGCAACGTCACGATCCCGATCGAGCAGGTGATCGCGGGCGTGCCGGACGTGACCGCGGTGCGCACGATCTCGCTGTTCGGCCTTTCGGACGTGAAGATCCAGTTCTCCTACAACGTCCAGTTCCACGAAGCCGAGCAGCGCGTGCTGGGTCGCCTGTCCCAGCTTTCGGGATTGCCGGCCGGCGCGCAGCCGCAAATCTCGCCGCTGAGCCCGATCGGGGAGATCTACCGCTATCGCCTCGTCGCGCCCCCGGGCTATTCGGTCATGGACCTCAAGACGTTGCAGGACTGGGTGCTGCAGCGCCGGTTCAGGCGGATACCGGGCGTCATCGACGTGACCGGCTGGGGCGGCAAGCAGCGCTCCTACGAGATCCGGCTCGACCGGGACAAGCTGATCGCCCACGGCGTCACCATCCCCCAAGTGCTCGGCGCGCTCGCCAAGAGCGACGGCAACGTCGGCGGGCAGACCGTCAACTTCGGCGACCAGGCCGCGATCGTGCGCGGGGTGGGCCTCATCCAGTCCGTCGATGCGATCCGCAACGTGCTGGTGGGCAGCGGAGGCAACGCGCCCACGCTGTTGAGCGACGTGGGCACGGTGAAGATCGGCAACCTGCCCCGCCTTGGCATTGCCGGTGAGGGGGCGGACAACGACATCGTGATGGGCATCGTGCTGATGCAGCGCGGCGCGCAGTCGATGCCGACGATCAACCGGGTCAAGGAAGAGGTCGAGGCGATCAATTCCAGCGGCGTGCTGCCGCCGGGCGTCCATCTCGAGCGCATCTACGACCGCTCCGACCTCATCGAAGTGACGACGCACACCGTGCTTCACAATCTGGTCGAAGGCGTGCTGCTGATCTTCGTGCTGCAATGGCTGTTCCTAGGCAACCTGCGCAGCGCGCTCATCGTCGCGATCACCATCCCGTTTGCCTTGTCGGTCGC
>Ga0268264_10004212_pt1 | contig 12277 bp, 13 predicted proteins | sample KBSSwiS32_FD_190357 | JGI IMG/M metagenome (GOLD analysis project Ga0268264, IMG submission 190357) | Switchgrass rhizosphere microbial communities from Kellogg Biological Station, Michigan, USA - KBS Switchgrass S3-2 (SPAdes) (version 2) | ecosystem: Host-associated > Plants > Roots >... | reverse complement strand
GACGCCGGTGCTTTGCCGACGTTCAAAGGTTACAACGGTTTTCCGTATTCCATCTGCGCTTCCGTCAACGAACAGATAGTTCACGGATTTCCTTCGAAGTATGCCTTGCAGGAAGGCGACATTTTTTCGATCGACTGCGGCGTAACGCTCGAAGGCTTTGTTGGAGATACGGCGACTACGGTTCCCGTCGGCGAGGTCGATGAAGAAAAGCGCACCATCGCCCCGCTCGAGTCGGGCATCGAGAAGGTGGAGCGGGCGCTCGACATCGACAACCTCTACGACGCCCCGCAGCAGAACCTGGTGCACCAACTCAGCGCCGCGCTCAAGGCCAAAGAGCTGTACCGGCGAGACAAGGACTACATCATCCAACACGGCGAGGTGAAGATCGTCGACGAGTTCACCGGTCGCATCCTCGAGGGACGGCGGTGGTCGGAAGGTCTTCACCAAGCCGTCGAGGCCAAAGAGGGCGTGAAGATCAAGGAAGAGAACCAAACCCTCGCCACGATCACACTCCAGAACTACTTCCGCATGTACGACAAGTTGTCCGGCATGACGGGTACCGCCGCCACCGAGGCCGCCGAGTTGGCCTCGACCTACGAGTTGAAGGTGGTGCCGATCCCCACCAACCGGCCCACCGTTCGGCTCGACCAGTCCGACCTGATCTACAAGACCGAGAAGGCCAAATTCGAAGCGGTGGTGGAAGACATCGCCGAACGCAATGAAAAGGGTCAGCCGGTGCTGGTCGGCACCGTCAGCGTGGAAAAGAGCGAGCTGCTGAGCCGGATGCTGGGCCAGCGGGGCATTCCGCACGAAGTGCTCAACGCCAAGCAGCACACTCGTGAGGCCCACATCGTGGTGCAGGCCGGCCGTTTGGGCGCGGTCACGGTGGCCACCAACATGGCCGGTCGCGGCGTGGACATCCTGTTGGGCGGCAACCCCGAGGGGCTAGCCCAAGCGGAGGTGTTGGCCGGTGGCCTCACGCTGGAGTCCGAAGAAGGGCAGCAGCGACTCGGTGAGCTGATGGCCAAGTACAACGAGGAGACCAAGGCCGAGGGCGACAAGGTTCGGGCCCTCGGCGGCCTCTGTGTGATCGGTTCCGAGCGCCACGAGTCTCGCCGAATCGACAATCAGCTGCGGGGCCGCTCCGGGCGTCAGGGAGATCCGGGCGAGAGCCGGTTCTACCTGTCGCTGGAAGACGAACTCATGCGGCTGTTTGCCACCGGCGCCATGAGCTGGGTGATGGCCAAGGCGCTTCCCGAAGACGTGCCCATCGAGGCCAAGATGGTGAACCGGGCCATCGAGCGAGCGCAGACCACAGTCGAACAGCGCAACCAAGAGATCCGTAAGAACGTGCTGCAGTACGACGAGGTCATGAACGAGCAGCGCAAGGTGATCTACAAGCGCCGCGATCAGATCCTGGCCGGAGCCGACCTGCGGGCCGAGGCGTTGGAGTACATGGCCGACGCCATCGACACGCTCATCAAGGCCCATTGCGTGAGCGAGTTCAGCGAGGAGTGGGACCTCGAAGGTCTCGTCGCCGAGGTGGCGTCGTTCTGGCCGTCGCAGCTGGTGGCGGAGCAACTGGCCACCGAGCGTTCCACCGACGCGTTGTACGACACGCTGATGGCCGAGGCCACCGCGTACTACGAGCAGCGCGAGGTCGACCTGGGCGAAGAGGTGATGCGAGAAGTGGAGCGCCAGGTGATGCTCCAGATCATCGACCAGCGCTGGCGTGAGCATCTCTTCGAGATGGACTACCTGCAAGAGGGCATCAACCTGCGGGCCATGGGTCAAAAGGACCCGTTGGTGGAGTGGCAGCGCGAGGGCTTCGAGATGTTCGGCCAGATGATGCACGGCATCTCGGTGGACTTCGTCCGCTACGTCATGCACGTTCAGGTCGTCACCGAGGAAGCCACCACCCCCGAGGTGTCGAACGTGCAGTACAGCTCGGCGGAAGACGAGCAGACCACGGCCATGCAGGCGGCGGTGGCATCGCTGGCCGCCGACGGCAGCATCGATGCCGAGGCGCTGGCGGCGTCGGCGCCCGCCGAACCCGAGACGATGCAACCGTTGGTGAAAGACGGCAAGTTCGACAAGGTGGGTCGAAACGACCTGTGCCCCTGCGGGTCGGGCAAGAAGTTCAAGATGTGCCACGGCAAGACGGCGTAACGGAGCGACCAATCGATGCGCGACTTTTCCGACGAGCTGAAGGGCCTGCGCGCCCGCGTCGAGGAAGCCCATCGATACCTCACCATCGACGCCAACCGGGCGAGGCTCGTGGAGCTCGAGGTCGAGGTTTCGGCCCCTGACCTCTGGGACGATCAGGAGCGGGCCACTCGCGTCAACCGCGAGTACGTGAACGTAAAGGCCGACGTCGACCTCTACGACCAACTAGTGGCCGAGATGGACGACGTCGAGCTGTTGCACGAGATGGCTCGAGAGGTCGACGATTCGTCCCAGGAGGCCGACATCGAGGCCGCAGCGCGCGACCTCGATGGCAAACTGGCGGAACTCGAGCTGCGGTCGCTGTTCACCGGCGAGCACGACGAGGCCGATGCCATCGTGGCCGTGAACGCCAAAGACGGTGGGGTTGACGCTCAGGACTGGGCGGAGATCCTGATGCGCATGTACACCCGTTGGGCGGAACGTCGTGGGTTCGAAGTACAGGTCGACGACGTGTCGGAGGGAACCGAGGCCGGCATCTTGTCGGCCGAGTTCACCATCCGCGGCCGCTACGCCTACGGGCTCATGTCGGCCGAGCGAGGCACTCATCGGTTGGTGCGCATAAGCCCGTTCGATGGTCAGGCCCGTCGCCAAACCTCCTTTGCCGCCGTCGAGGTGTGGCCGGTACTGGAAGACGTGGCCGACGTGGAGATCGAAGACAAGGATCTGCGGGTGGACACCTACCGGGCATCCGGGGCCGGTGGCCAGCACATCAACAAGACCTCGTCGGCGATTCGAATTACGCACCTGCCCACCGGCGTCGTCGTCACCTGTCAGGACGAGCGCAGTCAGCTGCAGAACCGGCAGAAGGCCATGGAGAAACTGCGCAGCATCCTGGCGGTGAAGGCCGAAGAGGACCGCCAAGCCGAGCTCGACCAGATCGCCGGCCGCCAGGCCCAGGTGGGCTGGGGCTCACAGATGCGCTCCTACGTGATGCAGCCCTACCAGCTGGTGAAGGATCTCCGCACCGACTACGAGGTCGGCAACGTCCAGGGAGTGCTCGACGGCGACGTGGAGCAGTTCATGGAGGCGTACCTGCGGTGGAAACGAGCCACCGCAGTGAACGACTAGCGCCGCTTGCGCTTGGCTTCGTAGTTCCGGGCGTCCCACGGCAGCGGTTGCGCCGGTGGCGTGTCTTCCTCGAAGTAGGGCAACGAGACGGCGCTGTTTCGCAGTTCCGGCGCCTCGACAGGGACCGCGGGCTCCTCGGGCACCGCAACGGCGGCGGCCGCCGGCTTCTTGGTCCGACGGCGCAGCCATGAGCTGCGCCCGGATGACGGCTCGCTCACCGCTTTGGGCTCGGAAGCGGGCTCGGGCTCGGGAACTGGTTCTCTGAAAGGCTCGGCCACCGGTTCCACCTCGACCTTCGCCTCGGGCTCAGCGTCGACGTCGGCCAGCAGGTCGATGTCGGGGTCGAATCCGGCGACAGCTTCCGGAGCGGGCATCGGCAACTCGGTGAGATCGAGCGGCAGCGGAGGAGGCAACGCGGTGTCGGGGTGCGGCGGTACGTCTCCGGACATCCACTGCAGCTCGCTCGAGGTGGGCGGGGCCAGCTCGTCGAGCGCCACGTCTTCGGCGATGGCCTCGATTTCGGCCTCGAGTTCCTCGTCGATGGCGTTGGGGTCGGGTCGAAACACCAGGGCACCACCGGTACCGGTGCACAGCAGAATCCCGGCCTCGGGAACGACGGTGCCGAAGCGGGGTCGTCCGAATTGCGACGGATGACGGTAGGGGTCGACCCACGACTGCTCGTCCAGCAGCTCTCCCAAGATCCCGACTACGGCGGCGGTGCCGACATCGAGCGACTCGCCCAATACCTCGAGGTCCAATTCCCGCAGTTGCAGGTAGCTCCCGGGCTGACGGCCGCGCAACGCCCACACCAGTACGAGGTATCGCTGGAGCACTTCCACCAGCATGGTGCCTTCGGGGACCACGGCGGCGAAGCCGCCGGCATCGATGAGGCGTTCGTCATAGTCCAGGACCAGGCGAACGCGCTGGGGTACCAGATCGACCAGCTGGAACGCGTAGGCCTCGGCCAAGGCGTCCAGCTCAGTGGGATTGGCGAACATCTCGCCCGTTTCCAGCGAGAGGAGGCGATCGGCGTCGATGAGACCGTGGGTACGGGCCGCGGCGTCCTCCAGGCTGTCGCCCCGAGCCTGCCGAAGGCCCAGCAGGATGAGACCCAGTCGGCGGGGCGGCACCAGGTTCGGCAACAGCCCCCGGGAATCGGCAGGAATCTCGGCATCCATCGGATATCACATCGTCCGAAAGGGCCCGCGATCAAGGTTTTGCCATGTATCGCCTGCCGCGGCGGCCGGGGGAGGTGGGACCCGGGCGACCCGAAGGCCCAACGACGCGCTGGTAGCGTCTCGGCGCTCCGATGCTCATCCCGTCGGGGCCACCACACCCATGATTCGCCTCGAGAACGTCACCAAGATCTACAAAGGGGAGGTTCCCGCCCTCCGAAACGCCTCGGCCGACATCGCCAAGGGCGAGTTCGTGTTCCTGGTGGGAGCGTCGGGTAGCGGAAAGTCCACCATGTTGCGTCTGATGAACCGGGCGGAGCAGCCCAGCGAGGGCATCGTGTGGGTGGCGGGGAAAGACATCAACGAGCTGCCGCCCTGGCGGGTGCCCTACCTGCGCCGTGACATCGGCTCGGTGTTCCAGGATTTCAAGCTCCTGCCCAACAAGACCGTGGTAGAGAACGTGGCGTTCGCTCTCGAGGTCATCGGCAAGCCCTCGCACGTGATCCGCAACCAGGTACCGGCCATGCTCGAGTTGGTGGGCCTGAGTCGCAAGCACACGTCTTTCCCGCATGAACTGTCTGGCGGCGAGCAACAGCGGGTGGCCATCGCCCGGGCCTTCGTGAACCGCCCGTTGATCCTGCTGGCGGACGAGCCCACCGGAAATCTCGATCCGGAAACCTCGGAAGGGATCATGCGCCTGCTCGACCGAATCAACCGGACCGGCACCACTGTGGTCATGGCCACCCACGATCGAACGATCGTGAACTCGATGCGTCGCCGAGTGATCAATCTCGATCGCGGCGTGATCGTTCGTGACCAGGCTCGCGGGGTCTACGAGTGAAGGCTTCGTACGTCGTTCGTGAGACCGGCGCGAACCTACGGCGGAACATCACCCTCACGGTGGCGTCGATCCTCACCGTGGCGGTGTCGCTGACCCTGGCCGGTGTGGGTTGGAATCTCTATCGAGGGGTTGAGCGGGCCACCAACCGGTGGGGCGAGGGTGTGCAGTTCGTGGTGTTCATGCAGCCCGATGCCACGCCGGACCAGGTCGACAGCGTGAAGAAGGCGCTCGAGAGCAATCCCGAGGTTCGGTCTGCCCGCTACGTGGACCACAACGAGGCCTTCGTTGAGGTGAAACGGATCTTCAAGAACGGCAGTGTGGCCGAGGTGTTCAAGACACCGGAGGAGGTGCCAACCTCGTTTCGGGTGGTGCCGCTCACCAAGGATGCCGATCAGGTGGAGAACCTGGCCGACCTGTATCGACCGCGCGCCGGGGTGCATTCGGTGACCGTTCCCGGTGACGCGTTGCGAAGATTCCAGCGGTTTACCCGCTTCTTCGTGCTGGTTTTCGTGATCGTGGCCGTGGCGTCGCTGCTTTCGGCCGGTCTGCTCATCGTGAATACCATCCGCCTGGCGATCTTCTCGCGTCGTCGAGAGATCGAGGTGATGAAGTTGGTCGGCGCCACCAACTGGTTCATCCGCATCCCGTTCATGCTGGAGGGGCTCGTGCAGGGCTTGGTCGGCGCGCTCATTGCATGGGGCGGTTCGTGGGCGGTGAATCACGCGTTGCGCAACTCGCTGCTCAAGGGAGTGAAGGCCGACTCCACGGACACCCTTCAGCTGCTGATCACCCAGAGCGGAGCCATTCGAACCACCGGGATCGCGTTGGTGGTGATCGGTACCGTGATCGGGGCCACCGCTTCGGGCGCCGCCGTTACGCGCTTCCTCGACGTCTAGACGGAACCGGTCTGCTCCGGTTTACGAAGCGCGGTACTCCCAGTGCCACGGTTCTCGCGGAGTGGTCTCGTAGAAGCCGTAGCGGGCGCCGTTGGCCCGGAGCCAGGCCAGGCCCCGATTGTCCACGTCCACGTCGAGGGCCACGCCCCAGCCGTGCTTCGACTGGCCGGGCTGAGCCGCCGCGCCCCCTTCGGTGTACAGGCCCTTCGTTTGGGCCAGCTGCACCTGCTGGTCGTAGGTGCGGTAGGAGTCGGTGGCGCCGATCTTGATGCCCTGAGCGGCGGCGTCGGCCGCCATGCGCTTGAACGAGGCGGCGGCCGGGGCCCACAGGCGGTGGTTGCCCACGCCGATGGGGGCCAGGGCATCCAACGGGATTCGGCCGTTGCCGTAGGCCACCAGGGAGGCCGGAGGCGCGAACGGCGGTATCTGGCCGGTAGCGGCGATGGTCGAGGAGGCCACCGCGGTCGTCGCCCCGGTCATCGAGGCCGACTGGGTGCCCTGTAGCTGCGCCAACGTCTGGGCAAACGAGGTGCTTCGGGTGCCGTCGAGGCTCGACAGCAGATCGCTGGTGCCGTTCAACCCGCTGATGGCGGCGGCCGCGGTGGCGCTGGCGGGACTGGTGGTATACGGGTTGTCCTCGCCCACCCCGCTCAGGCCGGGCGCCCAGCCGACGGCGTTTCGGCCGGCCACCAGCTGCTGGATCGCGGCAATGCGAGACTCGATGTCACTGATGCGACCTTGGATGCGCTCGATGCCCTCCATCGCGGTTCTCGTCGGCGGTCGGCCGCCTCGGTTGAGGGTCCAGGGACGGAAGCGCTGGTCAGAGGCGCAGATCGAGGTGCTGGCCGACCCGGGGATCGAGACACTGGCTGATCAGGGCCTGGGCGGTGCTGGTGCCGGTGTCGAGAAGTTTCTTGAGCACGGCCACGCCGAAGTCGCTCGCGCCGAAGGCGCTGCTGACACTGCTGACGGGATTCATTGGAGGCTGTTTCGGCCCCACCTGGTGGCCGGCTCGAGCCCTGCACGGGTTTCTTGACTCGTCCTTGCCACGCCAGGTTTCGATATGAAGGGCATGAGCATCCACCACCTCGGCCCGCCGGGCGTGATCGACGTGGTAGAGGCTGGGCAGCTGGCCCATCTGCCGCCATCGCTCGCCGGGCTCGACCACGCCCGGCTGGGGGCGGTGATCGGCCGGTTGTCGGTCCCCGGTTCCACCGTGGTGGCCCACCACGCGCTGGCCGATCTGGATCCCCGCCACTGGCCGCTGGTGATGGCGATGGCGCTGCCCGACGAGTCGCCGCGCTTCGTGACAGTGACCCCGACGTGGCCTGTGCGCTTGCCCGCGGGCCGGCAGGGGGCGTTCCTGCTGGCTGAAGCAATCCGCGATGGCATCAGCGTGGCGTTCCCACCCGCTCGGCCCGATCTGATTCCGTTGGTGGCCGCGGTGGGCGAGCGGGCCTTTGCCCTGATGTGGACCGGGGCCGTGCAATCCCGGGTGACCATGGGCCCGGTGCTCGACAATCCCGGCTTCGAGTTGCTGGCCCGGCCCGGCACCCATCCGTCGGTGGGAGCCGACACCGAACGAGCGCTGGGCGCCGCCGTGCCGGCCCCGCCCGCGTTGGCGTTGGTGGCCGGGGGTGCGGCGTTGGCTTTGAGCGTGGCGGCCCAATCATCGATCGGCGCGGTGGCCGCGGTGTTCCTTTGCGGCATCGGGCTTGCCGGACTGGCGCGTTAACCCGTCAAACTGGGTCGGTGGAGCAGAAACTGTTCGATCGGATCGGAGGCGAGGCGTTCTTCGTGGAGCTGGTTGACCACTTCTACGACGCCGTCGCGCAGGATCCCGAACTGTTGCGCCTGTATCCGGAGCCGAACGATCTCAGCGGTGCGCGGTGGCGGCTCTCCCATTTTCTGATGCAGTACTTCGGGGGTCCCACCACCTACAGCGACCAACGGGGTCACCCGCGCTTGCGGTTGCGACACGCGCCTTTCCCCGTCGATGAAGACATGCGGGATCGCTGGTTGCAAGCGATGGCAACCGCGATGGCCCAGATGGATCTGCACGAACTCGATCGGGGTCAGATCTGGGGGTACTTCATTCAGGCGGCCGACGCCATGCGTAATCAGCCGGGATGAGCTGAGTTACGCGGTTTGGACGGGGCCACGGCGATCATCGGGAGCATCAGCCCCACCGAGCAGAGCGCCACCACTTGGGTGATGATGGCGATCGTCAGCACCACCACCGCCACACCGCCCCATCCCGCGCTCACGGCTGCGATCATCAACACACCACAGGCTGCCATCCAGCGGATGGCCTCGAGCGCCCAGTAGGTGGCCAGTGCGTACGGACCTGGATAGTGCATGACCCGGGCCCGGGTTGAGTGCCACAACTGGCGAAGACGACAGGCGCCGGCCCACAGCGCAAGCAGCAATGCCGCCTCAAGCATCCATTTCAGGGCCAGGCTCACCTTGCTCTATCGGCCGTTCGAAGCAGCAATTGAGCGCCTGAGCGAGCTGCGGCTGTCGCTTAGTCGTCGACTCGCAACACCAACACGGCCATGTCATCGCGTGGCGGAGTGCTGTCGAAGTTCTCCACCGCCTCGCGCACCGCCTCGGCGATCTCATCGGCGGGGGCGGCGCCGTAGCCGGCCAACAAGGTCGCCAAACCGTCTTCCCCGAGGAATTGGTGACCACTGCGTCGCTCGGTCACGCCATCGGTGTAGAGCACGATGGCGTCGGCGGGCCCCAGATGGCACATGACCTCCGGGCAAGCGACCTCGTCGAAGACCCCGAGCAACGGGCCCGGCCGACCCACTTGCTCCACGGAGCCGTTGGCCCTCACGATGAAGGGCGGCGGATGCCCACCGAGGGCCATGCGGGTCGCGATGCCGTGCCCGCTGGGCTGGAGTCGCAGGTAGGCCAACGTGAGGAACGAGTCCGCGTGGTCGCTGGCCATGAGCGCTCGGTTGAGGTCGGAGAGCACCGCCGCGGGAGCCCGCTCATGCAGCGCCACGGCGCGCAGGGTGTGTCGGGCCAGACCGGTCATGCCGGCCGCGGTCGCCCCCTTGCCTTGTACGTCGCCCACCAGCGCAACCCACGTGCCGTCGATCGCCACGAACAGGTCGTAGAAGTCGCCCCCCACCTCGTTGTCGCCGGCCGCCAGATAGCGGGCGGCGGTGGTGACGCCCTCGATCGGCGGGAGGTCGGGTGGCAGGAGCAACTCCTGCAACTTGCGGTTGGTGGAGGCCAGTTGGGAGTAGAGGCGAGCGTTGTCGATGGCGAGGCCGGCGCGACGACCGAGCTCTTCCAGAAACGCCAGATCGGTCGGGCCGAAGACCCGTCCCGACTCGATGGAGCCCACCGAGATCGCTCCGTAGACGCGGCCCCGGGCCGACAGTGGGGCGGTGACGCCGGACGTGACACCGACGGCTCGAAGCAGCCTCAGGTGCTCCGCGTCCTGCGCGATCGCTTGCCAAATCGAATCGCCCATGTGAACGAACAGCTCACCCCGCCCGCTGTTGATCACCCGCTGCGCCGGGTTTGGCCGTTCGTTGGTGGCGGTATAGCGCTGTCGCAGTTCCTCCATCACCGCCACCGTGTCCGGGTTGGTGGCGGTGACCGCGACCTGGCGGATTCCGAGAGCGGTATCGACGATGTCGACGAGGCAGTTGTCGCCGAGGTACGGCACGCACAGCTCCGCCAGTTGGCGGATGGCTCGCTCGTAGTCGAGGGAGGCGTCGAGCACAGAGGTGACTCGAGCCAGAAAGGCCAGGCGGGTCTGAGCGCTGTTGGCCGCCGACTGGGCCGCTCGGCGCAGGCTCACGTCTCGCAACGACACCGCCACCCCGTCGGCCGACGGATACACGCGGATCTCCAACCAGATTCCCAGCGTGGGATGAAGGGCCTCGAACTCCACGGCGGTGTCGGTGTCGGTGGCTCGTTCGAGTTGACCGCGCACCAGCAGGCCGACGGGCTCCGGTACTTCGTCCCAGATCGAACGACCGATGAGCTCACGGCGGTTGCGACCGATGATGCGTTCGGCCTCGCGGTTCACGTAGATGAATCGCCACTGCGCATCGAGGGCGAAGAAGGCGTCAGACACCGACTCGAGGATGCCGCCGATGCGCTTCGCCCGGCGGCTCTCGAGGGTGGGGGCGAGTTGCGAGATGCTCACGACCGCCTTGCCGTCGCCGTCGGCGATCGGGATGATGCGAGCCCAGACCTCGAGCGAGGTGCCGTCGGAGCGCCGAACGGTGATGGCGCCTTCCCACTCCTGAAGGGCGGCGGAGCGGGCCTTCAGGGTCGCCGCCAGTTCACGATCGGTGATCCGCAATGGCAGATCGAAGATGCTGCAACCAACCGCCTGCTCAGCGGTCCACCCGTAGAGCTCCTCGACCTGGCGGCTCCAGTGCAGCACGACGTTGTCGGCATCGAGCACGACCAGCCCGGGGAGAGCGCCGGTGTCGCTGATCGCTTGCGAGGTGACGAGTTCCGTGGCGCGGAGGGGCTCGGGGTGGCCTGTGCCCGTCTCGCGCTCCTCGTCAGTCATCGGCGACCGGCACGGTAACGCGCGGTCACGGGCCGTTTCCGATCGGAGCCCCTGTGCAATCGGGCCGCGGTTACCCGGTGGTCACACGCCACACCAGGTTCCGTTCCTGGTCAGCGTCCGCCCGCCACCCGGATGGCGGTCCAGGATCCTGGTGGGCAGAGCTGCCCGAACGTCCATGAGCGGGGAGCGTACGGCGTCTTGAGCAATTCCTGGTCAAGCATGTCCCGACGATCTCCGAGGTGTCTGTTGACCCTTTCACGGCCCAAGGAGACCACCGGCGATGCCGTTGAGCCCCCAACCCATCGAAGCGATCGAGCGACCCGAGCGTCGCGCCGCCCCTCGCGCCTCGGTGGAGGCACGGGCGCCCCGCGCCGCGGCCGGCGTGGCCGTGCCGACGGTTCGTTCGGCGGGTTGGTATCCCGATCCTCGGGGGCGGTACGAAGTCCGCTATTGGGACGGCACGAGGTGGACGTTCCACGTCGGAGCGCTCAGCATCCCTTCGGCCAGCGCTTCTGATTCAGAATCGGGCAGGGGCCTTGAAGCCCTCATGCAATCCACCGCCAGTGGTCCGAATGGCACGGGGTCGCGCTGGCGCACGCGGCTCCTGATCGCGGGGCTTGCCTTCCTCGCCGTCACCGGTTGGGGCTTTGGCCTCATGAAGGCCAAGGCGGCCGCCGATGCCCCGCCGGCCGCAACACCGACCTCAACCACGGCGACCGATCAAGGCCGGTGATCGAGGGCGCGAGCGATGAGTGCGTCCTCGCGAAAGAGCGTGAGGCGCTTTCCGGCGCTGAGCAGCGTCACGGGAAACTCCTCGCGTTGCCACTGGCGCAGCAGTTGGGCCTGGTGCTCTCGGGTGGTCGGATCCGGGAAGTTGAAGCGCACCGAGCCGCACACGTTGCGGGGACCGCCGTAGATCGACACGTGGATGTCGTCGCCCTGGATGGCCACGTCCATGATCATCAGGTCCTGAAGGAGATCCCGCTCGCTGAAGCGCACACCGACCTTTCGGTCGGATCCGCCCGCTGGTTGAGTCGCCGCCGCCGGAACTGACAGTTCGACGGGCGTCAACCAGAGTCGGGGAAGGAGTACGGCCCGGTGGACACGGTGAGGTGGGCCATCGACCCATCGGGCAATGCGCCGTGCACGTGCATCTCCCCTGGAGGGCACACCACCACGTCTCCGATGCCGATTTCCACCCGCTGGTCGCCGGTCTCCACGAACCCCCGGCCGCTGACCACCACCATGACCTGACCTCCGTGGTGTTCATGAGGCGGCGTTTGCCCGCCAGGGCCGACGTTGACCAGCCCGACGTCGAGAGCGTCGGCGAACGTGGGACCGGCCAGCCAACTCACCGCCAGGTCTCCGGCGGCGACCGCCGGGTCGGTTGGAGCGACGGCCAGTTCCTCCGATCGAATTACCTTCATCTGAGTTCTCCCTCAACTAGGCCCATGCGCTCGCGCTGGAACGCCTGCACTCTGGTGGCTCCGGTAGCGGCCCTCACGGCGGCCATCCCGCCGGTGAT
>Ga0268264_10004200_pt1 | contig 12300 bp, 13 predicted proteins | sample KBSSwiS32_FD_190357 | JGI IMG/M metagenome (GOLD analysis project Ga0268264, IMG submission 190357) | Switchgrass rhizosphere microbial communities from Kellogg Biological Station, Michigan, USA - KBS Switchgrass S3-2 (SPAdes) (version 2) | ecosystem: Host-associated > Plants > Roots >... | reverse complement strand
TCAACCCGGTGGGGTCCGCGCCGATGTTCATCCTCCGCCTGGGGAAGTGCACCCTGTTCTTCGTCGCCGGCGTCCCGCGGGAGTACCAGGCGCTGGTGGAGAAGGAGGTGCTGCCGCGGCTGGACGCGCTGCTGGACAAGGGGGGCGACCGCCCGGTCCGGAAGCTGCGCGTCTTGAAGACCGTCCGCATCTGGGAGTCGCACCTGGACGCGGTGGTGATGCCCATCGCGGCGAAGCACCCGCGCATCCGGGTGGGGTACCGGACCCACGCGCCGGAGAACCACCTCAAGCTCCTCGCCGAGGCCCCCACCGAGGGAGAGGCCACGTGGGCGCTGGCGGAGATGGAGGCGGAGTGCCGGGCGGCGCTGGGCGACTTCGTGTTCGGCGCGGACGGCGACGAGCTGGCGGCGGTGATCGGCGAGCAGCTGCGCCAGCGCAAGCAGACGCTGGCGGTGGCGGAGAGCAGCACCGGCGGGCTCTTGGGACAGGTGATCAGCTCGGTGGCGGGGGCGTCGGACTACTTCGTGGGCGGGGTGGTGGTGTACTCGGACGCGATGAAGCGGGGCTGGGCGAAGGTGAGCCCGGAGGCGCTGGCCAAGCACGGCGCGGTGACCGAGGAGGTCGCGCGCCAGATGGCGGCCCGGGTGCGGGAGTCGACGGGCGCCACCTGGGCGCTCTCGAGCACCGGGTACGCCGGGCCGTCCGCGGGGACGCCGAAGGACGAGGTCGGCACCGTGTACTGCGCGCTGGCCGGCCCGGACGGTGTCTCCGCGGTGGAGAAGAACGCCTTCCTCGGAGACCGGGACCGGATCCGGAGGTTCGCGGCCCACGCCGCGATGGATCTGCTAAGGCGCACCCTGCGATGAGTCGGCCCGACTCCCGGTCGAAGAAGATCGACAAGGCCATGCCGCCGTCGGGCGCCGCCGCCGAGCAGCCCTCCGCGGTGAGCGGCCCCAAGCGGGCCCCGGAGACGCCCGGCGGGTCGCTGAAGATGGCGGCGAGGGTGTGGGCGTCGGCGTACCGGGTGGAGCTGGCGCTGTTCGCGATCTCCTTCGTGGTGCTGGCGTGCTTCAGCTCGCAGCGCTTCCTGCGGCAGAGCGAGGCGCCCCACTTCGTGTACCAGGCGAAGGCGTGGCTGGACGGGCGGCTGGACCTGGACCCGAGGACGCTGCCCAACCTCGAGGACTGGGCGTGCGTGCGGGAGGTGGGCGGGCAGAAGGTGCGGTGCGAGGGACAGGTCCGGGCGACGGACCGGTGGTACGTGAGCTTCCCGGCGTTCCCGTCGGTGGTGATGCTGCCGCTGGTCGCCATCAACGGGTACCAGCTCAACGACACGTCGCTGACGGTGTTCGCCGCGGCGCTGGCGCTGGCGGCGTTCTATTCGCTGCTGCGGATGCTCTCCGGGTCGGGCGAGTCGCCGCGGGAGCCGTGGGAGAACGCGCTGCTGACGGCGCTGCTGGGGTTCGGCACGGTGATGTTCTACTGCTCCATCCGCGGCGAGGTGTGGTTCACCGCCGAGGTGATGGGGGTGGCGTTCACCTGCTGGTACGTGCGCAACGCGGTGGGGGCGCGGAAGCCGGTCCTGGCCGGGGTGTTCTTCTCGATGGCGGTGCTCACCCGGACGCCGCTGCTGTTCACCGGCATCTTCTTCGTGATGGAGGCGGTGTGCCCGGGCCCGGACCGGATGGCCCAGCTCCGCGCGTTCCGGCAGCAGTGGCAGGAGCCGATGCGGAAGGTGGGGATGTTCGCGGCCGGGGCGGCGCCGCTGGCGCTGGGGGCGGCGGTCCTGAACGTGGTGCGGTTCGGGGCGATGGGGGAGTTCGGGCACCGGTTCCTGTACAACAACCGCGTCAACGCGGACATCGACCGGTACGGGTTGTTCAGCCTGGAGTACCTGCCCAGGAACCTGGACGCGGCGCTGCTCAAGCTCCCCATCCTCCACCTCGACCCGCTCCGGCTGGAGTACAGCCCGTTCGGGTTGAGCCTGCTGTTGACCCTGCCGGTGCTGGTGCTGGTGCTGATGCCGAAGGAGAAGCGGCGGCTGCAGTGGCCCCTCTCCGCGGCGGTGGTGCTGTGCGCGCTGCCGGGGCTGGCGTACCAGAACACCGGGTACATGCAGTTCGGGTTCCGGTTCAGCCTGGATTGGACGCCGTACGTCATCCTCCTGCTCGCGCTGAGCGGGTGGTCGCTGAAGGGGCGGCTGGGCTCGGCGCTGCTGACCGTGGCGTTCCTGGTGAACTTCTGGGGCGCGGTGGCGTTCCGCGGGTACACGGAGTTCGTGCGGCGCTGGTGAAGAGGGCTGAGGAGGTCCATTTGCTCGCTGAGCACAGAGCAATCCGCGCCCTGCCGCTCCTCGCGTTCGTCGCCTGCGCGCTGCCTGACACCGGGTTCGCGCAGTCGCCGCTCGGTGTGAACGAGCTGGCCAAGGCGAAGTCGATGCTGGACCTGTACCGCGCCCAGCTCTCGGCGGAGCAGTACGAGCTGCTCAGCGCCAGGCTCGCCCAGACCGAGCAGGCCTACGTGGAGCTCACAACGCTGACCGGCGCGGGCGCCGAGGCCGCCGCCACCGCCTCGGAGGTGAGTGCAGTGACCGCCGCCAGGGCCGGCGGTCAGGCGCTCCTGGGCAGTGTGGCGGAGGCCCTCCCGGTGCTCATCTTCTTCTGGCCTTCGACCGCGCACGCCCCCGGCATGAAGGAGGAAAAGCAGGAGGTGCACGCCGCGAAGGCCAAGCTCGCGAAGAGCGTCGAGGAGCTGAACGCGGCGACGCGGCGGGTGATCGACGAACAGGCGGCGGCTGCAAAAGTGAAGAAGCCCAAGGACTCAGACAAGTGCGGCACCTGCGTGTGTTACTACCGAGGCCTCGGGAACAACCCCCTCGGGCAGCGGCCAACTCGCGGTGATTGCCGGCGTGACTGTTTGGCGCCCAAGGATCGTCCCGCGAATGGGATGACCTGCACTGGCGACAAGGCGGTGGAGTGGTGGAACTGAGCAATCCGCTCGTCGACTTCCTGCTGAGGTCTCCTTCAGGTTGGACCAGCCGTTCCCGCTCTGACACGGCCGTCACCGCGCTGATGTTGCTGGGCCACTGGGAGATCTCACCGCCCGCCAATGCGGCCATCCGTGAGGGACGCCATCGGATTGACGTGAAGCTGCTCCTCGACCTCTACCGGGCTTGCCCTGGGCCATTGAGGCGGCAACTCGTGTGCTCGACGCCGTTCAACTGGCTGGAGCCAGCGCTGTTCGAGCCGCGGTTTCGAGAGGTGTACGGCAGGAAACGGCTGACCGTGCTCGAGCGCCGCAATCTGGCGTGGGCGCTCGAAAGGTACCTCTGGGGACGTCCGGAGCGTGCAGACCGGTTCTTGGGGCTCATTCGTAACCTGGTCCAGAGCTCCGAATGGGAACTCCGGCTCCGCGGGCTGATGATGGTCGGGTTTCTGTCCGACGTTCCGGAGGACGGCCGGAGGCAGATCCTCCGCGCGTGCCGCGACAGATCCCACGAGATCCGGTGCCAAGCCTTCAATGGGCTCTGTGAGATGGCGAAGCGCCGAGCCAAGCTCTCCCCCGGACTGCGACAGTGGTGCACGTCCCCCGAGGTCCGCACCATCGCCTTCGACCGTTACCAGCACGACCCCGAAATCGACGTCCAGACCTGCGCCTACTACTTCCTCAAAGCCCTCGAACCCCGCGCCGGCCACAAGCCGCCCAAAGGGATGCCCGTCCCTCCTCCCCGCCGCAAACGCCGCCGCCGCACCCCTTGACGCCCTCCCTCCTCCGCCCCACCGTTGAGGCGTGATCGGCCGCCTGCACACGCGCGAGGACAGCGGGCTCCGCCTCGACCGCCAGCTCCGCTGGTGGCACGACGGCGTGCTGGTCGAGCACCCCAACATCATCCGCGCGTTCAACGCAGGCCTGGAGCCTGCCGACGACGGCCGCTTCATCCTCCGGTTCGGCCGGGACTGGTGCTACGTCGAGGTCGAGGACGCCGCCTATGCCGTCACCGGCGTGGACCTCACCCAGGACCAGGCCGCGTTCTCCGTCCGCCTCTCGGACCTCACCGCCGAACGCCTGGACGCCACCACCATCCGCCTCGAGGACGGCGTCCTCACCTGCCGCGTCAAGCAGGGCCGCGCCAAGGCCCGCTTCTCCCGCGACGCCCAGTACGCCCTCGGCCAACACCTGGAGCCCTCCGGCGCCGGCGTCATCCTCCGCGCCGGCGCCGTCGAGCTCCCCGTCCCCAACCTCGACCCCTCCGCCTTCACTTCCTAGGCCCCGCCGAGTCTCGGCCGATGGCCGACCACCGGCGCTGCCGCCCCAGGTAGAACCGTGACCCGCGCGGCCCGCTCCACGGTGTGGCCGGGGTGAGCTGCCGCCGCGGGCCGGTGGGCGCCGCCAGCGGAGGCGCCGGCCCCATCGCCAATGGGGCGGAATCGGCCGGCAGCGGCTCACCCCCGTCCTCGGACGCCCGCGCGCCCATGATCGCGTCGATCCGGTCCGCCTCGTCCGCCGCCCACCGACGGGTCCCGGCGCAGCTGGCGACGGCCAGGTCCACCACCACCGCCGCCAGCGCCAGCGCGCCCCCGCGCCAGCTCATGCCGCCGCCACCTCCGGCGGCGGCTCGGCGCTGTTCTCCTCGACCGGGGGCCGCTCCTGGTGGGTCGCTGGCCGGGTCGCCACCAGCTGTGCGGCCAGCTCCTCCAGCAGGGCCGGGTGCTCGCGGAGGTACTCCACCGCGCGCTCGCGCCCGTGGCCGATGCGCTCCCCGTGGAGCGAGAGGTGGTGGCTGGCCGACTTCTCGATCAGCCCCAGAGACACCCCCAGGTCGATCACCTCCCCCGCCCGGCTGATCCCGCTCCCGTAGAGGATGTCGAACTCCGCCTCCTGGAACGGCGGGGCGACCTTGTTCTTCACCACCTTCACCCTGGCCCGGCTGCCGATGGCTTGGTCGCCGTCCTTCAGCGCCCCCGCCCGCCGGATCTCCAGCCGCACCGACGAGTAGAACTTCAGCGCCTGGCCGCCGGTGGTGGTCTCCGGGTTCCCGAACACCACGCCGATCTTCATCCGCGTCTGGTTGATGAAGATGATGCAGGTGTTGGTCTTGGATAGCGCGCCGGTGAGCTTGCGCAGCGCCTGGCTCATCAGCCGCGCCTGCACGCCCATGTGCGCGTCCCCCATCTCGCCTTCGATCTCCGCCTTGGGCACCAGCGCCGCCACCGAGTCGATGACGATCAGGTCGATCGCCCCGGACCGCACCAGGTGCTCGGTGATCTCCAGCGCCTGCTCGCCGGTGTCCGGCTGCGAGATCAGCAGGTCCTCCAGCCGCACCCCCAGCTTCTTCGCGTAGCTCACGTCCAGCGCGTGCTCCGCGTCGATGAACGCCGCCACCCCGCCGTGCGCCTGCGCCTGGGCGATGGCGTGGAGCGTGAGCGTCGTCTTCCCGGACGACTCCTGCCCGAAGATCTCCACCACCCGCCCCCTCGGGTAGCCGCCCACCCCGAAGGCGCGGTCCAGCCCCACCGACCCGGACGGGATGACGGAGATCTTCTGCTCCACCTGCTCCTCGCCCATCCGCATCACCGCGCCCTTCCCGAACTGCTTCTCGATGGCGGCGCACGTGCCGTGCAGCGCCTTCAGCTTCTCGCTCACCGCCTTCATGATCTCCACTCCGGTTCCCTCCCCCGCGAACGCGCCGGCGACGCGCCGGCCACGGCGGAAGACCCGAGCAAGCGACATGCCGTCCAAGCGCGCCCCGCACGGACCCGAGCGCGCGTCGCGGTTCGCGGACCACCGTCCTGCCGCCCGGTGCGGCGCGCGCGCTCCGGAGCGCTCTCGTCCTCCGAGAGCGGCCCGCTCAGCGCCGCGGCGCCGGCGCCTCCGTCCGCACCAGCGCGAACAGCGACATCTTCAACGGCGTGGGGTGGAGGATCGACCCGTCCGACGTCGCCTGCCACGGGCTCGCCATCCCGGTGAACGGCACCTCGCGCGCGGGGCGGAACCAGCGCTCCACCACCCGCCGCTCCGTCCGCGTGAGCGACGACTCCTCCCACCGCCGCGCGCCCCAGTCCCCGCGCTCATGCCCGTCCGGCAGGAAGTGCCACCGGAGCAGGAACACGCCGCCGGGCGCCAGCGCGTGCGCGGCCGTCCGCAGCAGCGCGGGGCGCTCGGACGTGCGGAGGTTGATGAGCAGCAGCCGGTCCAGCACCAGCGAGAACCCTCCCGGCCGCCGCTCGCGGAACCGCAGCGCGCTCCCGCGCTTGAGCTCCAGCCGCGACGGGGAGAGGCCCAGGTTCGCGCGCCGCCTCCGCGCCTCGGCCAGGGCGGTGGGCTGGCGGTCCAGGCCGACCACCGTCCACCCCGACGCCGCGAGCTGCAGCGCCTCCGTGCCGTGGCCGCACCCCAGGTCCAGCGCTCGCCCTACCGGCAGCAGCGCCAGGACCGCCGCCAGCTCCGCCGTCGGCCAGTCGATGCGGGTGTCGAAGCCCTCGTAGTCGTCCAGGCCCATGCCGCGGTGGTGGTGGCGCTCACGCTACCTGGAGGGGCTTCCCGCTCCCACCCTCGCCCTCGCCCTCCTCCGCGGGCGTCGCGACCGCTTCCACGCCTCCCGGGTCCCCGCTCTTCCCGCCGATCTCCCGGTGCAAGCGGGCCATCGCCTCCCAGACCTCCCGAGCGAGCGCCTCCCGGTCGTCCTCCGACCGCCCCTCGGTGGAGATCGGCTGGCCCACCTTCACCCGGATGGCCTTCCCCGGAGACATGGTCCACGCGTCCGCCGGGAGCGCCTGGCTGGAGCCCTCGATCACCACCGGCACGATGGGCACTTTCGCCTCCAGCGCGAGCGCGAACGGCCCCTTCTTGAACGGGAGGATCTTCCCATCCCGGGACCGGGTGCCCTCCGGGAAGATGAGGATGTTGGCGCCGGCGCGGATCCGCTCCCCGGCGAGGCGCAGGCTCTCCACCGCGCGAGCGCGCTTGCTCCGGTCCACGAAGACCATCCCGGTCCGCCGCATGTACCACCCCACGAACGGCACCTGGGACAGCGAGTGCTTGGCCACGAACCGCAGGTTGACGGGCAGGACCGCGAACGCCGCGGGGATGTCCAGCGTCGACTGGTGGTTCATCGCGAACAGGTGTGGCCGCGACCAGTCCACGTCCGGCAGTGGCTCGAGCCGCAGCCGAGCGCCCACCATCCACAGAATGGGCCGCGACCAGAACAGGCGCGCCATGGCCAGCGCGGCCTCCGAGCTGAAGACCGACACCACCATGGCGAGGGAGATCCACACCACGGACCACAGCACCGCCCACAGCCAGACGAACGCGGAATGGAGGACCCGGATGACCTTCATCGGTCGGCCTTCTTACCAGTTTGGCGAATGGGACCAACCAGCGCCGCGCGCGGGGCCGGAAATGAGGGTAGGCCGCCAGCCCAGGAGGGGCGCATATTCAAAGGCGATGGGCTCGACGCCTCCACGGGTGGTCATCGTCGGCGGTGGGTTCGGCGGGCTGTCGGCGGGGCGCGCGCTCGCCGGTCGCGGGGTCGACCTCACGGTGGTGGACCGCCGCAACCACCACCTGTTCCAGCCGCTGCTGTACCAGGTGGCGACCGCCGCGCTGAACCCCAGCGACATCGCGGCCCCCATCCGGATGCTGCTCGCCCGGCGCGGCGCCAAGGTGCTGCTGGCCGAGGCGCGCTCCGTGGACGTGGCGAACCGCCGGCTGGTCCTCGAGGACGGCGAGCTGCCCTACGACTACCTGGTGCTCGCCACCGGGGCCACCCACTCATACTTCGGGCACTCGGACTGGGAGCCGCACGCGCTGGGGCTGAAGACCGTGGAGGACGCGCTGGAGATCCGCCGCCGCGTGCTCCTGGCCTACGAGCGCGCCGAACGCGAGACCGACCCCGCCGGCCGCGCGGCGCTGATGACCTTCGCCATCGTGGGCGGCGGCCCCACCGGCGTGGAGCTGGCCGGCGCGCTGGCGGAGATCGCCCGCCGCACGCTCCGGCACGAGTTCTCCAACATCGACCCGGCGCGCGCGCGCATCGTCCTCCTCGAGGGCATGCCCAGGCTCCTCAACGCCTACCCGGAGCGGCTGTCGGAGAAGGCGCGGCGCTCGCTGCATGAGCTGGGGGTGGAGGTCCGGCTCAGCACCAAGGTGAGCGCCATCGACGCCGAGGGGCTGACCGCGGGCGAGGAGCGGATCCCCGCGCGGACGGTGCTGTGGGCGGCGGGCGTGCAGGCGTCGCCGCTGGCGAGGTCGCTCGGCGTGCCGCTGGACCGGGCCGGGCGGGTGAACGTGTCCGCGGACCTCAGCGTCCCCGGCCACCCGGAGATCTTCGTCATCGGCGACCTGGCGGCGGTGCAGCAGGACGGCAAGCCGGTGCCGGGGATCGCCCCCGCGGCGATGCAGGGCGGCCGGTCCGTGGCGCGCGCCATCCTGGACTCGGTCGCGGGCAAGCCGAGGCGCCCGTTCCGCTACGTGGACAAGGGGATGTTCGCGGTCATCGGCCGAGGGTCGGCGGTGGGGTTGGCCGGGACGCGGATCGCACTGAGCGGGTTCATCGCGTGGCTGGCCTGGTTGTTCATCCACATCCTCTACCTGGTGGGCTTCCGGAACCGGGTGGTGGTGATGGTGAACTGGGCCTACTCGTACCTCACGCTCCGGCGGGGCGTCCGCCTCATCACCCACGAGCGCCCGGAGCCCACCGCCGCCGAGGCTGGGCCGGGAGTGAATCAGGTTCCATCAGCCGTGGAATCAAAGGCGCGCTGACCCGTTCTTGAGAGCGGTGGTCCTCGGGTTCCGGCCGTCGGACGTCCGGATCCGACACTGAAGGTCGCCTCCAGCGTTTCGCACGGACAACCGGACGCCCGGCATGGCAGGTTGGGACTCCATGGCCGCGGGCTCAGACCTTCCAGAATGGGAACGTCTCCTCTCGGCGGAGCGCCATCTCCAGTACCTGGTACCGGGAACCGTGCTGGTGGGCGGGACCGCCGCCTCCCTGCACGCGGGGCATCGCGTCAGCATCGATGGGGACCACGTCCTCGCCGACCTGGAGGCCGCGGCAGGCTGGAAGACGGACCGGATCCAGCGGCCCGTGTTGATCCTCGGTTCTCTGGATGGAGTTCTCACCGGGATCCGGCAACTCCGGAGGACGGCACCGCTGGAGACGGAGGAGATCCAGGGTCTGCGGATCCCGACGCTCCCGGAGATGGCCCGGGTCAAGGCGTGGCTTCTGGCCATCCGGCATACCGTCCGGGACTACCTCGACACCGTGGTGCTCTTCGAGCGGCTGGGCCGGGAGGGCGTGGTCGCGGCACTTCGCAGCTTCGACTTCCTCTATGCCCAGGAGACTGGAGCCTCCCCACTCGCCGAGGTGGCCGAACGCCTTGCAGCAGCGGCACCATCAGATCTGTCCCGGGTGGACCTGACCCGGTATCGGGAACTGAAGACCCCCTGGAGCTCCTGGGAGCACGTCGCTGCGCGCGGGCGAGACTGGGCCAAGGTGGTGGCCCAGCTCAATATGGAGCTACGTCGATGACCAGCAACCTTTCGCGCTCCCGGGCGCTCTGGAACTGGAGCTCTCTCGACCTCGCGAATGATGAGCAACTCGCTCAGATCCTCGACCGTGGAACGATGGACGACTGGCGAGAGCTGTACCAGCTTGCCAAGGGAGATCGCGATCTCCGCGGGCGCCTGGTGAAGATCATCCAGCGAGTCCCTCTTCCACTGCCTCGCTTCTGGCTCGCCGCACTGGCTGCGCTCGGAGAAGAAGTCGACCTCTCTGCCCCGCTCCCGAGCTACACAGATCAGGGGATCTGAGCTGAGGATTCCAGCGCGGTGTCGAGTGCGGTTTTCTGAGCGGTGGACAAAGGTTCGAACCGGCGACCCCGAGCTTGGGAAGGTCACCCGAGGGGGCCTGGTTCCGCCAACTTGGCGGATCTGCTGGGTGCAGGACGCGCATTACGCGCACCAGAGCGCAGGACGCGCGGGCGATCTGCATCAGGAACGCATCAGCGGGCGGGCCTGATGCAGTGGGGCCGACTGAGCCGGAACCGGGGCGGGCCGGAGGAAGCCCAAAGCTCGTCCGGCCCTGAGAGCATCATCAGTTCGAGCAAGGGCTCGGCCTGCCCCGCGCCTGCTCCAGGGTAGCCGTCCGTTCCTGGAGCCGAGGTTCGTCTTCCGGGAGCGACGCGCCGAGCGAATCTCGTGCGTGCCCACTGGACCCGAGCACGCTTGTCACTGAGAGTCTGACGGGGCCACGATGTGGCGGCGATGGGTCGAGGGACAGCTCGCTGGCGGTGGGTGCTCGGCCTGCTCGCGCTCCTCCTGTTTCGCTGCGAGGTACGAACAGCCATGCCGCCTCCCGAGCCGAACCCGCGCAAGCTGAGGATCCTCTGCCTTCACGGCTATCACGGCAGCGCGCAGGTCCTCCGGAGCCAGCTCGGGCCGCTCGCCTCCGGCCTCGAGCCGCTGGTGGACCTCGTCTACGTGGACGCGCCGTCGCTGGCCGCGGGGGACTTCGGCTGGTGGCACGCGGTGGCGGAGGAGAGGGATCCGGCGAGGGACGACCCGGGCGTGAACGGCGCCCGCCGGCACTACAAAGGCTGGGAGCGTACGCGGGCGGGGATCGTCTCCATGTTCGACAGACTGGGCCCGTTCGACGGCGTCCTGGGGTTCAGCCAGGGCGCCGGGCTGACCGGCCTGCTGGTGGGGCTGCGCGCACCGGACGGCCGGACGACCCCGGAGCGGCCGCTCCGCTTCGACTTCGCGGTGATGGTGGGCGGCTTCGCCAGCCGCGACCCTGAGCTGGCGCGTCTCTACGAGCGGACGGACAGCTACGCGCTGCCGTCGCTTCACCTGTTCGGCCGCTCGGACGGCATCGTCCCCGAGCAGGACTCGCGCGAGTTGGCTGCGCACTTCGCCAGCCCGACGCTGGTGGAGCATGCGGGCGGCCACGTGATCGCGAGCGACCCGAGCGTCCGCAGCGTGGTGCGGGCGTTCCTCGGGGAGCGGTCGAAGGCGAGGAGCGAAGGGGGCAAGCCCGGCGGGCGGGAAGCTCCGCGCGGGCCGATGGACGTCCCGCTGTGGCCGGGCCGTTCGTCGCCGTCCATGCGCGTCGTCTTCCCGGGCCGGCCCGGTGCTGCGCGGATGGCGCTGGTGGTCCTCCGAGGCGGAGTCTACGCCAGCAGCCAGGGCAGCGGCGGCGGCGCGGCGGAATGGGCCGCCGGCCACGGGATGGTCGGCGTGGAGGTCGGCTACCGCACGCGGACCACAGGCGACACGTACCCCAGCAACTACGCGGACGCGGCGCGCGCGGTGCGCCTGGTGCGGAGGCGCGCGGCGGAGTGGGGCGTCGAACCGGCGCGGATCGGAGTGCTCGGCTTCTCGGCGGGCGGCCACCTGGCGGCCCTGCTCAGCACGCAGCCCGCGCTGTACGTCGATCCGGCGGACGACCTGGCCCCGAGCGTCACCGCGCGACCGGACTTCGTGATCCTGGCGTATCCGCTGGTGTCGTTCGTCGCCGGATATTCGCCCGGCGCATTCGTGAGCTCGACCGAGAATTTCTTCGGCCAGCGATCTCCCGATGAATCACTCCGGCGGGCCTTCTCCAACGAGTTGCACGTGACAGCCGGACACCCGCCGGTCTTCATCTGGACGACGGCGGACGACGCGCTCGTCCCCGCGGCACATTCGAGGTTGTTCGCCGAGGCGTGTCGCCGTGAAGGTGTGCCGGTGACACTCAAGGTGTTCTCGCACGGGCCGCACGGCATGGGACTGGCGCTGAACGACCCCGGCGAGGTCGGCACGTGGACGACCCAGGCGCTCGAGTGGCTTTCGCACGTGGGTGCCCCGACGGGAGCCCACTGACCGCCCGGCATCGCGACGAGGGTCGGCGCTCGCTGCCCGCCGAAAATCGCTCCGTCGCGGGGCCGGACACCACCTGCCCACCTCGCCCACCTCCGATTCGGCGGTCCGCTCGAGCACGTGCCGCCCCCTGGCAGGGGATTGGCAGCGTAGCTCAAGGAGACGGGGCTATGGCGGTTATGCCGACCTCGGCATAAGAGGCACCTGTTCGCCGTCAGGTGTCTCCAGCGGGGGAGCCCGATCTCGGTCGTGAGCCAGTGGATGGGGCACTCCGACGTGAACCTGACGGTGAAGCGCTACAGCCGGTTCGCGGCGGAGGCCAAGGAGCAGTTCGCCTGGATCAACGCCTTGGCCCAGCCGGTGGGGGCGCTGGCGGAGGCGCGGAAGCCTCGGCTTGAGGTGGCGCGGTAGGGGAGCAGATTGGAAGCAGCTTTCGGGCGCTTG
>Ga0268264_10004199_pt1 | contig 12303 bp, 15 predicted proteins | sample KBSSwiS32_FD_190357 | JGI IMG/M metagenome (GOLD analysis project Ga0268264, IMG submission 190357) | Switchgrass rhizosphere microbial communities from Kellogg Biological Station, Michigan, USA - KBS Switchgrass S3-2 (SPAdes) (version 2) | ecosystem: Host-associated > Plants > Roots >... | reverse complement strand
CACCAGCGAAGGCGCCTGGTGGCGGCGGCAGCGGCAACTCGCGCAGCCGATGTTCACGCCGGAGCGGGTGAGCGCGTTCGGGGATCTGTGGACTGCGCAAACGCTCGAGCGCCTGCCGGCATGGCGCGCGCATGCCGATTCCGGCGAACCGCTGGACGTAGCGGACGAAATGACCCGGCTTGCGCTGAACATCGTGCTGCGCGCGCTGTTCGGCTACGAGGTCGCCGAGAAGCCCGTGCTCGAGCTGCTGCAGGCGCTGCAGGCGGTGATGGCGGACATGAGCGAGCTCGCAACGACCGCGTTTGCCGCATCGCAGACGATGACCCCCGCGCGGCAGCGCGCCTTCCGCGACACGATGGGCGTGCTCGAACGCACCGTTGCCGACATCATCGCGCGCCGCCGCGGCGCGACGGCGACGCCTGACGACCTGCTGACGCGCCTGATGACCTCGCGGATCGAGGAGACGGGCGAACTGCTGAGCGATCGCCAGATTCGAGACGAGATCGTCACGTTGCTGGTCGCGGGCCATGAAACCACATCGCTGGCGCTCGACTGGACCTGGTACCTGCTCGATCGTAATCCGCAGGCCGAAGCGCGGCTGCACGAGGAGCTGGACGCGGCGCTACGCGGACGCACCCCGAGCATCGATGATTTGCCGCGTCTCGGCTGGACCGCCATGGTCGTCAAGGAAGCGCTACGTATGTACCCGCCCGTCTGGTACTTCAACCGGCGCGCGCGGCGTGAAGGTACGATCGGGAATATCCCGATCGCCGCCGGCGAGATCATCGCGGTGTGCGTGTACTCGGTTCATCGTCATCGCGACTTCTGGCGCAATCAGGAAACGTTCGATCCGTCGCGCTTTTCCGACGTGAACCCCGATCGCCGGCAACTCAAGGCCTTTGTGCCATTCGGCTCGGGACGCCATCTCTGTCTGGGAATTCACTTTGCGCTGATGGAGTCGGCGCTGATCCTTGCCACCCTGGCACAGCGCTTTCGCGTGCGTCCGATCCCGGGGCGCACCGTGACAATGGAACCGGGATTGACGCTGAGGATGCACGGTGGCCTTCCCGCACGCATCGAGCACCGCATCGCAGGCAATGCCTAGCCAATCGCCACCGGCCGCCTGCAGGACCTGGATCGAGCGCCTGCAGCAGGAAGCGTCGAAGAATCCTTCGCGCTGCGCGTTTACATTCCTGGCCCAGGGCGAAGACGAATCGGGCCATCTTTCCTATGGCGAGCTGGACGAGCGGGCACGAGCGATCGCCGTGGCGCTCGGGGACCGGATTCGGCCGGGCTCGCGCGTGTTGCTGCTTCATCGCTCGGGGCTCGAGTTCATCGCAGCGCTTTTCGGCTGCCTGTATGCCGGCTTGATTGCCGTGCCGGCACTGGCGCCGCGTGCGCGGCGGCGTTCGACGGATCGGCTGCAGTCGATCGTCGCCGACGCGTGTCCTGCGCTTGTCCTGACGGAATCGGCAACGCTCGCGCGACTGCGCCACGACTTCGAGGCGAGCCCGTTGGCGCATCTCGATATCGAGGCCACCGACACGATCGACCCGCGCGTCCCGGACCGCTGGCGCGAGCCGCCGATCGACGGCGATACCGTCGCAATTCTCCAATACACGTCTGGCTCCACCGCACGGCCGCGCGGTGTCGTGCTGACGCATCGCGCGATATTGCACAACGCCGAGGCGACCCGGCAGGCGTTCGAATCCGCCGGCGACTACATCCACGTCGGCTGGCTTCCGCTCCATCATGACATGGGCCTGATCGGGAACGTGCTCGGTTCGCTCTACGTCGGCGGACGGACGGTGCTGATGCCGCCGGAAGCGTTCTTGATGAAGCCCGATCGCTGGCTCCGTGCGATGTCGCGCTATCGGGCGCGATCCAGCGGTGCGCCGAACTTTGCGTACGAGCTGTGCCTCGAGCGCGTGTCGGCTGCGCAACGAGCCACGCTCGATCTGCGACACTGGCAGGTCGCTTTCTGCGGCGCCGAGCCCGTCCGTGCGCGAACGCTGCAGCGCTTCGCCGAGGCGTTCGCGCCCTGCGGTTTCCGCCGCGAAGCCTTCTACCCCTGCTACGGATTGGCCGAGGCGACGCTGCTGGTGACCGGCGGTCGTGCCGGCGAGCCTCCAGTCATTCGGCCATTTTCGGCGCGAGCACTGCAGGAAGGGCGCGCTTTGCCGGTTACGAATCTCGACGCTGACGCGCGTGAATTGGTCGGCTGCGGGAAAACGTGGAACGACCAGACGCTCGCGATCGTCGATCCGGCGACGCGCAAGGTGTGCGCCGCAGGCGCGGTCGGCGAGATTTGCGTTCGCGGCGGCAGCGTTGCGTCGGGCTATTGGCAGAAAGCGGACGCCACGAAGGAAACCTTCGGGCTGATGCTCGCGGATACCGGCGAGGGCCCGTTTCTGCGGACTGGCGACCTCGGCTTCGTTCACGACGGCGCGTTGTATGTCTCCGGGCGAATCAAGGACCTGATGATCGTCGCTGGACGCAATCATTTTGCCGAAGACGTCGAAGCCACCGTAGAACAGGCGCACGACGCGATTTGCCCGCACGGCGTGGCGGCTTTCACCGTCGACGCCGATACCGGCGAACGGCCGGTGGTCGTCGTCGAGATCGATCGGCGCTACCTTTTGGCCATGTGCGGCGATACGGAGGCCGCGACCACGGCGCGCGATGCGATTACGCGCGCGATCCGCGCGGTCGCCGCGGAGCGGCACGATCTGGCGTTGCCCTTCATCTGCTACGTTCGGCCGGCGGCCCTCCCGCGAACCTCGAGCGGCAAGCTGCAGCGCCATGCTGCCCGCGCCGCGTATCTTGCCAGCGCCCTGCCGGCGATCGACGAAGCGTTGCCGCCTCCTCCGGACCGGACCCTCGCTGATGTCGAACGCTGAAATTCCGGATCATCCGGACCTGGCGGATTTTGCAAACTCCGACGGCGGCACGCCCGTCGCCAACGCCGCGGAAATCCGCGAATGGATACGTGCCAAAGTGGCCGAAGCGCTCGGCGTCCCCGTCGGCCAAGTCGACGCGCGTGCGAGCTTCATCGAGCTGGGCGTGGATTCGGTGACGCTGTTTTCGATGACCGGCCAGCTCGCCGAATGGTTCAATCGCGATCTGCCCGCGACGATGCTCTTCGAGATTTCCTCGATCAACGACCTGGTCGCCGCGCTGACTCCGTCGGAGTCGCGCTAGTCCACCGCTTCGCTCACGCCAATCCCAGGCGCGACGCGAGCTCGACCATCGTCGCCACCGTCGGGACTTCAGCCGGGAACGGACTGGCAGCGCCCGCTTTCACGACGCCGATGAAGGGAACGCCCAACGCGCGCGCCGCATCGAATTCGGTCCGCGCGTCGCCCACGGCCAGCGCATCGGCCGGTTGGTAGCGGTACTGCGCCAGAATCGATTCGAAGGTTTCGCGCTTTCCCGGCGGCGCGCCATGGACGCTGGCGAAGAAGCGCGCCAGCCCCCGCCGCTCGACGATCTCTACCAGCTCGTCGTGCGGCGTCCCGCTGATGAGGTGCAGCGCGAGCTTCCCCTGTGCGTGCTCGAGCAGACGCGGCGCGCCCGCGATGAACGGGCACGCCAGCACCTGCTCGAACACCAGGTCGCGAAAAGCCGCCGCCAGACGCTCGACGTCGTCGGCGCCGCCTGCCCTTCCGAAGAGCTCGCGCTCGAAATAGACGAACTTGTCGCGCCGCGTGATGCCGCCGTGGAGCGTGGCGTACGCGGCAATTTTCTCGAGGATCGCCGGATCCGCGCCTCGATACACGCGCATGTAGGCGTCGTTCTTGTGCGCGGCCGAATCGAGGATGACACCGTCGAAATCGAGAAGCAGCGCCTTCGTTACCACTCGGATCGTCATTTGGTTGACCGAAGCCCTCACTCGACATCATAGTAGCGCGTCGCATCGCGATCCATCTGCGGCGAGTGGCCGCGGAGCGCTTCAGGGAGGCGTATCGTTTGGCTTCACGCAAGGAGTAATCGGATGCGCAATCCATTCACGGCGGTGTTCGCCCTGGTGCTGACCTGCGGGTGCGCCTCAACCACAGGCAATCAGCAGTCCGACGGAATTTTTTACTTCACGCTGCAGGCCAGCGAGCGCAACCTGGGCAAGGTGGGGTCGGGCATGATGACGGCACAGGGCGACAGGACGGTGGTCATGCTGACTGTTGGCGGCGTGCCGCCCCTGGTGTCTCGTCCGGTCCGGCTCTACACGTTCGTCTACGCGGGCACGTGTGCGCAGCACACTGCGACGCCCGCATTCGAGCTGAACGAGATCGTGAACGCCGGCCTGCTCAGCAACAGCAGCAACTTCGGCCCCTTCACGCTCGAAAAAGTCATTCCGCTGCCGGTGTCCGCCATTCGGTCGAGCAACTATGCGATCGTCGTGCGAACGAGTCCCGCCGACGGCAACTTCGACATCTTCTGCGGCGAAATGAAATAGCGCACTCCGGCCTCCGTCATCCCTGCCAACAAGATTCCTCACGACGCCAACATGTCTCGGGCTCCGCTTCAAATCGGCATTCTCGGCGCCGCCAACATCGCGCGCTTGTTCGTCGCCGCCGCACAGGCGTCCCCCAAGGTCGCCATCCGCGCCGTCGCAAGCCGGGATATGGAACGCGGCAGGAAGTTCGCGGCGGATCTCCGCATCGACAAAGTGCATTCGACCTACGAAGCGCTGCTCGACGACCCCGCGATCGATGCCGTCTACAACCCGTTGCCGAACAACCTGCACGCCGAATGGTCGATTCGCGCGGCGAACGCCGGGAAGCACGTGCTCTGCGAGAAGCCGCTCGCCACCTCCGCCGCCGAAGCCCGCGCGATGTTCGACGCGGCGCGTCGCAACGGCGTGCATGTCGTCGAAGGCTATCCGTATCGCGCGCAACCGCAGACCCGCAGGATGCGCGAGCTCCTCGACGCCGGCGCGATCGGACGCGTGCAATTCGTTCAAGCGAGCTTCGGATTCCCGCTTACCGATCCGTCGAACATCCGGATGGATCCCGCGCTCGGCGGCGGCGCGCTGATGGACGCGGGCAGCTACCCGGTCAGCCTCGTCCGCATGATCGCGGGCGAGCGCCCTACGCGCGTGCAATCCACGGCGCGCTGGGCCGAGACGGGCGTCGATCGCACGCTCGCGGGAACGCTCGAGTTCGCGTCGGGCCTGCTGGCGCAGATCACTTGCTCGTTCGCCACCGCGCGCAACCGGCGCGCGTTCATTGTCGGCGATGCCGGGACGCTATTCACCACGTACCTCAACGACACGTCACCCGAGATGCCGCCTGTGCTCGAGATCACGCGCGGCACCGGCTGGGATGCCAAGCGCGAGCGAATCGAGACCGAGGCCACGTCCGGATTCCTGGCGGAGGCCGAGGCCTTTGCCGACCTGGTCGCGCATGGAATGGCGCACTGGCCGGGCGCGACGCCCGTAGAATCGATCGACATCCTCCTTGCGCTCGATGCGCTCGCGCAGAGCGCGCGCCAAGGAATCGCGGTCGAGGTGACCGGCAGCGCCGGCCAAACCTGAGACTACCTGCTCGGGATCAATTTGCCGAGCGAATGTTCGACGCCTGTTGTCCCTTGGGACCGGTGGTTACGTCGAACGAGACCCGCTGACCTTCCTTCAGCGTCTTGAAGCCCTCCTCCTGGATCGCGGAGAAATGGGCAAACAGATCCTTGCCGCCATCCTCGGGGGTGATGAAACCGAAGCCCTTTGAATCGTTGAACCACTTCACAGTACCGGTTGCCATGTCTTGATATCCCGTATGAAAGAAAACAACTCGCTGCCTGACGAGCACCGCCGCGTGGCCAGGCTCAACGCTTGATGAAGGGCGCAGTGTCGCCCGCGTGCTTCTTTTGCTGCTTGATCGCCTTCTTTTCCTTCGGCGTGTGCTGAGCCTTCTTCTTGCTTTCCTTCGGGGGCTGATGGGACATCGCGCAGGTTCAGCTGACGCTCGTGAGCAATGTCGCGCATGCCTTGGCCACAGCCGACAACTGATCGGGGGCCTTCGATCCCGGCGCCGTTGCCCAACCGCCCTTCTCGACGAATTCGCCTTGCTGCCACGAGTCGACCTTCTTGAGCGCGGCCAGATTCACCGACACCTCGGGAGCGCGCTGAAATCGCTCGACGCACACCGGTGCGAGGGCCAACACGACGGCGGCATTGACCCGCTGCGTCGCGTCAGCCTCGGCCTTACCGCCGGTGACCCATCCGCCCCACGAGAATCCTACGATGGCCGCCGCAATCGCGCCTCCTACAACGCCCCACAGCACCGGTTTCGTTTCGACTGGCATTTTCATAGCGAGCCCTTCAATCAACGTAAAGAAGACTTGCACCTGCTCGAAACCGATACGCGAGTTTCTCGATTCCGTATGTGCGTTGCCACACATAGGCGGTCAACGAAGGATCGGGTCGTCGATCTATGTTCGATACCGCACAGACCGGGCCGGCAGACCGCGCCCAGACTGCAGTTCCTGCGGAACTGGAGTTGCAATGACGTTCGTGGTGTGGGTTGCGGTCGGTCTGGTCTCGGGATTCATCGTCAGCAAGATCATCAACAGCGGCGGCCATGGTCTCGCCACCGATATCGTTCTCGGTGTCTTGGGCGCAGGAATCGGCGGCTGGCTCTTCAAGACGTTCGGGACCGCCGACGACGTCGTCGGCCTTACGCTTCAAAGCACCTGTCTCGTCATCGTCGGGGCTCTTGTCGTCCCGGTCGCGCATCACGTTCTGGTCCGCAACGCGCGTTAGCCGCGTCCGACGCGTGACCTATTGCATCGGAGTGATGCTCGACCAGGGAATCATTTTCGCCTCCGATTCCCGCACGAACGCTGGCATGGACAACATCGCCAGCTTCTGCAAGATGACGGTGTTCGAGCGTCCCGGAGACCGTGTCATCGTCCTGTTGAGCTCGGGCAACCTCGCCGGAACCCAAGCGGTGATCGGCGTACTGAACCGGCGCTGCGTTGCCGCCGACGACGCCGCGAGCCTCTGGAACGCGCGAACGATGTTCGATGTCGCGATGCTGGTCGCGGATGCAATGCGCGATGTCGAACGCCGCGACGGAGGGCATCTGGCACAGAACGAAATCGGCTTCAACGCATCTTTCATCGTCGGCGGCCAGGTCAGCGGCGAGCCGGTACGGCTGTTCCGGATCTACGCCGAAGGCAACTTCATCGAAGCGGAAGTCGCCACGCCCTACTTCCAGACCGGTGAGAACAAGTACGGCAAGCCGATCATCGACCGAGTGATCACGCGCCTCACACCGCTCGCCGACGCCGTCAAGTGCGTGCTCGTGTCGTTCGATCTGACCATGCGCAGCAACCTGTCGGTGGGCATGCCGATCGACCTGATCTGCTACGAGCGCGACAGCCTCGAAGTGCGCAAGCGACGCCGCTTCGACGACGGGGATGCATACTTCACCGCACTCGGCCACGACTGGAGCGAAGGCACGCGGGAAGTGTTCCGTCAGCTGCCCGAGCTTCGCTGGTGACGGTGGCTGCGATCGAAGCCTTCGTCATCAGCTGTGAGCACGGCGGCAATCGGATCCCCCTGCCCTACCGCCGGCTGTTCCGCAGGCAACGCGCGCTGCTCGACTCCCATCGCGGCTACGACCCCGGGGCGTTGGTCATGGCGCGGGCGCTTGCGGCAGCGTTCGATGCGCAGATCGTCGTTTCTACGGTCAGCCGGCTGCTGATCGATCTCAATCGCTCAGTGGGTCATCCGCAGCTCTTTTCCGCGGCAACGCGCGGCGCGGCGGCCAACGTCCGCGCGCGCATCTTCGAGCGGCACTACCAGCCCTATCGCGCGCGCGTCGAAGACCTGGTGAGGCAAGCGGCGACGCGTGGCCGAAGGCTCATCCACATCTCATCCCACAGCTTCACGCCGGCGCTGAACGGCGACGTGCGCAACGCCGACGTGGGGTTGCTCTACGATCCGGGTCGCTACGGCGAAGCCGAGCTGTGCGCGCGCTGGAAAGCGTCGCTCGCGGCAATCGCTCCCGCACTGCGCGTCCGTCGCAACTATCCCTACGCGGGCAAAGGCGACGGGTTGACGTCGTATTTGCGCCGGCGCTTTCCGCCGGATGCCTATGTCGGAGTCGAGCTGGAGATCAATCAGCGCATCGTCGTAGCAGCCGGTCGGCCCTGGAAGGCGCTGCGCGCCGCCGCAATCGATTCCTTGCGCGCAGCATGCGCACGATGATCCCCGGAGAACCATGATGCAAATTCGCGTCGGCTTCGAAATGACCTACGACTGCCCGCAACCCACCCCGATCATCTTCAATCTGAACGTGCACTTCACACGGGTGTCCGATCTCGTCGGACGTGACGACCTGTTGTTCGACCCGCCTGTCCCGATCGCGGCCTATCGCGACAGCTTCGGCAACTGGTGCACGCGCACCGTCGCGCCAAAGGGGCGTCTACGGGTATCCGCCGATGCAACCGTCAGGGATTCCGGCCTTCCGGACCCGGCCTTTCCCGATGCACAACAGCATCCGGTGCCGGATCTCCCCGAAGAAACGCTGCTCTTCCTGCTCGGCAGTCGCTATTGCGAAACCGATCGGCTTTCCGAGACAGCGTGGAAACTCTTTGGCGACGGGCCGACCGGCTGGGGTCGCGTCCAGGCGATCTGCGACTACGTTCATCGACACATCACATTCGGCTACGAGCACGCGCGCATGACGCGATCGGCGTTCGAAGCCTTCTACGACAAGACGGGCGTGTGCCGCGACTACACGCACCTCGCGGTCGCGTTCTGCCGTTGCCTCAACATCCCCGCTCGCTACTGCACCGGATACCTCGGCGACATCGGCGTTCCGCCACCGCACGGCACGATGGACTTCGCCGCATGGTTCGAGGTCTTCCTGGGCGGACGGTGGCATACGTTCGATGCGCGCAACAATACGCCGCGCATCGGCCGAGTGCTGATCGCGCGCGGGCGCGACGCGGCCGACGTCGCGCTCAGCGGCACGTTCGGTCCCAACACCTTGGCCGGTTTCAAGGTGTGGACCGAGGAAGTGAATGCCGCGTGAGAGTCAGGACACTTTCATTTCGCTACGGCTACCTTCTTGACTATCGACGAAATCTTGGCGTTGAGCGGCGCAGGCACCCGCTCTGACCTCTCGGCTTCGATTCTACGGTCGCGTCGGACTCGGGCAAACGTCTTCCTCAGATCCGTGCCGAAGCTGGGTGTGTACCGAAACGAACGATCCAGGATCGATTTCATGGAACCTCACTCAATTGGTCACAGTTGACCGGTCAACTTCCTCGTGTGCGTCAAACGGTGCGACACGGCGACCGTAGCCGGACACCCGAAACAGTTCGGTGCGATATCGCACATACCGGCGGCAACATCAGCGAGTTCGGTTCTTACGCATAGCTTCTGAGGCGGCGTGAAAAGCTCTGCAAGGCGGCGATATTGCTTGCCTCTGCGCGGCGGCACCAAGCCTGCAGGCGCGCCAAAAGCTCGTCGCGCGAATCGGTGGAGCGTTCCCAGAGTTGGGTCAGCTCGCGCCCCATCGCATAGAGGGTTTTCAGCGCGGGGCTTTGCTCCAGAGTCGAGGCAAGCCGTGCCCGATCGATTTCGGCAAGGGCGCTCTCGTCCGTCAGGAACCAATCGCGCAAGCGCCGGAAGCTCGGCATATTGCGCGCAAATTCCCCGCGCCGTACGCGCTCGCGCTGACGAGCGACTTCGACCCGATACGCCTGCTTGACCGATCGCACATAGCTCGTCACGACGGCGTAACGGTGCGTGATGACCGACTGCAACGTTTCCAGGTCGGCGTCCCGCTTGGCGCGGTCCAGCTTGAGCTGCGGCGCAACCCGTCGAATCGTCGCGAGGCCCAATTTTTCGAGCCCGCGGATGTACATCCAGCCCAGGTCGAACTCATACCACCGCGACGACAGTTTCGCCGACGTGACATAGGCATGATGGTTGTTATGCAGCTCTTCGCCGCCTATCAGGATCCCCCAGGGCACGATATTGCGGCTCGCGTCCTGGCATGAATAGTTGCGATACCCCCAGTAGTGACCGATGCCATTGACGATGCCCGCCGCAGTAATCGGGATCCACATCATCTGCACCGCCCAGATCGTCAGGCCAACCGGTCCGAACAGCACGACATCCGCGATCAGCATCAGGCCACAACCCTGCCAGGAACGGCGCGCATAGACGTTTCGCTCCATCCAGTCTTCCGGCGTGCCGTGACCGTATTTTTCCAGCGTTTCGCGATTTTTCGCCTCCGCGCGGTAGAGCTCGGCGCCTTCGCAGAAGACCTTCTCGAGCCCACGCGTCTGCGGGCTGTGCGGATCCTCGTCGGTTTCGACCTTGGCGTGGTGCTTGCGGTGGACGGCGACCCATTCCTTGGTCACCTGGCCCGTCGTGAGCCACAGCCAGAAGCGAAAAAAATGGCTAACCATCGGATGGAGGTCAAGGCCACGATGCGCCTGGCTTCGATGCAGGTAAACCGTGACGGAGACGATGGTGATATGGGTCAGCACCAACGCTACGACGACATAGCCCCGCAGCGGTAGCGGCAGCAGACCGGAAGCGAGCATCGGAGAAGAGAGGAACGTCATTGACTCGCCTCGGACATCATCCCAAGGTTGATTTTTCGCCAGACGCCCATGCGCCGTCTGTACGACACCGTACATAACGGGAGGTTCTTGCAGCGGCAAGCTGGCGTGCGCCGGTCGATGGTCAGCCTCGGCAACGCCTACGCAACCCTACGGCCGACTGACCGCCACGCGCATCATCAATGGCCGGGCTGGGTCTTTCGACTACCGGTAGTGATGGGTCTCCGAGGCGCCGGTGAAATATCGACAAGCGCCAACGTCTTGCCGTCGTGTTCGAGTTTCTGGCCGGGAGGCAACTTGAGGTAAGGCTCGGATTCGTCGAGGGTAAGTCCGTACGTAAAACTCATCGAGTGCCCACGGTAGCTGCCACCGCCGTAGCCTTTCTCCAGGCTCAGGCGCTTGAAATGATAGGTTCCGGTGGCGCCATTGCTGCATTGCATTTGCCCTTGACCACCAAGTTCAGCGCTGGAAGTGAACTGTCCCGTGCAAGTGACGTCGGGATTCCGTTGCGCATGGATGGCGATTGTTCCCGCCCCGCTCAGATGGCCTTCGGCCTCGCCCAGGAAAAGGTCATTGGCCATAATCGCGATGACCGGGCCCGTTTTGGAAAACAGGTCTGACGCTGGCACGTTTGCCCACTCGGCAAGTCCGAGGGATGCCGCGAGAACCGTAATCACTATCTTGTACATTGATTGACGCCGACTTCTGCGGTTTAGGCGTGGCAAGCGGCGGACATCATCGGCAACGATCTATCGCGAAACAACGCCGAGGCTACCGCACGCTACGCACTTGGTCCGTTCGATAGCGCACGGATCTGCCTCTGTTCCAGTTCTAGCGCTTGGCCAACCGCTTGGCGTTGGCCGTTGCTCGTGAATGGATTGGGATGAGCCCGCGCCGAGCGAGCCGAGCCGCGGCGCTGGAGAGCTGTGTCGTGGTGGCCGCGGACTTCGTCATGGTTCGAACGAGCTTCGCGTGCCTGGCCATGGCCTGACCGACGCTGCGGCTTGCCGCGAGCGACATGACCGCAGCAGCGGCGGACATCGTGTGCTCGACTGCCCGAGCCCCGAGCAGCGGGTTCAACGTCATCAACTGCGCGGCCATGGCGCTGGCCGATGCGACGCCGGCCTCGAGTTTTTCCTGTCCCATCAAGGCGAACTCGCGGCGGTCGCGCGCGTTCGGAGCGGGACCGGCCCGCGCCATGCGGCCGGTTCGATGGCCGATGACCTGTGCCGAGGCCAGCATGATCTCCAGAGTCGTCGTGGCGAGGTCGCCCCATAGCATGAACGGGGAAAAGCATGAATAGCGAAGGTAATTGCGTTTCATTTTGCGTGCTTTGGTTGGGAGTTGCGGGAAGGCGTCAAGGTTAATGGCAAGAAGCCAAAGACTCTGTGCGTTGAACCACATGACCCGCCAACATTTCAAATGACGAAACGCACGCTTCTGTACGTTGCCGCACATACAGATAGAAAGCGGTCGCAGATACTTCATCTTCAAAGAAGTGGAAGGGCGTTTGACCTCAGCCCATCATTCGTTCATCGCTCGAAGAGCCAAAGGGATAAATCATGAGCATTGGAACCATTCTGCTGATTATTGTGGTCCTGGCACTTATCGGCGTCTTGCCGGTCTGGCCGCATGCCAGCAGCTGGGGGTATGGTCCCAGCGGCATCGTCGGTGTAGTGCTGTTGATCGTGATCGTTCTGTTCTTGATGGGACGCCTGTAAC
>Ga0268264_10004195_pt1 | contig 12308 bp, 10 predicted proteins | sample KBSSwiS32_FD_190357 | JGI IMG/M metagenome (GOLD analysis project Ga0268264, IMG submission 190357) | Switchgrass rhizosphere microbial communities from Kellogg Biological Station, Michigan, USA - KBS Switchgrass S3-2 (SPAdes) (version 2) | ecosystem: Host-associated > Plants > Roots >... | reverse complement strand
ATCAGATAGTCAACCCAAATACATTACACCAGCAAGTGTTATATCACACAAAATTGTCCTTGAAACTTGGATATGGTAAGCAAAAGGCTAAGGGAATTCAGAGGATTTGACTTTCGTAGCAATTAGCAAGCGCAAACATAAACAAAACGTGTGAAAGAGTGTAACGTTTTAAATTATTTTTTTAAAAGGTTGAGATTTAGAAAATCTTTTTATACATTTACCCTTAAAAATAAGACATCTACTAATTTTATCCTCTGAATTTCTTAAGCTCACATAATTACATAGTTCCCCTAAACATGTAATTTATTTCAGCCTTACCAATCTCTTTTATTTTGTTTATTATTTCTTAGGATCGTTGAATAAGTAAACGGTCATTTTTTCCTCAGTATCCGTTTAAGCAACCGCTCATCTTCTCCTTGAATTAGCCAGTAAAATTATTGCCTAACCTACAAGATTTTGAAAATGACAAAAAGATGGTATGCGGTTTACACGAAACCCCGTTGTGAAAAAAAAGTGGCTGTTCTTCTGGCAAAAAAGAAAATTGAATCTTATTGCCCGCTAATTGGCGTAATGAAGCAAAAAAAAATCATTTACCGGCCACTCTTTTCTTCTTACATTTTTGTGTGTGCATCTGAGGCGCAATTGAAAGTAATTGGCCGGACTCAGGGTGTGATAAATTTTCTTTATTGGCTGTCTGAGCCTGTGGTTATTCAAAATGAGGAAATAGAGGCGATTAAACAATTTGTATATGACCATGAAAATATACAATTGGAAAAAATGGATAAAAATGGTAATAACAAGCCTCTTACTAATAAGTCGTTAATAGCTATAGAGGAAAGGATGATGCCGGTAAAAAATAAGACGGTGAAAATTTTACACACTTCCCTAGGTTTTTCAATAATTGCTGAAGTAGATCAAGCTACCGCAGAAATTATCTATAAAGAGGACAAGGAAAAAAATGCTTTTTTAAAACATTATAAAAAGATTAGTGACTCTGCCAAATCATAATTGCCAAAGAGAAGCAACTATCAGCATGGTTTATCTTTTAAATTATAACCCAAATTGATCACCTTTCTTTTGCCTTTTTTCAGCAAGAGACGGATCCATGGCAATTGCTTTATCGCATATTGATTGTCCTTTTTCTTTTTGACCTTGTTTTTGAAAAGTCATTCCTGCCATATACAAAGCTTTTGAATCTTTTGGATTTAATTCTATCAGTTTCTGATAATAAACCAACGCGTCATCGTATCGTCTAGCCTGGTACATGGCCTGGGCAATATCTGTCATCAATTCAACATTATTTGGCTTTCTCGATAATACTATTGATAAATTTTTCATTCCATTTTCAATATCACGGGTGAATAAATAAGCGAAGCCGGTATTTTCAAGATAATCGTTCGATGGAGGATACCCGGCATTACCTGCCTTTATAAAATATTTCAGCGCATCCGCAAACTGATCCTGGTTATAAAAGATCAACGCTAATTCATACATCCACGTATTTTTTGTTGTATCAAGCTCAACTGCTTTTTGATACCAGGGTATTGCATTTTTATATTCTTCCAATTCCAGGTAACTTCTTGCCAGAGTATAAGTAGCCTCCACATCGGCTGGGGCTTTTGTCAGAACTTTTTGCAACCCCGTAATTGCTTTTCCATAATCTTCGGAATGATAACTACACATGGCAATAATTCTATCAGCTTCAGAACAATTACATTTTTGAGCCATGTCAATTGCCTTTTGAAATTGGCGATTATTAAAATACAGTGATGCGAGTTCTTTTACGGCATCCGGATTAGCAGCATCTAATTGGTTTGCTTTTGAAAAATTTATAAGAGCCGCATCTATTCTGCGCATTTCAAGATTCACTTTTCCATTCTCAAGAAAGGCTTCGGTAAATTTGGGATTAAACTCTATAGATTTATCAAAATATTTTGACGCCACGAGGTAACGCCGTGCAGTTTTTTCATCGATACCTTTTTTAAAATAAAATTGAGCGCTGTCAGTTGTTTGAGCAATAATGTGAGAGCACAAAAAAATAATAATGACTGTGGAAATCAGTGTTTTCATAAGAGGATTTTTTGCTCCAAAGGAGTCTGTTCGCAATTAATACCAAAAAATATATGAGAATACTATTTGAGTATCACAGCACCTAACGCCGGCAGGTGAACATTTATTTCAAAAACTTTATTCTTTTTATCCACTAAAGTTACAATTGGCGAGGGGTTAAAAACATCTCCAGTGCCCCAGTATTTTTTGCTATCGCTGTTAAACACTTCGTGCCACTCTGCCTTACCAGAGGCATACACTTTCCAGTCTCTTCTAACAACAGGTGTCATGTTTAAAATAATCAACAAATCATTTTTTGATTTTTCTCCTTTTCTCAGGTAAACAATAACTGTTTCGCTGCGGTGATTTAAATCAATCCATTCAAAGCCGTCTGTTTCAAATTGTTTTTCATATAAAGCCGGCTCACCGCAATATAAATGATTAAGATCCTTTAAACACTGCTGTAATTTTTTGTGGGAATCGAATTGCAATAAGTCCCATCTTAATTCGCTTTTATAATTCCATTCAACGGTTTGGCCAATTTCATTCCCCATAAATAGCAGCTTAGCTCCCGGATGTGTGTACATGTAGGAATAAAGAAGGCGAAGGTTTGCAAATTTCTGCCAATCATCACCTGGCATTTTATATATCATTGGTGATTTGCCATGAACGACTTCATCATGGCTGAGAGGCAGCATGAAATTCTCATCTTTAAAATACATCATGCTAAAGGTGAATTTATCCTGGTGATCTTTTCTAAACAAAGGATCCATTTTAAAATAATCCAGTGTGTCATGCATCCATCCCATCATCCATTTCATGCCAAACCCAAGTCCTTCGGCAAAAGTTGGTCGGGATACTCCGGGCCAATCAGTCGCTTCTTCGGCAATAGTTTGCACGTCAGGAAAATCACGATAAATAGTTTCGTTAAGATCTTTTACAAATGCTATAGCTTCTAAATTTCCGTCACCACCATATTCATTTTCTTCCCATTGTCCTTCTGTTCTGGAATAGTCTAATCTCAACATTGAGCTTACAGCATCCACACGAATGCCATCTATATGAAATTTATCAAACCAGAATCTTGCACCGCTTATCAAAAATGATTTTACCTCTCCTCTCTTATAGTTGAAAATGTACGAATTCCAATCCGGATGAAAGCCTTTGCGCATATCTGCGTACTCGTAAGTGTGTGTGCCATCAAACATAAACAGCCCATGTGCATCGTAAGGAAAATGTGAGGGCACCCAATCTAAAATAACACCAATACCGGCATTATGAAAAGCGTCTATTAATGCCATGAATTCTTCAGGTGTACCAAACCGCGATGTTGGTGCAAAATACCCTGTGCCCTGGTAGCCCCAACTTCCATCAAATGGAAATTCCATTACGGGCATTAGTTCAACATGGGTGAAGCCCATATCTTTCACGTAAGGCACCAAAAGTTCTGCAGTTTGCAGATAACTATTATAAGCATCTTCGTTATTTTTATCAGGCCTCATCCAACTGGCAAGATGTACTTCATAAACACTCCATGGCGACTTTAATGAATTATTTTTTTTCCTGCTTTTCATCCACCCTGTGTCATTCCAGTCGTACTTTAAATCCCATGTTCTGGAAGCAGTTTTTGGTTTATGTTCCCAATAGTTTGCATAAGGATCGCCCTTATCTAAATGAATTCCATGGTAACCGTGGATATGATATTTATAAGAAGTTCCTTTGGGACAGTGCGGGATAAATCCTTCCCAAATACCTGATTTTTCCAGTCGCACAAATAAAGGATGACTGTGTTTATCCCAATCATTAAATTCTCCCATTACATTTACGGCAGTGGCGTTTGGCGCCCATACGGCAAAATAATATCCATCAGTATCTAACACTCTTATCGCATGCGACCCAAATTTATTATAGAGAGAATAATGAGTTCCGTTTTGATAATTAATAATGTCTTCATCTGTAAACAAAGAGTAATTCCACACTGGTTTAGTGGTATCAACAAAATGAATTTGCTCGTATGGAATTGTGGTAGTTTTCATATTATGTGATTATGAGTAGCCGTTTGTTTAACTAAAAGTTCGAAGTTTCCTTTAACGTAAATTTAAGAATAGCTGTTAAGTTATTCTAAATAAATGAGCCCACTTTTGAAACTTAATTCCATTATCGCAAAACTACGCTATGCATAAAACATCTACTTTACTTACTTGCATATTTTTTTTATCGGTTTCTTCATTTGCGCAGCTATCAAAAGTTTCAGGTTCTGTAAATGATCCCAACGAAAATAAACCCGTGCAAAATGCAGTCATTGCCTTATTAATTCCTAAAGATTCGATACTGTATAAATTTACCCGCAGTAGTACTGAAGGTAAGTACACATTAAGTAATGTGAAGCCTGGCAAATATATTTTAATGACTACTCATCCATATTTTGCCGACATCCTGGAAGATGTTGAAATAAAAGGTGATGTTGAATTTCCTCCATTAGCACTTCTTTCTAAAATGAAAATTTTGCAGGAAGTAATTGTAAAAACAGGAAAGCCAATACAAATAAAAGGCGACACTACTGTTTACACCGCGGATAGTTTTAAAGTTAGCGCCAATGCCAATGTAGAAGAGCTGCTAAGAAAATTACCTGGGATACAAGTTGATAAAGACGGGAAGATAAAAGCAATGGGTGAAACGGTTGAGAAGGTATTGGTTGATGGTGAAGAATTTTTTGGTGATGACCCCGGTATGGCTGTAAAGAATTTGCGGGCTGATGCAGTGAAAGAAGTGCAGGTGTTTGATAAAAAAAGTGACCAGGCTGAATTTACAGGGATAGATGATGGCAAAACACAAAAGACCATTAATCTAAAATTAAAAGAAGATAAGAAGAAGGGATACTTTGGAAAGATAGATGCAGCCGGAGGTTTACAAAAGACTATTGACGACAGGTATAATGATAATTTACTTTTTAGTTCTTTTAAAGGGAAGAGAAAACTCTCTGGTTTTTTATTAAATGGAAATACTAACCAGGATGGTTTGAGTTGGCAGGATGAACAAAAATATGGCGGACAGGATGAGAACTTTTCGATGAGCATGGATGATGAAGGTGAATTAAATTTTATGTGGCGTGGAAACACGATAGATGACGAACCCAATGTTGATCCGCAAAATGGATATATTACAAATGTAAATGCAGGTGCTCAGTATAGTAATAAATGGAACGATAAGAGATCACTTAATTTTTCTCCAAAATACAATAGCCAGCGTTATACAAATCACCGCCAAACTTTTTCTCAAACCCAGCTAGGCGATTCAGCGTTGATTGAAAACTCTGACCTGGTAACAAATGTGAACAGGCATAATTTTAAGTTAAGAGGTATGTATGATATAAAAATTGATTCAATGAACACGCTCAAGATAACTGCCAATTCCAATTTTTATCATACCGAAAGCGAAGAAACAAGAACAGCAATCAGCACCGGGAACACAGGAACTTTAAAAAACTCAACCAATAGATTTTTACAAACCGCCAGTGATAAAAGCGCTTTATCTGGCAATATCATTTTCAGACATAAATTTAAAACTGCGAGACGCACATTATCTGTTACCGCAGATTGGAATTCATTAAATACTGATGGAACGAATTTTCTGAAATCATTTAACCAGGCATATCTTGATGGCAACCCCGCCGGCAATCAACAATTAAATCAATTCAAGGATTATGACAGGTCTACCAAAAACATATCTTCTAAAGTCGTTTATACGGAACCCCTGGGAAAAAAATATTCATTGCAATTGGGATATCAACTTTCTTTTAATAATGGTAATAACGATCAGTTGACCTATAGTTATTCGCCGATTTCTCTTAAATACGATTTTATGGTTGATTCTTTATCTAATCAATTCAAACAAAACATTCTGCAAAACATTCCCTCTGCTAAATTTAATTTCTCTACAAAAAAATTAAAGATCAACGTTGGTGCCGGAGTTGGGTTTACCAGTTTTGATTTAAAAGATATTACTTATAACAAGGACTATAACAGGAAGTATACTAACTTTTTTCCTTCAGCAAGTTTAAATTATTCTTACAAATCAAATCGCAACCTAAGGCTCAACTACGACGGCAATACAACTCAGCCCACTATTAACCAGTTGCAGCCATTAAGAAATAACAATGATTATTTTAATCAGTACATTGGCAACCCTGCATTGAAGCCATCTTTTACAAATTCTTTCAATCTCTCACATCAAAGCTATAATTTTATTAAGGATGTATTCAGCTACCAGGATCTGCAGGTTCGACTCACAAATAATTCCATCACCAACAACCGTATAATAAATATTGATTCAGGGAAAACTATTACGCAACCGATAAACACGAATGGAAATTTATCAGTTAATTGGTATAGTTACTTTGGTTTTAAATTTAAGAAGATTGATACCCGCTTCAATATTGGTCCATCATTCGGGTATAATAAATATGCTGATTTTATAAACAGTACTAAAACTTTTTCAACTACTGTCAATCCGGGGGTTTCTCTTTGGCTACAAAAAGCAAAAGAAAAGAAGTATGATTTTTCTATTGAGAACAATTTTGCTTATAACAGCAATAACACTTCTCAGAACAACACGAAGGTTCATTATTACACAAATACAATGTCATTCTATGGAACTGTGTATTCAAAAAAAGTATGGTCGCTAATTAATGAATATAGATTTTTTTCAAGACAGAAGACTCCACAGTTTAATAGCAATCTCAACAGTCATATATGGAATGTGCGTCTTCAGCGCACTTTCAAACAAAATGAATTCACAGCATATTTTGTTATAAGAGATCTTTTAAATCAAAATATAGGTGTAGAAAGAAATTTTTACAACAACACATTTATCCAGGAAACAAACGACAGAATAAGAAGATACTTTCTAGTCGGGTTTACATGGGATTTTAAAAATAAAGGAGCAAAAGCAAAATAAAAAATTATGAAGATCAAAACACATTTCTTGCTGGCTACGGCATTAATTTTTACTGGCGCCTTAAACGCACAGCTATTTGTCAGTAAGGCAACCATCGAATACGAGATGAAAGCAAATATTCAAAAAACTATGGGTAATGGCTCCTGGATGGACATGATAAAAGACGTTTTGCCCACTTTTAAAACAGGATATTTCACACTAACTTTTGCTGATAATAAAAGCGTTTACAAATTTGACCATTGGGATGGAAAAGTGAAGTTGCCTGAATTCCTGACAAAAAGTGATGAGGAAAACGTTTGGTACTACAATTACGACGCAGCCAAATTTAATATGCAGAAAAGTGTTTGGGGATCTAACTTTACTATAGAAGATTCAATACCAGTTTTGGAGTGGAGAGTTACAAATGAAAACAGAATAATTGCTGGCTTTAATTGCAGGAAGGCGGTCGCAAAAATTTTCGACAGTGTGTATGTGTTTGCTTTTTATACGGATGAGATCACCATCCCTGGTGGCCCCTGTTCTATAAATGGTTTGCCTGGAACAATATTAGGCGTTACTATTCCGAGATTGTTTACTTCATGGATTGCAACAAAAGTTATGGTAAATGAAGTAAAGGAAAATGAGATTAAACCCATTGCCGCAAAAAAGAATTATACTTTGAAGTTTTTAAAATCCACGGTCTACAACCAGTTTAAGGATTGGATAGTTGAAGATAATAATGACGAAGAAAAACAACAGAAAAACAGGTACATCTGGACAATATTATTGTAGGAAGAATTTACTGTCAATCCGTGCTGAAAAGCCTTTATGCAAATTGTGAATCAAAAAACTTAGTGATATATATATTAGGGAAATTATAGGCTTGATTTCTGCTATTAAATCTAAAAAATCGTGAAAAATTAATTATCTACTATGAGCCCTTTAAGCCGAAGAAAGTTTTTACAATCATCCACAGTTTTATTGAGCGCATCATTTGCTACCTCTTTATTTGATGTAAAAAAGACCACACCTCTTTTAGCTTTTTCAACCCTCGGTTGTCCCGACTGGAGCTTTGGACAAATTGTAAATTTCGCAGCACAACATAATTATAGTGGTATCGAATTGCGTGGAATAAAACGCGAATTAGACCTTACAAAATGTAACGAGTTCAACAGCCCTCAAAATATATCTGCCACTTTAAAATTGATGAAAGAAAAAGATTTGAAATTTGTTGACCTTGGATCTTCCGCTAAGTTACATTTTGATGAAGGTTTGGAAAGGGAGAAAAATTTGGAAAATGCAAAGCGTATTATTGACCTGGCGCAAAAAGTAAATTGCCCTTATATCCGGGTATTTCCCGACGACTTTCCGAAGGATCAGGAGAAAAGTGCAACAATGGAACTGATAGCAAAGGGATTGCTGGAATTGGGTAATTATGCAAAGGGAAGTCATGTAAGTGTATTAATGGAAACTCACCATGATCTTGTTAAAAGTGAAGACATTCAAAAAATTATGAAATCATCTGAGCATGCGCACGTAGGACTGGTATGGGATGTAACAAATATGTGGGCAAAAACAAAAGAACCGCCGGTAGCTGTTTATGAAAAATTAAAAAAATATATCCGGCACACACATATTAAAGACGCAAGGATAGTTGATGGCAAAGAACAATACACTTTAATGGGGAAAGGCGAAGTTCCCATATTTGCCGCCATTGATGCTTTGTCAAAAGGAGGATATAAAGGTTATTACAGTTTCGAGTGGGAAAAATTATGGCATCCTGAAATTGAAGACCCTGAAATAGCATTCGCTGATTATTCTAAAGTAATGAGACGGCACTTCAATAAATAAACTATTCAGTTCGATGTAAATACTTTTATCCAATCCACATACATGGTGCCTGTTTGAATAAGAGATGGATTAAAATTGCTGAAGAAATTACCACCCACAGCAAGATTAAAAGTGATCTTTTCTGATTTACCAAAAAGATCAGGCACATAGTTTCCTGAGTTGGTCTTCACTAATACTCCATCAAAATAAAATTGAAGCGAATTCTGCGACCAGATCAATTCATAAACATGATAACAGCTTTGCACACTTACATCGGTTGTTATTAATCCTTCAGCGCCACGAACAAGATTCCGGTTGACAGTTTTACCATAGAAATAATTGGTTTGATATTTAAGATCTTCCTGTCCTCTTGCTTCCAGTATATCGATTTCACCTTGTGTAGGCCATGGATCACCATAGCTCCAAAATGCAGGCCACATGCCATATCCCGCAGGTAATTTTATTCTTGCAACCATTCTTACTTTTGGCGACGAAGACGAAGAAGAAAAATTTGTTTTCGATTCAATTCTTCCGGAAGTGTAATTGAAAGTTTTCGGCGTTGCATCAAATGGAGTTGTAGGGCCGGTTACTGTTTCATGTCTTGCAGCTATTATAAGATTGCCGGATGACACTGATAAATTTGACCCCTGGTACATCTGTAATTCATTATTAAAAGCTCCGCCATTCCATATATTCCATTTACTTAGATCCGTATCGAAATTATCCTCAAATGTTTTTGTCCAGCCTGCGCTGATCAAAGTATTTTCATCAAGGTTATAATCGCATGTGCCATGCACTGGCGGAGGAGTAGGAGAGGGACGTGCAAAGGCTATTTCTTGTGCGTCACTATTTATATTGCCAGTGCCTTTATTGCAACTGCATGCAATTGTGAAAAAGAATACACTGCCAATCGCTTTATATATTAATGATGTAACACCCATAAAACTTTTTTTAAACTTACAATTTTATTATTTATTTTTTTGTGCTTTGTTTTCAGGTTTTTGAATTTCATCTTTTCGGAATATTAGTGGTGTGTTGAATACTGCCTTTAGAATTATTCTTCTTAGTTCCTCCATAAAACTATTTTTGAGGCATTGAACTTATAAGTTTGTTATGGATTTTCTATCGACTTATTCAATAACCAATTGGGTGTTGATTTTGCTGGCGGCTTTTATTATCGGGCTTTCCAAGGCAGGGCTCAAAGGCATCGATATGATGAATGTAACCCTTATGGCAATTGTTTTTGGAGGTAAAGCCTCAACAGGAATTGTATTGCCTATATTATGCGTTGCAGATATTATGGCCGTTACTTATTATCACCGTCATGCACAGTGGCTGCAATTTTGGAAATTAATTCCATGGATGATCATTGGTGTTTTAATTGGTGTTTATGTCGGTAAAGATTTGAATGAAATTATTTTCAGAAGAATGATGGCTGTGATTATTATTCTGACAGTTATAATAATGATAGCATTGGAGTTTCGTAAAAACGTTACCATACCCGATAATAAATTATTCGCCACTGGCATGGGCTTAGCTTCTGGTTTTACAACTATGCTTGGCAACCTTGGCGGCGCCTTTTCTAATATTTATTTTTTGGCAATGCGCATGCCCAAGAATAATTTTATTGGCACCGCGGCATGGGTATTTTTAGTCATCAATTTTTTTAAACTTCCTTTTCAAATTCTTTCCTGGAAAAATATTACCGGTGTTACTTTGCAAACTAATCTGCTGTCGTTGCCAGCCCTGGTAATTGGTTTTTGGGCGGGGATTAAGATTGTCTCCAAAATAAAAGATGACAGCTACCGCAAAGTGGTGATAGCATTAACTTTGATTGGTGCCGTAGTAATTTTTTTAAAAAGATAACTTAAGTCTGTCGTAATTTTTTCACGCTATTTGAGATAGTGCATAAAGTTCTTTGCACAAGTAATTCACCAGCGAAAATAATTTTCGATTTATTTTACTAACTTTTCATTTTGCTTCAATCTTCTTTTATGTAAAGTCACCAACTAAAACGATGCTTATGCTAAAATTGATTACCCCCGGTCGCATTATGTTTGCCCTTGGAATTATGGCTCTTGGTATTCTCCAGTTTTTTACAAAAGATTACATTGTTGCCCGGCCACCTTCACCGTCGTGGTCTGCCAACATTCCAGGAAAAGCTGCATGGGCTTATATTTCCGGCTCTATTTTATTCATCTGCGGTCTTTGTATTATCCTTCGTAAAAAACCCGCATGGGTCTCGCTTTTTGTTGGTGTAATGATTTTGGTATGTTCTTTTTTTCTGCGCCACTTACCTGACATGGTGGGTGACACTTTTGAGGGAATCTTATGGAGAATCAATTCTGATAAATCATTTGTTTTTTTTGGAGGAGCACTTATAGTGGCTGCGTCTTTCTTTAAAGAACAGGGGCGTAGTTTTAGTAAATTTTTTACTAATAATCGTCTTATAACAATTGGCTGGGTTTGCCTTTCATTTTTCTTAATCATTTGCGGAGCAGCACATTTTAAATTCAACCAGTTTGTGCCATCGCTAATTCCGGATTATATTCCAGCACATCTCTTTTGGACCGATTTTGCAGGAGTAGCTTTACTTGCAGGTGGCACGGGCCTTATTTTTAAACAGACAAGGACATGGGCCGCAGCGCTATCCGGCTTAATGATTTTACTTTGGTTTCTTTTATTGCATATACCACGGGCCATGGCTACTCCAAACGTTTATGGAGAATGGATGGGTGTGTTTGAGTCATTTACCTTTAGCGGATTTTTATTTGTGTTAGCGGGATTATCCTGGGAACAAAAATCATATTATACTACCGCAGTCGCATAACAAATAGAAGTGTTTTGAAAAGAGATTGCTTCACCGGATTTTGAATTATTCATTACCTTCCATTTCTAAACCAATTTTCAATTATGAACCGAATTAAAATCTTTGTAACGATTTTCTTTGCGCAAATAATTTTGTCTTTTCCAACAACTGCTCAAAAACAATTTAAAGCATTGTTGATAACAACAACCAATGGCTGGCGACATGAATCAGTTCATGCCGGTGTTTTAGCGATTCAACAATTAGCGATCCGCAACTTTTTTGATGTGGTGTACTTTGACGACCCCAAAAGTTTTACTGATAAAAATTTAGAGCAATACCAGGTAGTAATCTTTTTAAATACCACGGGTGATATTTTTGATACTGCCCAACAGAAAGTGATGGAAAGATTTATACATTCCGGTAAAGGCTTTGTGGGAATTCACAGTGCCTCAGACACAGAGTATGACTGGGACTGGTACACCAGGTTGGTTGGAAGAATGTTTTACATTCATCCCGTAATTCAAACAGCGAAGTTAAAAGTGCTCGATCCAAAATTCCCTGGACTACAGGGATTTGCCGATGGGAAACTATGGACGGATGAGTGGTACACATTTAGCAAAGAGAATGTTCCTGATTTAAATTATATATTGGGAGTAGATGAATCAACGTATAACCCAAAAGTAGA
>Ga0268264_10004192_pt1 | contig 12317 bp, 9 predicted proteins | sample KBSSwiS32_FD_190357 | JGI IMG/M metagenome (GOLD analysis project Ga0268264, IMG submission 190357) | Switchgrass rhizosphere microbial communities from Kellogg Biological Station, Michigan, USA - KBS Switchgrass S3-2 (SPAdes) (version 2) | ecosystem: Host-associated > Plants > Roots >... | reverse complement strand
GTGGGCACAGAACTTCTACAAAGATGAGAAAATTCGGCTCGTCACCTCCCGGGGGCAATTCTCTACCTAGCCGGTGGTATTTGGAGGGACGGATGGGTTCAATCAATCTAATGGCGCGTGGACATCGCCCCGGCATGTCCGCAGAACGCCTGCTAGCTGAAGTAGGTGCACTGACCATGGTGCTAGCGGCTGCAGGAGCGCAAGCCGAGGAGGCAGCTCCCTCCGTTCCGGGCGATATCATCGTGACTGCTCGTTACCGGCCAGAGCGGCTGCAGGAGGTCCCAATTGCAGTCACTCAGATCGGTCGAGAGGCGCTGGATGCCGATCCTGGCGCCACGAACGTGCTGCAGATCTCGCAGAAGGTGCCCGCACTGCAGATCCAGAGCTACAGCGCCAAGAACACCACGATCACCATCCGCGGCCTCGGCAACAACAGCGGCACCAGCAATGAAGGTCTGGAGCAGGGCGTCGGCATTTACATTGACGGAGTCTTCCACGCTAAGCCGGCAGTGGCTCTGTCCGAACTGATCGGGATCGAAAGCGTGTCGGTCCTGCGCGGCCCGCAGGGTACGCTATTCGGCAAGAACACCGTGGCTGGTGCAATCGATATTAAGACCATCAAGCCGAGTTTCTCCTTCGGTGCGCAGGGGGCGGTTTCCCTTGGCGATTACGACTACCAACGCCTGGAGGCCAGCGTCACCGGACCGCTGACGGACACACTCGCCGCCCGGCTGACGGTTGGCGCCCGGCACCGTGGAGGCATCGTGCGCAACGTCCTGCGTGGACAGGATTGGGACAACCGCAATGGCCGCTCCGCCAGGCTCGATCTGCTGTTCCGGCCGACCGATACCTTCGACGTGCGCCTGATCGGCGATTACACGCGCGAGCGGGGGGACATGGGCGTGCTGGTCGTCAAGAATGCTCTGCCGGCTGTCCTGGCAAACGGGTCCCGGGTGCGCGACTTCTACCAGCGTGCAGCGGACATCGGCTACGCGCCGTTGCCGGTCGACCCGTTCGCGCGGCGCATCGACGTCAACGAGGCACAGGATGTCCGAGTGAAAACGGGCGGACTGTCAGCAGAGATCAACTGGCGGATCGGCGACCACACCCTGACGTCAGTCACGGCGTGGCGGCGCTTCCGCTACCTACCCGGCTTCGATGGCGATGGCACCGGCGCAACGGTGCAGCACCGCAACATCGTCCAGATCCGCAACGACCAATACAGCGAGGAGCTGCGCCTGGCCTCGCCCTCAGGGCCCGTCGAGTATGTCCTGGGCGCATTCTGGTACCGTCACGATGCGCAGGACGATCACTTGGTCGACTACGGTAAAGATGCGGCCAAGTGGTATTATGGCCCGACAGCCGATCTCCGGATTCTGGATGGGGTGCGCCATCGAGAGTTCTATGATCCCGACACCCGCAGTCTCTCTGGCTTTGGGCAGCTAACGTGGCACCCCACGCCAGCGATCGACCTGACGGCAGGACTGCGCTACACCCACGAAACGCGACACGGCCACTACATCGCCACGACCGAAGGCAACGCCGTGGCCATAGATGATTTGCCCGTCGCCTTGCGCGCGACGGCCACCGCTGCGCGCCTCAACTACGCGACGCCTGGCGCCTACCAGGTCTCGGCCGAGAGCAACCGCCTGTCCGGCACGGTGAACCTTGGCTATCACCCAAGCGAAACGGTATTCGCGTATGCATCGTACAGCTGGGGCTTCAAGTCAGCGGGCCTGAACCTGGTCAAGGCTCAACCCGGGATCGATCCCGTGGTACGGCCCGAGCGGGTGACGAGCTATGAACTCGGCCTCAAGTCCCAATTCCTAGATCGCAGCGTCACGGCGAATCTGGCCCTGTTCTGGACGGACGACCGCGATTTTCAAGCGACGATCCTGGACCGTACTCCGGACGGGCGCAGCGTCAGCTATATTTCCAACGTCGACAAGGTCCGCGTGCGCGGCGTGGAGCTTGAGGTCCAGACGCAGCCAGTCCAGGGCCTCAGCCTAGGGATTTCAGGCGCGTTCAACGATGCCGAATATGTGTCCTATCCCAATGCGCCGTGTCCCTATCTGACGAGCTATCAAACCATCTGCAGCCTGACGGAAAGGCCGTTGTCGGGCGTGTCGCGCTGGTCGGGCTATGCAGCGGCAGACTATGCTTGGCCGATCACGCAACGGCTGACCGGTTTCGTAGGTGGCGATTACAGCTATCGCAGCGGGTTCTACTCGGCGCCCAATCTCGATCCGTTCACCCGCATCCCCGCTTATGGGGTCGCCAACGTCCATCTGGGCGTGCGGGCACCCGACAAGCGGTGGGAACTGAGCATCTGGTCGCGCAACCTCTTGGGCAAGGATTACTACAACACCATTGCGGTCAACTCACCCTTCGGGATCGTGCAAGCCGTACCTGGCGATCCGCGGACCGTTGGCGCAACGCTTCGGTGGAACCTGTGAGATCAAGCCGCCTTGCGCCACGGTCGATAGCTCTGGCTCTGCTGTTGCTGCTCTCCGCCTGTTCGGACGCGGACGACGGCAAGGTGCTACGGGTGGCGGCGATGAAGGACGGCGTGCGGGCACTTCTTGAGCAATCAGGAGCGCTGCACGGCTTGCCCTACCGCATCGAATGGAGCGAATTTCCGTCCTCTGCCGCCATCATGGAAGCGGTCTCGGCGGATGCCGTGGACACCGGCATGGTCGGCGCCGAGCCGTTCGTCTTCGCGGTGAGCGGAGGTCAGCCGGTGCGCGCCGTCCGGGTTTACCGATCGCAAGGACTGTCTACGGTGATACTCGTGCCGAGCACGTCATCGGTCCAGCACACCCGCGACCTTGTGGGCAAGCGAGTGGCGACGGTGCGCGGGTCTTCGGGTCACCAGTACCTCCTCTCATCGCTCGAGCGGGACAAGATCCCGGTTCAAGCGGTGCAGATCCTGTTCCTGACCCAGGCCGACGCGGCGGCCGCTTTCGCCAGCGGCGATGTCGATGCCTGGTCGACTTGGGGACTAAGCGCTGGCCGGGCGATGATAGACGGACACGCCCGCGCCCTCGACCCGATCCCGGGCGGACGAGCCAGCCTTTCGATCGAAGTGGCCACTGAGGAAGGCTGCGCCCGGCGTGGCGCACTGCTGGCCGACTTCTCCCGGCGGCTCGACCGGGCGTTTAGCTATGGTGGGAGCCACCCGGGGGCCCATGCCGCCACGCTCGCGAGAGAGACTGGCACGCCGCTCCCCATCGCCCAGTTCGCGACCCGTTCGACGCTCAAGCCGGTCGAGCCTCCCATCGGCGCCTTGGCAGATTTGGCAGCGATGGCGAGGTTGTTCGGCTATCCTAGAGCAGCCGCGCAGGCACGTCTCAGTGGCGGTCTCAAGGCTTGCGGCACCGTTTGATCACGCGGAGGAGCGCTCCTCGGGTTCCGCAAAATCATCCATCCGCAGCCCAGCGCGGAGCGCATCGATAACAACCCTCTGCTTGCTGGCGAGCATTCGTGAGTGCGGCCACAAGGCTGAGACCGCCATCCTCGGTGTTCCCAAGCTCGGGAGGATTCGCTGCAGACTGCCGTCGCGCAGCGCATTCGCAATCAGCCAGTGCGGTAGCAGCCCGATGCCGGCTCCAGCTGTTACCGCGGCCAGAACCGCGCTGACGTGGCCCAGACGCAGCCGTGAATCGGTGGGGAATTTGATCGGGCCGCCTTCGGGGACGACAAGTGGCCATGGTTGAGAGCGGCCTCCGCGGAATTCAGGCAGCAGCATATGGCCTGCGAGGTCCTCCACTGTTCCTGGTTCGCCGGTCCGCGCTAGGTAAGCGGTCGAAGCGCACAATAGCGTATCCTGATGGCCCAGAAGTCGCGAGGCCAGGGCAGAGCTGTCGTCCAAGTCTCCAATCCGGACCGTAAGATCAAAACCCTCCTCGATGAGCTCCACTCGCCGATTGTTGAAGGTGATCGTGAGGCTGAGCGCAGGATGGCGTTCGGCCAACTTTAGGAGGATGGGGACGATCCGTTCTCTGCCGAGGAGCTCCGGCAAGTCGATGCGCAACTCGCCTACCGGCTCCGCCGCGCGGCCAGTGAGTTCCGCCTCGGTGGCGCGGAGTTCCTCGAGCGTGCGGGAGCAGCGCGCAAGGAGGTAGCGGCCTTCGTCGGTAAGGCCATGGTTGCGGGTGCTGCGATGAAAAAGCCTCACGCCAAGCCGCTCCTCAAGGCGCGCGATGGCTTTCCCCACCGCTGAGCGCGTGATCCCGAGCCGCTCCGCGGCCTCCGCAAAGCTAGGCGATTCTGCTGCAATCGCGAACACATGCAACCCTCGTAGGGGGTCGTTTAGCGGGGACACGCGCACGTAACTGTTTCCATCATGTCTACAATCCCGGGAAAAATGACCCGCACCGCGTAGCTACGGCAATGTCTATCGTATTGATAGGCATTATGGAGAAGCCGATGATTGCGGATTCTATCACACCCGAAGGGGCTCTCTCAGCAACCGACGCTCTCGTTCGGTTCAAGAGCCGGGAGGAGCTCACCCATGGCGATCTGGCCATGTTGCTGCGCAACGAAATCGCCCTGATTGTGATCCCGCGGTTCGCACATGGCGAGTGGCTGGAAGTCGCGGCAGACCAAGTTCGCGTCGAGATACCGGGAAGTTTCAATGGCGGTCCGCAGTTCAAGCGCATCGGACACGCCTTCATCGAAGTCGATGATGAGGTGCGACGCGCCGAATACCACGCGCAGGCGCGCCACAACAGCGTTCGGGTGCGGCAACTCTTTTCACCCTTTCCGTCCCCTGTCGACGAGCTGCGCGCTTTGATCGAGGAGACGTGGCAAGGCGGAGCGAACCTGCTGCGAGTGGATGGAAAGCCCTTCGCGGCAGGCATCTGCCGTGTACAAGAACCCGGCATCGATCTTGAGCCGCACACCGATCGCCTCGAGCGCAATCTCGCTCCCGGCTCGGCGTTCGAGCTGCAGGCGCAGCTTTCCTGCAACGTCTACGTCCATGTTCCTCGTAGCGGCGGCGAGCTGGAAATCTGGAACAACGCGCCGGATGAAGCGGAGTACGAGCGACTTCGCGCCGGTCGCCGCTTCAGCATCGACCGCGATCGCCTGCCGCCGCCGGACCTCGTCATCAAGCCCGCCGCCGGCGATCTCTTCATCCTCAATCCCCGGGTCATCCACGCCGTGCGCCCCGTAGAGGGCGAGCCGCGGGTGACGCTGGGGCTCTTTCTAGGGCAGGTCAGCGAGACCGGTCCGCTCGTGTACTGGAGCTAACCCCATGGAAAACAGCACCGCGCGCTACAAGGCCTCGTTCGAGGGAACCGACCACCTTACTGAGGGGCGAAACTGCCTTCTCGCGATCAGCATCGGCAAGGAGTACCACGAGGGCGCTAAACTCGCCGCTACTGTCGAACTGATCAACCGGCGGGGGTTTGCCGCCTGCACCATCGGCATCGGCGACACTCTCCAACGCCACAACACCGAAGGCGTGAGCCTGGGTGACCGATACATGCGGGCGGCCCGTTCTGGGCGCGAGTGGCTGGCGCGCAATGAGCGGGTTCTGAAAAGCATCCACGCGCCGGTTCAGGTCGTCCACTGGGACGAGTACCTCGCCCACCCTCGCTATCTTCCGTTCCAGCGCGACATCGAGAGCGCCTATCGCCTGGATGCGGGCTACCGCGACGCGATCGAGGCGACGATCGACATCTTCCTCGACCGTCTACGCGGCCGGGACGAGCCGTTCGACGAGATCGCGGCCGCCGCACGCTCGCGCGCGTACATTCTCGAGGAATGCCCGATCATCATGCCGCTATGGGCCGAGCAGGGGCACGACTTCATCCTCTATCCGCAGCGCATGTCTCCGGCGATGGCCGCTACCCGGCGCCTCTTCGTGGAACCCACGCGCCCCGATGTGGCTCGGTGGCTGCCGATCAAGTTCAAGCGAAAATCCGGCGTACCGGCAGCGGAAGGAAGCTTGCAGGACGCGCCCGTTCCCGAACCTGTCTCCGGATCGCTCTGGGGCAACGCGTAATGACAGAACAGGCGGAAATCGGCCTTGCGGGGGGAGCTGGCGCTGCGCCTCTCCCCTCACGCAAGTGGCTGATCCTGGTGGGCGTGACCATCCCCAGCGTGCTAGGCTGCATCGACTTCACCATCGTCAACACGGCTCTGCCGGCGATTGGGCGGGAGCTGGATGCCGGGGTGTCTGAGCTGCAGTGGGTGGTCAACGGCTTCCTGCTCGCGCTGTCGAGCTTCATGGTCCTGGCAGGCCGTGCAGCCGACATCTACGGACGGCGGCGGGTTCTCTATCTCGGGCTTGCCGGGTTCGGGATCGCGTCGCTGGGTGCCGGCCTCACCACGGATATAGCCTGGCTGATCGCTGCCCGGGTGCTCCAGGGCGCATCCTGCGCCATCCTCTACACAGCGTCGGCCAGCATCGTTGCGGATGCCTTCCCGGACGCGGAACGCGGCCGCGCGCTGGGTCTGCTGTTCGGCGCGAACGGCGTAGGGCTGGCGATTGGGCCCGCGATCGGCGGAGTGCTCGTCACCCGCTTTGGCTGGCCGTCGATCTTCCTGGTCAACGTTCCGCTGATCGTGCTTGGCTTCCTGATCTGTGCTGGCAGCTTGCACGAAACGCGTGGGACGCAGTCGGCCAAACTTGATGTCGCGGGTACGATCCTGCTGCTTATCGCCTTGCCGCTGCTCGTGGTCGGCATCCTGCAGGGACCGGTCTGGGGTTGGGCTTCGACGGCGACCTTGGGAGTCCTCGTCGGCTCGGCGTTCGCCTTCGTCGCCCTGGTCCGCGTGGAGCGACGCGCGGATGACCCGATCCTGCCGCTGCACGTGCTCGCCACGCCTGCCTTCGCGGGCAGCGTCCTCGCCACCGCTGCCTTGGCTGCGTTCTACTGCACGGTCTTCTTCCTGGTGCCGATCCTGCTGCAGACGGTGCGCGGATTGAACAGCGAGACGGCAGGACTTGTCCTGCTTGCCGCGACGCTGACTGTCGCGGCTGCGTCACCGGTAGCAGGCCGTCTGGTCGACCGGTTCGGCGCGCGCACCGTTCTTGCTGCCGGGTTTATGTTCTTCGTGGCTTCGGCGGCGCTGCAAGCAGGGCTGTCGGCCGAGGGATCGCTCGGTGTCATCGTCGCCGCGCTGCTGCTGATGGGCGTGGGCTGGGCCTTTATCTTAGGGCCATCCACCGCGGCAGCGATCTCTGCGCTCCCGGCCAGCACGAGCGGCCTGGCGGTGGGGATCGCCTCGACCATCCACAACCTGGGCGGAGCGATCGGCCTTGCCGTCTCGACGCTGCTGTTCGGCCAAATTGGGGGATCGATCCTGGAGAAGGTCGCCGGCCGGGAGCTTCCCAGCGGCGCGCTCGCGGAATCTCTGGTCTCCAGGGATCACCTCGCCGCGCTCCTCGGGAGCGGCGAGGAGGCGACTAAGACCCTGTTTGCACAGAGCTTCGCTGCCGGGCTGCATGCCGCCGCCTGGTTCCTGCTGATTTTATCGCTGACGACGTTGCTCTTTGTGCTTCGTCTCATTCCCGCTCGTTCCCCTGGAGACACCGCGTGATGCGCGTTCTGCCTTTCGTTTCTCTGTTCGCCCTGCTTGCAACCGGCGCCGCTCCGCCCGATACCGGAGCGCTTCATTCCAGCCCGCTCGTCTTCGATGCGCATGCCGACTTGCCAAAGGGCGATGGCAGTCCCGACAAGGTCTCCATCGAGCGGCTTCGGCAAGGTGGCGTCGATGCCGTGGCTCTCGCCGTCTTCGTGCCAACCGGCCCGAGGACGACTGCCGGCTACGCCAGCGCAGCCCATGTCCGGGACGAGCGCATCCAAGCCATTCGCCAGCTGGCCCAAGCGAACCCGGATAAAGCCGCGATCGCTTTGTCCGCGGCGGACGTCCGCAAAATTGCGGCGAGCGGACGTACCGCGATCGTGATCAGTTTCCTAAACGCCTATTCCCTGGGTGAGGACGAACAGGAGATTGCCCGCCTACACAGAGCTGGCGTGCGCATCCTGGGCTTGGCTCACCGCGGCAACAATGCGTTTGCGGACTCCTCGCGCCTGCTGCCCGATGACACGCCGGACGAGAACGGTGGCCTTTCGCCTCGCGGCAAGCGCGCGGTTGCCGAGATGAACCGGTTGGGCATCCTCATCGACGTCTCCCAGCTTACGCCCGCAGGGGTTGCGCAGACACTCGCGCTCAGCCGCGTACCGGTTATCGCCAGCCATTCGGATGTGCGCGCGCTGGTGGACAACCCGCGCAACCTTACCGACGCGCAGTTGCGCGCTATCGCCGCGCAGGGCGGGGTCGTGGCCATCAATGCCTTTGGCGCCTACCTGCACAAGGTCACACCTGCCGAGCGCGCGCGCATCGCGGCGGCTTCCGCAAAAGTGGGCGGCAATCCCATGGACGGCATTCGTATGGCCGACGCGCCAACAAAGGCGTTTCTGGCGGAAGTCGGGGACATCTATCACGCCGGCACCAGCGTCTCTGACCTGGCCGATCACATCGATTATGCCGTCAAGCTGATCGGCATCGACCATGTCGCGATCAGCTCCGATTTCAACCATGGCGGCGGCGTGATTGGTTGGCAGGACGCGAGCGAGGCGGGTGGAGTGACCGCCGAATTGGTAAAGCGCGGCTATTCACAGGCGCAGATTGACAAGCTCTGGAGCGGCAACCTGCTGCGCGTTCTGGCGACCGCCGAACGGGGCGCCGCCCAAACCTGATCGAAAACCTGGGGGGGAATACCATGAAGCACGGATACGTTCTGGGCGCGACGACGCTCGCCCTACTCATACCTACTGCGGCCAGCGCCCAGGTGAATGACGATGCGACCAACATCATCGTCACCGGCACCCGTGTCGCCAAGCGCAGCGCGATCGACAGCGCGGCCCCGATCGATGTGCTGTCCCAGCGCGATCTGGGCGCCTCACCATCCGTCGACCTCAACGACAAGATCGCACAGGAAATACCCTCGTTCACGGTGCAGCGGCTGCCCGGCTTCGATGGAGCCAGCTTCGTGCGCCCAGCGTCGCTGCGCAATCTCTCGCCCGATAGCACGCTGGTGCTGGTTAATGGCAAGCGGCGGCACCGCTCTGCCTTCATCGACACCTCCAATCAGGGCGCCCAACCCGTAGACTTGTCTCAGATTCCCGAGATCGCGATCGGCCGCGTCGAAGTGCTACGCGACGGCGCCTCGGCACAGTACGGCTCCGATGCAATCGCAGGGGTTATCAACCTCGTGCTTGACGATAGGCCCGGCACGACCCTGAACGCTTTGGTTTCGCAGTATTACGCGGGCGACGGCTTTAACAGCCAACTCTCCGGACGCAGCGGCCTGACGCTTGGCAACGGCGGCCACTTGGTCGTCGCCGGTCAGTATGCCCATGTCGAGCGCACCGACCGCACCGTCAATGCACGTCATCGGGTCGGGCAGCCTAAGAACGAGACCGGGAACGCAACCTTCGAGCTGGCCGTGCCGACCGGCGCCGGGGTGGAGATCTATGCTTTCGGCACCTGGGGTACTGGGCGCAGCGAGATCGACTTCCGCAATCAGCCGGTCGGCAACGCGATATACCGCCGCTCGTTCTTCCAGAGCGGCCCGGGCGCAATCTTCCCGGAGTTCCGCGTTGCCGACCTCTACCCCGATGGTGTGCGCGCCCGCCTTGCCTCCTACACGCGCGATGCCGAGGTCGCAGGCGGTATCCGGAGCGAGCTATCCGATACGTTCTCGTGGGATCTCTCCGCTCGCTATGGCCGCAACCGCATCCGCTACGAAGTGCTGGACACACTCAACCCAAGCCTCGGCCCTGACACCCCGCGCAACGTCGACGCGGGACGCCTGATCACCACCGAACTGGGCCTCAACGCTGATGCCGTCTGGCGCCTGGATGCCGGCCTTGCCGAGCCCGTGAACGTCGCGTTCGGCGCTGCCTACCGCGACGAGGGGTACCGGACCGTCGCCGGCCAGCTGGAGAGCTGGGTTGTGGGGCCGCTGCGCGATCTCACCAGCGGCAGCTACACTTTTCCCGGCCTCTCGCCCGCCTCGGTCATCGACGTCTCGCGCAAGAGCGGCGCAGCCTATCTCGATGTCGAGCTCCCCCTCACCTCGCGTCTGACGCTGGGTGGCGCCGGCCGTTATGAGCACTATGACGATTTTGGCTCGAATTGGAGCTATCGCGCCTCTGCGCTTTACCGGCTGAGCGAGGCCGTCCGGCTGCGCGCGGCGGCGAGCACGGGCTTTCATGCGCCCACGCCCGGCCAGCAGGATTTCACCAAGGTGACGCAGAGCGCCGATACCACAGCGCCCGCCCCCTACCCGATCATCACCACCGGGCTTATCGCTTCGACCGATCCGACGGCGGTAGCCTTCGGCGGCAAGCCGCTGCAGGCCGAGCGTGCCCGCAATCTGTCCGCTGGCATCGTTCTGCAGCCAGCACAAGGGCTGACGATCACGGCCGACGTCTACCGCATCATCGTGCGCGACCGCCTAGCGATCACGCCACAGATCACCTTGCCGATTGGCTCGGCGTTCAACCGCATCCAGTTCTTCGCCAATGCCTTCGACACCCGCACGCGCGGCATCGACGTGGTCGGCACCTACGTGCGGCCGGCCGGTGCCGGGCATCTCTCGCTGAGCGCAGCCTATAGCTACAACGATACCGATATTCGCCCTGGAGGCGACCCGCGGATTGTCACGCCAGTTCTGCGCGACGTGATCGAGCGGCAGCGCCCCCGTCACCGCTTCGTGGGCAGCGCAGCCTATGCAATCGATCGCCTTACTCTGTTCTCGCGGCTGCGCGTCTACGGTGCCTATGTCGATGCGCTGCCCTACGCGCAGGCTGCGCCTTATGGAAACCAGCGGGTTTCGCCAGAAAGCTTCGTCGACATCTCCGCCAGCTATCGCCTGGGTACAGGTACCGACGTGACGATCGGCGTCGAGAACCTGCTTGGATCTTATCCCGACCGCGCGACCAGCATCATCTCGGTATTCGGCGAAAAGTACCCTAAGACGCGCCCTTACGATGAGGACGGTGGTCGCTACTACCTGCGTGTAAACCATCGCTTCTGAAATCGCTTCAGGAGACGCGACGATGGCTTTCGCCCGGCGCGAGGTCCTGGCCGGTACGGTCGCCGGCATCGCTCTTCACAGTGCCCGGATCCAGGCCACGACCGCCGCCAGCGGCTCGATCCGGGTCGACGAAGGCACCAACGTCGCACTTACGCTCTCTCCCGATGGCCAGGCGATCGCCATCGATCTCTACGGCGTGCTCTGGCGCCTGCCGGCTTCGGGTGGCAGGCTGCAGCGCCTCACCGGCGACGACGACGACATCGGCCAGCCACAGTGGTCGCCCGATGGCCAGAAGATCGCGATGCAATCCTACCGGGACGGCAACTTCCGCATCTGGGCGGTGCCCGCGATGGGAGGCCCCATGCAGCGAATGACTCCGCCAGGTGGAACCCATGACGAGCGCGAGCCGTGCTGGTCACCCGACGGCCGCATGCTGGCCTTTTCCAGCGACAGCGAGGCGGGGCGCTATGCCATCCACATCCTCGACGTCGCTTCCGGGGCCGTACGCATGTTCTCGCCTGGCTCGGGGGAGCACTCCGAGCCGGCGTGGTCGCCTGACGGACGCACTATCGCCTTCGTGGAGGATGGCAGCCGGATCGTGCTAGCGCCACTCGCCGGTGGCTCGGTGCGAACGGTGGCTGCGATCGCTGGGTCCACGGATCCGTTTCACCCCAAAGCTCTGCGCGCGCCCGCCTTTGCACCCGACGGGACGCTTCACTACTCGCGTCTGGACGATCATGGCGTGTCTCTGGTGGCAGGCGGGCACGATGTGATCGTAGGCGAGGATCTGTACCCGTTCCGGCCCGCCTGGACGCGCACAGGCCTGCTCTATGCATCAGGGGGCAAGATCCGCCATCGTACCGCGGCGGCGACCCGCATCGTGCCGTTCGAGACGGAGATCGCGATCCCCCACGCCGAACGCCCGCGCCGCAGCACTCTCCCAACGGGCGAGTGGAGCGTGCGCGGCATCGTCGCTCCAGCGCTTTCGCCTGACGGCCGTCGGGTGGTGTTCGGCGCATTGAACGACCTATGGCTCATGACCATTGGTCGGTCGCCCGAGCGCCGGGTCTCCGGCGACTTTCACAAGACGAAAGGTCGGGCGGTGCGTGCAGCGCCGGAACGGCTGTCAGAAACGCCGTGACGATCGCGACAAAATAGCCCTCGCGCGCTCCCAGTGCCCAGCAGGCTCCACAAATCACCGGCATGTAAAGTGGGGCAAACCCGATCGCCGGAAAGAAGAAATTCGCGGCCGCAATCA
>Ga0268264_10004190_pt1 | contig 12318 bp, 11 predicted proteins | sample KBSSwiS32_FD_190357 | JGI IMG/M metagenome (GOLD analysis project Ga0268264, IMG submission 190357) | Switchgrass rhizosphere microbial communities from Kellogg Biological Station, Michigan, USA - KBS Switchgrass S3-2 (SPAdes) (version 2) | ecosystem: Host-associated > Plants > Roots >... | reverse complement strand
CGCGGTGGCCCGCATCGCCGCCCCGCCGCCGATCACGGCCTGGCGGCTGCCGCCGGCCCCGGCGCCGAAGCCGCCGCGGGACGAGTCGTCCTCCAGCACCGTCACGTCGTCGAACGGCACGCCCAGGGAGTCCGCGATCACCTGGGCCATGGTCGTCTCGGTGCCGTGGCCCTGGCTGTGGGTCGACAGCACCGCGGTGATCTTGCCGGTCGGCTCCACCTGCACCTGGGCGACCTCGGTGGAGAGGACCCCGCCCATGGCCATGGTGGTGGGCTCGACGTAGACGGCGAAGCCCAGGCCGAGGTAGCGGCCCTCGGCACGGGCCGCCGCCTGCTCCTTGCGGAAGGCGGCCACGTCGATCTTCTGCACCGCCAGGTCCAGGGTCTCGGTGGGCGTGACGCGGTCCAGCACCGGGCCGGTGACCATGTTGAACGGCTGGTCGGCCTTGGTGATCAGGTTGCGCCGGCGCAGTTCCAGCGGGTCGATGCCGATCTGGCGCGCGGCCACGTCCAGCATGGTCTCGCGGGCCAGGGATTCGATCATCCACGGGCCGCGATAGGCGGCTTCGCCCACCGTGTTGGAGAAGTAGGCCTTCGCCTTGAACGCGACGCGCGGCAGCTTGTACGGCCCCGGGAACATCATCATGCCCAGGCCGTTGGCGCCGATGCCGTGCGGATAGGCCCCGATGTTGCTGTGGTACTCCAGGTCGGCGGCCAGCAGGCGCGCGTCGGCGTCCAGGGCCAGCTTGACGGTCATCTCCTGCTCGCGGGCCTGGTTGGCGGAGATCAGGTTCTCCAGCCGGTCCTCGATCCACTTCACCGGCTTGCCCAAGAGCAGGCTGGCCGCCACCGTGGCCACCTCCTCGCGCCAGAGCTGCACCTTCAGGCCGAAGGCGCCGCCGACGTCCTTGCTGATCACCCGGATGCTGTGGGCCGGCAGGGAGAAGGCCATGGAGAGGTAGCGCGCCGCCATGTGCGGGCTCTGGCACGAGACCCAGACCGTCAGTTCGCCGGACCCCTTCGGTTGGGCGACCACGCCGCGCGTCTCCATGGGGCAGTGCGCCTGGCGCTGGTGGCGGATGGTGCCGGTGACCACGTGGGCGGCCTTGGCGAACACCTCGGCCATGCCCGGGTCGTCGGGCGTGGCGACCTCGTCGGCGGTCTTGATCCCGAGCTCGGGGTGGACCGGCCGGTCGAGCGCCTTGCACTGCTCCAGCGTGATGATCGGATCCTCGGACTCGTAGTCCACCTCGACGAGGCCCGCGGCGTCCTCGGCGATGGCGCGGGTGTCGGCCACCACGATGGCGATGGGATCGCCCACATAGGCCACGCGGCCGTCGGCGAGCGGCCAAAGGTGCGGCGGGACCGCGGTGGGGCTCGAGTAGAGCTGCAGGAATTTGACGTCGAGCTTGCGCAGGTCGTCGGCCACGTAGACCGCGTGCACGCCGGTCAGCTCGCGGGCCGCGTCGATGCGCACCGCGGTGATCGGACCGCGCGCGATCGGGCTGCGCACGAAGGCGGCGTACAGCATCCCCGGCACGACGATGTCGTCGGTGTAGGATCCGTTGCCGGTCAGAAGGCGGCGGTCCTCTTTGCGCGGCACGCGCTGGCCGACGAACCGGGCGGCGTGGGTCATCTCGGTCATGAGTTCACTCCCGCCAGCTTGCGCGCCGCGCGCATGATCCCCTGGTAGCCCGTGCAGCGGCACAGGTGGCCCGACATCGCCGCCTTGATCTCGTCCTCGGTCGGCCGGCCGGCCTGCATCAGCGCGGTCATGGTCATCACCACGCCCGGCGTGCAGAACCCGCACTGCAGGGCGTGCTCGTCGGCCATCGCCTGCTGGACGGGCGTCAGCGCGCCGTCCGCCGCGGCCAGGCCCTGCGCCGTCTTCACCTCGCAGCCGTCGGCCTGCACCGCCAGCATCAGGCACGAGCGCACCGCCTTGCCGTCGACGATCACCGTGCAGGCGCCGCAGACTCCGTGCTCGCAGCCCAGGTGCACCCCCGTGCGCCCGCACGCGTCGCGCAGGAAGTCGCCCAGGGACGTGCGGGCTTCCACGGTCTTGGCGACCGCCCGGTCGTCGACCGTCAATTCGATCCGATGTTCGCTCATGCGGCTTTGCGCGCCTCCAACGCTTGACTGACGGCCCGGCGGAACACCCGCGCGCCTACCGTGCGCCGATAGGCGGCGTCGGCGTGATGGTCGTCGAGGGGATCGGTTTCCGAGGCCGCCAGGCGGCCGATCTCGACCAGGTCGACGCCGGACAGCGACTGGCCGATCAGGGCGGCCTCCGCCTGGGGGCTGCGCATCGGCGTGGGGCCCATGCCGAACCAGCCGATCCGCGCGGCCTTGAACACGCCGCCCTCGAGGGTCAGCGCCGAGACCAGTCCCACCAGGGCGAAGTCCCCCGGCCGCCGCGCGACCTCGTGGACGATGGTCAGTGTGCCGGCCGGCAGGTCGGGGAAGATCACCGCCGTCACCAGCTCGTCCGGCTCCAGCACGGTGGAGTAGGGGCCGACGTAGAACTCTTCCGCCGCGATCAGCCGTGTTCCGCGCGACGAGCGCGCCTCGATCCTGGCGCCCAAGGTCACCGCCGTGGCCGGCAGCTCCGCCGCCGGCTCACCCAGCGAGACCGAGCCGCCCACCGTGCCGCGGTTGCGGGTCTGGTGGTGGCCGACGAAGCGCACCGCCTGGGCCACGCCCGGCGAATGGGCCGCGATGGTCCCGTCGGTCAGCACCTCGGCCTGGCGGGTGATCGCCCCCACCCGCGTGCCGCCATCGGCGCGGGTGACACCCGACAGCGCCTTGATGCGGTTGATGTCCACCAGCACCCCGGGCGTCGACATGCGCAACGCCAGGAGCGGCATCAGCGTCTGTCCGCCGGCCAGCACGGTGGCGTCGCCCGCTCCCCGGGCCAGGTGGTCCACCGCCGCCTCTATGCTGTCGGGAACCACGTAATCGAATGGCGCAGCCTTCACCTCATGCGTCTCCTCAAGTCGCGGCGTCTTTTCGGACGCGCTCGACCACTGCCGCAACGACGGCCCGCCTGGTCGTTTGGAAATTCGGCCGACATGCAGCCTGTTTTTAGCTGTGCTTCGCCCGGCGCGCCCTGTCTAGGGGGTCCGTTTCCGCCGGGTCGAAACAAAACCGGTCAATAGCGTATCCACGGGCGCTGGCCGCGATAGTCCCGGTCGAAGGCCTCGATACGGTCGAGCCGCAATAGCGTCGCAGCTATCTCGTCGTGACCGCCCAGCAGGGCCTGGCGGTAGTACTCCACCACCTCGAAACGGTGCGGTGTTTGGTCGGGACCCGTCACTGTCAGGCCCTCCAGGTCGACCGTGAACGTCGGGTCGGCCGCATCGGCGGCGAGCGCCAGCAACTCCTGCACCTCGCCCTCGGGCAGCCGCACCGGCAGCACGCCGTTCTTGAAGCAGTTGTTGTAGAAGATGTCCCCGTAGGACGGGGCGATGATGCAGCGCACGCCGATGCCCGCCAGCGCCCACACCGCCATCTCCCGCGATGAGCCGCAGCCGAAGTTGGCCCCGGCGATCAGGATCTGGGCGCGGTCGTAGGGCGCCTTGTTGAGGATGAAGTCCGGGTTGGGCCCGGCGTTCTCGTCGTAACGCAGGGCGGCGAAGGCGTTGGGCCCCATCTGGGTCCGGTCGCGCATCGAGGCCTTCTTCAGCCGGATGATCGGGCTGGCCAGCGGCCCGGGATAGATGTCGTCGGTGTTGATGTTCGGCTTGGGGAAGGGGGCGGCGACGGCGGTCAGGGTGGTGAAGGGCTGCATCACGCCACCTCGCGCACGTCGGCGAACCGGCCGGCGACGGCGGTGGCCGCGGCGGTCGCCGGGCTCACCAGGTGGGTGCGCGACCCCGGCCCCTGGCGGTTCTCGAAGTTGCGGTTGGAGGTCGAGGCGCAGCGCTCGCCGGGCGCCACGCTGTCGTGGCGGCTGCCGAAGCACATCGAGCAGCCCGCGTCGCGCCACTCGAAGCCGGCGTCGAGGAAGATGCGGTCCAGCCCCTCGGCCTCGGCGGCCTTCTTGACCAGGCCCGAGCCCGGTACGGCCATCGCCCGCACGCCGTCGGCGACCCGCTTGCCCTTCAGCACCTGAGCCGCCGCCCGCAGGTCGGCCAGCCGCGAGTTGGTGCACGAGCCGATGAACACCCGGTCCACCGTCACGTCCTGCATCCGCGTCCCGGGCTCCAGCCCGATGTATTCCAGCGAGCGTTTCCACGCCGCCGCGGCGGCCGCGTCGGGCGCGTCCGACGGGCGCGGCACGCGGCCGGTGATGTCGATCACCTCGTCGGGCGAAGTCCCCCAGGTCACCTGCGGCGCGAGCCGCCCGGCCTCGATCGCCACGTCCTTCGACCAGGCCGCGCCCTCGTCCGACGCCAGCATGCGCCAGTAGGCGACCGCCGCGTCCCAATCCGCGCCCGTGGGCGACATCGGCCGGCCCTTCAGCCAGGCGAAGGTGGTCTCGTCCGGCGCGATCAGGCCGGAGCGGGCGCCCGCCTCCACGGCCATGTTGCAGAGCGTCATGCGCCCTTCCATCGGCAGGCCGCGCACGGCCTCGCCAGTGAACTCGATGGCGTGGCCGACGCCGCCGGCCGCCCCCACCGCGCCCATCACCGCCAGCGCCAGGTCCTTGCCGGCCACCGCCGGATGCGGCGTCCCGCGCAGCTCCACCCGCATGGGCTTCGACGGCCGCTGGATCAGCGTCTGCGTCGCCAATATGTGCGCCAGCTCCGACGAGCCCACCCCGAACGCCAGCGCCCCCAGCGCCCCGTGGGTCGAGGTGTGGCTATCGGCGCAGGCGAGGATCAGGCCCGGCTGGGTGAAGCCCTGCTCGGGGCCCACCACGTGCACGATGCCGTGGCGCTCGTCGTCCAGGCCGAAGAAGGTGATCCCGTGGTCCGCCGCGTACTGGCGAAGCTGCTCGACCATGGCGACCGCGCCGCCGGACATGGTCGCCCGGTCGCGCGTCGGCACCGAATGGTCGGGGACCGCCAGCGTCGAGGAGGGGCGGCGGATCGCGTGGCCGCCGGCCTTCAGCATCTCGAAGGCCGGGAAGCTGGTGCCGTCGTAGATGAGCTGCCGGTCGGTGGCGATCAGGCAGACGCCGTCGCCCAGCTCCTCCACGACGTGGCTGTTCCAGATCTTCTCGTAGAGGGTTTCGGGCTTGCGGGTCATGGCTCGTTCCTACCTTGGAGATCGCTGCCTGGAAAGCTATCGGTCGCGTGAAATCCCCCCTAGTATCGCGCGCCAAAGCCAAGGACGCTGACCCGCTGACCGGGCCATAACGGCGCAACAGCTAGGGGAGGGGTTCGCGTGAAAGTTCAGGGAGCCGCCGCGGAGTGGCGCACGGGGTGGCGCTACGTCTTCGTCACGCACGTCGGCATCCTGGGCTCGATCTTCATGACCTTCGGCCTCGGCCAGTTCATGAAACCGCTCTCCGAAGCCTACGGCTGGTCCCGGGCGGAGATCGCCGCGCCCACGCTCTTCTATTCCGTCGGCACCATCCTGTTCGCCGTGCTGCTGGGCGGCCTGGTGGATCGCCACGGGCCGCGCAAGGTCGCCCTGATCGGGGTGCCCCTCACCGGCCTCTCCATCGCCGCGGTGGGCCTGAGCGGCCCGTCGATCGCCGGCTACTACGCCGCCTGGGGCGCCTACGCGGTCTTCGGCCTGGCGCTGGGCCCCATCACCTGGACCGCGGCGGTGACGCGCCACTTCAACGTCAGCCGCGGCCTGGCGCTCGCCATCGGCTACAGCGCCAGCGGCGTCGGCGGCGCCATGTGGCCGCCGCTTACCCTTTGGCTGATCGAGCATTTCGGTTGGCGTGGCGCGTTCCTGTGCGTCGGCGTCGGCATCGGCGTGGTGGTGACGGCGGTCGCCTTCGTGCTGTTCCGCGGCGTCGTGACCGGCCCGCGCGCCGCCGCCTTCGCCCAGGCGTCGACGTCGTCCCACCCCATGGTCGGCATGTCGCTGCGCGAGGCGCTGGGGACGACGATGTTCTGGCGGGTCGGGCTGGTGCTGATGGTCACCGCCGCGGCCGCCACCTCCACGTCCGTGCACCTGCCCGCCATGCTCACCGACAAGGGGATCTCGCCGGCCCTGGCCGCCGCCAGCGCCTCGGCCATCGGCCCGGCGCTGATCGTCGGCCGCCTGGCCTGCGGCTGGCTGCTGGACCGGCTGCCGGCGCGCTTCGTCTCGGCGGGCTTCATCGTCCTGGCCGCCATCGGCTGCGGCCTGTTCGTGGGCTACGACGGCGGCGAGGCCCGGGCCATCGCCGCCGCGGTGCTGATCGGCCTCACCATGGGCGCGGAGGGCGACCTCCTGGCCTACCTGCTCTCCCGCTACTTCGGCCTGCGCAGCTTCAGCGCCATCTATGGCGTCGGCCTGGCGGTGTTCGGGATCGGCTACGGCGGCGCGCCCTGGGTCAGCGGTCTGATCTTCGACCGCCTGAAGAACTACGACCTGGGCTATGCGATCCTGGCCGCGCTTCTGGTGGTCTGCGTCGGCGTCGCCCTGACCTTCGGCCGTTATCCCACCTTCAGCCCCGACGCCGAGACGAAAGCCGCCGCCGCCTAACGCACCGTGTGCGGCTTCTTCTCGACCCGCGTCAGGGTCTTGGTGGACGAACTTCGCGCGGCGTCCGAATAGAGCTGCGCGCGCTCCAGCCCGGCCTTGCGGCCTAGTTCCTGGCTCTCCCAGATCGCCTTCAGGCTGCCCTGGGTGGCCACGGTGTCGTAGCCGGCCACCAGCCGCGCCAGGGCGTCGGCCCGCGCCCACAGCGCCTCGCGCGTCGTGACCTCGGTGACGAGGCCGATCCTCAGCGCCGTCTCCGCCCCCAGCCGCTCGGCGTTGGACAGCAGCGTGTAGCGCAGCACCTCGCCCAGGTTCACCCGGCGGCTCATCCCCACCGGGCCCAGCGCCGAGGTGATGCCGATCGACAGGTGCGGGTCGAAGAACTGCGCGTCGTCGGCGCAGATCACGATGTCGCCCTCGTTGACCAGGAACAGCCCCGCCCCGGCGCAGATGCCGTGCACGGCGATGATCACCGGCTTCCACACATAGGCCATGCGGGGGCTGAGCTGGTCGAAGACGCTCTTGTTGACGAACACGTTGGGGTGCCGGTTCAGCCGGTCGCCGCCCTGTTCGGCCGGGCGCACGTCCGCGCCGCTGGTGAAGGCCTTGGACTCCTGCGAGGCGCGGACCACCACGGCGTTGACGTCGTCCTCGCCGCGCACCCAGGGCCACAGGCGCGAGAAGTCGTCCAGCATCGACTGGCCAATGGCGTTCAGCGCGTCCGGCCGGTTCAGCGTCGCCGTCGCCACCTTCGCCTCGCGGTCGAGCTCGACGGTGATCGACCTGTAGCCGTCCAGCATCTGCGCCATCGCCGCCATCCTCCCGGTCCGGATCTGTCGGCGGATGCCAGCCCGCGGGGGATGGCGAGTCAAGCCGGGCGGCGAAATAGGTGACGGAATTCGCGATCCCCGCCGCGATGCGCCTAGTCAGCCGGCGCAGGCCCGCTTAGCATGGGACCGCCTTCGCCCTTGAGGCTTGCAGGCTCGCGCCCAGACGCGACGGGAAACCGTACATAATACAGGAGGTTAGGCGATGGATTTCGATTGGACCGAGGACGACGTCGCCTACCGCAACGACCTCAAGGACTTCCTGCGCGAGCAGCTTCCCGAGGGCTGGAACGGCTACAACAAGTCGGATCTGGCGAAGTACAAGCGCGATTCCATCGCCTTCTCGAAGGCCATGGCCGAGCGCGGCTGGCTCACCCAGAACTGGCCGAAGGAGTACGGCGGCCAGGAAGCCTCGCCGTGGCGCGCGGCGATCCTCTCCGAAGAGCTCTGGCCCATCGGCGAGCCCCGCGGGCCGCAATACATGAACGTCAACTGGATCGGCCCGGCGATCATGGCCGCTGGCACCGAGGAACAGAAGCTCTACCACCTGCGCCGCATATCGGCCGGCGACGTCTGCTGGTGCCAGGGTTTTTCCGAGCCGGACGCCGGTTCCGACCTGCCGGCCATGCGCACCCGGGCGGTGCGCGAGGGCGACGACTACATCGTCAACGGCACCAAGATCTGGACCAGCCACGTCGGCACCGCCGACTTCTGTTTCCTCCTGGTCAAGACCGATCCCAGCGCGCCCAAGCGGGCGGGGATCTCGATCCTGCTGACGCCCATGGACACCCCCGGCATCGAGGTGCGCCACATCGACGGGTTCGTGGGCGAGCAGGCCTTCCACCAGCTGGTCTTCGAGGACGTGCGCGTGCCGGCCGCCTATCGCCTGGGCGAGGAGAACCGCGGCTGGGACATCGTGCGCCGGGCGCTGTCGTTCGAGCGGGTCGGCGCGGCCCACTACGAGACCGGCCAGAAGATCCTGAGGAGCATCATCGCCGAGGCCAAGCGCAACGGCGCCATCGACGACCCGGAGATCCAGACCCGGATCGGCGAGGTCTACGCCGCCCTCGAGGCCGCGCGCCTGCTGACCTACAAGGTCGTCGACCTGCGCGCCCACGGCTCGCCGCCCACCGCCGATTCCAACCTCTCCCGCGTGGCCCAGACGACGGCCCTGCGCATGGCCGGCGAGCTCGCGCACGCGGTGTTCGGCGAAGAGGGGCTGGTCGCCGGCTCCGGCGGCGACATCCGCCGTGTGCTGTCCTTCGGCGTCGCCGCCGGCACCACCGAGATGCAGCTCGACCAGATCGCGTCGAACTTCCTCGCCCTGCCCACCAAGGTCTGAGGAGACGCCGCCATGGACTTCACGCCCAACGACATTCAGCGCCAGGCCCTCGATGCGGTGGACCGCATCCTGGAGCGCAACGGCGATACGTCCCACAACAAGAAGCTGGTCGAACAGGTCGCCTACGACCACGCCCTGCACGACGAGCTGGCGGGCGCCGGCTTCTTCGAGCTGGCCGTCACCGAGGGCGCCGGCCCCCTCGACGCCGCCCTAGTGGTGGAGCGCATCGCCGAGAACGCCGCGGTGCTGGCCGCCGCCGCCACGGCCCTGGTCTTCCCGATGGTCACCGGCGAGGTCGCGCCCGGTCCCATCGCGCTGGCGAACGGGCAGGGGACGCCCTTCCGCCTGGGCCAGTTCGCCAAGACCGTGCTGATCCTCGACGGCGACGTCGCCAAGCGCCTGGAGGTCCGGCCCGGCGACGTGGAGCCGGTCAACAACGACCGCACCGGCTGGCCGCTCGCGCGCCTGTCCTCCGCCGCCCTGCAACGCGCCCCGGCGCTGGGCCCGGGCAAGGGCGAGGAACTGCGCAACTGGTGGCGCACCGGCCTGACTCTTGAGGCCGCCGGGGCCATGAAGGGCGCGCTGCGCCAGACCGTCGGCTACGTGAAGGACCGCGTGCAGTTCGGCCGCCCCATCGGTTCGTTCCAGGCGATCCAGCACCGGCTGGCGCACCTCACCGTCAGCGCCGAGGCCGCCTACTGGCTGGGACTGGAAGCCGCCTACAGGCGTGCGGACCCCACTGCCGCGGCGGCCGGCGCCGCTTACGTGACCGCCAACGCGCCGCTTCTGCTGCGCGAGACCCAGCAGATGCACGGGGCCATCGGCTTCACCCGCGAATATCCGCTGCACCTGTGGACCATGCGGCTGCCGGCGCTGCAGCGCGAGCTGGGCGGCCTCACCCGCCACGCCCGCGACCTGGCCCAGAGCCTGGCGGCCGGGATCGATACGCGCGCCGACGCCGTCGCCTCGCAGCTTTGAGCGACGTCTTCTACCAGGGAGAAGGGGACCTCCTCTTCACGCCGCTCTACCCCGCCACCGGACCCTGGGACCCCAAGTTCCAGAACGGCGTCGCCATGTCCGGCCTCATGGCCCACGTCTTCGAGACCAGGCCGGCGGGCGAGGGCATGGATCTGGCGCGGTTTCACATCGACATCCTGCGGCCCGCGCCGATGGCCGCCACCCAGGTCGTCTGCACCACAGTGCGCGACGGCCGCCTGCAGGTGATGGAGGCCGAGTTGCGAGTCGGCGGCGAGCTCGCCGCCCGGGCCAGCGCCACGCGGATCCGCAGCGTCGAGACCCCCGCCGTGGGCCTGGGCGCGCCGCCGGACCCGCCGGAAAGCCTGGAGCCACGGCCGTTCTCCACGCGTCGCGCGCTGCGCGCCGTGCTGGAGTCGCGCCTGCGCTACGGCGGCGCCAACGAGCTCGGACCCGGCGCGGCCTGGATCAAGCTCACCGGCCAGATCGTCGAAGGCGCGCCGATCACGCCCTTCGTGCAGGCCGCCATGGTCTCCGACTTCGGCAGCGGCGTCTCCAGCGTCGTCGACTGGCGCGCCTACTCCTTCGCCAACGTCGACATCTCGCTGAACCTCGCCCGCGCGCCCAGCGGTCCGTGGGTTTACCTGGAGGCCGAGACCGTCACCCACGGCCAGGGCCGGGCGTTGGTCAACACCATCCTCTCCGACCGCGACGGCGAGTTCGCCCGCGCCCACCAGACCCTGTTCATCGACCCGCGCGGGTGAAGGCTAAGCCGCCAGGTCGCCCTTCGCCCGCATGGGCGCGTCGACCAGGGCGGGGTCGAACGTCACCAGCGGTTCGCAGTCGCTGATCACCTTGAAGACGCTGAACATCCGGTGGGAGCCCAGCATCTGGGCGACGTAATGCACCAGCTCCACCATCTCCGCCGGGCTGAAAGCCGCCAGCAGCGCCTGGATGTCGGCGTCCTCGATCGAATGATGGTCGATCCCGAACTTGGTGACGTAGCGCAGGGCCGCGGCCTCGCGCGACGTGAACTTCGAATAGTCGGTGTCGATCATGCAGGCCACGTCGTCGCCCGAGACGCCGTCCTCCTTGATCGCCCCCGCGCAGTTGGCGCAGCCGTTCACCTGGGCGCTGCGGATGCGGATCAGTTCCTGCAGGCGCGCGTCCAGCAGGCCGCCCCGCCAGCGGGCCATGGCCCCCGCATGGGCGACTTCCAGCGCATGCGTGCTCCAGGCCAGGGTGCGCATCGACGGCGGAAGTTGGCCGGTGTTGTCGTTGTAGGCCCCGTTGTCGAACCCTTCCTGCAGCATCGCCCGGGCGCGGGGCTTGAGCTGATCGACGGGCACTGGCTGCACTCTGGGCATCTTGGACTCCGTTTCCTCGCTGTTTTCAAAAGAGTAGATCACTGGCCGGGTGGGCGGACAACGGTGCTCACCGCATCGCCGCCTCCAGCAGCTTTGTCTGGGTCTCCGAGCTCTCGAAGGCGGTCTTGAAGACGAAATAGCCGTCCTCGCCCATGATCTCGTCCTGTCCCGCCGCCAGGTCCTCCAGCGTCAGGCCGGGCCGGATCAGGCCGCGGGTCTCGCCCAGGAACACCCGCGAGGCGCGCCCCGAGCCGCCGTGCAGCACCTCGCCGTTCAGCGGGCAGCTCTCGTGCGCCAGCCAGACCGCCACCGGCGCCGCCAGGTCGGCCGGCATGGTCCGCGCCATCCGCTCGGCGAGGTCGGGATCCGACCCCACCATCCGCGTGAAGGCCGAGGGCCAGAAGCCGTTGACCTGGATGCCCAGCGGCAGGCCCTCCAGGGCCACAGCCCGCATCAGCCCGTACACCGCGCCCTTGGCCGCGCAGTAGCTGGCCATGTTGGGAATGCCGAAGAAGGCCGCCCCGGAGGTGGTCATCACCACCCGCCCGTAGCCCTGGCGGGCCAGGTGCGGCCAGGCCGCCTGGGTGGTCTGCACGCAGGTGTAGACGTGGTTGCGCATCATGAACTCCAGCGCGTCCTCGCCGAGCTCGGCGAAGGGCGCGCGGTCCTGCACGCCGGCGTTGTTCAGCACGATGTCGATGCGTCCGAAGCTGTCCAGCGCCTGCGCCACCAGCCGCTCGGCGCCGGCCTTCGTCGAGACGTCCTCGGCGTTGGCCACGGCGCGGCCGCCGGCCTCCCAGATCTGGCGGACCACGTCGGAGGCGGGCTCGTCCGATCGCGCGCCGCCGCCGGGCTCGGCGAAGCCTATGTCGTTGACCACCACCGCCGCCCCGCGCGCCGCCAGCAGCCGCGCATGCGCCGCCCCGATCCCGCGCCCGGCGCCGGTGACCACCGCCACGCGCCCGTCGAACCGTAGCTCGCCCATACCGGGTCCTCCATGCGGCGCGTTGTTCCCGCCCGTCGTCTCGACGTTAGTCTGGACACGCCAGATAAAGGAGCCTTATTCGGGATTGCAAATCAGTTCGACGGGAGAACGCATGGGAAAGCTCGACGGAAAGACCGCCCTGGTCACCGGCTCCAGCCGCGGCATCGGCGCGGTCATCGCCAAGACCTTCGCGCGCGAGGGGGCCCGGGTGATCGTCAACTACGCCGCCAGCAAG
>Ga0268264_10004185_pt1 | contig 12326 bp, 14 predicted proteins | sample KBSSwiS32_FD_190357 | JGI IMG/M metagenome (GOLD analysis project Ga0268264, IMG submission 190357) | Switchgrass rhizosphere microbial communities from Kellogg Biological Station, Michigan, USA - KBS Switchgrass S3-2 (SPAdes) (version 2) | ecosystem: Host-associated > Plants > Roots >... | reverse complement strand
AGGTCTACAAGGCCGATGCGGTCTTTCTGACATCTGCGGGACTCGGTGTTGTCCAGGCATCAGATCTTGCCGGCTGGAAGCCGAAAATTTCTGACCATCCGATCCTGCATTTGATCCCTCAAAAATGAAAACACGAACATCCGCGAAATAAATTCGTGAATGTTCGTGTAAATTCGTGGCCAAACCGCCTTTAGGCCGCGGTCTCGAAAAGGGCAAGGATCTGTTTACCCTCGTTTGAACGGGGGTCGATCGTCCGCAGGTGCTTTTGCCCCTGCATCTCCCAGATCGCCGTTACCGTTCCTTCCTTTTCGACGGCTTGGTACGAAACATCTTGTGGGTCGACCGGCGTTTCTTCGACCGGGGCCGATTCAACAGCTTTTGCTTCTTCAACCGGTTTTTGTTCGGTCGCTTCGGCGGCCTGTACTGCTTCTTCTGACATCAAAAATTTAAGTTCTCCTCAAAACGTCTTGATAGGATCATGAATAGAACAAGAATTCTGTCATAGCGGGCCTATTTTGTCGAGTTTGAAAGTTATCGAGCAATCGTTCAGTTTGCGGACTTCGATGTCGATTTCCGTGCCAGGGGGCTGGCTCCTTCACCGTGAACCGCTTTTTTTTCGACTACCTTTCAGGTAAGAAATATTCTATTTCTTATCGTTTCTGGCTTACTAAATTAACGTTTCTGTCTTATTTCTCGTGATTTCGACCCACGATCCGACTATTTCGACCGCTTCAGATCGAGCTCATAGAACCAGAAATCGCTATTCGGCTGGTCGATCTTGAGCATTTCGGTTTTACCGCTTTTGTCGATCGTAAAGGTCACGAATCCGCGCGGAAAATTGTAATGAACACTCGGGCGCCAATGGATCTGAAACGTATCGTAATGCCAATGTTCCAGATCGGCAACGAAGTTCGGCGCCGGCCCGAGCCGTAAGACAAGTTTCCCATTTTCCTCGGCCACGATAATGTCGCCGTACATTTGGCTGGTGTACGTTCCCGCATAACTGGCCAGTGAAAGCGTTGGCTTGGTATTCGGGACGCGAGCGGCGTCCACTTTTCGTCGTTCCTCCGCCTCCGCAGCCTTGTTCGCAGCGGTCTGTTTCTTTGCTTCCGCGTTCCAGTCACGTTTCGGTGCGTCGACGAACATATCGCGGATCTTGTTCATCATTATCAGAAAGGATAGCGATTCGTTGTTGGTAAGCACGACGAAGCCAAGGTTCTCTTCTGGAATGAGGACGGTGTACGAAAGCATTCCGTCGAGCCCGCCGCTGTGATTAATTATCTTACGCCCGTAATAATCGTACATCCCCCAACCCATCCCATACGCGAGAAAATGGCGCGTCGGATTGTTCTTCGAAGCCGCCTCGGAGATCGGCTGCATCGTGTTTGGCTGCCACATCTGCCAGCTTTGCTCCTCACTGAATATCTTTTTTCCTTCGAATGTTCCGCGTCCGAGCTGAAGGCGTATCCATTTCGAAAGGTCGGCGACGGACGAATTCAATCTGACGGCTCCTATGGCGTCGTTAAGATATCCCGGAGGAAGGGGCCGAAGAGCGCCGCCAGACTCATTGTGCGGCATCGCGAAATTGTCTTTCATATCGCGGACGCTCGTGGTCGTACGGTTCATTCCCAAAGGCTTAAGAATGCGTTCGCTTACAAAGTCTGCCCACGGCTTGCCCGATACTTTCTCCACCACGCGGCCGGCCGCAATGAACATCAAATTCTGATAACCGTAGCGGCTGCGAAAGCTCGACACCGGCTTTAGATAGCGTACTCTTCGGAGAATCTCATCGGTCGAATACGTCGTGTCATACCACAGCAGGTCGCCGCTGAATGTGTCGAGCCCGACGCGATGCGAGACGATATCGCGGATCGTCAGTTCGCTCGTCACCCACGGATCGTACATCTGAAAATCGGGCAGGTACTTCGAAACCTTGTCGTTCCAATTGAGTTTGCCTTCATCGACAAGTACCGCCAGACTAGCGGTCGTAAATGCCTTGGTGTTCGACGCAATGGCGAAAAGAGTGTTTTCGTCAACCTTGTCCTGCTTTCCAAGTTCGCGAACTCCATAGCCTTTTTGAAACACGACCTTGTCGTCCTTGACGATCGCGATCGCCATCCCCGGACCCTTCCAATCGGTCATCACCTGTTCGGCATAGGCGTCGATCTCCCTGAGTTTTTCGTCGAGTGTCTGCGCAAGAACGAAAGCCGGAAATACGACGAAGAGCAAAAACAGAACGCTGAGTTTTTTCATTTATTGTGAAGCTATTGTGAAGCTAAATGGTGATCTACTTTGAAAAGCCGCCACTCGTTATCGATGCCGTCAAAGGTGTGAACACCAAAATCAGCAAACGAAAGGCCAGAGCCGGCAACCAGGTCTTTTACGGTGCGCGAAACCAAAATGTTGCCGTCGCCTGATTCGCCGGCGATCTTTTTGGCAAGCTCGACCGCAAAGCCGCTGTACGCGTTGCCAAGCACATCGCACTCGCCGGTGTGAAGACCCGTTTTTACGTGTATGCCCACCCGACCGGCCGATTCGGTGATCGCACAAGCGCATCGGATCGCTCGCGCCGGGCCGTCAAATGTGGCTAGTACGCCTTCCAGATCATATGAGATCTGTTTGCCTTTAAAAAGCTCGATGTGTCGGCGAACATATTCGCGCGAAACGCCAAATAGCCTTTCCCAGCCCTTCGCCCCATGACGCTCAACCTCACCCTGTGCATCGACTATCCTGATGCTCAGCACGGTTGCCAAAATGCGGGTGTACTCACGAGCAAAACGTACGTTGGAAACAAATTTTTCGATCTCTTCAAGAATTTCCTCCTGCTCGCCAACAAAAGGAAGATGATCGATGCCGGGGAGTTCAACGTACTTGCAGCCGGGGATCTTTGATGCGACAAAGCGCCCTCCCTCTACTTTCAGACAAAGATCGCCGGACCGATGAATAACGAGCGACGGCACGCGAATCGAAGGAAGAACATTGCGAACGTCGATCTCAGCATTCATTTTTGTCAACGCTACCGCTGCGCCCGGACTGGCCCCCATTCTGAGATAGGTTGCCCACCAATCGCAAAATTCCTCGTCATGGGCCATCGATGGAGCACGTTCCTCAATACCGACGGCCTTGCCCCAATCGCGCTGCATCGCTTCAAAAAAGGCTTCATGCTGTTCTGCGGTCGGCGCCCATGGATAGTCGTCGTCGCGAATGCGCTTCGCGTAAGTCCCGATCATGACTAAAGCAGATGTCCTCTCGGGATATGTGGCAGCAAAAAGCGAGCACATCGGTCCCCCTTCCGAAACACCGATAAGCGCGGCCTGTTCAGAGCCGACGGCGTCCATCACCGCGTGCACGTCCTCCATGCGCTGTTCGAGCGTGGGTAATTCATTTATCGGCACGCGGTCGGACAGCCCGGTTCCGCGTTTGTCGAAAAGTATTAACCGTGAAAAGGACGCAAGACGATTTAAGAACGAGGCAAATAGATGATGCTTCCAGAAGTATTCAAGATGAGAAACCCAACCCATCACGAAAACAATGTCAATAGGTCCATCACCAACGACCTGGTAGGCAATGTTGACGTCGCCGTTTTGAACATAGCGTGTTTCCGGCCGGAATTCACCTAATGACAGCGTAGCCAGTGATGATGCCAAAACCGGAGATGAGGGTGTAAATCCTGAATCGGCACCGATGCTGGTTTCTATTTCTTCCTCAAAGGAAAGTGTGGTGTGAATACGCTCGACGGTAACAAAGTCACTCTCGCTGGCCGCAATAAGTTCGACAGGCGCGATAAAGCGATATCCACGCTTTGGTACGGTCTCGATAAATTTGATGCCGCCGATCCGTTCGCCCAGGGAACGCCTCAGAATTGAAATATTTTGAGCGAGATTGTTTTCTTCTACGAAACTATCGGACCAAACCTTTTCCATGATCTCTTCTTTGGAGAGTACGTGGCCGACATTCTCGATCAAAAAAAGTAAGGTGTCAAAAACTTTTGGGGTCAGTGAAATAACGTCGGTACCGTCGAACAACAAGCGCTCACCAACATCGACCGAATAACGGCCGAACCTGTATAACTTTCTCGACGAAATCCTCATCACCCTCAGAATTCTCTCAGAAATCTTTCAGAAAACTATCAGGATTTTCTAAAGATTAAACTCACGCCTCCGGTAAATACTTACTTCGTCAGGCCGGTAATCAATAGGGATTAGATGCGATTTTATCGCAAATGATATGCAAACACGAAGGAATTGTAACGAAATCGATGAAAGGGAGATCGAACCGGGACTGCGGTCCGCGAACAGAGCGTTTTGTCTTGCGTGCAAATCCTATGTTCGCCTTCTCACGCCGCGCGAGACCGGCGAGAGATATAGAGCAAATTGGGCGGAATTCGCGAGGCTGGCCGACCTGGGCATAATCCATCGGATCCACGATCGTAAAGGAGAAATCAAGATATGCCTAAACTCACTGGAACGAGCAAAACTGGCACGTAACTATAGGAGATTTCTCATTTTGAAGCCGTGCGGTTTACTTGAAGGAAAAAACCAGATCAATACGTGCATTGAAGTTTATGAAGCATAAGAGGACCGTTACTGTTGCAGTGGACCGCGTGAAGATCACCACGCGCTTTCGAAGCGCGGTCTTGCAGTGGTGCGAAATATGTCACGCACAATCGGAGTTTATCGAAAACATGGATGTGATCGAGCTTGCAAAGATCATGCAGATGCAGGGACTCAGGATCGGGTGCGAAAACCTGCATTTTTATCACCCGAATGAGACGAAGAGGCTTGTATGTGTCAATTCGTTATTAAACGGCAGCAATGCTTGAACATTTGTAACCGATTCATGTCGTGTGACGCATAAGGAATAGATCAAGGAGTAGTTTTTCGTGGGCAAATTATCATTCATGTTCCGCAATTTTTTATTTACCGGTGTCGGGCTGCTCGTATTTACATCAGTTAGTAACGCGGTTTCGCTCGTGCGTCGTGGCTCCGGTGCCAATCCCGCGGCGATCCAGTTCGCCGTCGACCAGTTTCGGGCGGACCTTGGAGCACTGAATCCCAACACTGCGCAAACATTTACCTCAGGCCGACGCGAGATAAACTGGGATGGCGTACCCGATAATTTTGCCGACCCGAATATCTTTAAGCCCAACTTTTTCAACACCAACAGCCCCCGCGGAGTGGTTTTCAATGCGATCGAACCGGGAAGCCTGGCCCCTTTCTTTCTTGTGAGTGCAAAGACGGGAAATGCGACGAGTACACCGCTTCGGTTTGGCGGCATCAACCCGACGTACCCTACTACGTTTCAGGCATTCAGCCCCGAGCGTCTTTTCATGATGAAAAATTCAACGGAGATGGAGGTAACCTTTTTTGTTCCAGGCACGAAAATACCCGCGACCGTAAGCGGTTTCGGCGTCGTATTCGCGGACGTCGACAACGACGACCTTCACAACGCGACGATTCAATTCTATGGCCCAGACGGATTATTGATCGACACTGCACTTGCTCCTGAGGCAAATAACGGATTGTCATTTATCGGGTTTTCGTTTCTTGACGGAGAGCGCATAGCACGCGTGGTAATTCAGAGCGGAAAGGATCCTCTTTCAGCCCAGAATACTGATGGAGTAAATGGTGCCGACGTCACGGTGATGGATGATTTCATTTACGGTGAGCCGCGAGCCGTCGAATACCACGCCGGTGATTACGACGGCGACGGGACGGCGGACATCTCCGTTTTTCGGCCGAGTACCGGCAGTTGGTTTTTATTGAATAGTGGGACAAACACGGTAACCGTCGTCAGTTGGGGCGAGCAGGGTGATGTACCCGTCGACGGCGACTATGACGGTGACAGACGCAGTGACTTTACCGTTTTCCGTCCGACGACCGGACAATGGTTTACCCTCAGAAGCTCCGATGCACAGGTGAACGTCACCGGCTGGGGAATCCCCGGTGACAAACCGTTATCGGGTGATTTCGACAAGGATGGGAAGACAGACATCGCTGTATTCAGACCGAGCGACGGGATCCATTATGTGATCAACAGTTCGACGGGCCAACCACAGCTTACTCAATGGGGTGCTAACGGTGACATCCCCATCATGTCTGCTCCAAATAGCCAGTGATCAGGGAGTCTCTGAAAGAAAAATAAAAAGAATTCTTAAACAAGGCAAGGCATAAATATGAAGTTTGAGTCGGCGAAGTCAGTTATACGAAGGATGCTTATCTTTCACTTGGCTTCCCAATTTTCAAAACAATTCGCCCGTATTCTTGAGGATTCCGTGGCGAATGATCAAATAGTAAGTAAATAACAAGGAGTAGTTTAAATCATCATGAAAATGCAATTATTTTTTGCATCAATGGCGTTACTGGTGTTGACCTTCGTTGGCTTTGGCCAGACGGTGGACGGCGACATGTCAAATGACGGTGGGGACAATAAAGCGAATCCGATCGCGGCGAAAGTCTTTCAGGCTGCTGGCCCGAATGTGGCTTCGATTCAGAGTACGGTAGATCAATTTCGCGCGGCGATTGGCGGCGTAAATAATGGTGTTGCGAGCAATGCTGCGGGGTTGCTTACGACGGGTCGCCGAGAGATCAATTGGGATGGCGGCAACCCGAATAATACTGCAACGTCCCTGGGCGGCACGCCTTTCGATCAGTTTCTTGATGGGCGTGGAAACCGGTCGATAACGCCGGGTACGGGCTTCGTGCAGGCGCCTCCCAGCGGACTCGCGGACGTATTTGGAAACCCTAGCTATGCCAATATTTTCAAGGCATTTAGTCCGTCTCGCCTGTTCTCACCGATCGGCAGCAACATTACCGATACAGTTTTCTTTATCCCAGGTACAGCAGGCGCCACGCCAGCGGCAACGAAAGCATTCGGCGTAGTGCTTACGGACGTTGATCAGCCCGACGGAAGCGGACCAGGTGAAAAGAGAGGAAACCGTCATGCCTCGACTCTAATCGAGTATTTCGCGGCCGACGGCCAGCTTCTTTTCAGCAGCTACGCCTCCGCGTCACCTGGTGACGGCAATTTGTCATTTATCGGCATTGTCCTTGATGACGCTCGCATCGCGCGGGTTCGTATAACGACCGGTGCAGTTCCTGGAGCTGACGATACCGCAAAATCGGACGCAGTTATGATGGACGATTTCATTTACGGCGAACCGGTAGCACTCTCGTCGAATTAAGACGGGACATTTCCGCCGAAGGCGAAGTATTGCCCACACTTTCGGCGGAAATATTCGATCAAGGGGAAGGTAAATTGACGAGCAGGGCGTTAGTTCCGTGGCGCCCTTGCGAGTCGATATTCACATCGTCATCGCGGACGAGATAATTGACAAATTGAAAGGGTTAGCCGCCCGGGTTTCTGCACGAAAGTCGAGCGCGTCTCTGTCCAGCCACGGACCGCAATTTTTTATCACCCCGACTGCAACAAGCAGGGAATTCATTGAGAAAAGGGAAGGAAAAATGAACACATTGAAGAACTTTTTACCAAATAGCGTCACGCAAGAAATAAAGAATCGCTTGAGGATGTATTGGCTTGTCTTGCCTATAGCCATACTTGGCTTGATGGTCATCGGCAACGCTCATGCCCAGAATCCTGATAAGTCTCATTTCGCGCCGTCACCGGCTCCGGACAATGTTAAGGTGCTGGACGGGAACAAAATATTCCTCGTTGGGCATGCGACAGGCACCCAGAACTATGTCTGCAAGGCATCCGGGGCCGGCTTCAAATTCGTACTCTTTACGCCGGAGGCCACCTTGTTCGACGACAACGGCCGGGAGGTCATCACCCACTTTTTCAGCCCCAATCCACGCGAGCCAAACACGGATACAACGATCACAGCCGATCACCTGGTCCGCGCCACATGGCAGGACGCTCGTGATGGTAGCACGGTGTGGGCGGCTGCGACGCCTGACACTACTTCAACTGACGCAAATTTCGTCGCTTTCGGTGCGGTAGCCTGGCTCAAGCTTACGGTGGTTGGAGCGCAGGACGGACCAACCGGTGGACGGGGGCTGTCAGCGACGACCTTTATCCAACGAATCAACACCTCGGGAGGGGTCGTACCTTTGACGGGTTGCAGCGCGGCCGGAGACGTCGGCAATGAGGCATTTATGCCTTACACCGCCGACTATGTCTTCTGGGAAAAAGAGGCATCCCCAACGGCTGATTCTCGATGAAAGCGAGCCGCGGGCTTTGCTATCAAATTGAGAAAACGAGGTCGAAATAATCATCACCTCAATCATGTTTTTTTTCGAACAAGGGGCAGGTGCATAGGCAGGTAATAATGGGGCGTCGCAGTTTGACGCCCCTTTATCAGGTTTCTCCCATATAAACTTTTATGGACAAGCTAGAAATAACTTATCGCGGCGTGATCTATCCGTGGCAGTGCGATCACATGGGACATATGAATGTCATGTGGTACACCGGCAAGTTTGACGAGGCATCGTGGTACCTGCTCGGGCGCGCAGGTCTGACGACAACCTACCTGCACTCACGCAAATGCGCACTTGCGGCAGTGCAGCAAAATATCACCTACAGGCGGGAATTGCGTGCCGGAGATATCATCACAATTCGTTCCGGCGTACTCGAAATTCAGGACAAATCGGTCCAGATGTTTCACGAAATGCGGAAAGACGAAACGCAAGTGGTTGCCGCCTTTACTTTTGTAACCGGCGTTTACATGGACACGCAAAAACGCAAATCGTCATCCATTCCGCTGGAGATTCGAGAAAAGATCAAAGGTCTGCAGCTGAATCAAAATGCACTTTACTGGGAGGACACCCTTACGCCGGGCTCGAAAGCCGATTCGATCGGATAGACAGTCCTCTTGTCGAAAGCGCCGGCTCTTGCTCCCGAACCAAGTAGAAAAACAACCAAAAAAAGGAGGAGAAAGTGAAAGAAAATTTCCCAAATGACATTAAACGTGATTACGTTCTCGCGACCGGAAAGGCTGCGGCCCACCGGCTTCAAGTCTTACATAAAGTCTACGGGCCGGGCACGCGTCGCGTACTTCTGGACGCTGGCTTAAAACCTGGAATGCGGGTTGCCGATCTTGGATGCGGTGTCGGTATGACAACGACTCTTCTGGCGGAGCTTGTTGGCCCGACCGGCCACGTCGTCGGTGTGGATTTTAGCAGAGAGCAGATCGCGCAAGCTGAAGAATTGCTGCCGGCCGATCTCTCAAATGTTAGTTTCGTTGAGGCAAGCGCAACGGACACAGGCCTTCCTAGAAACTCGTTTGACCTAGTCTATTGTCGCTTCCTTCTAATTCATTTGCCTGATCCAGACGCGGCATTGCGGGAAATGCGTAATCTGCTAAAACCGGACGGCATTCTGGTCTGTGAAGATGGCGATCTGACGTCAGCGGGCACTGAACCACCCTCGGCAATGAACATTTTCTCAGACCTGTTCGGTCGGTTAGGGCCTTTCCGCGGGGTGGACTATACCCTCGGCCGCAAGCTTTTTCAAATGGTGCTGGATGCGAATTTCGTCCAACCGGAAATGACGTTCAATCAGCCGGTCATTGCCCGGGGCGAAAAGAAGCGTCTGCTCGATCTGTCAGTTGCCGAAGCGGGCCCGGCATTCGTCGACGCAGGACTTATCACCGGTGATGAACTGAATCGAGCGTTGGAAGAAATGCTACGGATCGTTGAGGACGAGACAGTACCCGCGATAATGCTGCGTATGAGTCAGGTCTGGGCGCGAAAGTTCGGCGAAGGGGTTCCGGTTTGACGTAGACATCGGCGGCAGGGCCGATCAAAGAACTGTAAATATTTGCGAAACAGTGGCTTGTGGGAAAATGTGGTTAATTGCGACCTCGCGAAAAGGCCTGAAAACTGTAAGTAAATTCATTTTTTTTAATCTTTTTGCCGCATTTTTTAATCTTTTTGCGGCCTTTTTTAATCTTTTCGTCTCATTTTCTAATCTTTACGCGGCTTTTTTTAATCTTTTCGTCTTACTTTTTAGTCTTTTTGCCGCACTATCTAATCTTTTTGTCCCATTTTTTAATCTTTTCGTCTTACTTTTTAGTCTTTTTGAAGTGCTTTTTAGCGTTTTCCTGTTCAAAAAAGGAAGGTGGCTATTCGAAAAAGCCACCTTTCCTACCACTTTCACTGGGATCTTAGCCTACATGCAGACAAAAAACATAGGCCTTTCACACGGCCGTTATTATTCTCGTTCCGAATTTCTGATGTCGCGAAATGACAATCCGCGTTTCAATATCAGTATTAGCCCGATCGCTGTCCAAAAGAGGATTCGTCCCTTTCTGATGATGGCCAGGGTCACGCCTACCCCCGCTCCGATTGCCAAAGCCTCGGTAATGAATTGAGCACCGGCCTCGTCAACCCCTATGACGAAGGGAATCAGCTTAAAAACGATAGTGATCGTCCGGCTTACCGATTCAAGCAAAAATGCTGTCAGGAATTCGGGGATCGCGCCGGTGACCTTGGTCAGAACGTACCACACCTCGAGGATCCCGAGCACGTGATATAAGGTCTCAAGCAGACAGATGGGAATAAACCGTCGGGGGTATCTGCGATAGAATCCGTAGATCAGATTTTCGAACAACCGGGCTTCTAGCCGTCCGCGCTCGAGGATCGTTTTCGCGACCCCCTTTCGATAAAGCCACTCACAAGATTCGCTCAAGAAATGCCATTGACGAACCACCATCAGTAGCCCGAACAGGACAAGTACGATGATCACGGCGATTAAGACGTCGATCGTCCAGACCCAATCCGCATCCAGCGAAACAGTGCGAAGGAAAGTATACGCCCCAAGAACAATAAAGAGGCTGGTGATCAGGCTGTAAAAAAGATTCTCGGTCGCCACCGATGAGAGACCCACGACAATCGGTACCCTCTTTCTGACCGCGACGGCCTTTGACGTGCCACTGATCAGGATACCTAGGGGTATGACGCTGCTCATAGCTTCACCGATCAATACCGCTGGGATCGTGTCTTTCAGGGTCAGTGAATAGGGTTCGTATACCGACAACGACCAAGCCCACGCCCGCGTGCACATCCGAAGAAAATAAATCGTCAACAAGATAGCAAAACCGCCAAGGCCTAGTTTTTCAATGCCATTGAGGATTTCATGCAATCCGACCGAGTAAATAAAATACGCGAACAGAGCGAGACCGCCAGCCGTCAATACTGCTGCGGCTGCTTTCAAACGGTTAATATGTTTCGGGGAAATTCGCTGCGGCCGAAGGACCGGCGTTTTTGCTTGCGGTTCGGAATTCACTGCTTTGCCTTTGCCATATCGTCCGATTAAAATGGTATTTTATCTAACTTTAAATAACAAAACGCTTTTTTAGGAAAACATATATGACTACCGCTGCCAGCCCCGCTTTATCAAGTAATGGCCTTACTATTCTATCGGAAGAAGAAGAGCTGTTTCGCGCTTCCGTCCGCGAATTTGCCGAAGGCGAGATCCGCCCGAAGGTCGAGGTAATGGAACACGCGGGAAAACTCGATGCCGACCTTATCAAACAATGCTTTGAGCTGGGGCTCATGGCGATCGAATCACCCGAAGAATTCGGCGGTGCCGGGTCGACCATCTTCAATGCAATTCTAGCTATCGAAGAAATCGCTCGCGTCGATGCATCGGTTTCTGTTTTTGTCGATGTGCACAACACGCTCGTTACGAACGCGTTCATGCGTTGGGGAAATGACGAGCAGAAAAAGAAATATCTAACACAGATGGCGGAATCGAGGGTGGGCGCGTACGCCTTGAGTGAAGCGGGTTCCGGGTCGGACGCCTTCGCATTAAAGACACGTGCGGTCGATAAGGGCGATCATTATGAATTGACCGGGCAGAAGCTTTGGATCACCAACGGCAACGAAGCCGAAATTTTTCTGCTCTTCGCTACGGTTGACCCGGACGCAGGGTACAAGGGGATTACAGCATTCATTGTCGAAAAAAGTTTCGATGGATTTACGGTTGGAAAAAAAGAAGACAAGCTCGGTATTCGCGCGTCAAGCACCACCGAACTCATTCTCGATAATTGCAAGGTTCCGAAAGAAAATGTCCTTGGCGAAGTGGGCAAAGGTTATAAGGTTTCGATCGAAACCCTCAACGAAGGCCGTATTGGGATTGCTGCACAGATGCTCGGGATCGCTCAAGGTGCCTACGAATGCGCTCTGAAGTATACAGCCGAACGCGAACAGTTCGGCGAATCGATCAACAGCTTTCAGGGGGTGCAGTTTCAGCTCGCCGAAATGGCCGTCGAGATCGAAGCAACCCGTCTGCTTGTCTACAACGCTGCTCGTTTAAAAGATGCCGGCAAACCCTTCGTAAAAGAAGCTGCTATTGCCAAGCTCTAT
>Ga0268264_10004178_pt1 | contig 12336 bp, 7 predicted proteins | sample KBSSwiS32_FD_190357 | JGI IMG/M metagenome (GOLD analysis project Ga0268264, IMG submission 190357) | Switchgrass rhizosphere microbial communities from Kellogg Biological Station, Michigan, USA - KBS Switchgrass S3-2 (SPAdes) (version 2) | ecosystem: Host-associated > Plants > Roots >... | reverse complement strand
GACCGCTTCGGCGCGCCCGAAGCGATGCAGCCGTTCTATACCGAACGCCTCTGGCATATGCCGCACGCGTCGTATCCCAGCGATACCACCCGCGCGCCACAAGGGCCGCCGCCGTCGCGCTCCGAATGCGGTTTGCCCGAGCGGGGCTTCGTGTTCTGCTGCTTCAACAAATCGGCCAAGATACTGCCTGCCGTGTTCGCGATCTGGATGCGCTTGATGCATGCGGTGCCCGCGAGCGTTCTGTGGCTGCTCGCAAGCGAGGCCGAGGCGACCGCCAACTTGCAGCGGGAAGCCGCGGCGGCTGGCGTCGATCCGGCGCGTCTGATCTTCGCGCCCAAAGTGCCGCAACAGCAGCATCTGGCGCGGCACGTTGCCGCCGATCTTTTTGTCGACACGTTTCCGTACGGCGCGCATACGACGACCAACGATGCGCTGCTGGCAGGGCTTCCTGTTCTCACCTGCGCCGGTGAAACGCTGGTTACGCGCTCGCGCGGCACGTTGCCGCCGATCTTTTTGTCGACACGTTTCCGTACGGCGCGCATACGACGACCAACGATGCGCTGCTGGCAGGGCTTCCTGTTCTCACCTGCGCCGGTGAAACGCTGGTGACCCGACTCGCCGGCAGCCAACTTCACGCGATCGGGCTGCCGGAGCTGGTGACCGGCGACTTGACCGCATACGAAACGCTGGCGCTGCGCCTGGCCCGCGAGCCTCAAACCCTGGCTGGATTTCGCACGCGCCTCGCGGCGAACCGTGCTACGCACCCGTTGTTCGACATGGCGCGCTATACCCGGGACTTCGAGGACGGGCTTCAGGCGATCTGGCGCGACTTCCTGGCTGAGCAGACTCGAACGCCGTCAGACTGAACGAATATCGTCGGCCTGCAGCAGCAGCTGCAGCCGCTCGATCGCGTCGGACACGTCGAACAGGCGCGATTGCGCCGCACCGATGCGCGCCGCCAGCTCCTGCCGCCAGGATTCGTCTCCGGCGAGGCGCGCGGCGATCGCCAGATAGCCGGCGTGGTCGGCGGCGATCAGCTCCGGCACGCCGAGCAAGGACAGCATGCCCGCGCTCTGGCGGCCGCGCATGAACGCACCGGGCAGCGTGACGACCGGCAGGCTGCAGGCCAGCGCATCGAGACTGCTGTTGCCCCCCGACCAGTGCAAGGTGTCGATCATGGCGTCACACAGCATGTTGATGCGCAGGTAGTCGTCGTGCCCGACCTGCGGCAAGACCCGCGTCCGCTCGCGGATCGGGATGCCGTGCGCATCGAGCGTCGTCTTGAGCCGCTGCATGAAGCGGTCGATAGGCGCCGGATGCCATCCGCCGAAAAAGACCAGCATCGCACGCGAATTAGCGGCGAGTATCTGCGCGAACAAGCGGTCGTTGTCCGGGTGGATCTTCCATAGCGACTGCGGACACAGCAGCAGCGCCCGGTCGGCAGGCAGCGAATATTGCTCGCGGCTGCCAGGCGTTGGCAGGACCGGCCGCTCGTAACGTGTCCCGATCCCCGGGAGCAAGACCAGCGGTTCGGAGTAGTGCTGCTGCGCCTCCGCGCTCTCCATCGCCGCACAGCTTATGAATGCGTCGATGGTCGCGTGTCCGGTCGTGACCGGATGGCCCCACGCGGTGTATTGCCGCGGCGCCAGCCGCAGCGCCGCAAGTCCGAAGGTGGTGACGTCCATCCCCAGCTCGGTGTAGACCAGCACATCGAGCTCGTCGCCGCGGATCGCGGGTGCGACCACCGAAGGTCTCGAGCGGTTGGCGGCAAACGTGCGGAAGTGGTCGGCCCGCGTCGCGATCGCCCGCGCAATGTCGTCCATGCCAGGCCACAGGTGATAGACGAAGACTTCGAAGCGCTCGCGATCGAGATCGGTGATCCAGCTCTTGAAATAGCGCCCGCAGGTTCCCGTATGGAAGAACGCCGAGGCGAATCCGACTCGCACGCGCTTGCCGCGCAAACTCCGTCCGGCCAGCGGAGCCCGCCAGCGCGGCGCGACGGCATCGACGGCCGCGGCCGCAACCGCGGCGTAACGTCGCTGCAGATCCCGATCGTCGCGCCCCTGATAAGCGAGGAAGAAATTGACCCAGCGCAGCCCGTCGAGAGCCTGTGTCTCGTCAAGCCCCGCGGCACGTATCGCCGGCAGGAGCTCGCCCTCGAGGCGGTCGAGTCCGGCCTCGAATGCCGCGCGCGCGTCGTCGACCTCTTTCGCATCGGCGTAAACCATCGGCAAGGTCAGCTGCTCGCCGAACAGCGCGCGGAGGTCGGCCGGATCGAGCGCACGCGCGCGGCCATAGGCGTTGCGCGCACCGACCGGATCGTTGCGCTCGGCCAGGACCAACCCGAGGTTGAACCACTCGCCGGCGCTTTCCGACGGCGCGGCGTTGATCGCCTGCACATACAGCTGCGCAGACTCGTCGAGTCTGCTGGTGAGTCGCAGCACGCCGGCCAGCAGCACGATGAGCGGCCGGTAGGGATTCGGCCCGGCGCGACCCAGCGCCGTGCGCAAAGTGGCTTCGGCGCGGTCCATGGCCCCGAGGTCGCGCTGCACGCCGCCGAGGTTTGCTGCGGCGAGCCAGTAGTCGGGCTTCAGCGCGACGGCGCGCGCAAACGCGGCTTCCGCCTCGTCGAGCCGAACCTGTGTGCGCAGCGTATTGCCGAGATTGTTCCATCCGCGCGCATGCGCGGGGTCGAGGCGTACGGTTTGCTCGAACGCCGCGACCGCGCCCTCGGCGTCGCCGCTCTCGCCCAGCAGTATCCCAAGGTAGTGGTGTGCCTGGACGAAGTTCGGATTGAGCGCTACCGCTCGCCGCACGCTCGCCATGGCGCCTTCCTTGTCGCCGTCCTGCTCCTGCAATTCGCCGTGGACGTAGTGCGCGACCGGGTCGTCGGGCGCGCGCGTCACCGCCGCCCGCGCGTGCGCCGTGGCGCTCTTGATGTCATGCGCGCGGTCGAAGCACGTCGCCAGCACCAGGTGCGCGGCGACGTAATCCGGCGCGTTGCCTGCGCCGGCGAGGATCGCTTCGGCTTCACGCCGCGCGCCCGCCAGGTCCCCGGCGGCAAGGCGCTGACGGGCGCGCTCGACCCGTGCCGATCCGGTGCCGGCGGCGGCCATCAGGCGCTCCGCACGAGCGCGGCCGGATACCGGCGCTCGAGCGCCGTCAGATAGGCGCGCTCCAGGTTGCGGGTGTGTGCGTCCATGTCGGTCAGCGGCGACCTGGCAAGGCCAGCACGGATTGCCGCCCTCACTTGCGCCCGGAAAGTGCGATCGTCAGCGAGCCGCGCGGCGATTGCAACGTACTCGCTCGGGTCGTGCGCAACCGTGTCGAGGACGCCGAGATTGGCGAGGATGCTGTACGCGCTGCGCTCGCCGTGGCGGCGCCCGCACAGGGTCACGACGGGTACGCCCATGTCGAGCGCCTCCAGCGTGCCGTTGACGCCGCCGTACGGCAACGGATCGAGCACCAGATCGACGACGCCATAGCGCGCCTGGTTTTCCGCTTCGTTGCCTCCTGCCGGCAGCACGATCGTCCGTTGCGCCGCGATCCCGGCGGCGGCGAACAGGCGCCGCTGCGCGTCGCCGGCGCCGGACGACAACGGCGATATCGCGAGCAGGGCGCGAGGAATCCGCTCGAGCACGTCGCGCCAAAGCGCGAGGCAGCGCCGCGACAGCTTCATCGGATTGACGAAGGCGGCGATGACCACCGCGTCGGCGTCGATGCCCAGCCGGTCGCGGCGGTACGGATGCGCGGCGGCCGGCACGATGTGGCGGTAGGGATAGACGCAGCCTTCGATCGGCAGCAAGGTCTCGAGTTGTCGGGACTGGCTCTCCGGCAAATCGGCGAACGCGTCGGTGAGCTTGAAGTCGACCGTGTCGAGGCCGACGACGCCGGCGCTGGCGACATGCGTGAGCTGCACGCGCGCCGGCTGCAACGCCAGGATGCCAGGCTTGGCGCCGCGGGTGTTGGTCGCCAGATCGACCAGCAGATCGAGCTCGTCGGCCGCGATGCGCTCGGCCGCTTCGCGCTCGGTGACATCAGCGAGCGTCGTGAAATGGTCGCCTAAAGCCCGATAGCGGGCAGTCCATGGGTCGCTGACGGCCGACAGCGAATAGAAGTACAGCTCGAAACGACTGCGATCGTGTCGCCTTACCTCTTCCCAGATCATCTTGCCCATCACGTGATCGCGAAGGTCGCCGGACAGGTAGCCGATGCGTATCCTGCCGGGACGGCGGCGAGGCGCCAGCGTGATCGGCGCACCGTAGACTCGCGGCGCAGCCGCCGCGTACTGCCGGTACAGCCGGAGCACATCAGCGGGCGCGACGTCGAAATAGAGAATCAGGAATAACAGCGTTTCGAAGCAATCGACCAGCTCGGTATCGCTGGATGGCTTGAACTCCCCGCGGCGCAGGCGATCGAGATAGCTGTCGAGCGCGGCGAAGTCAGCCTGATACTGGCAAGCTTCGAGAGCCTGCACCGCCAGCGGCAACGCATCCGGACAGTTCGCCTCGAAACGCCGGAACGCGCGGAGCCAATCGTCGATCCGCCCGCTTTCGTGCAGCGTCTCGCACAGCGCGTTGTGGGCGGCGACATGTCCCGGATCCTGTGCGATGACGCACTCGAACGCGTCGACTGCGGCGTCCGATCGTCCCAGCTCGCGCAGGACGACACCCGTGTTGTATCCGGCGGCCGTCAGGTCCGGGGCCAGCGCCAGCGCGCGCCGATAAGCGTTCTGCGCCGCCCGGCGTTTCCTGGCGACCTGCAGCGCGACGCCACGATTGTAGTGCGTGTCGGCATCGCCGGGCTGAAGCGAAAGCGCACGGTCGAACGCGGCGCGCGCCTCGTTGCCCCGGCCGCGGGCAAGCTCGGACAGACCGAGCGCACGCCAGAGCGCGGTCGCGCCAGGCGCGGCAGCGAGCCCGTCGCGGCAAAGCGCGATCGCCTCGTCGCAGCGGCCGGCCTCGCGCGCCAGATTGGCGAGCGCGGACCGCGCGTCGACGAAGCCGGGAGCGGTGCGAACTGCCAGGGCCAACTGCGCAACGGCGTCGCCCTGATCCCCGCGGTCGCGCAGCAGCAGGCCGAGCAGATACCGGGCGCGCGCGAATTCGGGTTGCAGCTCCAGCACGCCGCGATACGCGGCGATTGCGGCCTCGGTATCCTTCGTCTGGTGCGCACGCAGGGCCTCGTGCCAATGGCTCGCCATCGTGGTCGCCGGAAGCGCATTAGCAACACCGGACGAGACCTCCGGTGCGGACGCTGCGGCGAGCGCTTTTTCGATGTCCTCGCGGTGCGCGTGCAAATCCTCGTCCGACGCCGATCGCGGCGCTGGCAGGCGTTCGGTGATCAGCGGTGCGGCATGCGCGGCGAAAAGCGATTCGAGCGTCCAGATCTTACGCGCCGGGCGCTGAGCCAGCAGCGGCCCCGTTGCCGCGCTCATGCCCGCCAGGTCGACGATCGCATCGAAATCGGCTTCCGCCATCCGTTGCGCGACGGCCGGGCCGGGAGCCGCGCCCAGCGCCGTCATCCCCGCGCGGGTGGGCGCTGCCTCGGGCGGCGCGGGCCCACCGACATCGAACACGAATGCCGCGATCCGTTCGCGAGGATGTGCCGCTACGACTTCCCGCAAATAGCGCGCCGGATCGATTTCCACGGCGCCAATGCGTAACGGCCGCGCAGGCGTGATCAGATAGGCCACCCGCAACACATCGCCCGCCGTGCGCCGCGGCCACGCGAGCGGTGCCACCGCCGCGTGAAGCGCCATGCACCGCGCGGCATAGCGCGCGGGCCATGGAGACTCCGGCGCGGCGCGCGCGGCGGCAAGCGCCAGCAGACGCAGTGCCTCCGGCAATGCCGTCGCGGCGTGGGTCTCGGCCGATTCGAGCCATGCCAATGCCCGCTCGCGCTCGCCGCGCACTGCGGCGTCTTTGGCCGCTATCGCCACCAGCCCTCCGGGCACGCCATCGTTTTCGCGCATCGCGAGTTCGCCGATCAGCGCCTGCTTCCGAAGCGAAGCCGGGGCGGCGAGCAGCAGCCGCTCGAGCTCCTGCGGCTCGTCGAAAGCGACGCCTTCGTCGATCGATCGCTGAATTTCCGCGTACGCTTCGGCATCGCCTGCGGCAAGCTGCGTCAGCGCGAGCCCGTGCCTTGCTGCGCGGCTTTGCGGCTCGAATGTCACGGCGCGCCGATAGGCTTCGGCAGACTCGGCCGTCTTGCCGATCCTCCGCGCCAAAGCGCCGAAGGCGAGTAAGGTCGGCACATGGCGCGGCTGCAGCGTCAGCACCATGCGCCAAGCGTCGAATGCCTCGCCGTCGCGACCGAGTTCACGCAACACTTCACCCAGATGAAAATGGGCCTGGATCGCGTAGCGATTGACTGCGAGCGCCTCGCGATAGCACAGCAGCGCATCGACGGTCCGGCCGGCGCGCTGGTGCGCCTGCCCGCGCACGAGCCACTCGCCCTCACCGGAAGCGTTCATCGCGGCAGCCGCGCCTTGAGCGCGGCGAGCAGCGACGCCGGCGCCAGGCGGTACAGTGCACGACCAGTGCGCGTGTGTCGGATGCTTAGCGCGACGCGCGCCACATGCCCCAGCGGATCACGCGCGGCGTTTGCAGCGGGCGCCGTGGCATGCTGCGCGGGCGCTGCCGGTGCGGCGGCAGCCTGCGCCGGACGCCACGGCACATAGCGCAATGCGGTAAGGCAGCGCGACGCCGTGATCGGCCGCAACGCGGCGCGCGCTTCCCGCGCGGGTGGCAGCACCCCGCGATAAATCGCAATCGTCGCATCGGTCATCGCGTCCAGCGTCGGCTGGACGGCGCTGTTGGCGCGCCTCGCCGCTTCCGCGAGCTCTGCTGCGCGAGACGAGTCGAGCACGGACGCGATGCGGTCGAGCATGCGTGCTTCGGAGTTCCACTCATCGTCGCTAAACACCCAGCCGGCGCCCGTTTCGGCGACGCGGTCGGCGAGCGCGCCGATCGGCGGAACGATCGCAGCCCGGCCGGCGGCCCAGGCTTCGGACAGCGTGAAGCTGAACGTCTCCGGCCCCGCCGACGGGTACGCGACCAGCCGGACACGGTAATGCTCGATCAAGTCGCGCAACGCGCGCGAATCGTACGCGCCATGCATCGTGAACACGCCGTCGGCGGATTGGAACGGCTCGCGCCCGCGATCCAGGTAGCCGATCAGCACCCAACGCAACGGCAGATCTCGCTCACGAGTCAATTCGACCAGACGTTCGAGCCGCCGTGCCCCCTTGTCCGGTCCGATCGCCCCGAGGACCGCAACGACGGGCCGGCCGTCGTCGGCCATCGGAAGGGTCGATCGAACGGCGTCTGGGCGCGACATGCCGGTGGCGTTGCCGTGCGGAATCACCGTGACCTCATGCTCTGGAAAATACCTGCCCAGAATCGACGCCGCCCAGGTGGAAGGTGCGATCAGGAATGCCGAACGCGCCAGCAGCGCCCGATGCTTCGCTCGCCATGCATCGATGTCGACGCCGGCGAACTCGGGCTGCGCGGCAAGGCATGCGGTGCAGACCGCAGCGTCCGTCACGGCGCCGCAATAGCGGTGCCGCGCGTTGAGGAAGGTTATCGTCGGGCAGGCGAAGTTGAGATCGTGCACCGTATAGCCGAAAGGCGTGTCGAGGCGGGAGAGCGCCTGCAGCAGACCGTCGCGACAGCCGGAAATGTTGTGCAGATGGATCAGGTCGACGCCAAAGCGCGCACAAATGCCGCCCAGGAAATCGCTCCACGGCTCCGCTGGCAAGCGGCTGAAGTCGTAGGTCCGCGTGGCATCGCTCGCGTGCTCCTCGAGCTGCCATTCGTCGCCGACGGCGATCAGCAGATAATGGCGAAAGGCCTGGCCCGAGGCGGCGATCAGCGCGCGCACATGGTATTCGGTCCCGCCGCCGTGGCCATGGATCACATGGAGCACCCCCGGGACCGGCTCGTTCAGCACCCGGTACTGCGACAGCGCCAACTCGCGCAACGGACGCAGCGGATCGGCGGCGATATAGGCGTGCACCTGCTCGAGGTACTGCGGATGGCGATCGAGAAGGATTCGCATGTTGCGTTCGGCCAGATCGGCGCGCTTGACGCCGAACGAGCTGCCGCCCAGGTGCAGGACGAATGCATCCTCGCACAGCACGTTGCGATAGCCGGCAGCTGCGGCACGCATGCATAAATCGTTTTCCTCACCGTAGCCCAGGCCGAACACCGGATCGAACATTCCGATCGCATCGATCAGCGCGCGGCGGATGTAAAGGCAGAACCCGACGCCCGTCGGCAGATCGGGATAGGTAGGTACGGCGGCCAGTTCGAGCGCTCGCACCATTGGCTCCGCGTCACGCGACGCCGGCCAGCGGTTGTTTTCGCAAAAGCGGGGCAGCGAGCAGATCTCCGCGTTGTTGGAAAACGGCGTGATCGTTCCGATCGCCGGGTCCGCTGCGGCGCACCGCGCCAGAGCGTCCAGCCAGCCGCGGGTGACAACGGTGTCCGAATTGAGCAGCACCAGGTCGGCGTCTGCTCGCGCGGCGCTCATACCGCGGTTGGCGTTGAGCGTGAAGCCGAGATTGCGCTCGTTGGCGAGCAACCGGATCTGCGGCAGCCGGCGCGTCTCGAGCTGCGCGAGATACGCGCGCACCGCCGGGTCGGGCGAGGCGTCGTCGATGACGATCAGGCGGTAATCGCCGTCGGTGTGCGCGAGGACGCTCTCGATGCAGCGGTTCAGATCGTCCGCCGCGTTATAGACCGGGACGACGATGTCGATCGGCACGCGCGCCATCAACCGTCAGCGTCCCTGCAGCCAGCGACCGAGCCTGCGCCAGGGGACTGATAGCCACCAGCGAATTGTTTGCCGCACGGCGATCGCCTCGTCGCGCGAGACAATCTCCTGTCGCAGCGCCGTTCGTTCGGCATCGAAAGCTTTCCACGCATCGTCGTGCTGACGGCGCTCGTGCTCCAGTGTCGCCGTCTGCTCGGCCAGCATCCTGTCGCGCTCGGCGACCATGCGGTCGCGCCCGACCAGCTCGCGGTCGCGCAACTCGATCAGCTCCTCGCGCTGCTGGCACGCCGCGTCCAGCGCGGCGAGCTGACCGTCCTTGTCGGCGATGACCCGTTCGCGTTCGGCAATCAGCGCTTCGAGGTGATGGACGTGGGCGGTTTGCCGGTCCAGCGCCGCGTCGCGATCCTTGAGCAGCGCATCCTGCCTGAGCACTTCGATGGCATTGGCCTGGGCGCGTTTCTGCTCGGTCTCTTCAGCGTCGGTGAAAAACGACCCGCGTACCGCCGAGGCGGGAAGCGCGGCAGATGTCCGCGCTGCAACGACGATGAAGTACATGCCTTCCGGAGGCACATACGACGACACCCGGCCCGCATCGCCGAGCCAGGCCTCGACGCGATCGCCCTCGTCTTCGCTCCAGATTGACGACCAGGGTGCGACGTCCTGATGGAACCAGCGCTGCGCCGGAAACGCTTTGGCCAGCAGCTCGGCCAGGCCGTCGCGATAGAGCTCGTGGCGATGGAACTCGTTGATGTAATCCCGCGCGTCGCTATAGCGTCGCTTGTTCGGCGAAGAGATGATCAGCAATCCTGCCGGCTTCAGCACCCGCGCGAATTCAGCGAGCATCGGCTGCTGGTCGGCGGCGTCCAGATGCTCGATCGTCTCGAATGAAACGACGACGTCGAAAGACGCATCGGGAAGCGGAAGCTCGGTGCAAGATCCTTCGACAAAGCGGATGGTCGCGCTGCCGTAGGTCGATTGTGCATGCCGAATCGAACCGGCATCGATATCTACGCCGACCGCCTCGGCTGCCTTCGTGCCGAGCAAGGCGGTGCCATAGCCTTCGCCGCATGCGGCATCGAGCACGCGCCTGCCTTCGGCGTACCGGCGCGCGAATGCATAACGGTGCCAATGCTCGTACGCGATTTCGCCGGCGCAGGCCGGAAGAAAGCGTTCGCCGGTGAAAGTGAGGTCGGATGCCATGCGGGGCACGTGCCGCACCGCTCGAGCGAGGAGCGCCGTCGCGGCGGCAAAGCGTCGATTTTAACCGATCAGGCGGGGCCGGCTCCGTCGGGCGGTCCGCCGTCGGAATCGGGCATTCGGCCGCTCCAGTCGTGATCGATGCGAACCAGGCCCATTTCGCGCGTCGCGCCTTCGATCAGCAACGGCATTTCCACATTGTCGAACAGGCGCACACCTTCGGGGTCGAGTGCGTGCGCCCGCACCAGGTACTTGCCCGGAAGCAGCGGCAGCCGCGGAAAGGTCAGCGAAAAAGCGAAACGATGCGCGCCGGTACGCCTCGGCGCGACGCCGTCCATGTCCGTGGCCACACCGTACACCGGAGTGCCGTCGGCGCGGATCAAGCCAAGCAGAACCACCGGCGGACGTCCGTCGGGGGAGAACACCTCGCCGGCGATCGTCAGGGCGCCTCCGGAAGGCACGGTTGCGGGCGGGTCCAGGCTCAGTGACTGGACGGCGTAAACGCCCGCGGCGGCGGCCCTGGGCGCGGCGATCGGCTGCTTCGCGCCGGCGGACTTTTCCTCGTGGTAGGCGAGGTAGGCCTGGCTGACTTCCGCCGCAGCGCCGTAACGCTCGACCCGTCCGTCCTTGAGCCAAAGCGCAGCCCGGCACAGCTTCTGGATGTGATACATGCTGTGCGAGCAAAGCAGCAGCGTGCCGCCTCCGACAAGATAGCGTTCCATCCAGGCGACGCATTTTTTCTGAAACGACTCGTCGCCGACGGCGAGCACCTCATCGGTGATCAGGATGTCCGGCGTCAGCGCGGTCGCCACGGCAAATCCGAGCCGCACGACCATTCCGGACGAGTAGTGCTTGATCGGATCGTATATGTGCTCGCCGATGTCGGCGAAGGCGATGATCTCATCGCGCTTGGCCGCGATCTCGGCGCGCGTGAGGCCCAGCAGGGCTGCCGCGAGGTCGATATTGGCGATGCCCGAATATTCGGGATGAAAGCCGGACCCGAGCTCCAGCAGCGCGCCGACGCGCCCGCGGCTTTCGACGACACCGCGTGTCGGCGTGATCACTCCTGCAACGATCTTCAGCAGCGTCGACTTGCCGGCGCCGTTCTCGCCGATGATGCCCAGCGACTCGCCGGCGGCGAGGTCGAACGAGACCTCGTCCAGCGCCTGGAACACCTGCGGAGCGCCGCGTCCGCGCAGGAGATCGAACACCAGCCGCAACCGACCGGCATTGGCATCGAGCTTCGCATAGTCCTTGCCGACGCCGGAGAGGTGGAGCAAGGCGGACATCAGCGTCTGGTTCGCCGCACTCGGCGTCTACACAAAATCTTCGAAATGCGGGGACAGTCGCAGGAACACCCATCGGCCCGCCGCGAACATCGCCAGCGCGACGACGACTGCTAGCGCATCGCTCCAAGCCAGTCCCAGCCGCCCGTCAAGCAGGGCGTCGCGCAGGCGGCCGACCAGATAGCCGAACGGGTTGGCGGCCACCCATGGCTTCATGCTGTCAGGAACCAGCGACAGCGGATAAAGGATCGGCGTCAGGTACATCAGGATCATCAGCACCGGCATCAGGATGTGCTCGACGTCCTTGACGAAGACCTGCAAGGCCGCAAGCGCGAGCGCCAGGCCGGTCACGGCGATGGCGAGCACCAGCCACAGCGGCACCGCCAGCAGCAGGCCTTCGAAATGCACGGGCTCGCCGAAAAGCGCCAGCACGACCAGCACGACCAGGTAGCCGGCGAACTGCAGCGCCAGGGTGGCCGCGACGGAAGCGTAAACGACCAGCTCGTGGCGAAATGCGACTTTGCGGATCAGCCCGGCATAGCTTGCGATGCTGACGGTTGCGCGCTGCAGAGCCTCCTGGGCGGCGAGCCAGGGCCATAGGGCAACCGCGACGAACAGCAAAAAGCTCTTGCCGTCCATCGACCCGGCGCGAAAGATCGTGGTGAACACGAAGTGATAGACGGCGAGCAGCGCCAGCGGGTGCACGAACGCCCAAGCCAGCCCGCTGATGCTGCCGAGGTAGCGCGAAAACAGTTCGCGATGGAAGAAATTGGCGAACAGCGCGCGATGCCGTGCAAGGCTTGCCTTCGTGTGAGCTTCGTCCGCGTTGCCGCGCTGGGACAGAACGGGACGCAGGCTCGGCGGCATGGCGAGCAGAATACCAGCGTTCGGCGGTCGCCGCAGGCGACGCGGCAGTGGGCGCGAGCGCTACTGCGGCGCGATCGCGCCTTTCTTTTCGCCGCGGACAGGTCCGACCGATCCGCGCTTGGCGGCGCCGAACGATTCCGGATCCAGGGGGTGGACCAGCGCGTCGATCGCAGGCTCGTTGACCTTGAGGTCCGGATCGAGTCGGATG
>Ga0268264_10004177_pt1 | contig 12337 bp, 11 predicted proteins | sample KBSSwiS32_FD_190357 | JGI IMG/M metagenome (GOLD analysis project Ga0268264, IMG submission 190357) | Switchgrass rhizosphere microbial communities from Kellogg Biological Station, Michigan, USA - KBS Switchgrass S3-2 (SPAdes) (version 2) | ecosystem: Host-associated > Plants > Roots >... | reverse complement strand
AAACAAGGTCACAGCCGACGCGCCACAGCTTGGTGGGCGCTCGCCATCCTCGCCCGGGAGCAGCATCCTCGACGCCATCGCCTACATCGCCGCATCAAGCCGACGGGATCCCCGCAAGCTCCTCCACCTTGTACCGCTTCTTGCCCTCGAAACGACCTGGCAATGCGTCCTCCACTGGCGGGCATCGATCAAAACCCGGCAATGATCAGTCGTCTCGAGACTCCAGACAGCGGTCCATGGCCTCCGATGCGACCAGGCTCCAGTCCACTCGCACCTACCGACTGGACGTCGAAGCCGACCAGCGGGACGATCCGTGCCTCCGGCCACCCGTCCCCGGGGTAAGCGGGCTGGTCGCTCGGCGTGAACTGTCCATGTTGACCGAGGAGTCTTCGGACTGCCTATCGAGTAGTCAATGGCTGCATCGATCTACCTCAAGCGAGACTTGCGGCGACAGCCGCCCAAAACTGCTTCAAGGCGCTTTCCGCGTACTGTTACCTCGAAGTCACCTTCAAGAGCGACCAGCTCTTGATCCTTGCGCCAGGCCTCGGTAACCCCTCTTACCGAAGCGAGCACCGGAACTATCGCGTTCATCTCCGCTCGCACGAGCTTAGCTAGATGCTCCTCAAACCTGATCTCGAGCGATGCCGCTCGCGTTTTCGGGCGGCTCGGGTTCTGTTCTGAAGAAGTACCCATTGCCTCCTTCAAGGTTTGTTCATCACCGCGATGGTTTGCGTTCACAGGCGCTCCAACCAGGCGCGACCTTGCATCGACAGACTCACCCCGCCCATCAACGGGCTCCGCACTTCTGTGAAGGAGACGCTAATGAACGACCGCCACACTCGCCTTGGTGTGCGCTTCCTCCTAGCTGGCGCTGCGACGACGGTTACCGTCGCGTCCGTAGCTATGGGAGCCGCCCAGGCCAAGCAGCCAGTCGCCAATGACCTAGGTTTCACGCCGATCACTTCGAACGCTCTGGCCTGCTCCGCGAATGGCATCATGCAGTTCGCCCCGGACAAGCAAGGAAACCCCGTCACGCCGATCGTCCTAATGAACGCAGGCGATGTGGCGACGCCGGTTAACGCGCCAACGTCATCGAACAAGGTCGGTCGAGAGAACGACATGATCGCGGTCAGCCCCGACGGAAAGTACCTGTTCACCCCCAGTGAGAACGCCAATCCGTCTGACACGGGCGCTCCCAACGGCAGCGATGGAGTCACCCGGCTCACATTGAAGGGACCCGACACCGGGAAGAAGGAGATACTGGCCAACAACGTGGACGCTTCGGGCAACAACCTTTGGCAGCGGGTGGATGGAATCAAGTGGTATCCGTACGGTCCGCAGCAGGGAGTCCTGCTCATCGGTGAGGAGTTCGGCGCTAGCGCAACGGGCGGATCGAACGGTCACGTGTGGCAGGTCGATCCGAACACGGGCGAGTTTGTGCGGCTCGACTGGCTCGGCGGTTACGCCCACGAGGGCATCGGACTCGACAAGGACGGCAACCTCTACATGGGCGCTGAGGAACGGGCCCGCGGTGCGATCTTCAAGGCCGTTCCAAAGGACGTGAACGACCTCACCGCGGGCGGCACGCTGTATTACATGGTGGGCACAACCACGGACGCGACGGGCTGGAAGCCGGTGCTCGACCCGGCCAACGCGGCATTCGAAGCAGCAGCGGGGGGTGCGATCCTATTCGACCGTCCGGAGGACCTCGACGAGGCCAACGGTCGCATATACGTCGCGGTGACCGAGCCGGCCAGCGACGCGAGCACACGCACAGGTGCCGCGGGTCAGGTAGTGAACCGTGGTGGGGTCTACAGCTTCTCGGCAACCGGTGTACCGGAACTCTCGTCACAGAGCGGCGCGCTCCCCTACAACTCCCTCGCGCCGATGATCGAGGTCAACGACCCCAAATACACGAACCAAGCTCAAGCCGAAGCGCAGCAAGGACTGCAATTCCCCGACAACCTGGCGTTCGACGGCCGGGGCCACCTCTGGGTCCACGAGGACATCCCCGACAGCACCGCCGCGTTCCCGTCCAACGGCGTCGACGTCTCGAAGGAACAGCGCAACCAGCAGGACGAACTCTACGTGTTCGTGCTGAACAAGGCCGGCGACCAAATCCTACCCAACCCCGAAACCACCGGCCCAGGCGTGTCGGGCGGATACAAGGCGGCTGACATGCGCGCATCACCAGCCGGCGTGCCGTGTGAGAACGAGTTCACCGGCGGCGTCTTTGGGCAGGACGGCAAGACTCGCTACATCAGTCAGCAGCACCACGACAATCCCACCATCGCCATACGCATCGGCTAGCTCAAGACAGGAGCCGCGCCAAAACGAGGAGCCTGCGACCGTCGCAGGCTCCTCGTTTCACGGGAATCGCTCGCTGAGCATGCGTGCGGCGAACGGGAACACTTTCTATATCGAACCGCTGAACCCTCGACGAAGTAGAAGCCAGCTACGGGCCTTCGGACGCCCACACCTTGGTGCCGTCACGCGAGACGCCTGTACGGACCGGGATTCTGAGGCGCCGGCCCGCAGCTCGAGCGGCCTTGCGCCAACCGACGATGTCCTCTTTGTAGTCAGCACCGAGCACAACGGAGCGGTGCGTTTTTAGAAGCATTTTGAGGTCGGCGACTTGGCGCTCGAAGCGCGCCGTTCCAGTTCGTCGATCAGACGGCGGGGCATTTCTGGGACCTGTGATGACAAATTGATGACCGGGGGGCCAATTTCTCCACGCGCGTCATAGGCAAGGTTCGGTTGGTGTCCAAAGCCCGACTGATCATCACTGCTGTCGTCCTCGAAGGCCGATCCCAGGCCCAGGTCGCTCGGGACTACGGGATCTCGCAGGCGTGGGTCAGTCGCTTGGTCTCCCGCTACCGGTTGGAAGGCGACGCGGCGCTGGAGCCCCGGTCCCGCCGAGCAACCCGACAGCGAGTTCCGCGTCCGCCACGACCGTGTCCACACGGGCCGGATCACCGTGCGCGTCAACGGACAACTCCACTACATCGCCCTCGGACGAACCCTCGACCGAACCCGCGTCATCGCTCTCATCCACGGCTACAACCTGCGAATCATCCACGCCGCCACCGGCGAAATCCTCCGCCACCTCACCCTTGACCCCACACGCCGCTACCACGGCACCGGCCAACCACCCGGCGGACCCAAACGCCCCTACGGACCCCAAAAAACAAGAAACCCGAACCCTGATGCAGGTTCGGGCCCTTGCCGATGTCTCGCGACATCACATTGGTGGCGGGGGCAGGATTTGAACCTGCGACCTTCGGGTTATGAGGACGTCGCGTCTCATGCGCACTGGTGCGGCCCAGGATGCTCTAACAGGGGAAAGTTCCACGTCAGGGAACCTTTTCCGGCGGTCTCGTGTGCTGTAGTTCGGACCCGTGGGTTCGAGTTCTGATGACAGATTTGATAACACGCGCATCCGCTTGAGACGGCGTTTCTGGGGTCGCGCAACCCGCTGGCCCGGCGCCCCGCAGACGGCATATCCACATTGTCATCAAGAGGAACGATCGAAGTGGTCACCGCCCTCTGGGAATAGCACTTCCCGGCGGTCGGCCGACACGTCAAAGAGAGCCAACTTCCCCCCGTCGAACCACGATCTGTTAGCAACGTCGAAACCGGCAGAGCGCAGCGTCGTAGGCGCCACCGGCGTTCTTGGTGTGGACGAATTCCTCGAGCGCACGTTCGCCGTCGCGATAGTCGCTGGGCCGCTTGCCCAATAGCTCCGCCAGATCGTCGAGGTCATCGTTCACGAGCTGACGGCCGATCTGATCCCAGCGCTGGATGTGCCGTGCTTCACGGAACGCACCGCGGATCTTGTACGCGGTGTACTCGTGATCGATGCGCAGCGTCGACAACGTCCGTACGAGATGATCGATGGCCGGCGCGGCGATGGCCTCTTCATCGGCCGGCGCCTCGATCGTGGGCAATTCGACGTCGAGGTACTCGGCCAACGCTTCGGTGGCGTAGAGGTTCGTCTCGTTGCACCACTGCATGTTGGTGGCGAAGTCGCTCTCCAACGGCGGGTTGACGCGGGCATGGAGAGCGCCAGTTGGTTCGTCAGCGTGAAGTAGATGTGGTGCCACTCGATGGCCTTGATGTCGGCCGGTTCGCCGACGAGGTTGGAGTACTGGTCGTAGATCTCGTTGAAGTCACCGAAGTTCATGATGGAGTCACGCATGCGCCACCCGGCGAGGTCCATCATCGGGTCGCCTATGTGACCCAACTCCAGATCGATGATGTCGGTGAAGTGACCCTCGTGATGCATGAACTGACCCGAGTCCCGCACCACAGCAGCCTCACGGCTGTTAGGAGCAACAGGGTTGCGGCCGAGCCAATCGATGAAGAACTCCATCTGCGGGTCGTGGTGGCTGCCCTTCTGGCGTTTGTACATGGCGTTGAAGCGATTGAAGCCGATGCTTGCCGGGGTCTCGCCCGGAGCGCGACACTGGCGTATGGCTTCCGGCTCCACAATCCGCAGCACCACGTTCACGTACTGTCGAATCTGTACAGCGCGTTGTGGATTGGCCGTGACGACCGAAGGTGACCGCGTCGTACGGATCGCGCCCGACAAGCAGAACCCTTACAGCTGGCGGGACTTCTGCAGCAAGGGCCGAACCGCCAATGAGGTCGTAGAGCATCCTCAACGACTTCATCAGCCAATGCGACGGGTGGGCGACCGCTACGAAGCCGCCACATGGGAAGATGCCATCGAGGACATCGCGTCGCGGCTCACGGCGATCGTCGAGCGCGACTGCCCCGACGCCGTCGCCTGCTACACCGGGAACCCCAGTTACACCTCGATGGGTGCCACGGTCTTCGCCCGAGCGTTCATGGATGCGCTGGGGTCGGGCAATCGGTTTGATGTCGCGTCAATCGACCAGAACGCTTACATCGTCGTTACGGAGGCCATGTATGGCGTCCCGGTTCTTCCGCTCGGGTATGACGTTGATTCTTGCCGCTGTTTCCTCATCATCGGCGCGAATCCTGCAGAGAGCGCCATGGGCTGGATCAGCAGCGTTCCGGACGGGTGGCGGCGCATCTTGCGGGCGCGGCAGCGTGGTGCGGATCTCATCGTCGTAGACCCGAGGAATACCCCGACTGCGCAAGCGGCCGACATGCACGTTGAGGTCCGTCCCGGTGCTGATTGGGCGCTGTTGCTCGGGCTGGTCAAGGTGGTCCTCGACGAGAAGTGGTACGACGACGATGCCTGCCGCGACCTCAGCGGCATGGACACCTTGTTCACCCTCGTGGCGGAGGCGGACCTCCGCGACCTGGCGATGCGCTGCGACGTCGCGGTCGCCGTGATAGTTGACATCGCCCGGCGCTTCACCGCGGCGCCCACCGCGATGTGCCTGACGCACACAGGCACGGCGATCAGCGACGGGGGCACGCTCGCGCAATGGCTCAGTCTCGTGTTGAACCATCTGTCGGGACGAGTTGACGCGGTCGGAGGTCGCACGTACAACCCCGGCTATGTCGACTATGCCACGGTGATGGGGCGCCGGCGGCGGCGCGATCCCCACGTCAGCAGACTCCGTCGCCGACCCGCGATCGATGGATTCCACAGTCTGGCGGAGCTGGCCGACGAGATCACCACACCTGGGACGGGTCAGATCCGTGGTCTCTTCCTCGTGGCGGGCAACCCGGTCACCACTGGGGCCCAGGGTGAGAAGCTCGCACGTGCTCTTGCCGATCTCGATCTCCTCGTCTCGCTCGATCTTGTTCAGCGGGAGAGCCACCGCCACGCCCACTGGCTGCTCCCAATGGCCCATTGGCTGGAGCGAGAGGATCTTTCTGTCTTCGCCACAGCCTTCCTTGACGAACCGTTCCTTCAGCTCGGTGCCCCTGCAGTGGCGCCGCCCCCGGGAGTGCGTCGCGAATGGGAGGTGTTCACAGCTCTGTCGCTTGCCATGGACCTTCCGCTACTGCGAGACCCCAACCTCGCAGAGACGATCGCGCAGCGCCGGCGAGCCGCGCACGACGCGGGCGACCCGACCTTGGCGTTCGGCCCCTTGGCGATGGAGGTGGACATGCTCCGGGCCGGTTCGGTCACACTCGAAGACCTTCGGGCCAACCCGCACGGAGTGATCTTCGCTGAGCGCGCGCTCGGGCGCTTCGCAGCCGCCGTCCAAACGGCCGACGGCAAAGTGGCTCTTGCACCGACCGAATTCATCGAGGAGGCGCGACGACGTTTGACCTCGCCCGACGCGCCGCTATCGGAAGGCTTTCCGCTACTGCTCGTCAGCCGCCGACGCATCGAGTCAATGAACTCATGGCTGAACGACACGCCCACCGTCGTGCGCCGAATGACGGGGAACCAGCTCGAGATCCATCCATTGGACGCAGATCGAGCTGGGATCGTCGACGGAACCGACGTACTCGTCGAGTCACCAGTGGCAATCGTAACCGCCGCTGCGGTGGTCACCGAAGCCACGCGGCCAGGCGTGGTGATTGCCGAGCATGGCTGGGGATCAGCTGTCTGCGACCCATTCACAGTGTCCGTCGTACGCCGCGGCTTCAATCGCAATGCGCTGGTCGAGGATGACGCGCTCGACCCTCTTTCTCAGGTTCCACGGTTGAACGGTCAGCCGGTCCGGGTACGGCGACTGGAACACTGATCGGCATCTGTGCGCTGCTGGGGACCGTCGTGCTCCGACTCGCACCCACATTGACCCACACTGCTCGTTCACCGAGGTCCCACTAGGTCGCGGGCAGCTGTAGTGCTTCGGGGACCGGGGGGCGGAACAGGCGCGACGCGTTCTGCAGCGCCTGTCTGCTCGAGGCGCAGATCGTGTCCACACCGGCTCCGCTACAACGAGTGTCAATCCATCCTGCGGTAGTCCCGATCGCGCTCAAGCCTCAGTGGCGTTTCGGTACGCTGGGCTCCTGCCCGTGCCCGTTCGATCCGGCGGCCCGCGGCTGCGATGCTGGAGCATGATGTCACGATCCTCGACGCCCAAGACCACCCCTCGTAAGCGTCGTGAGCGCGGCTCGCTACAGATCGATGATGTGGTCGCTGCAGCGATCCGGGTCATCGACCGAGACGGGCTGTCGTCGATGACGATGCCAGCGCTCGCACAGGAGATGGCCGTTCCGGTGACGAGCATCTACTGGCACTTTCGCACCAAGGACGACCTCATCATCGCGGTCGGCGAGCGGATGATCCAGGAGTTCTACGAATCGCTGCCACCAGTCGATCCGACGAAGCCGTGGGATGTCGAGGTGCGCAGCTACTGCGTGAACATGCGGCGCCATCTCCTGTCACATCAGGCGTTCCTTGAGCTGATGGCAACGCGGTCAAAGCGTCTTTGGGCCAACACGTTGATCGGTACGTTGATCACCAATCGGGTCGAGGCTGAACTGCAGGTGTTCACGGCCGCGGGGTTCAGCGCGATCGAGGCCGTCAAGATGTATACGTCGCTGTCCACGTACGTGCGCGGATTCGCGATGATCCAGGTGCGGTACGAGCAAGAAGCGGTCGACCCGGTGGTCCTCGACATCGCAGCTGCGCGCATGGCGAGGCTCGATCCCGATCGCCATCCCGTGATCTCCAGTCTCGAGTCTTTCGATGAGGCGATGCGGTTCGATGAGGCGCAGTTCTCGACCGGTCTCGACTTGATCATCGAGGGAATCCGGGTCCGGCTCGCGGAACCGATCAAGCCGGCCCGATCCAGGGCGAAGCGGAACTGACCTCCGCGGTCGGCATCGGTCTCGGTCGAGTGCCGAGCGCTGGTGTCAACCCCGCTTGCTATCGTCGACAGTGAGCGGTGGCGCGTCTGGCGGATCCATCCGTGGCGGTATGAGGAAGGCGATTCGCCGAGACGCAAAACGCCATCGACCCTCAGTACGCCGGTAGGTGTCGGTCACGAGGTTGAACGCCAGGCGAATCGCTCCGTTGCCGAGACGGGTCTCGCTAGTGGTGTACACCGAACCGTGCGCCTCGTCGTCACCGTCGAACTCGATGACATGGTTCGAACTCAGGTGGCAGCTGCCGACCACCGCGTGCGTGCCGAGCCCGGTCATGAAACGCAACATGGCCGCTCGTCCACGATGCACGCCGAGCATTACCGCTGAGCCATCCCATACTCCATCTTCAGTGAAGAGCTCAGTGAGTTCCTCGATGCGGCCGGTGTCGGCGTAGTGGCAGTAGCGGTACGCGAGTTGCTGGATCTCCCAGCCGTCGTGATGGTGATTCGCGTCGCTCATGCCGCGGTGTCCGTGGTCGACAGCCGGGCCACGAGCGGAGCGAGCTGCTCCATTTGCTCGCCGAAGAAGATCCAGTATGCGACGCCGTAACGCTTGCTCTTGGCAATGATGTCGGCCTCGATCTCGGCCAGCGTGCCGATGAAGATCATCGGGCTGGCGAGGACCCATTCGCACGACACGCCCATGGTCTTGGCCCGGACGGCGACCGCCTGATCACGGTCGTCGGTGACGGCTACGTCGTAGGCGAGCGAACTGAGCTCTATCTCGCCAAAGCGCATGCCCGCCTCGTTGCGTACCAACTCGACCCGTTGATCGAATGCCTCGACGAGTGCGTTCTGTCCGTCTTGGTACATGGCGGGGTCGTAGGCACCGACCCGCTGGTTGGCACTGAGGTTGATGATGTCGGCCTCGCGCGCCGCCAGTTTCAACATGCGAGGGCCGCCGGCGCCGATCATGAGTTTCGGGTGGGGCGACTGGACCGGACGGGGGGTGCTTGCGCAGTTGCGCAACTGGAAGTACTTGCCCTCGAAGGAGAAGGAATCGTTCTGCCACAGTCCTTTCATGACCGCGATTGCTTCGCTCAGCCGATCGATGCGTACCCCTGGCGGGTCGAGCGGGAAACCCGCCATCTCGTAGTCGCTGACCAACCATCCGGCTCCGATGCCGACCAGTGCGCGGCCACCGCTGAGAACGTCGAGGGTGGACATGTCGCGCGCGAGCATCACCGGGTGTCGATAGTCGTTGCCGAACACCAGCGCTCCGACTTTCAGTCGCTCGGTGACCATGGCGGTAGCGGCCATGAACGGCACCGCTGACATCTGGTTGGGTCGCACGTGATCGGCCACGGTGATGGTGTCGTAGCCGAGCTGCTCAGCGCGTTGCGCGAACTGCGTCAACTCGCTGCCGTTCATGACCGTGGTTGCGTGAACCCCGAATCGCATGTAGTTACCTCTCTTCGGCGCAGGCTGTCCTGCGCTGCAGGGTTGGAGTCGCGGGTTTGAGTCTCACCAGCGCAAGGGCAGGTTCGGGATCTCCCGGATGCCCTGGCGGTACTTCACCTCGAACCCCTCCTCAAGTCGATAGCTGGGAATGCGGCGATGCCACTCTCGGACCGCGACACGAAGCTCGAGCCGAGCCAGGTGCGATCCGACGCAACGATGGATACCGCTACCGAAGGTGACGTGTGGGTTCACCGTGCGATCGATGTCGATCTGCTCAGGGTCGGTGAAGATCTTGGGATCGAAGTTGGTCGTCGACAACAGTGGCCGAACCCGTGAGCCCGCTGGGATCGGGCAGCCACCGACAACGCTGTCGGCTGTGGCGTACCGAACCACCACCGGCACCGGGGTGGTGAAACGCAGCAATTCCTCGACCGCCGAGGCGATGACATCGGGGTCGGTAGCAATGCGCTGTTGAAGATCAGGACGGTCTGCGAGCACCCGGAACGTACAGCCGAGTGTGGCGGTGACCGTATCGAGTCCGGCCGGAAGGAACAGATGGCAGATGTTCAGCACCTCGCCCCGGGTGAGCTTGCCCCCCGCCTCGAGGTGCACGAAGTAGCCGAGCAGATCATCGAAGTCCTTGCCGACACGCCGGTCCAGTTCCTCGGTGAAGTAGTCGTGCATGAACTTCCCGGCCTTGGCGGTGTTCTGTTCGCGCTCTTGGATGGTGTCGCCCGTCGGCCGGATCAAGGCATTCTTCACTTCGAGAAACTCCGCGAGCAGATCGCGCCGCATGCCCATCAGCGAAAGGAACACGGTGGCCGGGAACGGGACGGCGAACTCCTTGGCGAAGTCGACCTCGCCGCGATCGATGAACCCGTCGATGAGCTGATTGGCCAGCCGCACCAGCTCGGGTTCCTTCTCAGCGACACGCTTGGGCGCGAACAACAGATCGAGCACCTTGCGATAGGGCGCGTGATTGGGGGGATCCATTTGAAGCGGGATGGCCCCGGTTTCCGATCCGAAGTACAGAGCTTTGGGGCTCGAGGAGTACAGGTTTGGTTGGTGGAGCACCGCATCTACCTCCGCGTGTCCCGCAACGAAGGCGATGCCGGGCGACGGGAAATCGACCGTGGACTTTGTGCTCAGTTCGGCCCAGATCACCGGAGCGTCATCACCCCAAATCGTAGGATCGACGTCGCGTGACAGCGTTGTCAATGTCTCTTGTTCAGCTACGTGGTCTTGATAGCGCATGCTTGCTCACATCTCATTCGAGTGATGAACGACGTTCATACCGTGGCTTGCTGGCGTCCGATGATGGCGGCGAGGTCGCTGGCCCCCTGACGGGCCTGCCTCTTGACGGCGGGCTGGTAGCTGGTGTCGACATCGTTGGCTTCAGCACGGAGCGCGCCGACGGTGCATCGGCCCTGCGGGCGGATGGAGAACGGATCGAACTGATAATGGTGCATGACGTTCCGGTGCGTCACCTTCGCGACTTCGTCGGCGCTCAGGCCGTCCAGCGAGCCGACCAGCCGTTCAGGCGAGTGGGGCCACGTGGAATCCGAGTGCGGGTAGTCGCATTCCCACATCACGTTGTCGAAGTTGACCTTGTCACGCAGGCGCATGCCGATCGGATCGTCGACGAAGCAGATCAGGAAGCGCTCGCGGAAGACTTCGCTGGGAAGCTTGCCGCCGAAGTCGGATCCAGTCCACGCGTGATGCTGTTTGTAGGTGTAATCGCATCGTTCGAGGAACCACGGCATCCAACCGAATCCCCCTTCGTTGAGGGCGATGCGAAGATCAGGGAACTCCCGGATCACACGAGAGAAGATCAAGTCACCAAGGGCGAGCGCCGCGTTGAGTGGCGTCAACGCGATCGTCACGTCGACCGGCGCGTCAGCCGCCGTCATGGGAAGCGATGACGACGAACCGATGTGCATGTTCACAACGGTGCCCTCGTCGCTGCAGGCCTTCCAGAACGGGTCCCAGGTCTCGCTGTGAAGGCTGGGAAGTCCGAGCTTGGCGGGATTCTCCGAGAAGGTGATCGAGTGACAACCCATGGCTGCAACTCTTCTGGTCTCGTCAGCCATGGCTTGGGGGTCCCAGCCGGGGGCGACTGCCTGGGGGATGAACCGATCAGGGTAGGAACCGCACCATTCGAGGATGTGCCAGTCGTTGTAGGCCTGGAGCATCCGCAGACCGACTGCTCGATCGGGGGTCTTCATGAACAGCTGCCCGCAGAACCCGGTCATCGACGGGAAGTTCATGGAAGCGAGCACACCGTTGGCGCTCATGTCCCGCACCCTGTCGTGCACATCCCACGTCCCGCGCCGGATCTCGTCGAACGACGTGGGCTCGAAGTTGTACTCCTCTGGGGGCCGGCCGGCCACGGCGTTCAACGCCAAGTTGGGCACTTCGACGTCGCCGAAACGCCAAACGTCGCTTCCGTCGGCGCGACGCACGATCTTCGGGGCTCGGTCCTTGAGGTCATCGGGTAGGTGCGCGTCGAAGAGGTCGGGTGGCTCGATGACGTGGTCATCCACACTGATCAGGATCAGGTCGTCGATGTGCATACAGCCCCCTCAATCACCCACGAGAAGTGCGTCCCCGCCGAAACGTACCATTGGAGACACCGTTGCTGCAACGGTAGATCCGGAGGCACTGGTTGCGCACGTTGACCATTGCGACTACCGTTACGTCGACGGTTGTGGCAGTGCGGTCTCGCGACGGCATCGCCGTATGGGGAGCCGTCGACGGAACGGAGTGGGTAGTGGGGATACGCGTCGCACATGTAGGCACCGGCACGACGGGTGGCGAATCGCTTCGGGCGATCATCCTCGACCCAGATCTCGAACTGGTGGGTCTCTGGGTCACGTCGCCAGAGAAGGCAGGCGTTGATGCGGGCGCCCTGTGTGGCCTGCCTGACACTGGTGTGAAAGGCACGCTCGATCTCGAAGAGATCCTGGCCATGGATCTCGACTGCTTCAGCTTCGGCGGCAACGCCATCGGACATGAACTCGACTCCGTCAAGGTGATGGCCCGATTCCTCGAGCGCGGCATCGATGTCGTGACGTTCGCTGTGGTCTCCCTTGTCTATCCACCTGCTAGCCCGCCCGAGTTTCGTCAGATCATCCTCGACGCGTGTGAGCGTGGTGGCTCCACGTTCTTCG
>Ga0268264_10004176_pt1 | contig 12337 bp, 4 predicted proteins | sample KBSSwiS32_FD_190357 | JGI IMG/M metagenome (GOLD analysis project Ga0268264, IMG submission 190357) | Switchgrass rhizosphere microbial communities from Kellogg Biological Station, Michigan, USA - KBS Switchgrass S3-2 (SPAdes) (version 2) | ecosystem: Host-associated > Plants > Roots >... | reverse complement strand
CGTTGTACAGCGGCTTCAGGCCGTCGAGGATGGCATGACCGAGTTCGTGTGCAACGATGTCGTGCGACAGGCAGGTGTGGATGCGCCGACCGTCGGCCGCGTCGAACGAGCCGAACTGCAATGCGCCGAGCGCCGGATCGTAGAACGCGTTCTGGCCTTCGAACGCGTGCGGCATGATGATCAGGCGCCCGCGCTTCGACGCCCACGGCACCGCGCGCGCGAGCAGATATTCGTCCTCGATCAGCGCCAGCGTGCGCTCGACGATCGCCCAGACGTTGACCTGATGGAAGTGCGGATCATCGAGGATGTTCGTACGCGACAGGCGCGCCATGCCCTGGAAACAGCGGTTGCGCAGCAGGCGCGCCGGCCCATGCACGAGCCTGCCGGCCTGGTCGCGATCGACGACGATCGCGTGCGGTCCGCACGGACCGCTGCCCGGCGTCGCGCACGGCAGATCGATCTCCACCGGCCACAAGTCGCTTTCGTGCGCGACGAGCGGATCCTTGGGCAGGATCCGCACGCGAACCTTTCCCTCGCCCGGTCCCTTGCGTCTCGTGGCCATCCTCGCGCGCTCCTCTCCCTGGGGTCTGGATGCTGCTTTGTGGAATCGGGGTAGATTCGCGCGGCTCGCGCGCCGGCGCAAGCGCGGCCTGCAATTCACCACGATCCCGCGTGGCGGCGAGACCGGCCGATGTCGCCTCTCGCAGATATGGCCTCTTGCAAACGTTTTCGAAAACCCCACGTTCACGCCCATGCTCGATCTGCCTCTCCACGACGACGACCCGGGCGACGGCGGCGCGCCGCCTGCCGCCGAACAACAAGCGCTCGACGCCTATTCGCGCGCCATCATGGCGGTCTACGACAGCGCCAGCCCCGCCGTCGTTGCCGTGTTGGCTCGCCACGGCCGCGACGCGGCGCGCGGCGGCGTCGGTTCGGGCTTCGTGTTCACACCGGACGGCCTGATCCTGACCAATTCGCACGTCGTTCACGACGCGCGCGAATTGAGCGTGCAGGTCTCGCAGGGCGCCACGCTGAGCGCGCACCTGATCGGCGACGATCCGCACACCGACCTCGCCCTGCTCAAGGTCGATCCGCGCACGCCGCTGGCGACCGTGCCGCTCGGCTCGGCCGGTGCGTTGCGGGTCGGCCAGCTCGTCGTCGCGATCGGCAATCCGATGGGCTTCGAATCGACGGTCACGGCCGGCGTGGTCAGTGCGCTCGGGCGCAGCCTGCGCGCGACGACCGGACGCCTGATCGACGATGTGATCCAGACCGACGCGGCGCTCAATCCCGGCAACTCCGGCGGTCCGCTGCTCGATACGCAGGGCCGCGTGGTCGGCGTCAACACGGCGATCATCGCCGGTGCGCAGGGCATCTGCTTCGCCACATCGATCGACTCGGCGCGCTCGGTCGTGACCGAACTGCTGCGCCACGGCCGCGTGCGCCGCGCTTCGCTCGGCATTGCCGCGCAGAATGCCGTGTTGCCGCGCCGCTACGTGCACTACTTCGCGCTGTCCGCCGAGTCGGCCGTGCGGGTCATGGAAGTCACGCCGGGCGGGCCGGCCGCGCGTGCCGGCATCGAGCAGGGCGACCTTCTGATCGCGCTCGACGGCACGGCCTGCAGCAGCATCGACCATCTGCACCGGTTGCTTTCGGTCGAACGCATCGACGTACCGGTAACGCTCACCGTGATCCGCCGCGACCGCAAGCTCGAGCTGACGCTGCGACCGGTCGAACTGCAGGCGTAGCGGCAACGCTCGATTGCCTTTGCGCTTGCCTCTTGCCCCTCTCCCTGAGGCATCGCGGAGAGCGTTGGGTGAGGGGCCGGCTTGTCGGAGGCCGCCTTCTGCCATCGACAGAGCCGGTCGGAGCGGGGGCCTCACGACTTCGCGCCGGTTGGACTACACTGGCGGCGGGGTATCCTCGAATCAGCGGGGCATGAAAGAAGGGAACTCGAAGCGTCTGTCCGACCATCGGGCCGTGCCCGCGGCGCGAGACGGCGGCGTGCAACAGGATTTGCCGGCGCGGATCGCCGAACTGGAAGGCGAACTGGCGCAGCTGCGCGCCGCGTTGCGCGGCGCGACGACGTCCGATTCGCGCCAGTTGACCACGGTCAAGGTGCCGGCGCCGTTCGAAACGCCGTTCCTGCGTGCGCAGGAATATGTCACCCGCTACTTCGCCGATCGCATCGAGCAGCCCGACACGGCCACCATTTCGATCGCCGGCGAGCGTTACGTTCTGCTGCGCGCCGCGTCGCTGTCGGTCGAGTTCGTCGAACTGGTGACCAAGCTCTACGCCGACGGTGGCCCCGAGCAGGCGCGCAGCGTCGCCAACAACCTGCTGTTCGATCTCGCCCACGCGCTCGGCAAGGCCGATGCGCGCTGTTTCCAGCAGAAGATGGCGGTCAGCGATCCGATCGACAACCTGTCGGCCGGGCCGATTCATTTCGCGTTCTCCGGATGGGCCTTCGTCGACATCTCGGCCGAGTCGCGGCCGTCGCCCGACGAGAACTACTTCCTGCTCTACGACCACCCGTTCTCGTTCGAATCGCACTCGTGGCTGGCCAAGCAGAAGAGGAGCGACATTCCGGTCTGCATCATGAACGCCGGCTATTCATCCGGCTGGTGCGAGGAGAGCTTCGGGCTGCCGCTGGTCGCCGTCGAGGTCGAGTGCCTGGCGGCCGGCGGCGAACATTGCCGTTTCATCATGGCGCCGCCGTCGCGCATCGAAGCGCACCTGGGCGAATACGCCCGGCACAACGGGAAGTCCGCCGCGGCCGCAACACACGCACAGGCCGGCATCGTGCCGGAATTCTTCCAGCGCAAGCGCCTCGAAGAGGAATTGCGCCAGGCCAACGAGCAGCTCGAGGAACGCGTCAGCGAGCGCACCCGCGAACTCGAACAGGCGACCGAGCAGCTCGCCCTGCTCGGCTCGGCGGTCGAGAACGCGAGCGACGGCTTCGTCATCATGCGCCAGACCGACGATGCCGATCCGCTGCGCGTCGCGTTCGTCAACGAGGCATTTTCACGCATCACCGGCTTTCCGGCCGGCGACGTGATCGGACAATCGCCGCGCAGCGCGTGCGTCGGCGGCGAGCATGAAGCGATGTGGGCGGTGCTGTTCGACAACGTCCGCAACGGCCAGCCGTTCGACAGCGAGTTCGAATCGCATCGCGCCGACGGTTCGACCTATGCGCTCGAAATGCGCCTCATGCCGGTGCCCGGTCCGCCCGGCAGTGCGCATTGGATAGCGATCCTGCGCGACGTCAGCGATCGCAAGGCGCATCTGGATGCGCTGCAGCACCAGGCCCAGCACGACGCGCTGACCGGGTTGCCGAATCGCGTGCTGCTGCACGAGCGCATCGAGCAGAGCATCCAGGCGACGCGCCGGCACGGCCGCCCGTTTGCACTGCTGTTCCTCGACCTCGACGGCTTCAAGGAGATCAACGATGCCTACGGGCACTACACCGGCGACATCCTGCTGACCCAGGTCGGCGAGCGTCTGCGCAGCCATCTCGCTGCGGGCGACACGATCGCGCGGCTCGGCGGCGACGAATTCGCAATCGTTCTCGCCGACCCGAGCGCGGCGCACGAACTCGCGCCGATCGGCGTCAGCCTGCTCACCGTGCTCGAACAGCCGTTCGTGATCGAAGGACATGAGCTCGTCGTCGGCGCCAGCATCGGCATCGTCTACTGCCCGGCCCACGGTGCCGATCCGACCACCCTGATGCGCCGCGCCGACGTCGCGATGTACGCGGCCAAGGCCGCGCACGCCGGCACGATGATCTACGATCCGCGCCAGGACGTGCATTCCCCGGCGCGCATGCAGCTGGTCAACGAACTGCGCAGCAGCATCGACGACGAACACCTGACCCTGCACTATCAGCCCGAGATCGACCTGGCCACCGGCCGCACGGTCCGTGTCGAAGCGCTGCTGCGCTGGAATCGCGCCGACGGCACGCAGCTGCTGCCGGATGAATTTCTGCCGCCGGTCGCGGCCAGCGAAACGATCGACCGCATCTCGCGCTGGGTGCTCGACAAGGCGATCCGCGACTGCCGCGAATGGCAGGACCTCGGTCTCGACGTCGGCGTGTCGGTCAACCTGACCGCGTACAACCTGCGCGACCGCCAGCTGCCGGCGTTCATCGACGCGACGTTGCGCCTGCGCGGCGTGTCGCCGAGCCTGCTCACCGTCGAAATCACCGAAAGCGGCATCCTCAGCGACGCCGTGCTGGCCACCGGCACGTTCGGCGCGCTGCGCCAGATCGGCGTCGGCCTGTCGATCGACGATTTCGGCACCGGCTACTCGTCGCTGGTGCACCTGAAGCACCTGCCGTTCACCGAGCTGAAAATCGACCGGACGTTCACCGACGAGCTGCTGACCAACGAGGAAGACGCCGCGATCGTGCGCTCGACGATCGATCTCGGCCACGAGCTCGGCCGGACCATCGTCGCCGAAGGCGTCGAAAGCCAGGCCGTGCTCGACCAGTTGCGCCTGTACGGCTGCGATTGCGCGCAGGGCTACTACATCAGCCGGCCGCTCGAGAAGAACGCGTTGCGCGCCTGGCTGCTCGATCCACCGGCGTTTCCGGTCAAACGCTACTCCGGTGCGGACAAACCGCGGCGCTGACGCGTCTGCCGGCGTCCAAGGCTGCGAGCGTGCAGGGCTTCCGCTTCGCGGCGCCGCTGGCTTCCGAGGATTTCGTCGCCTTCGCGCTGCGGCAACGCGTCGCAGTGATCCGCGACGGCCCGATAAAGGTCGCTTCCGGGGCGGCTCCGGCGGCCACGCCGTAGCGATCGGCGTCGCAGGAAACGGAGCAGCGGGGCCGTGCCGCTTGCACGGCGCTGCAGGCGCTGCCTTCATCGTCGCGGTGCCGACAACGTCCTCGCCCGTAGACGCCGCCGTCAACCCAATCGATCGGCACGGAGGTAGAATCGCCGGGACGTCCTGGGGAGGATGGGTCGGTGCCGGTGCTGGCCAAGCTCACGCGGCCGAAGCTGCATCAAGTGGTGCGGCGCGAACGCCTGTTCGAGCGGCTCGACGAATGCCGCGAGCGGCCGCTCGGCTGGGTCTACGGACCGCCTGGCGCCGGCAAGACCGCGCTGGTCGCAAGCTACGTCGAAGCGCGCCACATCGGAGGCGTGTGGTATCACATCGACCTCGGTGATCGCGATCTCGCCACGTTCTTCCATTATCTGAGCGAAGCCGCCGGGCATACCGCACGCAAACGCGCCGCGCCGCTGCCGCGGTTCGGCGCCGAGCATCGCGCCGACCTGCACGGGTTCGCCCGCCTTTATTTTCGCGCGCTGTTCGGACGCCTCAAGCGTCCGGCTGTGATCGTGCTCGACAACTATCACGAGTTGCCGGCGCAGTGCGAACTGCATGCGCTGCTCGAGACGATCGTGCGCGAGGTGCCCGAGACGGTCTGGATCGTCGCGATAAGCCGCACCGAACCGCCGAGCCAGTGCGCTGCGCTGCGTGCGACAGATCGCATCGCACTGCTCGAGTGGGATGACCTGCGGCTGACTTTCGAGGAGGCGCGCAGCATTGCCGCGTTGCGCCACGAATTCGACGACGCGACGTTGCGCATCGCCCATGAACAGGCCGGCGGCTGGCCGGTCGGACTGACCCTGACCCTCGAACAGATCAAGCGCTTCGGCAGCGACGCCACGCAGATCCGCGACGAGGGCCGCGAGGTGCTGTTCACGTACTTTGCCGGGCAGATCTTCGCGGCGCTGCCCGAGACGACGCGCGAGGTGCTGATGCGCTGCGCGCTGCTGCCGCGAGTGACCGCTGTAGTCGCGGCCGAGCTGTGCGGCGACGCCGAGGCCGGAGCGCTGCTCGACAGCCTGTACCGGCGCCGCCTGTTTGTCGATCGCCGCGGCCAGTCATATCAGTTTCATGACCTGTTCCGCGCATTCCTGCTCGATGCGTTTGCGCATGCGCACCTTCCGGACGAAGCGCGCGCGCTGCGTGCCCGCGCGGCGCTCCTGGTCGAAGCCGGCGGCGACTTCGAGGCTGCGTTCGCGCTGACCTGTGCAGCCGGGGACTTCGCGGCCGCCGCGTCGCTGGTCGTGCGGCACGCGCCGCAGTTGTTCGAGCAGGGCCGGATCCCGACGTTGTTCGCCTGGCTCGATGCGCTGCCGACCGCCCTGGTCGAGCGGACTCCGTGGCTCGGCTTCTGGCGCGCGGTCGCCCTGTTCGCGCGCGCGCCGGCACAGGCGCGCACGGCATTCGCGGCCGTGTTTGAGCAGTTCACGCCGGGGGTCGACGACGGTCCACGCCTGATGTGCGCGAGCGCAGTGATCATGGCGTTTTATCTCGAAATCGACACGCTCGCCTCGATCGACCGCTGGATCGACGAGTCGCTTGCGCTGCTCGATCAGCATGTCACTCTGCCCGGACCGGCGCCCGAACTGCGCGTTCTGTCGGCGCTGTTGTTCGCGCTGAGCTTCCGGCGCCCGCGCGAGGAACTGCTGGCGCCGTGCATCGCCCGTATCCAGCAGCTGCTGCAGGGCGACTGTACGGCCGCCGCGCGCGTCGATGCCGCGATGATGCTGCTGGTGCACTATCACAATTGCGGCGACCTGGAGACCAGCGAGAGGCTGATCGCAAAAATCGAGCCGGTGCTCGCCGAGCCGACTTTGCGACCGTACAATCAGGCGCTGTGGTGGAACCAGGTCGGCAACGCCCGCGTCAAGGGTGCCGACACGGCGTCGGCACGCGTCGCCTACGAGCGCTCGCGCGCGATCGCGCGCGCCAATGCGCTGGCCCTTCCGGTGATCGAGATGACGACGTGCGTAGCACTCGCCTGCCTGGCGTTGACGCGCGGCGATCTCGACGGCGCCGAAGCGATGCGCGCCGGCCTCGGCGTCCATGCCGGCTCGGCGCGACGCATCGATGCCGCGATGGACATCGGCCTGCGTGCGCTGCTCGCCGCGCACCGCGGCGACCTCGCCGGTGCGCTCGCCGGCGTGCGCGAGCAACTCGCGATCACCGACGGCATCGGCATCGTCTGGCAACGCTATTATTCGCGTCTGGCGCTCGCTTTCATCCTCGCCGAGTCCGGCGAAGCCGCCGGGGCCGCCACCGTTGCAGCGGAGGCGCAGGCGCTTATTTCCGGGACCGCGTACGCGGCGCTCGGCTGGCAGGCCGGACTGATCGCTCCGTACTGTGCGCTGCTGGCAGGCGACGGCGCGCGCGCGAGTCCGGCCCTCGCCGCCGCGTTGCGTGCGAGCCGCGCGGACGAAGGCAAGTTCATGCCGCGCGTACTGCCGCGTCTGCTGCCGCGTCTGTTCGCGCACGCGCTCGCCGAAGACATCGATGCCGAGTATGTGCGCCGCACGATTCGCCAGTTCGACATCCGGGCTCCGGCCGCCAACACGCCGGGTTGGCCATGGCCGCTCGAAGTGCGCACGCTCGGCGCCTTCGAAGTGCTGCGCGACGGCAAGCCGCTCGAATTCTCGCGCAAGGTTCCGCGCAAGACGCTGGCGTTGCTCAAGGCGATCATCACGTTCGGCAGCAACGAGGTGTCCGAACAGCGCCTGATCGACACGTTTTGGGCCGACGAGGAGGGCGACACGGCTGCGCGTTCGCTCGATGCGACCGTCCTGCGCCTGCGCAACCTGCTCGGCGATTCGGCAGCAGTCGTGCAGCAAGGCGGCAAGTTGAGCCTCGACCGCGAACGCGTCTGGGTCGATGTCGCCGCGTTCGAACAGGCGTTGTCGTCGGCCGAGGGCGCGGCGCGCCAGCACGATCCGGGGGCCCGCAGCCATTGGACGCGCGCGCTCGCGTTGTATCGCGGCACATTTCTCGCCGGCGACGACGGCGAAGCGTGGCCGGTCGCGCTTCGCGAGCGCCTGCGTGGCCGCTTCATCCACGCGCTCGTCGCGTTCGGCCAGGAACTCGAGGGCAATGGCGAGTACGACGCAGCGATCGGGATCTACCAGCGCGGCCTCGAAGCCGACGCCGTGGTTGAGCCGTTCTACCAGGGATTGATGCGATGCTACGGGCGGCTCGACAGGCGCAGCGAGGCGCTTGCCGCCTATCGCCGGCTCAAGCAGATGTTGTCCGTGACGCTTGGCCTGGCGCCTTCCGGCGCGACCGAGAAGTTGTATCAGTCGCTGCGTTGACGTTTCGCGCTGCGCTGACATTGGGTGCTGCACAATTTCTGCTGCGCTCACGGACGCCGCTGCGCTTGCCGAATTTTCTTTTGCTCGTCATTCCGGCGAAAACCGGACCGCGGAGGCAGGCCGAAATTGCATCCTGCATTTTCGGCATTTCCGCCATCCGTTGCGGTCAGATGCCGGAGCGAACATGCGCGCAGCGAATGGCCCGGAGGGCACGCGACAGGAGTCGCGTGTAATCCAGTTCCCAGCTTTGTCTTACTCCTCACGAGCAGAGCTTCCACTCGCCTGCGGCGAGCGGGTAACTTTCTTTGCTTGTGCAAAGAAAGTCACCAAAGAAACACACCCCCGGTGTCGCGGTCTCCGGGCATTCGGCAACTGCTCCTGCGTTGCTCTACCTCCGGCATCCCTGCCGTCGCCTGCCCTCCGACTTCGCGAGCGTGCTCCGGCGGTTCGCTGACAGCACATCCGTGTGCTGACAGCGAACTGGCGCGCATCGTGCGCGCCACCCTTCGGGCTCTTCCCTCCACACGCTCGCCGCGCCACAGGGGGCCCCGTTTGGGCGGCATCCTGCCGCAGAAGCAAGTGCAAGAGCTCTCGCAGACTTAGCGACAACGCGAACGATCTCCCCGACGCAGTGCAGGGATGCACGGATTCGTGGATGAAAGGCGCCGTCCGCGGTGCCGAGCATCGCAGGCGGGGCGGGAAAAGCCCGAAGGGTCGCGGCGAGGGATCGCCGCGATCGCACAGCAGTACAGGCGACGGCAGGGATGCCGGAGGTAGAGCAACGCAGGAGCAGTTGCCGGATGTACTGTCTGCGCGACGCCGACCCGCCGAGAAGCGCAGGGCAGTTCGATTCGCACGCGACGGCATGGATGCCGGAGGTAGAGCAACGCAGGAGCAGTTGCCGGATGCGAATCGAACCACCGCGGTGGGCGCTAGCCTTTTTGGTTACTTTTTGGGCAATGCCAAAAAGTGACTCGCTCGCCCGAAGGGCGAGTGAAAGCTCTGCGCTTCAATTGCAAACAAGGCAGAGACGCTGGATTCCGGCTTGCGCCGGAATGACGAGCAGAAACAGCCATCGCGACAGAAATGCGCGCGCGCGCAATCCGACGTTATCATTGATTGAATGTTGAAGAAGCTGCTCGAGCTCAAGCCGCGCGACGTGCCGCTGGTCGTCGGCCTGCGCAATACCGCTGCCGTGGTGCTTCCGCTGGCTGCGGGTGTGGCGTCGGGCAATCTCGGCGCGGGCCTCGGCGTGTCGGTCGGAGCGCTGAACACGATGTTTTCCGATCAGCCCGGTCCGTACCGGCTGCGCGTGCAGCGCATGCTGTTTGCGGCCGCGGCGGCCGGCGTGTCGGCCTTCGTGGGCTACGTCGTCGGCGCGAGTACGGCGTGGACCGTCACCGCCGCGCTGATCTGGGGTTGCATGGGCGGGCTGCTGGTCGCGCTCGGCCCGGAGGCCGGACGGATCGGTCTGACCAGCATGATCCTGCTGGTGATCACGGCATCGGATCCGCGCCCGGCGGCTGAAGCGGTCGGGCCGGCGCTGCTGTTCTTCGGCGGCGGCTTGCTGCTGCTGCTGTTTTCGATTGCCGCATGGCCGCTGCAACGCTATCGCCCGGAACGGGCGGCGCTCGGCCAATTGTGCCGGCAGCTCGCAGCAAGCGCGCGCCGTCCCGACGATCCGGCCCAGCCGCCGCCGGTATCGCAGGCTTTGACCGATGTCGAAAACCTGCTGCATGGCCTTTATCGCGCGCGCGGTACCGCAATGGAGGCATTTCGCGTCGTCGCCGAGATCATCGAGCGCATCCGCCTCGAACTGCTGGCGCTCGGCGGACTGCAGGAACGCATGGAAGACAAGGCGCTGGTCGCCACGCTCGGCCGCCTGCGCGAGTATGCGGCGCGAACGCTGGATTCGATGGCGAGCGCCCTCGACGCCGGGGTCAGTCCGCTCGCCGCATCGGCAGCACTGGAAGGCTACGACGCCGCGCTCGCTGCGATAGAAGCGATCGACGAGCGGACGCTCGACACGCACGCGCAACGCGGACTGACCATCGCGTTGGCCCATGCCCAGGCGCTGGGCGGGCAGCTGCGTGCTGCCGTGCGCAATGCCGAATTCGCCGGCAGCCGCGGCGAACTGCGCCTCGACGCGGACGAGGCGCAGCTGCCGCGAAATTTGCGTCCGCGCAATCCGCTGGCAATCCTGCGCGCCAACCTGCGCCTGTCCTCGATCGCGTTTCGCCACGCACTGCGTTGCGGCACCTGCCTGGCCATCGCCGTGGCCGGCGAGCACCTGAGCGGCATGGCGCACGGCTTCTGGATTCCGATGACCACCGCGATCGTGCTCAAACCGGACTTCGCCGGCACCTTCAGCTTCGGCCTGCTGCGGGTGATCGGCACGTTGCTGGGCCTCGTGCTGGCAACCGCTCTCGTCCATTTTGCGTTCGGGGCCGACTGGCAGCGCATCGCGCTGCTCGCGTTGTTGTGCTTCGGCTTCCGCGAGCTGACCACCGTGCACTACGGCATCGGCGTCATGTTGCTGACCGCGCTGATCGTCGTGCTGCTGACGTTCGAAGGCGTGGCACCCGGGGAAACGATGGCGGCGCGCGCGCTCGGCACGAGTCTCGGCAGCGCATTGGCGCTGCTCGCCTACCTGGCCTGGCCGACCTGGGAACGCGGCCGCGTGCGGCCCGCTCTGGCCGACATGCTCGATGCCTACCGGCGTTATTTTGTCGCCGTGCTCGACGATCGTCGGCGCGTACGCACCGACATCCGCGCGCTCGCCCGGAGCGCACGTTCCAACGCGCAGGCATCGATCGACCGGCTGCGTGGCGAACCGCGGCGCGATGCGCGCCTGGTCGCGCTGGCCGAGGGCGTGTTCGCCAACACCAACCGCTTCATCCGCGCGGCAATGGCCCTCGAAGCAGCACGCCAGGGCCCGGTGCTGCTTCCGGCGCGGGCGACCGCCGCGACATTCGTCGCGCGCGTCGATGCGGACCTGCAACGCATCGTCGAGAGTCTGCGCAGTGGCGAGCCGGCCGGGCGTGACACCGGATTGCGCAACGAACAGCGCGCGTTGATCCGGGCGATGGGCGCGGCCGCCACGGACGAGGACGAGCGCACGCTGGCCGCGGCCTGGGCTGAGGCCAGCGACCGCATCGTCGATAGCGTGGGAACCCTGGCGCACCTGCTGGACCCGAACCGGGCGCCGCGGGCCGAGGGTTGAGCGAGAGCCAAGCGCGGGCGCGGCGGCGTTCTTCGCCTTGAGGCCTCGGCCCGCGCTGCCGCATCCGTTCGGCGCAACAGCGCCATAACCGTTAGAATTGTGCGCATGCTGAAGATCGACACGCATGCCCATATCCTGCCGGCGCACTGGCCGAATCTCGCCGAGAAATACGGCGACGACCGCTTCCCGGTCATGGTCTGCACGGAAGGGCGCCACCGCATCTACAAGGACGGCAAGTTCTTCCGCGAAGTCTGGGAAAACGCGTTCGACGCCGAACATCGCATCGCCGATTTCGCCAAGTTCGGCGTGCAGGTGCAGGTGATCTCGACCGTGCCGGTGCTGTTTTCGTACTGGGCCAAGCCGCACCAGGCGCTCGAGCTGCACCAGCATCTCAACGACCATACCGCCGAGATCTGCCGTCTTCATGCGCGCCACTATGCCGGCATCGGCACCGTGCCGCTGCAGTCGCCGACGCTCGCGATCCGGGAAATGGAGCGCTGCGTCGAACAGCTCGGCCTGCAGGGCGTGCAGATCGGTTCACATGTGGAAACGTGGAATCTCGACGCGCCGGAGCTGTTCCCGTTCTTCGAGGCAGCCGCCGACCTCGGCGCGGCAATCCTCGTGCATCCGTGGGACATGATGGGCCGCGAGAGCATGCCCAAGTACTGGCTGCCGTGGCTAGTCGGCATGCCGGCCGAGCAGTCGCGCGCGGCGTGCTGCCTGATTTTCGGCGGCGTACTCGAGCGCCTGCCCCGGTTGCGCGTCTGCTTCGCTCACGGCGGCGGCGCGTTCCCGTATACGATCGGCAGGATCGAGCACGGCTTCCGCATGCGTCCGGATCTGGTCGCGACCGACAATGCGCGCAATCCGCGCGAATACCTCGGCCGGATCTTCTTCGATTCCTGCGTGCACGACGCGCGCGCGCTGCGCTATCTGCTCGACGTGGCGGGCGCCGGCAACGTGATGCTCGGCACCGATTATC
>Ga0268264_10004174_pt1 | contig 12340 bp, 8 predicted proteins | sample KBSSwiS32_FD_190357 | JGI IMG/M metagenome (GOLD analysis project Ga0268264, IMG submission 190357) | Switchgrass rhizosphere microbial communities from Kellogg Biological Station, Michigan, USA - KBS Switchgrass S3-2 (SPAdes) (version 2) | ecosystem: Host-associated > Plants > Roots >... | reverse complement strand
TGCCACGGCCACGTTGTTCTGCATTTGCGTCTTGAGGAGTTCCCTGGCGCGCTCCTTCCGTTGTGGGAACGGGCGGAACCGAAGAACCAGCATCGGCGCTTGCCGTCTGCTCGGGCGTTGCCGGGGCCGATCCTGGAGTTGCCTGCGTGCCCTGCCGGGCGCCGCGTATCAGTTCCTGAATCTTTTCCTGTGTTACTCCTGCGGGCCTGAAACGCAAAGCCGTATTGGGTACGGTAAGAACGTTCTCATGCTGATCCACAACCATCGTGAGATTTGCGGTCATTCCAGGTTTGAGCTTTAGCTGTGGATTGTCTACGTGGATGATCACGCTATAGGTCACAACATTCTGAACCGTCTGAGGTTCGAGCCGGACTTCAGAAATCATCCCGGCAAACGTATCGTTCGGATACGCATCGACGGTGAACGAAACTTGAACGTCCTTGGTGATCTTTCCGATATCCGCCTCGTCGACGCTCGCCTTCACCTGCATGCGTGAAAGATCGTTCGCGATCAGAAATAGGGTCGGCGCGGATAAACTCGCGGCAACCGTCTGACCGATATCCACGCTGCGCGAGATCACAACACCGTCAACAGGCGAGTAGATCTTTGTCAGTTCGAGATTGATTTGGGCTCGCTCGAGTTGTGCTTTGGCGCCAACGATATCCGATTTCACCTGGTCGATCGAGGCCTCTCGGGATCGGATCTGCGCCTGTGCCTGTTTTACCGCGGCCTTGGCCTGTTCGACCTTCGCGGCTGCGGATTCTGCGTTCGTCCTCGCGATATCGTGATCCGCAGGCGAGACCAAACCTTTTTCAAGAAGCTGTTTGGATCGCTCAAACAGCAACGCGGTGTTTTCGTTGGCGACCTGGGTGACCTTAAGGTTGGCTTCAACCTGAACCAGGTTCGCCTCCTGATTCAGCAGATCTGCTTGCGCGGATTGCATGCGCGCCTGTGCGGCCGCATTCTGCGCTTCTTCTGTGAGAACCTGCGACTGGAAGGTCCGTGGGTCGATTTCGGCGAGTAACTGTCCTTGCCGGACTACCGAGTTGTAGTCGGCATGGAGGGCAGAAATCTGCCCTGAAATCTGGCTGCCGACCTGGACGGTCCGAAGCGCCTCGAGGGTTCCATTTGCGTTAACACTGATCCGGATCGTTCCTCGCTCGACCCGGGCTTTGACCATACCGGTTTCGCCGGTCTTATTGCGCCCCAGCGCCCAATAGCTGACCCCGGCGGCAACGGCAAGCAGGCCGATGATGACGATCAAGGCCTTACCTTTAGACCTGCCCCCCGGTTTCGTTCCAGGCATTAATTCCCTCCCAAGATGGTGTAAGTAAAGTATTAGAGCACATGAAGTTGCCGAGGAGTAGAATAGATATCGCGTTCGCCCCAAACCTGCAACTTTCTAGTGTTCGCAAGCTCCTCTTTTCTGATACGGTCAGACGTCCCCGGAAGTTACTTGATGAGCGGCCAGGATTTAACTGCACTGACTCCGATGCTTCGCCAGTATCACGCCGTAAAGCAGGAGGTTCCGGACGCCCTCCTCCTTTTCAGGCTTGGAGATTTCTACGAACTCTTTTTCGAAGATGCAGTTACGGCCTCCCGAGAGCTTGAAATCACCCTGACCGCCCGTCACAAGGACAGCGACCAGCCGGTTCCGATGTGCGGTGTCCCCTATCACGCTGCTGACGGCTATATTGCCCGTCTTCTTCGAAAGGGACACAAAGTTGCCATCTGCGATCAGATGGAGGCTCCGCAGAAGGGCTCCAAACTTGTCCGCCGTGAGGTCACTCGCATTGTCACTCCCGGCACCGTCACCGACAGCAACCTGCTTACCCCGGGTGAGAACAACTACCTGCTTGCCCTGACGGACGACGACAACGAACTCGGTTGCGCATTCCTCGACCTTTCTACCGGCGAGTTTAGAGCTTCCCAGTTTACCGGCGACAACCGGTGGTCTCGCCTGCTCCTGGAAGTGGACCACCTGTCGCCACGCGAAGTTCTTTTTCCCGAGCGCATGAAGGCCGCTGTGCAACAACTGAACGGAATTACGAAAACACCGCTTGACGACTGGCTGTTTGATCTGGACTATGCATCGCGCATCCTTCGCGATCAGCTCAAGACCGCAACCCTCGAAGGCTTCGGACTTGCAAACAAAGCCGTTGCGACCGGCGCTTCGGGCGCGATCGTGCATTACGTCCGGCAAACACAGAAGGCCGCGCTCGAACACATCAACACGCTGAGTTGTCAGGAGTCGGCTGCTTATCTCGTTCTTGATCCGTCAACCATTCGCAACCTGGAACTCCTGGAATCCTCTGCAGGAGAAGCACGAGACAGCCTTCTGGGAATCTTCAACAAAACCCGCACGGGAATGGGCGCGCGCCTTCTTCGCGGATGGATGATCCGGCCGTCGATCGATTCGCAGGAAATCGAAGCGCGCTACGAAGCGGTTGAGGAAATCTCCCGCTCGACTGTCGTATCCGATGAAATCTCCAATTCGTTTGAAGGAATTTTCGATCTGGAGCGGCTGCTGTCACGCATCACGATCGGAACGGCAGGACCTCGCGAGCTTGCGTCCCTGCGGAATTCGATTGGGAGGCTCCCCGCCGTGGGTGCGGTTGTTGAAAAGCGCAAGGCCCCCCGATTTGCCGCACTGCACGGGCGGCTGGATCTGCTCGAGGACCTCCATAAATTGCTTTCCCGCGCTGTTAGCGAGAATCCTCCCCTTGCTCTCGCCGACGGCGGGGTGATTCGCGAGGGCTATCACCAGGAATTGGATGAGCTGAGAAATCTCTCGAAAAACAACAAGGGTTATCTGGCCATGCTGGAATCCCGTGAGCGCGAGAGAACCGGCATCAACTCTCTGAAGGTCAGGTTTAACAACGTTTTTGGTTATTACATCGAGATCTCCAACGCCAATTTGCATCTGGTCCCCAAGGACTACGATCGGAGACAGACACTCGTCAACGGTGAGCGATTCACGACACCCGAACTAAAGGAATACGAAGGAAAAATTCTTACAGCGGAAGAACGCATTCTGGAGATCGAGAAACAACTGTTCCAGGAGATCCGCATCCAGATTGCGGCAGAAGCCCGCCGTATTCGCGAAAGCGCTTCGGTAATTGCCGAACTCGATGTCCTTGCGAATTTTGCATTCGCAGCGAGGCATTACGGCTATGTTCGGCCTCAAATCACGGCGGGTGACGAACTCACGATTCACAAGGGACGTCATCCGGTAATCGAAGCTCTTGCCGAACAGCACCGCGCAGATCGTTTTGTTCCGAACGATCTCTATCTGAACGAATCGTCCGATCGAATCATCATTCTTACCGGGCCGAACATGGGCGGCAAATCCACATTTCTCAGGCAGGCGGCGCTAATGGTCATCATGGCGCAGATGGGATCCTTCGTGCCGGCAAAGATGATGAAGTTTGCGCTTGTAGATCGCATCTTCACGCGAATCGGAGCTTCGGATCATCTGACACGCGGGCGTTCCACGTTCATGGTGGAAATGACCGAGACTGCGATGATCCTGAACTCCGCAACTTCGCGAAGCCTTATCGTCCTTGATGAGATTGGACGTGGTACCGCAACCTTTGATGGGCTGTCAATTGCCTGGGCGGTCATCGAACACATCCAGGCGCAAATTCGCGCCAAGACACTGTTTGCCACCCACTATCACGAACTGACCGAACTGGCAGATCTCCTGCCTGGAATTCGGAATTACCACGTGACCGTCAAGGAGACGGAAAACCGGATCATTTTTCTGAGAACAATCGACTCGGGTCCGGCCGATCGCAGCTATGGGATTGAGGTGGCGCGGCTTGCCGGAATCCCCCTCAATGTCACGACACGGGCTCGTGAGATTCTCAAAAAACATGAGGAGAACGAACATCAGTTGTCTGATAATCTGACGGTTCGCGCAAAACGAAAGACCCGCGTCATCGTCAACCAGCTGCCGCTTTTTACGGCGATGGAGGAGGAACTACGTCGTTCGCTGCGCGCGATAGACGTAGACAACCTCACACCTGTCGAGGCGCTGAAGCAGCTCGCCGATCTGAGGAAGAGGGCCAATGAAGGACCTTAGCCGTTTAACCCTTGAAGAAAAAGTCGGCCAGTTGTTTTTTCTCGGCTTTCACGGCATTGAGCCGGACCGGGAGACGCGAGAACTGCTCGACGTCATCAAGCCGGGTGGCATTGTCCTCTCACGACGGAATATCGAAACCTTCGATCAAACAGCAAAATTGACGTCGCGTTTTACCGAGAGCCGCGATATCCCCGCCCTCGTTGCCATCAACCAGGAAGGTGGCGCCGCGGATCGCCTCCGACAACTTTTCGCTCCCATCCCGTCCATGAGTGACGCGGCCAATGGCGGCATGGCGCAGTTGCGGCGACTTGCGCGCGTCATCGGCGCGGAGCTCCAGGCTACTGGATTCAACACACTCTTCGGTCCTGTACTGGACCTTTCGACGCCCGGGTCGATTCTACGCGGAAGGACGCTTGCTGCCTCTCCGGCCGCGGCTACGAGGTCGGGCAGCGCATTCATCGAGGAGGTCGCCGACAGTGGAACGATCGTCTGCGGAAAACACTTTCCAGGATTGGGTGGTGTCCAGCGCGATCCACACTTCACGCTTCCCCAGGTGGACAAACCCAAAAAGATTCTTCTGATGGAGGATATCGCTCCGTTCGTCAATCTCTTTGAGGTGTTACCGATGATCATGGTCGGCCACGCCTATTACCCCTCATTGTCGGATTCTCGTCCTATGCCGGCGTCGCTGTCTCCACGCATCGTGGACAAGCTCCTGCGAAAGAAACTCCGCTATGAGGGTTTGATCATCACCGACGACCTGACACTTGGTGCTGTTACCGGTCTTGGGCTCACACCGGAACGTTTCCTCGAGGCCTTTGAGGCGGGGAATGACATGCTGCTGTTTTCACAGACCACGCCACTTGTAGAGCAGGCTTTCCAGACAATTCTGAACGCCGCCCGGCAGAGCACCACGACCCGCAACCGGGTTTCAGCGTCGGTTCAGAGGATTTATGCTATCAAGCGTCGGATCCCGTTGCCCCTTCGCAACCGGGCAAACGCACGCTCCCGCATACTGAGGCACATTGACCGCCTGTCGCGCAGCATTGAAGTCTCTGTTCACTAACTGAAGTGCTGCAGCCATTGCGCGATTCCCTTAGCCGACTTCGAACGTCTATAATTCGATCCCAATGAGCCTTGAATCGAAAACGGGAACAGGAGAAGAAACGGAAGTCGGTAGTTACTTCGTTGCAAACTACCCCCCATTTTCCGTGTGGTCGAAGGACGATGTCGACCGCGTCGCGCTTCCGGCGATGCAATCGAAACCGTCCCCGGGCATTCCGCTCGGCATGTACTTGCACATTCCCTTTTGCAGAAAGCGCTGCCACTTCTGCTACTTTCGCGTTTACACCGACAAGAGTTCGGACGAGATCGCGTCCTATCTCGATACTCTCGTCCGCGAAGCGGAACTGTATAGTCACCTGCCCGCCTATGCTGGCCGCACGATGGATTTCGTCTATTTTGGCGGAGGAACGCCGTCGTTTCTTTCAACGCAGCAGCTTGAAAACCTGGTCAGCCGGTTAACACAGCTCATGCCCTGGAAGAATGCCGAAGAAATCACCTTTGAGTGCGAACCGGGCACTCTTACCGAGCACAAGCTAACGGCCATTTATCAGATGGGTGTGACACGTCTCAGCCTCGGAATCGAAAACTTCGATGACACCATCCTCGAGGTCAACGGTCGCGCTCATCGGTCCGCCGAGATATTTCGAGCCTATGATTTCGCGCGCAAGTTAAATTTCCCTCAGATCAATATCGATCTCATTGCCGGAATGCTCGGCGAGTCCAACGAAAACTGGATGGCATGCGTCGAGAGAACGATTCAAATGGAGCCCGACAGCGTCACCATCTACCAGATGGAGCTTCCCTACAACACCACCATCAGCAAGGATGTGCTGAAGGGCACCGGCCAGTTCAACCAGCCTCTCGCGACGTGGGCGATGAAACGCCGATGGGTGCAGCAGGCTTTCGAAAGGCTCCTTGCTGCCGGGTATCACATCAAGAGTGCGTACACGGTCGTAAAGGATCCCTCAAACCGTTTTATCTACACCGACCGCCTCTGGCAGGGAGCCGACATGATGGCGCTCGGCGTTTCCTCGTTCGGCCACATCAACGGCGTTCACGTGCAGAACCTTGATTCGTGGGAGCCGTATTACGCCGCGGTTCGAAATGGGGCAATCCCGCTCAGCCGCGCGTATCGGCCAACGAACGAAGAAAGAATGATTCGCGAGTTTATTTTGCAGTTGAAGCGCGGCTCCCTGAAGCCCGGGTATTTCCAGGAGAAGTACAGCGTGCGCGTGCTGGACCGTTTCAACGATCAATTTAATTCGCTGGATGCCGAGGGTTACCTGCGCGAAGTGAATGAAGAGACCGTGAGCTTATCGCGTGAAGGACTGCTTCGAGTAGACTCCCTGCTTCCGCGGTTCTTTCTGCCGCAGCACGCGGGAATTCGATATACATGATTTTCAGAGGAGTAGTGTTTGGTCTTTGAGTTCCGCTTGAAACGACGCGTGCAGTTCTATGAAACGGACGCCGCGGGCATCGTTCACTTCAGCAACTATTTTCGTTACATGGAAGAGGCAGAACATGCCCTGTGGCGTTCTGCAGGTCTGAGCATTTCTGTTCCCGGCTCCGAGATAGGATGGCCGCGAGTAAATGTTTCCTTCGAGTACGCACGCCCTCTGCGCTTCCAGGATGAATTCGAAGTGCACATCCGTATTGCCGAAATCGGTGAAAAAAAGATCCGCTATAAATGCTCGATCGTTCTTGACGGCATTTCTATCGCAACAGGGATGATGACCATCGTTTGTGTGGCCAGGCGGCCCAATGAGCCCATGAAGTCCGTTCCGATTCCTCCGGAAATCGCATCGCAGTTGCGCGTGGCCCCCGAAGGTGCCCAGGCTTCATGAAACAGGACAGCCCTATTCCTCCGTCGGAGTGCCTCGATCGACGGGCGCTGGAAGCGCATCAGGCTGAACGTCTTCAACGTCTGCTGGCGTCCATCAACGGGCCCAATCCTTTCTACACAGAAAAGTTCAAAGGTTCCGGCATTGACCTGCAAGAGTTGTGCCTGTTGGACGACCTGAATAAGCTGCCCTTCACAGTAAAAGGTGAGCTCGTTGCGGATCAGGCCGCGCATCCTCCGTTTGGCACGAAATACACGGAGCCCATCGACAAGTACACACGCTATTGTCAGACGTCTTCGACAACGGGCTCGCCACTGCGCTGGCTGGACACCAATGAGAGCTGGCAATGGGTCCTGGAGTGCTGGAAAGCCGTGTTCCGCGGAGCGCGAGTTGCTCACGGCGACAGAATTTTCTTCCCATTTTCCTTCGGGCCGTTTCTGGGATTCTGGTCTGCATTTGAAGCCGGAGCGCAGATCGGTGCTCACTGTATTCCGGGTGGCGGGATGTCGAGCCAGGTTCGCCTGGAGCTTATCCGAAGCACCGCGGCCACGGTCGTTTGTTGCACACCGACCTATGCCCTGTGGCTGGCGGAGGTCGCGGCTAAGGACGAGGCTGCCGCTGGATACCTCTCGGACAGTGGCGTTCGTGTCCTCATTGTGGCTGGCGAACCGGGCGGAAGCATTCCCGCGACCCGCGAACGCATCGAACGCGCGTGGGGTGCGCGTGTTATCGATCACCATGGACTTACAGAAACTGGGCCCCTGAGCTTTGAATGCTGGGAAGGTCCCGGTTACCTTCATCTCAACGAAGCAGAGTTTATCTGTGAGGTCGTTGACCCCGTTACTGGAAACCCGGTCCTTGACGGGCAACGGGGGGAACTCGTGGTAACGAATCTCGGACGAACGGCGAGCCCCGTCATCCGCTATCGTACGGGAGATATGGTCGTCAGGCGTTCCGATACATGCGCGTGCGGAAGAACGTGGGCTCGTTTGGACGGAGGTATTCTCGCGCGGGCCGACGACATGGTGAACATCCGTGGTGTCAACGTGTACCCCACAAGCATAGAATCCGTCGTACGCGGCATTCCGGAAATCTTGGAGTTTCGATCCACCGTTTCGCAACCTGGCGTATTGAGAACCCTGACGATGGAAATTGAAATTGATGGGAACGGAATCGAAGACACCTCCGCTGTCTCCTCGAGACTCGTCCGGCAGTTGCGCAGCGCTTTGGGGCTCACAGTACCGGTCCGGATCGTGGGCCAAGGAACTCTGCCGAGATTCGAGATGAAAGCTCGACGTTTTGTCATTGAAGGAGGAGGCAACCTTTGATTCCAACCAGTACCGACGTTGTCGTGATCGGGGGCGGTCCATCGGGATCGACAGCTTCGACGCTGCTTGCCCAGCAGGGATTCCGGGTTGAACTGTTCGAGCGTGAGCACTTCCCCCGGTTTCATATCGGGGAGTCCTTGATCCCGGAAACGTACTGGGTCTTGAAGCGGCTGAACATGCTGCCCAAGATGCAGGCCAGCCACTTTACAAAGAAATACAGCGTTCAATTCGTCAATTCCAGGGGAAAGCTGTCGGCGCCGTTTTACTTTTGGGACAACAAGCCTCACGAGTGCTCTCAGACCTGGCAAGTGGTCCGCAGTGAGTTCGATCACATGATGCTGAATAACGCGCGTGAGCATGGAGTCCATGCCCACGAAGGAATTCGGGTCATGGAGGTGATCTTTGAAGGCGAGCGCGCCGTCGGCGTCACGATCAAGAAGCCAGATGGCTCACTCCAGCAAGTGCGGGCAAAGGTCGTCGTGGATGCCAGCGGGCAGATCGGTCTCCTCCAAAACCGCCTGCGGTTGCGTGTCTGGGATCCCGTGCTGAACAAAGGCGCGATATGGACGTATTGGGAAGGCGCCTATCGTGACTCGGGCAAGGACGAGGGTGCAACGATCGTCATTCAGACGGTAAGCAAGAAGGGATGGTTCTGGTATATCCCGCTGCACAACAACATCGTCAGCGTCGGTGTCGTTGCCCCATTCGACTATTTGTTTAAAGGTCGCGGTGATTATGCAGCAACCTACAACGAGGAAGTTGAGCTTTGTCCGAACGTGAAGTCTCGCGTTTCCGCTGCAAAGCGGGTCAGCGGATACTTCGCAACAAAGGACTACTCCTATCGAGCCACGCGCATTGCCGGCGATGGATGGGTGATGGTCGGTGATGCTTTCGGATTTCTCGACCCGCTCTATTCGTCGGGTGTCCTGCTGGCGCTCAAGTCCGGAGAACTTGCTGCGGATGCGATCGCTGATGGTCTGCGTAAAGGAGATACATCAGCAACGCAACTCGGGAACTGGGAAGACTACTTCAATAAAGGCGTTGATCGAATGCGGCGTCTGGTCTGCGAATACTACGACGGGTTCAGTTTTGGCGGCTTCGTGAAGAGTTTCCCGGATTTGCAGGGTACAGTCACCGATGTTCTGATTGGCGACGTCTTCGACGGGCATGTGGATAAACTGTGGGGCCCGATGGAATCGCTATATCCGCCCGGTAAGACTGCGATCCCGAGCTGGAAGGCAGGTTTGCCTGCCGATCAGACTCCCGACAAGGCCAACGAGTTGATGCTGCCCGAAGATCGCAGCGTCGTCGTGCAGCCTTATCCCAAGCAGTAAAGAACACCGTCCTGCGAACCAAACAACACGCGGTTTGACGCGATAGCCGGTGAGGAAACGATCGCCGAACCTGCGTCGAACTCGCTTCGCTTCGCGCCGGTAGCAGCATCCAGAACATACAAGTGCCCATCGCTCGAGCCGACATAAACACGGCCTGCGGCCACTGCTGGAGAAGAATCCACGCGCGCCTTGGTCGGAAAGCGCCAGAGCTCCTTGCCGTTGCTTTTGTCGAGGGCGCGAACGATTTTGTCTCGCCCACCCAGGATGATACGGTCCGTCAGCAGTGCAGCCGACGAATAGAAAGGAAAATCTCGCTCCGGATCATCGAACCGCCAGAGTCCCGTTTTCGCCTTAAGGTCAAGCGCAACCACGTCATCATTGAACGTGCCGAAATACGCGCGATCTCCTTCCACAAGAGGCGATGCTCCGGTATAGGCGCCCACTTTAATTTCATAAAGCTGTTTGCCGTCCGTAATTCGAATTGCGCGAAAAACTTCATCGCACCCGGCGATGTATGCCGTATCTCCCACAATCGCGGGTGTTGCGTGCACCATTCCCTCGGTCTGGTATTTCCAGCGAAGCTTGCCGGTGCGCGCTTCGAGAGCATAGAGGTGGCCATCATATGAGCCCATCAAAACGAGGTCATTGACGACCACGGGAGAGGATTTGATTTCGCCCTGGGTTTTGAAGGTCCAGAGGGGCTTTCCATCGCGAACGCTAACCGCGTGTACCACGCCATCAAGATCTCCGACGTAGACCGCGTCCATTCCAACTGCCGGTGACGATTCGTCGATATAACTTTTGGTCGCGTATTTCCACCGAAGCTTTCCCGAGGCGAAATCCACTGCAAGGAGATCCCCATTGCCGACACCGACATAGACCACGCCATCCGCCACGGCCGGAGAGGAGAGAATGGCTTCTTTCGTTTCGTAGGACCAGATGACCTTAAGAGTTGCGGGCGGCGAGGATGTTGATACGCCCGTCAGACGCGGATTGTTTCGGAATTGGCGCCACTCGGAGGCAGAGGCATTACTCTGACTGGCGGCAGGTAGCGCAGCGAGCAACAGGAGAAGTGTGAAGGTCCGTGAACTCCACCCTTGCCGCATGTGCCCTACTTCACCGCCAGCGCATAAAGCTCATTCCGGTTATTAAGGAACAAAGTTCCATGCGCCGGAACCGGCGTCGCATATACGGCGCTGCCCATGTTCATCTCGGCGAGAACTTTCTTTTCCTTGCCATGTTGAAGCACGACGACATCGCCATCTTCATCGGCCAGGTAGACCTTTCCATCTGCAACGAAGGGTGACGCCCATACCGCCGCCAGCACATCATGCGTCCAGTATTCCTTGCCCGTGTTCGCATCCAGACAATGGAGGAATCCACTGAAGTCTGAAATGTAAACAAGATCATCTGCAATTGCCGCAGTGGAAATGGATCGTCGGATTTTTTCGTAGTGCCACACAAGCCCGCTTTGGGTGATGTCTCCGCGTTTCGTTGCGTCAATCGCGTAAAAGTGTCCGACGCCTTCACCATGTTCCGGATCCTGACCATTCGCGATGTAAACGCGATCCTTGTAAATAACAGGGGTCGCGATCAACTCGTTGCGTGTGCGAGGCCAGACGGCATTCTTCGGATTCGTGTCAAATTCCCACAGTTTCTTGCCGGTCGCCGCTTCATAACCTCGGACCCAGCCATCGCCTTGCGCGGACACGACCTGTACGACGCCGCCAATGGTTCCGACGCTCGGCGTCGACCATTGTCCGTGCAGGATGCGATCCTGTACGGAGTTGTCTTCCCACAGCAGGTCGCCGGTATCTTTGCTGAGCGCGATGATTGCCGGCGCACGCGGCGAGGGTATGTGCACATGACTCTCATCCTGACCATTGGAAGTGCTGATGAAGATTCTGTCATTCCACAGAACCGGTGAAGAGTTGGACATGTTGTGGGGATACGATCCCACCTGTTCCATCATGTCGAATGACCAAATGATATCGGCATCGAACTGTCCCGTGAGCTTTTCATCCTTGAAGGGGCCATCGTTTTCTCCATCACGGAAACCCTGGGTGTCGACGCAAAACCTAAAAGGGGTCGCCCTGAAAGGGCGACCGAGGCGCTAGTGCGGGTGCCGGCCGCCTACCAGGTCCGCCCGAGGTAGGCGCCCACGGCCTTCCGCAGCGTCCCCGGGAACCCCGAGCCCTTGTCCTCGGCGTCCACGGCGCCGGACAGGGTATCCGCCGCCGACCGCAGGTCGGAGGCCATGGCGCGCACCGTCGCCGGCGCGCAGGACCCTATGCCGAGCCGGCTCGCGACGACCTGCTCGGGCTGCACCTCGCGCCACAGCTCGTCGGCGCCGACCTTCAGCGGCCGGCCGACCGCCGCCGTGAACGCCTTGGCGAGGGCCGCCGGGAACGGCGGCGCCGCCGGTCCGATCTGGGCGCTGATCGTCGCGCCGACGATCTCGTGCGCGGTGCGCGCGTCGACGCGTTCGCGCAGGAGGAGGAGATCGGCGAGCTCGGTGCCGTAGGTGTGCCCGTGCCGCGCCTGCTCGCGCAGGCGTCCGACGTCGAGCGTCATGCGCTCGAGCACCTCGCCCAACAATCGCACCAGGCCGTCCACCACCTCGAGGCCGCGCGGCAGCGCGTCGTACGACGTGTTGCGGTTGTCGATCTGCCCGGAGGGCGTCTGGTT
>Ga0268264_10004171_pt1 | contig 12346 bp, 12 predicted proteins | sample KBSSwiS32_FD_190357 | JGI IMG/M metagenome (GOLD analysis project Ga0268264, IMG submission 190357) | Switchgrass rhizosphere microbial communities from Kellogg Biological Station, Michigan, USA - KBS Switchgrass S3-2 (SPAdes) (version 2) | ecosystem: Host-associated > Plants > Roots >... | reverse complement strand
TCGAAAAGATGGGCAAAGCCGGTGCGTCCAGTTGCCTCATTCTTAGATCCGACATGGTACCAGACGTTGACGGCGACAATTGGCGTCGAATTGTCCTGATGAAGAATGACCGTCAGGCCGTTCTTCAATTTGTACTCATTCGCATTTATCGGCGGTAATTTGTCGCCCGACTGGGCGAAAAGCACACTTGCGGAAAGAGATATCAGGACAAGCAAAAAAGCGAAAGATTTGCTGACTCGCATCGTTGAACTCCTCAGATTTTTAATATGGATATGCAGAAAGAGGCTACAACCGATCTACCGTCCTGGCAAACGGGCTATGAACCTTGTCACACTTTTCGCAGGATGTTACGAGTATGGGTTGGATTAGGTTTCAACCTTGCCGAGCGCAGCGACCCTGCCGCGATCCGAAACCACGACGCCCCCAGGTTTTTCCATTGTCACGGCGAACATCTTTGGCTTTCTAGCTTTTAATTTCGCATTAACGGGTATTATCACTTCGCCATTCTGATTGACATCAAATACGCCGCCGTCGATAGGGGTCTTGTCTGATTGAGTTTCGTCAAAGATCCAGAGCTGATACTGCTGTTTGGTATTATCGTTCACCGGCAAACCGCGCAAGACCATATAACCCGCCTGTTTCGAATCGCTCCACACAACGTCGCCCGACACGTCGGCGATTTCTTTTACATTACCCTTGCCCCAGGGCGCCTTCGTGATGTCAGGCGCGGACTCGATCAGATCTTGGCGCTGTTGTGCCAGGGTGGGCGGCGCGTCATTTGTCGGTGTAGGCGTCGGGAAGGAGCCAATGATGATCTGCGGCCGCGTGAAATAAATATTCGCTATCAAGGCGATACACGCTGCGGCGGCAAGCGCCCAGCCGAGCCAATTCATGATCGACGGCCGCGGCGTTTCAACTTTAACGGCAGCCGCGTTGCTTGCGGAAGCGATTGCCGTTTCCTTTTCGTCAAAATATCGTTCCGCCGAGGCACGAATGATCGAGCGTAGATGTGAGGGCATCGGCTCTTCGGCTTTTTCGTCGATCAGCGAGACAGCCGAAACCGTCAGGTCAATCGAACTGTCATGTTGACTCGCGTCGAGCTTGTCCAGTTGTAACCGCTCCGCATCGGTCAAGCCTTCGGTTGCTTGTTTAATAAGGAGGTCGATCAATACTTCATCTGCATTCTGGTTCATACAGCCGCCTCCGTTTCGTCTAAATTCTTACCCAAACCCAAAACTTCCCTTGCCTGCAAAATTCCCCTACGGGCGTGTGTCTTTACGGTTCCAAGCGGCATTCCGGTCGCATCGGCGATCTCCTGGTGAGACAGACCCTGCACGATCGAAAGATGCAAAACCTGTCGCTGCTCTGGACGCAGATCTTTCATCGCTGCGGCCGCCTCTTTTGCCTCGACCGAGATCTGCATGCTCTGATCGGAACGGGTCCACGGCTCGGCAATTACTTCCCCAAGCGAGTCCGCCGAGATGCGCCGGCTCGAATATCGAATACGATCGATGATCCGGCGACGAGCGATCATCGCGATAAACGTTGTCTCCGAAGCCTGAGATTCATCATAACGCCCGGCATTTTTCCAAATATCGATGAATATCTCCTGAACGGCATCCTCAGCGTCATCGTTATTACGGAGCATTTTCCGCGCGATCGACCAGACAAGGCCGCCATACGCGGCCAAACAATCCTCGACTGCCGTCCGGTCACCGGACGCGATTCGTTTTAGGATAGCTTTGCTCAATCACTGTCTCCGCAATAGGATTTAACTTCCTAAAACTACCCTATTCCCGCCGAGAATGCCAAATTCGGGCCCCGCGCCCGCTTCCGCGAAATGGCCGGTGCGCTTCGATCCCTGGATTATATTCGCTGTCGGTGATGAGTTGGTTTCAGGAAAGGTCGTTTCGAGACGGGCGCCTGGTAACAAGGAGCGAGATCACGAAGACGATCAGCAGCGAAAACGAGGTCGCGGCGGACAAAAGGCAGAATTGGCAGAACGCCCCGATGTACTTTGCCTGAACGTAGATCAGCCAGGCGGAAAATAACGCCATAAAGAGGGCCTGGACGCCAAACAGCTTCCACGTCAGACGATTACCTGATAGCGAAATCAATGCAAGGATCAGGGCGACGAAATAAGCAGCGATCCCGAAAGCGGCCAGTGGGATACCGCTTATTTCAGCGTAAGAACTGGTAAGGACGGTCTCACATCCTTCGACAATACTGCAGGGCACGGGCTCCGCTGTGTAATGATGAATAGTCAGGTAGGTCGAATCCGAAATACCGACGAGCGACAAGACGATGGCTACTACTTTTAATATCTTCATGTCGCCCGGGCTAACCGTTATTTTTGATTCGCGTTGGTGCTCGCGTTCGCGTTGGTACCTGTGCTCGTGTTGGCCGCCGGTTTGCTCACCGGTGCGGCAGCCTGCAGCTCGGCGTCGATCAATTGGCGGAGACTATCCAGTGTCATTTCAGGATAAGGAACGGATTTACCATTGATAAAAAGCGTCGGCGTCGAATTGATGTTGAGGGCCTTACCGCGGCTGAGGTCTTCGCTGACCCGGTTCTTCGTCTGTAGCCCGGCCATGTCGTCCTTAAATTTATCTACATCAAGGCCGATCTTTTGTGCGTAGTCGGCAAATAACTGCTTGTAATTCGGATCACTCGACCAGGTTTTCTGGTTGGTGTAAAGCTGGTTGTGCATATCCCAGAATTTTCCCTGGATCCCGGCTGCCTCGGATGCGACAGCGGCGTCGTACGCCTTGTCGTGCATCTGCAGCGGAAAATTTCGGAATATGAACTTTATCCGGCTTCCGTAAACTGACTGGATCTGTTTCATCACCGGATGTTTGTCACCGCATGAAGGGCACTGGAAATCGGCAAATTCCTCGAGCGTAACGGTTGCCGTCGGCGAGCCCAGCATATTCGGCGGTGCAGCTCCCGGAGGCGCGTTGACGTCTACTGTCTGCCCGGGGGTCTTCGTCGTTACGCCGTTATTCGCTTTCTTATTTGGATCGCCGCCGCAGGCTGCCGCAAACAGGGCCACAAGTGCACAAAAAATTATTAATAGCGGCATTCCGCTTTTTGATCTGTCTCTCATTTTCATTTATTGATCGATTTGGCTTGTATATGTTTTTAGAAAAGCTTGATTATTTTACGGCTTTTAGCCTTACTTTGTTAACTTTTCCTTCGTTTATTTCGGCCAGCGTCATCTTTGCTCGCGAAGCAATTCCGTCAGCGTCGAGCCCATACTTTCCGAGAAGAAGTTTTGGATCGCCGTGCGTAACTATTTCGTCCGGCACGCCCATCCGGACAACCTTAACTTTGTCCAAATAGCTGTTTGCCTCGAGCAGTTCAATTACCGCGGAGCCGAAACCTCCCGATAGATAAGCATCTTCAACAGTTACGACAATGGCGTGTTTCTCTGCCGCCGCCAGGATCAACTCCGTATCGAGCGGTTTGACGAATCGGGCGTTGATAATGGTTGCTTCGACGCCTTCTTTTTCCAGTATTCCGGCGGCTTCGTTGGCCGGATTGACCATTGAGCCATACGCTATGATCGCAACATCCTCACCTTCGCGAAGGATCTCGCCCTTGCCGATCTCGATCTTTTTCGGCGGTGCCGATATATCGACGCCGAGGCCGTTTCCTCTCGGATATCGAAGCGCCGCCGGGCCGTGATGATCGATCGCCGTCACGATCATGTCACGCATTTCGGCTTCGTCTTTTGGTGCCATCAAGACAATGTTCGGATAACCGCGAAGATAAGCGATATCGAGCAGACCGTGATGCGTCGGGCCGTCGGCACCCACAATACCCGCCCGATCCATTGCAAAAGTGACGTCGAGATTCTGCAGGCAAACGTCGTGGATCAATTGGTCAAAGGCTCGCTGAAGAAACGTGGAATAAATCGCTGCAACGGGTTTCAATCCTTCGCACGCCATACCGGCGCAAAAGGTAACTGCATGCTGCTCGGCGATCCCGACGTCGAATGCACGCTCAGGAAATTTTTCGAGTACTTTGTCGACACCTGTTCCGTCCGGCATAGCTGCGGTAAGTGCGACGATCCGCTCGTCCGAAGACATAAGCTCGCACATCGTATCGCCAAAGACCTGTGTGTACGTCGGAGCGGTTGATTTGCTCGATTTGATCGCCTGGCCAGTATTTATATCGAAGGGCCCGGTCGCGTGCCAGGCATAATAATTCTTCTCGCGGCTTGGGTAACCTTTTCCCTTTACGGTCAAGGCGTGTACGATCACCGGCCCGTCATCAACCTCTTTTGCTTCCTGAAGCGCACGCACCAGCATCGGCACATTATGTCCGTCAACATAGCCGATATATTTGAAGCCGAGCTCGTTGACAAGAGCACCGGGCAGAACCGCCGCCGCGATCGCGTCCTTAACGGTCTTCGCCGCTCGTCGCAGGCTTTGCCCGACGCCGGGAACGGATCCGAGCGTGTCGCCTACCTCTTCCTTTAGCCAGTGATAACTTTGTGCTTCCTTGATCCGATTCAGATAGCGCGTCAATGCCCCGACAGCAGGTGCGATCGACATATCGTTATCATTAAGCAGGACGATCAACCGCGTCTTCAGATGGCCGGCCTGATTGAGTGCTTCCATTGCCATTCCACCCGCCAGGCTCGAATCGCCGATCAAGGCGCAGACGTGAAAATCCTCTTTCTTCATGTCCCGGGCGACAGCCATCCCAAGCGCTGCCGAAAGAGATGTCGATGCATGGCCCGCACCGAAAGTGTCGTATTCGGATTCATCCCTGCGAAGAAAACCGGACAAACCGCCATCCTGTTTGATCGTATGAAGCTGGTCGCGGCGGCCGGTCAGGATCTTGTGCGCATACGCCTGATGCCCGACGTCCCAAACAAGCCGGTCGCTCGGCGTATCGAAGACGTAATGCATTGCAACGGCAAGCTCAACCGCGCCAAGGCTGGCGCCCGTGTGTCCGCCAATGCGCGAACAGGTTTCAAGGATGAATTGCCGAACTTCGTCGGCGACTTCCTGCAGGTCTTCGAGGCGAAGCCTTCGCAGATCAGCAGGTGAATTGATCTCGGACAAAAATCTCATTTACTTCCTTTCCAGCGTCAATACCAAACCCGCATTTTCGCATTTCGGGGGACAAATGTTAAATGTTCGCTGTTACTTCCGCCGCCTTTTGTCGGGGGTACGCTTACAATTCTTTACGTCGACGTGCGAAATTTGCTTAGACTAACCGGTAGCCGTTTGCGTCAAAATAGGTGAGTTTCCACAATAGAGACTAATAATTCACAAAGAGGTAAACAATGTCATTACGTGCTAAATTTCTTTCGATCCTTGCCCTATTTGCCGCATTTGCGGCGTTTTCGATGACTGCGACGGCGCAGGATACTACGCCGCCCGCCAAGGACGGCACCTCAGCCACCCAAAAGCCTGATGGAAGAGGTTTTGGACGCCGGGGGCATCGTGAAATGTTTCGCGGCCACCACGGCGCGATGATGGGCGGGCTTCGAGGTATAAACCTAACGGACGCGCAGAAACAGCAGATCCACTCGATAATGGAGAGCAACAAGCCTGACCAGGCAACAATGGATCAAATGCGTACACTGATGGAAGCCAAGCGAAACGGAACCATCACGGCCGAGCAGCAGGAACAGCTAAAAGCCTTCAGGCAGCAGGGAAAAGCGAAAGCCGAATCGATCCATCAACAGATCCAGTCGATCCTGACACCGGAGCAGATCGCCCAGATCGAGAAAAACAAGGCGGAGAGAAAAGAGCGTTGGGAAAAGCGCCGCGAGTTGCGCGAGCAGAACAAACAAACGACTCCTCCTGCAGATAAACCGACTAATAACTAGCTTCCTCCCCTTTTAAAGGGATTAAAGGCGTGGGATTCGCATATCCCACGTCTATTTTTTTTTCGATCGCTGCATTGGGGGCCGATTTTCGGGTGAGATCGGCAATAGTGCCTGTAAACACTGAACAATATCAAAAAGACCCAAGGTGGTTTTGGCCCTGCCAAAGCCATATTTCGCGTTGCCGAAACGATTTTATTAGTTGCTGAAATGATTTTATCAACAGATAAAATGAATTTATCAATAGCTGAAATGGCTTTATCAACAGATAAAATGATTTTCTCATCAGCTAAAATGACTTTATCAACAGATAAAATGAATTTATCAATAGCTGAAATGGTTTTATCAACAGATAAAATGATTTTCTCATCAGCTAAAATGATTTTATCAATAGCTGAAATGGTTTTATCAGTTGCTGAAATCGTTTTCCTCAGTAGAAAAATGATCTGGCCCGTAGGAAAAGTGGCTTTTCACACGCGAACAGCGGATTTCTATTTTCTCAAAACAAAAAAGGCGTGAGGGATAGCCCCCACGCCCTTTCTCAATATCAAAACCTTTTAACCGATAAACATCTCGTCGTCCTGATAGACGCTGTCGATCTGCTTGGGTGGGGGTGCGAAGAGTACCTCGAGGCCTTTTCGGACACCGGCCATAATGGCGGCGATCTCGCGGGCCGGTTCGACGATCTTTGCCTGGACGAAGTCAGTCGTGTTTACGACCTGCATATGTGTACGGTCGATCGTTTGGCTCACCATGGCGACCTTGTCTTTCGCCGTAATGGCCGTGTCACCAACGAGCTGTTTTAGCTCGACGACCTCTTCCTTGATCAACTCGGTCGATTCCGCAAGGTATTTCGTTGCGGTAGAAAGATTGGCTGAGATCTCGTTGAAATGCACTGAGATCTCTTTGCCCTGAAGGCTTATCGCGTCGACCTTTGTTATTAGCGGATCGACCCGCTCCTCTATGCGTTTTACTGTGGCAACTACGTTTCGGACCGTCGTCGCGATCCAGATCAGGCCTATCGCCATCACGATAAAACACACGGCAGTGACGATCGAAGAGATCATCATCCAGAATTGCGGATCGCTCGCGCTCATAAACTATTTATTCTCTTTATTATCAACCGGATAACTTGGTCGTCCCTCGGCAATAGCCTTTGACTCTGTCCGGCGTTTCTCGGCTACGTACGCGTCCTTGCCGGCCTCAACTGCAGCCGTGAACGGATTTGCCGTTCGAGCCGCGGCGGTTCTGGCCTTTTCGGTCAATTCACCAGCCTTTTCCTGAGCGGTTTGATACAGTTCGCCCGCCTTGTCACGAGTAACCTCGTAATATTCGCCCGCACGCTCCTGAATTTGCGCTGCCGCCTCTTTGCTCTTTTCAATACCCTTTCGTGTAGCGTCCGCAATGTCTCCGCGTAGCTCCTGACCGGACTTTGGAGCAAAAAGCAACGCGATGACAGCTCCGATGCCGCCGCCGATAAGTAAATAGGTCAGTTTCGTAGCCGCGCTCGTTTGGTCTCTTTCGTAATCGTTTCTCATAAATTGTCTCCTGCCCGCATATAATTGCGCTTTTGTTCACTGCAACACATCCGGTTTCCTTAACTATAACAAACATTTAGCGTTTCTAACAGTGAAATCTGCCGGACGGGGGCTAAAAATGCGGTTTTATCCGAGGTTTGCTACTATCTTAGGTTGCTTCTCTTTATGGATTTGAACCTTATCAGAAACTTCTCGATCATCGCCCATATCGATCATGGAAAATCGACCCTGGCGGACCGAATTCTACAGCTTACGGGAGCGGTTGCCGACCGCGATATGGAAGCGCAGATGCTTGACGACATGGACCTTGAGCGCGAACGGGGCATCACGATCAAGGCGCACGCGGTTCGGCTCGACTACAAGGCCAAAGACGGAAAAAACTATGTCCTGAACCTGATCGACACTCCCGGGCACGTCGATTTTTCGTACGAAGTCTCACGTTCGCTGTCGGCGTGCGAAGGCGCACTGCTGGTTGTCGATGCGTCGCAGGGCGTCGAGGCACAAACGCTTGCAAATACCTATCTTGCGATCGAGAACGATCTTGAGTTGATCCCTGTATTGAACAAGATCGACCTGCCCTCGGCCGAACCCGAAAGGATCAAGGAACAGATCGAGACGATCATCGGCCTCGATACCACCCATACCGTCCTTGCCTCGGCAAAAACGGGCGTCGGCATTCAGGAGATCCTCGAAGAGATAATAAAGGACATTCCGCCGCCGAAAGGCGATCCTACCGCACCGTTGAAAGCCCTTATTTTTGATAGTTGGTACGACACATACCGCGGCGTGATCGTTCTTTTCCGCGTGATCGACGGAATGGTCAGGAAAGGAACAAAGATCAGGTTTTTTAATGCCGGCCGTGAGTATCTTGTCGAAACAGTTGGCGTAAATCGCCCTCTTCCTACGCAGATCGGTGAACTCGGACCGGGTGAGGTGGGCTTTCTGACAGCGTCGATCAAGACCGTTGCGGACGTGCAGATCGGCGACACGATCACCGAAGCAGCACGACCGGTCGATAAACCGCTGCCTGGCTTTCAGGAAGTAAAGCCGATGGTGTTTGCCGGGCTTTACCCGATCGATTCCGCGCAATACGAAGACCTTCGCGATGCAATGGAAAAGCTGCGGCTCAACGATGCGTCGTTCTTTTTCGAGCCCGAATCGTCAACCGCCCTCGGTTTCGGTTTCCGCTGCGGCTTTCTCGGGCTGCTTCATATGGAGATAATCCAGGAGCGGCTTGAACGTGAATTTAATCTGGAACTGATCACGACCGCGCCCGGTGTTCGATATCGTGTAACGACCACCGATGGCGAAGTGGCCGAGATCGATTCGCCGTCAAAAATGCCCGATACTGGACGCATCACAAAGATCGAAGAACCTTTTATTGATGCGACCATCCTGACAAACGATGAATTTCTCGGCGGCATTCTGCCGCTCCTCGACGAAAAACGCGGCGTACAGAAAAAATTCGAATACATCACGACCGACCGCGTGATGCTCGTCTATGAATTGCCGCTAAACGAGATCGTGCTTGATTTTTACGATCGGCTAAAAAGTGTATCGAAGGGATATGCTTCGCTCGATTATCATTTGTCGGGCTATCAGGTAAGCAAACTCGTCAAACTCGACATTTTGGTCTCCGGTGAGCCGGTCGATGCCCTTTCACTAATTCTTCACACCGATACCGCCGCCGCCAAGGGACGAATTCTCACCGCAAAAATGAAGGAGCTGATCCCCCGGCAAATGTTCGAGGTCGCTATCCAGGCCGCGATCGGAAGCAAAGTCATCGCCCGCGAAACCGTAAAAGCCATGGGCAAAAACGTCATAGCCAAATGCTACGGCGGCGACATCTCCCGAAAACGCAAACTTCTCGAAAAACAAAAAGAAGGCAAAAAGCGAATGAAAAAAGTAGGCCGAGTCGAGATACCTCAGGAAGCATTCTTGGCGGTGCTGAAGGTGAATGAAAGTTAATGTGGAGTGCGAAAAACCGTGCTAAATTATGAAGCGACGAAGAAGGTGTAAACCATGAGATTAGCAATCGCGTTACTCCTACTCCCGCTTCTTGCCGGACTGACATTTGGACAAGGCCATAGCGAATTGTTGATGAAGGTCAGTAAGATCAAGCTGCTTGAATCGACGCAGTCTGATGTCCAGCGAATCTTTGCCGAATATAACACGCCCGGTATCGATGGCCACTTCCAACGTTATTATAATGACGCAGTAGATATAAGGGTTTACTTTTCCGATGGTACTTGCACTGACGACCCTGAGGAGAATGACGCTTCGCTTGTATGGAAGGTTGAGGAATGGAAAGTAACACGGATCGAGATAGAACCGAGTGAGAAGATATCGATCAAAGATTCGGGTTATGATCTGTCGAAATTCGGGAAAGAGCAGCTGTATCGCGAGTCACCCGAAGATTATATTTACCACGACAAGGCTCGGGGTCTGGCGATCGAGACAGGGGAAGATCGTGTAAACGAAATTATCTTTTTCCCACCTATCAGCAGCTCAAAGTACTTGTGCGAAGAGAGCACTGCCGTCAAAAACTTCTACTCCCACGAAAGCTGGTTCGATCGGAAACTAGACGATAGATTTTGCTGCATCCTAGTTAATAAACCGGCGCACGTCGAGGACATGGTCCTTAGCAAAAGTGTGGTTCAGGCCACGACGGGCCAAAAGATATCGGTGAAGACAATTGGCATTGATCCGGAAAATGACGTGCTGACCTATAACTACACAGTTACTGCTGGGAAAATCGTCGGAAACGGCGCCAATGTGGTGTGGGATCTGGCTGGTGTTCCTGCCGGAAGTTACACAATCACCGTCGGTGTAGATGATGGAGCCGGGATTGTTGGTCGAACCGGTACCAAAACCGTCACCGTGAAATAGATGGCGCCTTTCGTATGCGGGTCCGCATTCTGAACGCATAAAAGCTTCGTCGAAGCTGCGCCAACGCACTAATCTCGAAAGAGTTCGTCGAAGAGGCAAGCCCCTCCGCACTGGATGCGGCAATGCCGCAATAAACTAGCACTAGTCTCGGAGAAAATTCATGAATACATTCCGTTCTTTGTTCTTCGCTCTGGGAGCAATCGTTAGCCTGTTCTCGACCAGTTCGGTCGCGAACGCACAAAACTCATTGTCGCCCGAACTCTCGTCAAAGATTGACAAGATCGCGGCGGATACTCTCGCGAGTTCGGGAGTGCCGAGCGCTTCAGTCGTGGTCGTTAAGGATGGGCAGATTGCGTACCTGAAGGCGTATGGAACCGCGAGGCTAGAGACAAATACGCCGGCGACGCCCGCAATGCGTTATAGCATTGGTTCGATCAGCAAGCAGTTTACCGCCGCGGCGATACTACTGTTGCAAGAGCAGGGAAAGCTTTCGCTCGATGATAAGGTCAGCAAGTATGTGCCCGACCTTACGCGTGCCAACGAGGTGACCATTCGTCAACTGCTGTCTCACACTTCGGGCTATCAGGATTATTGGCCGCAGGATTATGTGATGCCGATGATGCTCAAACCCGTCACGTCACAAAAGATCCTGGATGGCTGGGCACGAAAGCAGTTGGATTTTGATCCCGGTACGAAATGGCAATACAGCAATACGAACTATGTGATCGCGGGTGTGATCGTAGAAAAAGTTTCGGGAATGGGATTGATGCCGTTTCTGCAAAAGAATGTGTTTACGCCGCTGGGCATGACAAGTGTGAGCAATACCGATCAGGCAAAGCTCGGCGAAACGGACCCGACCGGTTATCTTCGCTACGCCCTTGGGCCGCTTAGGCCTGCTCCAAAAGAAGGTCCGGGCTGGCTCTTTGCTGCCGGTGAATTGGCAATGCCTGCGCAAGATCTTGCAAAGTGGGATATCTCGATAATCGACCAGAAATTGTTAAAAGCATCGTCGTATGCCCAGTTCGGAACAGACACGCTTTTAAAAAATGGATTGAGCACGCGTTACGGCCTGGGCGTAAGCGTTAACCGACAGGACGGGCACCGGGCCCTTTCACATGGCGGCGAAGTTTCGGGATTCACGTCGCAGAATATTGTTTTCCCCGACGAACGTGCGGCGGTTGTCGTTCTTACAAATCAGGATGCTGCGAGCGCTGCCGGAGATATTGCCGACCACATCGCTGCGTTCCTGTTCGACACGACAGATCCTGCGACACCGGCAAAACTTGAACAGGCGAAAAAGATCTTCGACGGGCTGCAGCACGGAACCGTTGACCGATCGCTCTTTACCGACAATGCAAACGCGTATTTCAGCGATCAGGCATTGAAAGATTTTGCGTTGGGCCTGGCTCCGCTCGGAACTCCGCAATCGTTTGTACAAGTCCAGCAAGGCTTGCGCGGCGGTATGACGCTGCGGGTTTACATAATTAACTTTGGCGGAAAGGCTCTAAGAGCATGGACATACGAATTGCCCGACGGAAAATTGGAACAGTACCAGATCGCCCCGCAGAATTGAGAGATGCGCTCGAGACGAGAACTTGAATAAATGCCAAGGCCGCTTCAACATCCGCGAAAAGTTGTCTTGGCTGTTCTATGTCTCGGTGTTGCGGCCGTTTTGGCCTATTTCGTTTATCGGGATTTCGATTATGTTTCTGTTCTCATTGAAGAGTACGCCAATATCGTTTTGGATCTGATCGAACGGTCCATGGCTAGGTATGGCTATCCGGTCGTTTTTTTCGGCGTAATGCTCGAGAACGCTGGTTTACCAATTCCCGGCGAGACGATCTTGCTCGTTGCGGGGTATTTTTCCACCGGTCATAATCCGGATGTAAATCTGAATATCTTCGTCGTGATGATTGTTGCGTGTATCGGCGCCGTCCTCGGTGACAATGCAGGTTTCGCTATCGGGCATCATTACGGCCGCGGAATCCTTTTGAGGTTTGGCCGCTTTGTCTTTCTTACACCTCAACGGCTCGAGCATCTTGAGAACTACTTTAAGAGCCACGGCAATAAAACT
>Ga0268264_10004169_pt1 | contig 12353 bp, 13 predicted proteins | sample KBSSwiS32_FD_190357 | JGI IMG/M metagenome (GOLD analysis project Ga0268264, IMG submission 190357) | Switchgrass rhizosphere microbial communities from Kellogg Biological Station, Michigan, USA - KBS Switchgrass S3-2 (SPAdes) (version 2) | ecosystem: Host-associated > Plants > Roots >... | reverse complement strand
TCTCGCCCCTGGCGACGTGCAGCGACACGCCGTCCACCGCGCGCACGTGCCCGCGCACCCGCCCCCACGCGCCGCGGCGGATGGGGAAGTGCGTCCGGAGGTCCTTCACCTCCAGGAGCGGGCGCGGCCCTCGAGGCTCAGGCATCCGCGGGCGCCTCCACCGGGTGGTGGCACGCCGCCAGTTGCCCCGGCCGCTTCGCCTCCAGCGGCGGGTCCACCTGCGCGCAGATCTCCGTGGCGCGGTCGCAGCGGTCGCGGAAGCGGCAGCCGGAGGGCCACGCCCCGAGCGCGGGGACGGATCCGGGGATCGCCCACAGCCTCTGCGCGCGGCCCTGCTCGAGGCGCGGGATCGATCGGAGCAGCCCCGCGGTGTACGGGTGCGCGGGGTGGCGGAAGAGGTCGCGCACCGGCGCGCGCTCCACCACCCGCCCCGCGTACATCACCACCACCTCGTCGCACGTCTCGGCCACCACCCCCAGGTCGTGGGTGATCAGCGCCATCGACATCCGGCGCGAGCGCTGCAGCCCGCGCAGCAGCTCCAGGATCTGCGCCTGGACGGTGACGTCGAGCGCGGTGGTCGGCTCGTCGGCGATGAGCAGCTCCGGGTCGCAGGCGAGCGCCATGGCGATCATCACCCGCTGCCGCATCCCGCCCGAGAGCTGGTGCGGGTAGGCGTCCGCGCGCTCAAGGGGGGCGGGGATGCCGACCTGCCGGAGCATCTCCACCGCGCGCGCCCGCGCCGCCGCCCGGTCCAGGGGGCGATGGGCGCGCACCGCCTCGGCGATCTGCGCGCCCACCGTGTACACCGGGTTGAGCGAGCTCATGGGCTCCTGGAACACCATGGCGATGCGGTCGCCGCGGATCCGCCGCAGCTCCGCCTCCGGGAGCGTGAGCAGGTCGCGCCCCTCGAAGAGGACCTGCCCTTTCGCCACGCGCGCGGGCGGCGCGCGCAACAGCCGCAGCACCGAGAGCGCGGTGAGGCTCTTGCCGCAGCCGGACTCGCCCACGATGCCCAGGGTCTGACCGCGCGGCACCTCGAGCGAGACGCCGTCCACCGCGCGCAGCGTGCCGCGGGCGGTGGCCAGCTCCACCTGGAGGTCCCGGATCTCGAGCAGCGCGCCCATCGCGCGCTACCGCTTCACCTTGGCCAGGTACTCCTCGCGGCTGAACACGCCCTTCTCGATCAGCAGCTCCACCATCGCCTTGATCGCCGCCACCTCGCGCCGCTGGAGGTCCTCCAGCGTGCGCAGCACCTCGGACGGGTTGGGCCCGGCGGCGGCGGCGCCGGCGGCGGGCGTCCCGCGCATCGGCGTGCGCGGCCCGGCGACGCCGGGTCCACCGACGGGAGGTCCAGGGCGGCCGGCGGGCGCGGGCGCGGGCGAGTTGCCGCTGAAGTCGACGTCGGACCGCTGGTCCTCCAGCTCCTTGAGGCTCTTGACCACCGTGCGGCCCTGCGCGTCGACGACCTTGAAGGAGCCCTCGAAGTCGGACAGCTCCGCCTCGCCCTCGTAGAAGCGGGCGAAGGCGCGGGTGACGGCGGTGCGGCCGGCGAGCTGGGCGATGATCCGGCAGCGCGTCAGCGCGCGCAGCGTGTCCAGCTGCTGGACGTTCTGGGGGTCCGCCATGGCCACCACCAGCGTCTTGCCGTCGTCGCGGATCTGCAGCGGGATGACGCCCATGTCGCGCGCCTTCTCGCGCGGGACCTTCGCCTTCACGTGCGGGGCGATGCCCTGGATGGAGTCCAGGGGGGCCGCCTGGATGCCCAGCTGCTTGGAGAGCGCCTTGATGAGGATCTCCTCCGTCACCAGGCTCATCCGCACCAGGATGTCCCCCAGCTTGCCGCCCCACTTCTGCTGCTCGGCGAGGGCGCTCTTGAGCTGGGTCTCCTGGAGGACGTTCGCCTTGATGAGCAGCTCACCGAGCTTGATCGTCGCCATCGTTCGCGCGCTCGATACTAATCGCTCACCTGGGGGTTGGCGAACGACGGGCGCCGGTCGCGTCCAGCTCGATCGGGGCGACGTCTTCGGGTGGATCGGGAGAGAACTGGGAGGGATCGATCTGCTCGTTGAGCGTCAGCTTGGAGAGGCGCAGCTCGAGCGTCGCCTTCTCTCCCAGGGACTCGAGGGTGATGCGGCGCGGGAACGGGACGGCGCCGGCGGGCTGGAAGTCCGAGAAGGTCACCCGGTAGCCCTTGTCCCGGCCGGCGAAGATCTCGCTCTTCACCGGGCGCGCCGTGATGGGATCGACGTACAGGTGCTGCCCGATGCCCTCGGGGCTGAGGGTGCTCAGCAGGTACGCGCGCTCCTGGTGGTCGACGACCAGGTGCCACGGGACGCCGGGGGTGACCCGCGGCGCGCGGCCCAGCAGCATCGCCACCACCTCCTGGGGCAACAGCGGCACGCGGAGGAAGCGCGAGAGGTTGGCGGGCGTGGCGGGGCCGACGTAGTACGCGGCCTCCGGCGCCACCCAGAGGCCGAAGCGCTCCCCGTCGCAGGCGAGCACCGACTGCGGGCGGCCGAAGAAGTCGTTGGCCTGGATCATGACGGAGGCGGGCTCGGCGGCGGAGGCGAAGGCGCCCACGGTGGCCTGGCCCTCCGGCACGTCGAAGCGGACCTGGCCCTCGGCGGAGATCGAGCTCGCGCTGTGTTCCGCCTCGTCGACCAGCCGCAGCAATTCCTGCGGGTCGGTGACGCGGCCGCGGGGGCCGAAGTCCACCGGCCGCTTGGGGCAACCGAGCAAGCCAACGAGCGAGATCAACAGCGCGGCGTAGAATGGCTTGTGCATGGTGCGGGGGCCGGGCAATAGAGTCCCTCGCACTCCCGGAGCGCAATGAACTTCGACGAGATCCTCCATTACCTGCGGCTGGGCGGGGTGACCATCGCGGTGATCCTCGTCGCCTCGGTGGTCGCGCTGGGCGTGGCCATCGAACGGCTGATCGCGCTCTGGGGCGCGTCGCAGCGGTCCCGCGACCTGTCGCAGGCCGTCTCCAAGCACCTGCTCCGCGGCGACCTGGCGGCCGCGCGGTCGGCGGCGGAGCGGTCGGGGGCGCCGGCGGCGGACATCTTCCTGGCGGGGTTCGACCGGGTGGACCGGAGCGGGCAGCCGCACGGGTCGCTGGAGTCGGCGGTGGCGCGCGAGCGCGCGGAGGTGCTGCTGCGGCTGAAGCGGAACCTGTGGATCCTGGGCACCATCGGCGCCACCGCGCCGTTCGTGGGCCTGTTTGGCACGGTGGCGGGCATCATGCGGTCCTTCCGCGACCTGGGCCTGGACGTGGCGTCGGGCGGCGTGGGCGGGAGCGCGAAGGTGATGTCCGGCATCTCGGAGGCGCTGATCGCCACCGCGGTGGGCATCATCGTCGCGGTGGAGGCGGTGGTCCTCTACAACTACTTCCAGGCGCGGCTGGCGCGGCTGGCGGTGGAGCTGCGGCTGTTCGCCGAGGAGTTCACCGAGCTCCTCCGCTCGCCCCCACTGCCCGCCTCACCGCCCTCGCCTTCACCCGAGCCGGCGGCCGCGATTTCAGCCGACCCGCGCCCCGTGGCCGAGGGGAGCTGAGGGCGCCATGGCCATCGGCAAGGTCCCGGGGATGGAGGAGAGCGGCGACAGCGACCTGGAGGAGGGCGTCTTCGCGGACATCAACATCACCCCGCTGACGGACATCTTCCTGGTGCTGCTGATCATCTTCATGGTCACCAGCTCGGTGATCGTGAACCAGGGCGGGTCCGGGGCGAAGGCGGGCCTGAAGGTGAACCTGCCCAAGGGCGGGAAGACGGCGGACGTCGCGCTGACCCAGTCGGACCTGTCGGTGGCGGTCCTGGCCGACGGGCGGCTGGTGCTGGGCGGCAACGTCGTCACCGAGGACGAGCTGAAGAAGGCGCTAGACGACGCCAAGGCGAAGAACCCCAACACCCTGGTGGTCGTGCAGGCGGACGAGGGCGTCCCCCACGGCAAGGTGGTGGCCGTGATGGAGCTGGCCAAGGGCGCCGGGCTCGGACAGCTCGCCATCGGCGTGCGGGCGGGGGCGCGGTAGCGGTCGATTTTCGCTGTCATCCCTTTTTCGGGAGTCAGCGAAAATGGGTTACCACCGAAAATAGCTTCCCTCGCCACGAGTCATGGCGAAGCGTCCCGACGAGCCACGCTTGGTCCCCGAGGAAGACATGGACGGCGCCCGTCACAGCGGACGCGGCTCCTTCCTCACGCGGACGCGCTTGGGCAACCGCTCGGCGTCGAGCAACAGCCCCTGCTCGTCCTTGCCGGGATCGACCAGCGTGCCGAGCGCATCGCCGAAGCCAAGGACGAACAGCGCCATTGCGTAGATCCCAAGCGAGACCTTCGGATCCCCCTTCTCCACGCGGGCGTAGGTGCTCTTCGAGACCGCGAGCCGTTCCGACATCATGCGCGTGGTGAGGCGGCGCTTGCGGCGCGCGAGGGCGATGTCTCCGCCCAGCTTGGCGAGGGACCGCTTGACCGCCGGCGGCAGGACGTCGAGGACGGCCGATCTCATCTTAAGAACCTATATATCAGTCCTTACGGAATATAAGAACTCATCCATCAGCCCTTATCAGATCCTGCCGAACCCCTCGTCCGGGAGCTGGGTGGGCGAATCGTCCCCGGCGGCGATGAGCCGGGCCTGCAGCTCCACCTCCGGCAGCACGTTGCGCGCGAACCACAGGGCGGAGGCCTTCTTGCCCTCGTAGAAGGCGTGGTCCGGGTCGGACGGGGAGATCTTCTGCTGCGCCTGGGCGGCGATGGCGGCGGCGTCCAGGAGCATCCACCCCACCGCGAGCTGGGACATCAGGCGGAGGAAGCGGTTGGCGGAGAGCGCAATGAGGTGCGTCTTGTCGGACTGCGCCCAGCCCAGCATCCCCATCGCGGCCTGGATGGTGGCCTCCTGCGCCGCGCCCAGCGCCTCCACCGCCTTGCCCAGCACCGGGTCGGCGCGGTGCTTCTCCACGAACTGGCCGATGTCGCCCATGAACTGCTGGAAGTGGGCGCCGCCAGCCTGGCCCAGCTTGCGGCCCACCAGGTCCATGGCCTGGATGTGATTGGTGCCCTCGTAGATGGAGAAGATCTTCGCGTCGCGGGCGGCCTGCTCCACCGGGTTGTCCTTGAGGTAGCCGGCGCCGCCGAAGACCTGGAGGGCGGTGGCGCAGACGCGGAAGCCTTCGTCGGAGGCGAACGCCTTCACCAGCGGGGTGAGCAGCTCCACCTGGCCGCGGTGGTAGGCGGCCTGCTCGTCGTCGGCGCCGGCCAGGAGGGTGACGCGGTCGACGTGCGAGACCAGCTTCATGATCAGCGTGCGGATCCCCTCCACGTGCGCCTTCATGTCCAGGAGCATCCGGCGGACGTCGGGGTGCTCGATGATGGAGACCTTGGGCGCCTTGGGGTCCTTCCAGTGGGTGTAGTGCGGGCCCTGCTTGCGGTCGCGGGCGTACTCGAGGGCGGAGAGGTAGGCGGCGGAGGCGGTGCCCACGCCCTGGACGCCGACGGCGATGCGCGCGCCGTTCATCATCTTGAACATCTGCGACATGCCGGCGTTCTCCACGCCGCCCACCAGCTCGCCTGAGCACTCGTCCTGGTCGCCGAAGCTCATCACGCAGGTGGCGGAGCCGTTGATCCCCATCTTGTGCTCGATGGAGGCGATGGCGACGTCGTTGGCGGGGCCGGACTTGCCGGAGGCGTCGATGCGGCGCTTGGGGACGATGAAGAGGGAGAGGCCCTTGGTGCCGGGCGGGGCGTTCTCCACCCGGGCGAGGACGAGGTGGATGATGTTCTCCGTGAGGTCGTGGTCCCCGCCGGTGATGAACATCTTGGTTCCCTTGATCCGGTAGGTGCCGTCGGGCTGCTTGCGGGCGGAGGTCTTGGCGGCGCCCACGTCGCTGCCGGCGTGGGGCTCGGTGAGGCACATGGTGCCACCCCAGGTGCCGTTGACGATGGGACCGACGTAGCGGTGGACCTGGTCGGGGGTGCCGCAAGCGGCGATCAGCTCGCCCACGCCGTGCGCGAGGCCCGTGTACATGTTGAACGCCGGGTTGCAGCCGGTGACCAGCTCGTCGAGGAGGACGTAGAGCATCCTCGGTGCGCCCTGGCCGCCGTGTTCGGGGCTGACGGAGACGCCCTTGATGCCCAGCTCGTAGAGCTTCCGCCAGGCGTCGGGGAATCCCTTGGGCGTGATGACCTGGCCGTTCTCGAGGCGGCAGCCCTCGCGGTCGGCGGTGGCGTTGAGCGGGCCGGCGACCTCGGTGGCGAAGCGGTAGGTCTCGGCGATCACCGCCTTGGCGGAGTCGACGTCCCAGTCCTTGAAGGGACCGCGGCCGGCGATCTCGCCGAACTTGAAGTGCTCGGCGAGGACGAACTGAAGCTCACGAAGGTCGGCCCGGTAGCGGTTGATGCCCGCGGACATGCGCGCTCCTGCGTTGGAAGGGGACTGTTCAAAAGTGTGCGGCAGGCTCGACCGGAAGGTCAACCGCCTCTGACGCGGGGCGACATCGATGGCTCCAGCCGGTCTTGAGGAGGGTGACGTCCAGGCGCTCGCCGGCGGCCTGCGGGTCGCGCTGCCACTCCTGGAGCTCCAGCCAGCGGACCTCGCCGCTCGCGGCGCGCGCCACCAGCGCCTCGCCCGAGACGTCGTGCTCCGCCCGTCCACCCTCGCCACCATTCTTCACTCGCGTGTCAGACCGCACCCGCCCGTCATCGCTGACCCGGCCGCCCCTCCGCGTAACCCCCTCCACTTCGTCGCCTTCGCCCAAGGCACACCGGTTGCTGTGCGGCCGGTGGCCTTTTCACCAAGGGGGAAGCACGGATGCTTCGAACCTACGCAACCGGTCGCATGTGGCCGTTCCGCAGCGCTTCGGACCTTTCGGGGGCGGTGCGCCGGGCGGAGTCGCTGGCGAGGTCGCTGGGTTGGACCATCAAGGACGTGGAGCACCTCTCCTCCGTCATCAAGGAGCTGGGCGGGAACGCGCTCGAGCACGCCGGAGGCGGCACCTGCCGCCTGGAGGCGGGCAACGCCCAGGCGGAGATCATCGTCGAGGACCTGGGCGGCGGGTGCGCCCGGACGCGGGTCGTCTTCGCGACGTCCCGGGCGCCCATCGCCGCCGCGGGCTGAAACAGGGCGGATGCGGCCGGGACCGCCGGACCTACTTCTTCCCCGCGCTCTTGGCCGCCGGCTTCTTCGACTGCGGCTTGTCGCGCGCGGCGGTCTTCTTCGGCGCCTGGCTCTGCGCCTTCTTGGCGCCGGACGCCTCGGACGGGCGAGCGCTCTCCGCGGGGGCCGACGCGGCCTGCTGGATCAAGCTCTCCCTTGGGACGTTGACCACCACCGGGGACTGGCCCGCCCGCTGCCGGTTCTCGTCCTCCAGCGAGTAGAAGAGCTGGATCTCCGACTGGCCCTTCATCACCAACTCGCCCTTCTGGTTCTCCGCCCAGAGGTCGATGTCCGCGAAGTAGCGCCCGGCGTCGCCCCACCGGTCCGTCACCCGGCCCTTGCAGACCACGGTGTCGCCCGGCCAGACGATCTTCACGAACTTCACGCTGTACTTCCGCAGCTGCGCGCCGCGCGCCCAGTCCGACACCAGCTGGCCCAAAAAGCCCATCACCAGCATCCCGGGCGCGTACACCGACGGCATCCCGATGGACCGCGCGTACGCCTCGTCCACGTGCACGGGGTTGAAGTCCCCGGACGCGCCGGCGTACCGCGCCAGCTGCACCCGGTCGATGGGGGCCTTGGCCACCGCGGGCAGCTCGTCGCCCACGCGGACCGACTCGAAGTACAGCTTGCGCGGGGGCATCTAGACGGCCTCCTTCGCTGCTCGGACCACCAGGGTGCGCCGGGCGCGGAAGACCAAGGTGCCCTCCTCGTCGCGGCCCTCGTCCTCGATCACCGCCACGTCCATCTTCCCCGCCGGCCCGGTCTTCTCCAGCACGTCCGCCACCCGGGTGCTGACGTAGATCCGGTCGCCGGCCAGGATGGGCCGCTCGTAGTCGAAGGCCTGCTCGGCGTGGAGGAGGCTCTTGATGCCCACCCCCAGAAGCTCCCGCAGGTCGGCGGCGGAGTGGAACGAGGCCGGGAAGGTGGGCGGCGCGACGATGGTGGGGAACCCCGACGCCCGCGCGTACTCCTCGTCGTAGTAGATGGGGTTGTAGTCGCCCAGCGCCTCGGCGAAGCGGCGGATGGCGCCCTTCTCCACCTCGTTCAAGGTGGGCGGCGACGACCGTCCGATGGCGTTCTTGTCCAGCATGGTCACCTTCCCGAGGGGAGCTCCAAGACGGTCAAAAGGCCCGCGTCGGCGGCGGTGACGCGCGGCGCGGCGTTGACGACGACGTTGGCGGTGGCGCGGTCGCCCGCCACCCCGCCCTTCACCAGCACCTCCACCTCCGGGTCGGCCTCCAGGTGGATCCGGTCCCCCGGCTCCTCGGCGCCCACGGCGATGGTCAGCTCCAGCCGGACCCGCTCCTGCCCGTCCTCCAACCCCACCGCGGTCTGGCTGATCCCCGCCACCCGCCCGGCCTTCACCGGGAAGGCGCCGCCCGAGATGTCCTCCTCGGCGATGACGGGCGCCAGCTCCTCCTCGAAGTCGTCGCAGTCCAGCCCCAGCCCCACCGAGCACAGCGCCGCGGACTCCAAGAGGCCCACGTGGCCGATCTGGTCCTTCTCCGCCAGCGCGTCGAACTCCTCCTCGGTGAGCCCGGCGCCGATCTTCCGCTGCAGCGCCTCGCGCCGCGTGCGCGCGTCCACCACCCGCGAGGCCACCGCGCGCCGCACCGGCCCGCACACCTGGCCGGCCACCGCCACCAGCCGGTCCATCACGAACCCGGGGTTCACGCCGGTGCCCAACAGGGTGACCCCGGCCTTCTGCGCGGCGCGCTCCAGCTTCGCCGCCAGGTCGGGGTACTTGAGGAACGGGAAGGAGAGCTCCTCGCAGGTGGAGACCACGCTCATCCCGTGCTCGGCCGCCTCCAGCAGCTGCTCCATCACCTGCGGCAACCGCGAGCCGGTGGCGTGCAGCAGCACCGCGCCCTTGGTCTTCCCCACGGCGTCCGCCAGCCGCGGCGCCACCTTCATCGAGATCTGCGGGTTGCCCAGAAGGTCGCCCAGCCTCTTGCCGGCCAGCAGCGGGCTGGAGTCCACCGCGCCCACGAGCTTGAGCTCCGGCGACGCGTGCGCGGCTCGGGCGATCTCCTGTCCGATGAAACCGAGGCCCATCACCACCACGGGCACGGGCCCTGTGGAGGCCTTTCCCATCCGGCCGCGGACCTTAATCGGGCACATGCGACGCGGCAAGCTTCTGGTCGCCTGTTCGGGCGCGAACAATCACACAACTAATGGATTTCACACGGATTTTATTCGGACTTCGGAAGTCAAGACGCACGTCGGCCCACCTGCTGCGCCAATGCGCGCGGTCGGGGGAAGCGTGTATAACCAGCGAACTTTCGAGGGAGCTCCAAGGGCGACATGGCCACGGACCGCATCCTGATCGTCGACGACGACGCGTTGATCCTGCAGGCGCTCTCCCGAATCCTCCAATCCGAGGGCTACGACGTCGTCGCCCACACGGACCCGGTGAAGGCGGCGGACGAGACCGACTTCACGCTGGTGATCACGGACTTCATGATGCCGCAGCTCAACGGCATCGAGCTTCTGGGCATCCTCAAGTCGAAGGCGCCCAACGCGGTGCGGATGCTGTTGACCGCGGCGAGCGACTTCAAGGTGGCGTCGGAGGCGGTGAACCGGGGCGAGGTGTACCGGCTCCTGGGCAAGCCGTGGACGATGAGCGAGCTGACCGCGTCCGTGCGGCAAGCGGTGGAGCACTACCACCTGGTGAACGAGAACGCGCGGCTCAGCAAGGAAGTGGCGAGCAAGAACGAGGAGCTGACTCGCGTCAACCACAACCTGGAGTCGCTGGTGATCGAGCGCACCAACGGGCTCTTGGACGGGATGATCTCCGCGCTCGACTACCGCGACACGGAGACGCAGTGGCACTCGCGGCGGGTGGCGCTGTTCTCGCGGCGGATCGCGGTCGAGCTGGGCGTCGCCGGCACGGAGCTGGAGATCATCGAGCAGGGCGCGCTGTTGCACGACATTGGCAAGATCGGCGTGCGGGACTCCATCCTGCTCAAGCCGGGCCCGCTCACCCCGGACGAGTGGGTGGAGATGAAGCTGCACCCGGAGATCGGCTTCCGGATGCTCTCCAAGATGCCCTACCTGCACGAGGCGTCGCTGATCGTCTGGCAGCACCAGGAGCGCTTCGACGGCCAGGGCTACCCGCGGGGGATGAAGGGCAAGGACATCCACGTCGGCGCGCGGATCTTCTGCGTGGCGGACACGCTGGACGCCATCACCTCCGACCGCCCGTACCGCAAGGGCCGGCCGCTCCAGGTGGCCAAGGACGAGATCAAGCGCTGCTCCGGGACGCAGTTCGACCCGGACGTGGTGGACGCCTTCCTCCGCATCCCGGATTCGGAGTGGGCGCGGATCCGCGAGCAGGTGGAGGGGTTGGAGGCGGAGGAGAACAAGCGCTTCGACGGCAAGCCCATCCTGGGCCCCGGCAAGCGGATGGCCGGGGCCACCGCCGCCAAGGCCTGAGGGGCCCGCGGGCCGCGCGGAGCGCTCAGGGCTTCGCGGTCACCGAGACGATCGCCTCTCCCTCCATCAGGTCGTCCAGCACGCCGTCGCCCTCCACGACCTCGCCGAAGGCGGCGTAGCGGCCCTCCAGGTGCGGCTGCTCCGAGGTGACGAAGAAGAACTGGCTGCCGCCGGTGTCCTTGCCGGAGAGCGCCATGCCGATGGTGCCGCGCACGTAGCGCCGGTCGCTCACCTCGCAGCGGATGGAGTAGCCGGGGCCGCCGTCGCCGTCCCCGCGCGGGTCGCCGCCCTGGACCACGAAGTTGGGCTCCACCCGGTGGAAGGTGAGGCCGTCGAAGTAGCCCTTCTTCGCCAGGGTCCACAGGTTGCCGGAGGTGCGCGGGTTCTCCTCGGTGTCCAGCTTCACCGTGAACGACCCCTTGGCGGTGGTGAACAGGAGCCTGGCGCCGTCCGGGGCGGGGCTGTAGGGACTGTCGGCGGCGAGCGCGCGCGGCGCGGCGGGCGGGAGCGGCTCGCCCAGCTTCTGGAGGAGCTGCGCGGCGACGTCGCGCAGGTGCGCGTGCGGCTGCGACAGCCAGCCCACCAGGAGATCCCTGGCCTGCGGCGCTTTGAGGTCCACCAGCGCGGAGGCCACGGTCTCCGCGATGTCCGGGTGGGACGGCGCCTGGTCGGCGACCCTCAGGATGCCGGGGATGGCGCGCGCGTCGCCCAGCGCGGCGGCGGCCCCGCACGCGGCGCCGGCGATCAGCGGGTCGGCGTCGCCCAACATCGCCAGCACCGCGTCCCTGGCCGTCGCGTCCTTCGACGCGGCGACGGCGGCGAGCGCGGCGGCGCGGACGGTGGGGCTGGCGTGGGTGAGGTAGCCGGCCAGCGGCGACGCGCCCGGGGCGACCGCCCGCGGTCCGTGGTCGATCTGCCCCAGCGCGAGCGAGAGGCGCCAGACCTCCGGAGGCAGCTGGTGCCCGCAGGTGAGCACCTCGGACACCGCGCCCTGGAACCGGTCCTGCGCGGCGGCGAGGCGGCAGTCGATGCGGGCCAGGTCCAGGTCCGCCCCGCCCTTCCTCGCCTGGGCGGTGAGCAGCTGCGCCTGGAGCTGCCGCCGCAGCGCCACCAGCACGCCCTGCGCCTCCGCCGGGATCTCCATCTTCGCCAGCTGGAGCAGCGGCTGCGCGCCGTCCGCGACGTGGCCCCTGGAAAGCAGCTCCACCTTCCGGGACAGGTCCCCCAGCGCGGCCACCGCGGCCGCCGCGCGCGCGGGGTTGTCCTTGGCGCGCTGGGCGAAGCGGGCGAGGGCCCGGGTGGCCTCCACCGCCACCCGGTAGTCCTTGTGGTCGAGGACGGCCTGGACCGCCGGGACGTCCGCCTCGGTGCCGGACTCGATCAGCGCGCGCACGCAGAGCGCGGCGGCCTCGCGCTCGTCCTCGTGGAGCTCCACCGGCTTCTGCGCCTGCTGCAGGCACTCCAGCGCCTGGGTCCGGACGGCGGGCGACTTGCTGGCGGCGATGGCGTACGCCAGCGCGTACCGCAGCCGCGGCCGCTTGGCGGACTCCTTCCAGCGGGAGAGCACCGCCTGCAGCGGCGCGTCCGCCATCTTCCCCTCGCGCCGGGCCACCAGCGCCAGCCCGAGGATCGCCCGCTGGAGGCGCTCGTCGTCCGCGTCGGCGCCCTTGACGATGTCCGTCAGGCCGGTGGTCCCGGCCGAGCCGCCCAGCCGCGCCAGGGCGTCGACGAAGGAGCGGCGCGCCCCGTCCTTGGGGTTGGCGGCGTCCAC
>Ga0268264_10004167_pt1 | contig 12356 bp, 10 predicted proteins | sample KBSSwiS32_FD_190357 | JGI IMG/M metagenome (GOLD analysis project Ga0268264, IMG submission 190357) | Switchgrass rhizosphere microbial communities from Kellogg Biological Station, Michigan, USA - KBS Switchgrass S3-2 (SPAdes) (version 2) | ecosystem: Host-associated > Plants > Roots >... | reverse complement strand
GACGTCTGGCGGGCCACGATCCCACCGATCCGGGCCATGTCCGACTCGTCGGCCAACGAGCTTCGTGCCGCCCTCCAAGCGGCTGGTGAGCGCCTCGATGGTGGCGACGAGTTGGTCCGGTAGCGAGCCCCGCTCGTCGGTTGGAATGACTCGCCTTCGTCGCTCGGAGTCGGACTTTGGCAGACGTCGCTCACCCGAGGGGCCGCGTCGCGTGCCGTAACGGAGTGCTACGGGCGGCCGACACGTCGGGCGCCGGGTGGCGCATTGCAACCGTTGACACTCGCATGGTCCAGTGGAACACTCGCACCGTACCTCCCCGATATCGGCGCAGTGGGAGTGGCGGGCACGTGTTGCCTCAGGCTTCTAACGGTGCGCCTGTAGGGGCGTCGGTCGCGGGGCTCGCGTTCGCAAGTGGGCCCCTTGGAACAACGATCGGAAGATCATGAACGTCAGGCAATCCGACCAACGAGGCGGGCACGGGGGAGCGCTCTGCGACTTTGTGGCTGGTATCGAGGACGAGACTCGTCGGCTCAGCCGGACCGGCTTTGTCCCGATCGCCGTGTTCGTGTGCACCGGGAGCACTCGCCCACCTCGCCATCTCAGCCGTACGAATCAGTGGCGTCCATGCTGAACGACCATCGGGCCAAGGCCATTCGAACGCCCAGCGAGGAAAAGGTTGCCCACGATGTGGCAGCATTCCTCGGGGACACGTCGTCGTCCACTGACCCGTATCCGTTGTACGCCCGGCTTCGTGAGCTGGAGCCGGTGCATTGGAGCGAAGTCCTCGGTTGCTGGGTGGTAACGAGTTACGCCCACGCGGAGGAGTGCTTCCGCGACGTTCGCCTCTCGCGCTACGAGGCCGGCTTTCGGCAGTTCGACTGGATCGTGACCGAAGACGATCCCCCCGACGTTCGGCGTGCCGTGGACACCTGGCGATCGACCATCCTGAACCTCGATCCCCCTGATCACACGAGGTTGCGCAAGCTCATCTCGCGCGCCTTCACGGTGCGGGCGGTGTCCGCCTGGAAGCAACGTACCGAGACCATTGTGGACACGGTGCTGAACGGAGTCGAAGGCCGGGCTGAGCTCGATCTTCTCAATGACGTCGCGTATCCAATCCCGGAGGCGGTCATCTGCGAGATCCTTGGTGTGCCGGTCGAGGATCACGACACTTGGAAGTCGTGGAGCGGGGGACTCAACCGCACAGCCATCTTCTCCGGTCGAAGCAGGGACACTGATGATCTACCGGTCGAGGTTCGAAAGGTGGCTCAAGAGTCGTTGTTGAACTGGTACTACTACTTCAACGACCTGATCTCTCGCCGCCGTGGAAGCACCAGCGATGACCTAGTCTCGCTCCTGGTCCGGGCCGAGGAAGAGGGCGATCGTCTCACCATCGACGAGCTCATCGGCACGTTGACTCTGCTGATCAACGCGGGCCATGACACGACGGCCAATCTGATCGGCAATGGCATGTTGGCTCTCATGCGACACCCTCAGCAGTACGCCTTGCTTCGGGCGGATCCCGAGCTGCGGGCGGCAGCCGTGGTGGAGGAGACACTGCGGTACGACGGTTCCGCCCGCGGTCAGCCGCGCGTCGCCCTGACCGACCTGGAAGTGGGCGGCCGGCTGATATCTGCCGGGGATACGGTCATGGTGATCGTGAATGCTGCCAACCGGGATCCGGAGCGCTACACCCGTCCGGAGGAATTCGATATCGAGCGGAGCGACCAGGGCCATTTGGCTTTTGCCAGCGGCATCCATTTCTGTGTGGGGGCATCCCTGGCCCGCATGGAGGCGGAGGTCGCGTTTCGCAAGCTCGGCGAACTTCCAAGCGTCTTCACGCTGGCGTCGCAAGAGTTGAGCTATCGACCGACCCATGGTCGCAGTTTGACCGGGCTTCCCGTCCATCAGCTGGTTTCCTTATAGCGACCCCGACGCGCGCGGAACCCACCATCGCGCCGACCTTGGGTTGGGCCGTATCATAGTTAGCGATGAGGAACGCGCGCAATAACCTCGGGATGAAATGGGGCTGGATCACCCACCTACGTCGGGTGAGGCCTATCCGGCGATGGCGACTCGACGAAGCGATCGGCGTTCGGTCGGATCGAAGACGCGCCGAGAATGCTGCAATGCCTGGTTATCCCACACGAGGTAGTCGCCGACTTGCCATTGATGGACGTACTGGGCGCGCTCGATGTAGCCGAAGAGCGTCTCAAGCAACTCCTCGCTGTCATCGTGAGTCATGCCAACGACGCTTTCGGTCAGCAAAGGGCTGACGAACAGCACTGGTTGGCCGCTTTTGGGATGGGTCCAAACCACTGGATGGACGAAGCTGAGCTGCTTGGCCGCGGTGGGGTCGAAGCTCGGCCGGGCGGAGCCGTCAAACGCTCCATAGTTGGCGACGTGGCGTGCCTCGAGTCCGGCGATGCGGGTTTTGAGTTCCGTAGGAAGCTGTTGATAGGCCAACGACGCGTCAGCGAACACGGTCTCTCCACCCTGAGCCGGCACTTCGAGCGCGTAGAGCGCAATCGCCTTGAGGGGCCGCTCCATGAACATGAAGTCCGCATGAAAGAGCAGCTCGCCGTCTCTCAGGATCCCTTTGTCGAGCGTGTTGGAGACGTACGAAAGCTTCTGGTCCTGCCTCATGGTGGGCGAGGCGGACGAGACGACGCCAAGGGCCTCGGTCAGCGCCACCTGCTGTTCATCGGAAAGCTCACAATCGCGGATGAGTACGAGTCGATGGGTATCGAAGGCGGTCAAGAAAGCCGCCTTGTCTTGTGCACTGAGCTCGACGCCCTCCCAGTTGAGCCCCTCGAGCTCAACTCCGAACTCCGATGCCGTGAGCGATCGTTGAGTGCTCACCGTTGCCTCCTGTCGACCGGCTCGTCCATAAGCGCCGTTATGCCTCGCATTGTACCGAGGACCTTCGATGCCGATCTCTCCGGTTCACGGGCCGCGTTACGGGCCCCCTTGCCACCTCACGGGAAACCGCGGCTCCATACCCTCGCCCCCACGGTGTAGCGCTCCAAATGGAGCCCCGCGTGACCCGGCAAGACCGCCGTCATTTCGTCGAATAGCAGTCCGTTCTTTTGGCAAGAAGCGGCGCACAGAACACACACAATCCTCGCGGCTGTCATATTGCACTATGTAACTCTTGACACCATTGTTGTGAAGGAACAGGGTGTCAATACGCGTGGAGGGGCAGACGCGTAAGACCGGCGAGCGAGCGGCTTATCGGGCCCCGACCACGTTCGTGTCAATCAAAAGGAGAGTTATGCGTAGCAAGACGACGCGCTTTCTCGTCGTTGTTCTGTTGGCTGCCACAGCCTTAGCCGCGTGCGGTGATGACAGCGGTAGCACCGGTAGTCCGGTGACGAGCGGCTCGACAAGTGTTGCTCCTTCGGCCGGCGGCAGTTCGACCACCACTGGCACCGCTCCGACGGGCGCGCCATACAAGATCGGGATCCCGGTACGGCTAAGTGGCACGTCGGCGATCGTCTATCAAAAGGCGGTGCCGAACGCGGCCGAGGCTTGGGAGAAGTGGGTGAATGCCCACGGCGGAATCAATGGTCACCCGGTGAAGGTGATACTGGGGGACACGGCCGGCGACGCAGCGAAAGGGCTCACCACCGCCAAGAAGATGGTGGAGACGGACGACGTGTCCATGCTTCATATCGAGGATCCGACACTCGATAACACCCTCGCGCCGTACGCTGCCCAGCAAAAGGTTGCAGTCGCCTCGCCGATTCCCTACTACCCGGTCTGGTACAGCACGCCGAACTGGTTCCCGCTTGGGATCTCGTTCTCCGACGACTTCTTCAACGCCGCGGCCAAGACGATTCAAGGAGTGGGGAAGAAGTCCGTCGGCGCGATCGTGTGTGCCGAAGTTGCCTCATGCGGTCAATCGATCGATGCGCTCGGCAAGGCAGTCGCACCGACCGGCGTCCGCTTCGACGGTGGCGTAAAAATAGCGGCCGCTGCGCCGAACTACACGGCGGAGTGCTTGGCCTTGAAGGCCAAAGGCACCGAGATGCTGTACATCGCTATCGCCATCGACTCCGCGGCTCGGGTAATCAAGGACTGCGCTCTCCAGGGGTACAAGCCAGACGTGTTCATGCCGATACACACGCTGGATCCCCGGATCCAAACGCTCGCACCTGATACCAACGTGCTGTCGGTTCAGGAGATCATGCCGTGGTTCGCAGATACCCCGGCGCTTAAGGACTTCAACGACGCGGTCAAGCAGTACGGCGATCCGTCCACGGTCAACGAGGTCGCGCTGTACACCTGGACGGCACTGGAGTTCTTTCGAGAGGCGGTGACCAAAGCCAAGCTCGGTGAGAGCCCAAGCCGTGCCGAGGTAAATGCAGCGCTCGCCAACAACAAGACCAACATTGGCGGGATCGCCCCTGACCTGAGCTTTACCGGACCCGACCAGCCCGCTCCAAAATCCACGAAGTGCTACTTCGTGTCGGCGTACTCAGGCGGTAAGTTCACCCTTCCCGACGGCGACAAGCGACAGTGTCTGACCTGAGTTCGGGCCCATCCGAACACGAGACGTTCAGTCGTCGATGTGAACGACCATCTTTCCGAGATTACGTCCGGCCAAAACACCTACCATCGCTTCAGGGAGGGCGTCCAAGCCTCGAAGTACCGTTTCGAGAGCAATGACCCGTCCTGTCCGTAGCCAATGGCCAAGCTGCGCGGTGGCTGCCGGTACATACTCAGCGAAGTGTGAAGCGGTGAAGCTGCGCCACTGCAGCCCATTGGCGTGAATGGGGCGGATATCTGTAGTCCACCCGCCGTCTTGGTCGTCGTATGTGGCGATTTGACCACACTCGACGACCAACCCGTTGCGCGGCATGTTCCACATCACCGTTTGGCTGAGGGCGCCACCCACATTGTCGAAGTACACGTCGGGTCCACCCGGAAGAACGGCGCGTAGGTCGGCTTCCAGCGTAGGGGATCGATAGGAGACGGCAGCATCGAACCCCAACCGCTGGGTGAGGACCTTGCATTTCTCGAGGGCGCCGGCAATGCCGACTACGTGGCACCCCTCTATTCGCGCAATTTGCCCGGCGAGGTGTCCTATTCCGCCCGCCGCGCCTGAAACCAGAAACGACGTGCCCGGGCGAGGTCGAGCCACGTTGAGCACCCCGAAGTACGCGCACATTCCGTTGAGTCCCAACGCCCCGAGCCATTGCGTGGGGCCGGCCAGTGACAGGTCGACGGGCTTGAGCTCATTTCGACGAGCCCGCTGATCGGCGGCGGGCCATACTGATTCGTCCGACCACGCCAACTGGCCCGTTGCTATGTCGCCGGGAGAGAAGTCGGGATGTCGAGATTCGATCACGCGACCAACGCCGGCTGACGCCAGCGGCTCTCCGAGGGAGAATTGTGGAAGGTAGAAATTGTCGATGCCCGTCATTCGGCCGCGCAGGTAAGGATCGACCGAAAACGCCAGCGGTCGCAGGCGAACCTCGCCAGCATTCAACTCGTGAGACGCAACCACGCGAATCTCGAAGTCGCCTTCACGAACGGGTCGGCCTCCGGAATAGCTCGCAAGGAACACGGCACGCACGGCTGCACTCATGCGGCCGATGCTAGGCGGCCACAGGTCAGCGTGAGCGCCCTTCCAGGCAGCTAACCTAATCGACGAATAATGCGCTCGGCCCCCGCAAAGCTGTCGGCCACCAAGTGATAGAAGAACTCGCCGGTTTCTCGGGAAAGTATCCCTGCCTCCGCTTGAGCGACTTTGTACTCCAGGAGACAACCGGCCCTAAAGGACGCGAGCACTAAGTAGTAGTCGAAGTTAGACACGTCGCGTCCGGTGCCTGCGGCGTAGTAGCGAGCCAGTTCTTGACGTGTTGGCATGTTTGCTACGCCCATTTGTGTTGTCCTCTGATCGTTGTGGGTGTGAGCCGGGAGATTTAGCCCTGTGCTGTCGCGTCAGCGTGACAACGCTCCAGGCTCAGAGTCGGCTCATGCTCGACGGAGGTAGCTGGTATCGGTGACTCTCATTGCTGAACTCTTCCGATCAACGGCACGCGGCGAGTGCAACCGGCTGCGACGGTGGCGCTCCGAAAGACGACCTCAGTCTGCGCGTTCGACCTTGCAACCGTCAACTGTTGCGTTGCGCAACCTCGCGGCCTTGTGAGTGCGAGCTGGGCGGCCCTCGGCTAGCTCTCGCTGATGTACCTCGCGGCCGCGCTTACTCGCTCACCGAGCTTGAGAATGTCGCGGCCCGGCAATACCGGGAGCATCATCACGCCGATCGCGAGCCCCACCTGACCGGTGCCATAGAAGATCGGCGCGTCGATCGACGTGGCGAGATACTCGCGATCCATCTCTAGTTCGGTGAGAAGCCAGTGGCTGCCGAGCGTGCAATCCGGAGTGAGCTGATCTCGCAGAAGGGCCCTCTCCGCTGGGGTGGTGGTGGCGGAGAGCTGCTTGGCCAGGACCCGATATTCGCGCGTCGGCTCTTCCAGGGACACTGCGTAGCCGGCCGCACGAATCCCGGCCATCCGCTCGAGGTAGAGCGGGTACTCAGCGTCGGGCACAAGTCCCTCGTGGAGCCAGCGCTCGACACGCCGCTGGCCTGCCCAGGCCATAAACACCGAACCGAGAGGAGGCGACATCCGGACGCGCTCGCCGACGCGCATCATTGGAATTGGTCGACGCGAGCGCCAGGCCTGGTCGATTACTCGGAGATGCGTATCGTCGGCCGAGACAAGCCAACACGTGAGGTTTAGCTCGTCGGCCATGTCCAACATCGTGCGACGAGCGAGCTCACGCCGTGGGTCCTTCTTCGCCGCGACATTTCCTGCCGCAATCATCGCGGGTCCGAGGTTGAAGGTCTTGCGCGAAGGATCACGCAGCAGAAAGCCGGCTTCCGTGAGTGCTTCGAGCATCGGATAGCACGTGGCCTTGTTGACCCCTAGCCTCCGTGCGATCTCGGCAATGGTCACCCCATCGTCACTCGGGTTGACCGTCAGATAGTTGATGATTCCGATGATGCGTTCGGCTTGAGGAGACCTTCGAGTAACCAACGACCGCCCTCCCGAATGGTCACCGTTGCGAGGTGCAACCATTGACCCGAACATTGTAACTCGTGATACTTATCCAGGAAACGAAGAAGCAACCAAATCTCGCACGGTTTTCGCCTTCATGGAGTACTCGGCCCAAGTCGGATTGTCGCGTCACCAAGGCCCTCGCGGCGCCGTCAATCTGGTGTGCTCCACGAAGGAGACAGTGTCGACAGCCGCTCACGGAAACCGAAGGAGACCAAGTGCCTGTGAATTCGCTCCCGGAGCTCGTCACGAGACACCGTGGGATTGCAGCCACCACCGCGGCCGCCGTGGTTTGCCGGAACTGCGTCGGGAGTTGGCAGTGAGCGACTCGCTCGGGCGACTTGTGATGGTGACCTGAATGGCTGTGCAACCTGGACCGATCGGGACGGTGATCTCGCGCTTGGCCGACGAGCGCCCCGATGCGCCCGCCTTGACCGTGGGCTCTCGCACGCTGACCCGCCGGGAGCTCGACGTCCGCACCAATCGGCTGGCCTCGCGTCTGGGCCGCCAGGGTGCGCGGGCTCAGTCGATCGTGGCGGTGGTCCTTCCAAACAGCATCGAGCTTGTCGAGGCGATCCTGGCGGCATGGAAGCTCGGGGCAACCCCGTTGGTACTTCCGAGCAAGATGCCCATGCACGAGCGTGCTGCGGTGCTCGAGTTGGCCGCGCCGAGCCTGGTGGTTGACAACCCACAGCAGGTGATTGGCATCGACGGCAATGGGGAGGAACCAGACGATGCGCCGCTTGCCCCGGTGGTCGCTCGGTGGTGGCGTGCTTCCACCTCGGGCGGCAGCACCGGCCGGCCCAAGCTGGTGCTCTCGACGCGGCCGGGTACCGCCGATCCAGACGAGCGCACGCTCTTGCTGCGGCGCGATGGAGCGATTGTGATACCCGGTCCGCTGTACCACGGCGCGCCGTTCCTGTTCGCCACTACTGGACTGTGGCGAGGCAAGCACGTGGTGTTGCTGGACCGGTTCGACCCGGCGGCCACCCTGCGAGCGGTGAGTGAGTATCACGCCGATTACCTCATGCTGGTGCCGACGATGATGAAGCGCATATGGCAGCTGCCCGACGAAGTGAAGCGGGCCGCAGACTTATCGGCCTTGAGGACGGTGCTCCATCTCGGTTCCGCCTGCCCCGTATGGCTCAAGGAAGCATGGATCGAGTGGCTGGGTCCCGACCGGATTCACGAGCTCTACGCCGGCACGGAGGGTCAGGCCACCACGTGGATCACCGGACAAGAATGGCTTCAACATCGAGGCTCCGTCGGCCGGCCGGTCGGGGGCGCAGTAATGCAGGCCTTTGACCCCGACAGCGACCGACCTCTGCCGCCGGGCGAGGTCGGTGAGATCTTCATGCGGCCGGTCGAGGACGCTGCACCCACCTACCAGTACGTTGGAGCCGACGCTCGCAAACGCGGTCGCTGGGAATCCTTGGGTGACATGGGTTGGGTTGACGCTGACGGGTACGTGTACATCGTGGACCGACGCGTCGACATGATCGTTACGGGTGGGTCGAACGTGTACCCCGCCGAGGTGGAGATGGCGCTCGAGGAGCATCCCGACGTTGATGCTGTGGTCGTCGTCGGTCTCCCTGACGACGACCTCGGTCATCGTGTCCATGCCATCGTCGAGGCGAGTCAGGCCCTCGAAGCGAACGAGCTTGCGGCCTTTCTGGCCGAGCGACTGGTGCGCTACAAGATCCCGCGAACCTTCGAGTTTGTCGACACGCCGCTGCGCGACGAAGCCGGCAAGGTGCGCCGGGCATTGTTACGCGATCAGCGGATGGATAGAGCGGGCCCAGGCCCGTCGGTGCGGCCGGACTGAACAAGGAGACTGCGTTGGAACTCGGAGTGATCCTGCCCACCTGGTATGGCGATCCTGACACCGCTGCCTCGATGCTGGCTACTGTGCAGGAAGCGGAGCGTTCCGGGTATTCGATCGCGTGGGTACCTGAACTCTACGGCGCCGACGCGGTGTCACTCATGGCGTGGCTCGCTTCGCACACCGAGCGGATTCGCATCGGGAGTGCCATCCTGCAGATCCCCGCTCGCCAAGCGACCATGACGGCCATGACGGCGGCTACGCTCGAGTCGTTGTTTCCCGGCCGCATCGTGATTGGTCTCGGCATCTCCGGGCCGCAGGTCACCGAAGGCTGGTACGGCGTCGCGTGGGACGATCCCATCGGCCGCACGCGGGAGTATCTCGATGTCGTGGTCTCAACCCTTGACCGTCAGATGGTCGAACACCAAGGCCGCCATATTCGAATCCCGGCGTCGGATAAGTATCGCCCGATCAAGCTCATCCTGAAGCACCATGGGAGAGTGCCCATCTTCCTGGCGGCCATGGGATCGCGTAACGTCAGGTTGGCGGGCGAGCGAGCCGATGGTTGGCTCCCGGCCCTGGTGTTACCGGAACGGTTTGGCCCCGCGCGAAAGGTTCTGGCCGAAGGAGCAGCGAGGGCGGGGAGAAACGTCGACGACGTTGTGATCGCCTGTTCGACGTCTGCAGTGGTGACCAACGACATCGAGGTGGGTCGGAACGTCTATCGTCCATATCTGTCGCTCTTGATCGGCGGGATGGGCACGAGAGAACGCAATTTCTACCGAGACCTCGTCGCGAGCTACGGCTACGAGGAGCAGAGCCAGCAGATCAGTGATCTCTACCTCGGTGGCCACAAAGCCGAGGCCGAGCGCCTCGTGCCAGCTGAGCTGATCGACGGGTTGACCCTGATCGGCGACCGCCCTCGCATCAAGGACAGACTCGCCGCGTTTCGCGACGCCCACATTGACATCTTGTCGGTTGCTCCATCCGGCCGGACTCAGGAGGAGAAGCTGGCTGTTCTTCGAACCGTGGCGGAGCTGCAGTGAGCGAGCCGAACGAACCCGTCGAGGACTTCATCCAAAGGCTCGCGAGTGGCCACGCCCACGCCGACCTTCATCGGCCCCGGGGTGTTCCGCCGATGGCCCACTCAATTAGAGTGTCCCTCTGAATAGAGCTATCCTGTAGCGATTCGATCTGCGAGTGCCTGCGTCGAGACGTGGGCCGACCCGGGGGAGCGAGCGCCCATGGCTGAGCAAGCTGACAAGGCGGGCGGCTTTGGCCGTCTCGATGCCGCGGGGATCGAAAAGTTCCGCGAGAAGGTCGGCCTCGACTGGCCGTACGACCGTTGGACCACATGGAACGAGGAAGCCTCGCTCGATGGGATTCGGCACTATGCGTATGGGCTTGGCGATGACAACCCTTTGTGGTGTGATCCCGACTACGCCGCGCGCAGTCGTTGGGGTGGTGTCATCGCCCCGCCGGGGTTCCTCGAGGGTGCGGGGCTCACGCCGCGTTTGGCTCCGGATCTCACCAGTAAGGGCCGTGGCCGAGGCGCGCTGGCCGGTGTGCACATGTATTGGGCCGGCGATCACATCCGCTACTTCCGCCCCGTTCATGCCGGTGATCGGATCTGGGTGCGACGGTTTTATGTGGATATCACCGAAAAAACGACGTCACGCTTCGCCGGCCGTTCCGCGATATCGGTGCGGCGAAGGGTCTATTGGAACCAAGACGGCGACCTCATCGGCATCTGGGATGCCGACTTCGTCCACGCCGAGCGCCACCGCGCGTCGGAGGATTCGGGCCAACGTCCTATCCACACCCAGCACCAGTACAGCGACGAGGAGATTGCAAACGTCGACGCTCACTTCGCCGCTGAAACCGTTCGGGGCGACGCTCCCCGCTACGTAGAAGACGTGGTCGTGGGGGAAGAGCTTGGCACCCGTTATCGAGGTCCGCTCGTTCTTGGCGACGTCATCGCGTGGCTCATGGGCTGCGGTCGTCACGAGATCTATCCCTACCGGCTCGGGTGGAAGAACCGCCAGCGGATGGGCGGCTTCTATTCCCGAAACGAATTTGGCGCGTGGGATTCAGCGATGCGGGTCCATTGGGACGACGCCTTCGCCCGATCCGTCGGCGCGTCGCGGGCGTATGACTACGGGATGCTGCGCAACGCCTGGCTCATGCACATGGTCACCGACTGGATGGGCGACGACGCGATCATTGTGGCGGTAAACGATCGCATCAAGGGCTTCAACACCATCGGGGACCTGTCTCGTCTCGACGGTCATGTGGCGGGAATTGACAGCTCAGGCCCTTGGCCCGAAGTCGCGGTGGAAGTCAACTGCGAAAACCAACGGGGCGAGACGACAGCTGCGGGAACCATCACTGTGCGATTGCCATCCCGTGCCGCAGGGCTCCCTGTGTACCCCGACGCACCGGCCGATGAGGGCTTGCTGGACGGAATGCCGGCGGCGATCGAGGGACCGTGGGCCTCGACCTGAGTGGCAGGGACGGAGGCTGACGTCGTGGAAACAGACGAGTTCACAGAAATGCGTTACGAGGTGAACGACGGAGTGGCCGTGGTGAGCCTCGACCGCCCCGCCGAGCGCAACACCTGGGGCGGACGCACCGCAGTTGAGTACCGCTGGGCACTGCACCACGCCGACATCTCTCCTGATGTGCGGGTTGTTGTGCTGCGCGGTGAGGGTGGAGTTTTCTGCGCTGGCGCCGACACACGCGCCCTCGACGCGATAGGACGAGACGGCGGGCGCTATAGCCCGGAGTCGACGGCGCTGCCGCCGTACCCGGACGGCACTCCGGCCGGCTTTCGGCACAACCACACGTATCCGCTCACGATCTCGGTTCCCATCATCGCGGCGATCGAAGGCGCTTGCGCCGGGGCCGGATTCGTGCTCGCCACCTACGCCGATCTTCGCTTTGCGTCGGAGACGGCCAGGATCACGACGGCCTTCGCCGGTCTCGGATTGCCGGCCGAGTACGGGATCGGGTGGCTCCTGCCGCGAATCATGTCGGTCCCCAATGCCCTACAGCTTCTTTACTCCGCTGACGTGGTGAGCGGGACAGAGGCGCACCGTCTGGGATGGGTGCAGCGGGTCACCGCCCCGGAATCCCTCATGACGGAAACGTTGGCCTTCGCGGTGAAGTTGGCGAATGAGTCGTCGCCGCACGCGCTGTCCGTCATCAAACGGCAGGTGTTCGTCGACGCGGTTGGAGATCTGGACCAGGCGTATCGACGTTCGGTGGAGGACATGAACGCGGCCATGCGGCACCCCGACTTCCGCGAGGCGCTAGTGGCTCGTCGCGAGCGACGTCCGCCGAAGTTCGCACGCCCACCGGGGGAGCCGACCGGGACTTAACACCGCGGCGCGATGGGTCGAGGTCTACCGCGAAAGGTTGATCCGGGCGGTTGACTGGCGCTCCGTCTCGCCGCCTTGGCTGAG
>Ga0268264_10004166_pt1 | contig 12357 bp, 10 predicted proteins | sample KBSSwiS32_FD_190357 | JGI IMG/M metagenome (GOLD analysis project Ga0268264, IMG submission 190357) | Switchgrass rhizosphere microbial communities from Kellogg Biological Station, Michigan, USA - KBS Switchgrass S3-2 (SPAdes) (version 2) | ecosystem: Host-associated > Plants > Roots >... | reverse complement strand
CGAAAGAACCAGATTCTTTGCCATAAGTCCTATCTTTGCTTCTCTATACGTTATACCGCAAGCGCCGTTCTAATTGAAAGAAAATCTGTTAAGCAGAGTCGGCTTGAACCCCAAAAAGCGGCAAAGCTACTATTTGAGATGAGCTAATTTCTAATAAACGGCGGGCGAATTCGGTAAGAACTAAGACGAGATTCACGTGAAACCAGGCAAGATTCACGTGAACCTAAGCTGGATCTACGTAACCAAGGACCAAAGTTAACTAACAAAAGGCCAAAAGTAATTAACAAAAGACCAAAAGTAATTAACTTTACGCCAAAGTTAACTAACAAAAGGCCAAAAGTAATTAACTTTAGGCCAAAGTTAACTAACAAAAGACCAAAAGTAATTGACTTTTAGCCAAAGTTAACTAACAAAGAGCCAAAAGTAACTAACAAAAGGCCAAAAGTAATTAACTTTAAGCCAAAGTTAACTAACAAAGGACCAGAAATGCGCGGAGCGCGGCCCTTCATTCCTGAGCTAAACGTTAGAATTATTGAAGATAAGGGTTATGCAGCACGGGCCTCGCGGACAATTTCAAGAAACTGCCTGGCGCGTTCGGTTACGACGTGAGCTTCGCCGGCCCGGATGGCTTTCACGTCGACGAGGTCAGTGCCAACTCCGAGGGCGCTTGCGCCGGCTTTTATGAAATCGGCGGCGGTTTTCAGCGAGACACCGCCAGTGGGAATTATTTTTACCTGCGGAAAGGGACCTTTGAGGTTCTTCACATAGCTTGCACCGCCGACTGACCCACACGGGAAAACTTTTACGAAATCAACCCCTGCGCTCCACGCCGTGATGACTTCGGTAGGAGTCAGGACCCCGGGACAAACGGGAGCACTGTACCGGTGGCACAAGGCGATCGTATCGAGATTCAACGCGGGACTGACAATGAACTGAGCCCCGGCCAGCAGACAAGCCCGGGCCGTCTCGGGGTCGAGCACGGTTCCGGCTCCGACCAGCACTTCACTGCCGTATTTATCGGCGACCTTTTCTATTACTCTTACTGCCCCCGGCACCGTCATCGTGATCTCAAGCACGTTCACGCCGCCCGCCTTGATTGCTTCAATGACCTGCATCGCCTCGTCCGCCGAAGATGCACGCACAACGGGCACGAGGCCAATATCTTCGATCTGCTTTACAATTTCTGCTTTATTCATTTGTTTTTTTGCCCGCGAATTACGCGAATCAAGACGAATATTTTTTCTATCTGTTTTTCGTGCCCGAAAACAATTGAAAGAGGCGATGAACCGCTTTAATTATTAGCGGTTTATTCGCGCTATTCGCGGGCAAAAGATCCTATCTCGCGACGCGGGCCCCGCCGCCTTTCATTACTCTCAGAACGTCAGCAAGTCCGACCGTTGTTGTATCTCCCGGCGTCGTCATAGCGAGAGCACCATGTGCGGCGCCGCAATTGACTGCCCACGCGGGTGATTCACCGGTCAGAAACCCGTAGATCAATCCCGAGGCGAATGAATCACCGCCGCCGACCCGGTCGAAAATGGCGAGATCGGGCCGCATGCTGGCTTGGAAAAGCTGCCCTTCCGTAAAACAAACCGCACCCCAATCATTGACCGATGCTGTTTTCGCGTTACGAAGCGTTGTCGCCGCAACAGCAAAGTTCGGAAAATCGGCGACCGCGCGTCGGATCATCTTTTCGAAATTTACTATGTCGAGTTTTGAATGATGCTCGTCCTGGCCTTCCACCTCGTAGCCGAGGCAGGCGGTGAAATCTTCCTCGTTGCCGATCATTACGTCAACGTATTTCGCCAGATCGCGATTTACTTCCTGGGCCTTTGCCTGACCGCCGATCGACTTCCACAGCGAGTCACGATAGTTGAGATCGTAGGAAATGATCGTGCCGTGTTTTTTGGCGACTTCCATCGCTTCCTTGGCGACCTCGGGCGTTGATTCGGAAAGCGCGCAGAAAATGCCGCCTGTGTGAAACCAACGCGAGCCTTCCTCACCGAATATCTTTTCCCAGTCGATGTCGCCTTTCTTCAATTGGGAAATAGCAGTGTGTCCCCGATCGGAGCAACCGAGCGCAGCGCGTACGCCGAAACCGCGCTCGGTAAAGTTCATACCGTTGCGCACGGTTCGGCCGACACCGTCGTATTTGACCCATTTAACGTGCGATTGATCGACGCCCCCCTGATAGATCAGGTCCTGTACGAGGCGTCCGACCGGATTATCCGCAAACGCCGTTACAACCGCCGCATCCAAACCGAAGCAACGTTTAAGACCGCGAGCGACATTGTATTCGCCGCCGCCTTCCCACACCTCGAACGAGCGCGTTGTATGAACGCGCTTGTCACCCGGATCAAGCCTCAGCATTACTTCACCCAGGCTGACTATGTCCCACTTACATTTATCTTTTGATTTGATGTTCAGCATACTTTTGAAGGCAGTGAGCAGTGAGCCGTTAGCAGCGAGCAGTAAAGATATCTGCCGACCGCTTACTGCTCACCGCTCACTGCTCACTCTAACGCGCCATCCATCCACCGTCGACGATCAAAATGTGTCCCTGCATATAATCACTCGCGGCAGACGAAAGAAAAACAGCCGCACCGGCAAGGTCTTCCGGTGTTCCCCAACGCCCTGCGGGTATCCGCTCCATTATCTGGCGATTCCGCGTTTCGTCAGCCTGCAGGGCAGCGGTATTCTTGGTCTGCATGTAACCGGGCGCAATAGCGTTTACGTTCACATTAAACTTCGCCCATTCATTCGCGAGGGCTTTGGTCAGACCCGCAACTCCGGATTTCGACGCCGTGTATGCAGGAACCGTGATCCCACCCTGAAATGAAAGCAGCGATGCAATATTAACAATTTTTCCCGAGCCGCGCTTCGTCATGTGTTTTCCGGCCGCTTGGGACAAGCGAAAAACGCTCGAGAGATTGACTTCGATGACCGTCGCCCAATCTTCCTCGCTATAATCGACGGCAGGAGAGCGGCGGATCATTCCGGCGTTGTTGATCAGAATATCAAGATGCCCGAGTTCGGCGATCGCCGAATCGACGATCGCTGCCGGCGCTTCGCGATCCGCCATGTCCCCGGTAACTTCTACCGCTCTGCGGCCGAGCTTTTCGATCGTCGAGATCGTTTCCGCGGCGTCACCCGATTTTCGGCAATGACATGCGATGTCCGCTCCGGCTTCGGCAAGAGCGATCGCACAGGCTTGCCCGATTCCCGACGCCGAACCGGTTACGAGCGCAGTTTTACCGTCAAGCTTGAATTTATCCAGGATCATACTTGTGATTATTTTCGCGAAGCTTCCAAACCCGATCCGCCCGCCGCATATTCGGGCTGAACATTGACGACACCGAACTGCCGATCAACGCCTTCGCGATTAGCGGCCATCATCCACAGGAAATTTATCGAACCACCCGGTGCGGCAACGTTCGGATGGTAGCCCTTTGGCATTAATACGACGTCTCCCTCGTGGACCACTTGTACAAGCTCGGGTTCATCCAAATTTGTATAGACCATTTGGATTCCCCACTGCGGCGCCGGCATGTCTATGTAGAGATAGGCCTCTTCGAGCATATCGTGATGCTCGTGCGGCGGGAAGGAGGTCCAGTTGCCGTCCGCCGAAAATGTGACCCCCGCCATGATCCGTCCTGCCTCTACATTTTTTCCGAGAAGGATATTAAGATCGCGTTCGATCGGCGCCTTTCCTACCACGAAGTGAAGGGCCGGATCCTTTCGGATCTCGTCGAACGCAATAAACTGTAGCGGATATTTATTTTCGACGGGCGAGGACAGCTCGGCCAGGTCAAAATTGCCGTCGCTGGAAACCTCGACCTGCGAATCGCGCGGTACATAAAGCGAATCGTAGCGATTCAACGCAAAGGTTTGTCCGCCCGTCGCGATCGTTCCCGATCCGTTCAGGCAGATCAGTCCGGTCTCGTGAGTTCCGGTTTCGAACGCGACCGGCGCATCGCCCGCTTCAATAATGATGCGGCCGTAGAACAGATTGCGCGACGCGGTTGCTCCCGGCGCGACCGTGATAGTTCGGCCTTTCGTTCTGTGCGTGCCCTTTACAATACAGGTTGCTGGATCGATGTTTTCTAGTTTTATCTGTGGCTGCATAATTCTTTAGTTTTGAGTTCAAAAGTATTGAGTTCAAACTTTGCTGTTATTCTATTGACCTAAACCGTCGCCAAATACTCCTCGACGGCTACTTCCAAAGCACCGCCGATCGCTGCACCGGCAGGTTCGCCTGCTTCGACCGACCAACCGTCGATCTTGCCGATAATACTTCGCTTGATCGCCGCGTTCATCGGTTCCTTAATAAAATCCCAACCGTAAACGAGCCGGCCGCTGATTATCACGCGTGGAATTCCGACGCCCATTATTACGTTGGCGATGCCGATCCCCAGATAATCGCCGATCATCGCAAGGGTTTTCTTCGACCTGATCTCGCCATTCGCGGCCTTCGCTACTATCTCGACAAATCGCGGAAGTGTTTCACCCGGCCGAAGGGGGCGGTCACCAATATAGAGTGACGCGGCCGATGCCGCCGAAGCGTATTTTTCCCAACACCCGCGATTGCCGCAAACGCATTGCTTGCCGCCGGCAACGATCGTCATATGGCCAAATTCACCGGCGATACCACGCCCTAAACCCGTACCGCGGTAAACTTCACTATCGATGATCAATCCCACGCCGATCCCCGTTCCCGACCGGACGAGAATAAAGTTTGTCGAAAGGCCGTCTTCCGATCTGCGAATATTCAGACGCGCTTCGTACATGGCGGCGGCCGTGGAGTCATTCTCGACTACAACCTGCAAATCGTCCCGAACACGAAATTTTTTGGCGATGTCCAGATCGCGCCAATCGAGATTCGGTGCAAAGATCAACTTCTGTCGCTGGGTGTCCGTCATGCCGGGTACGCTCACGCCGATAAATTTCAGCTTTCCGTCGCGCTTCCGGTCGAGGATCGTTTCGATCAGGCGGCGGGCCTGTATCAGCGCCATCTGCGGGTCGCTTGGCGTTACAAAATCTTCCTCATCGGTGATCTCTCCGCGGAGCGTCGTCAAGCCAACCTGGGAGTGGCGTACACCAAGATTGACGCCGATGAAATATCCGCCATCGTCAGCAAAAGAAAGCACACGGGCCCGCCGGCCCTGGCCCTCGGTCTCCATGGTCTCTTCGCGCAGAATGCCGGAGGCGATCAGCGGCTTAACATTTTCAGTGACGGTGCTTTTGTCTATGCCGAGTCTGGCGGCGATCTCGGTCCGGGATATCGGTTGAGCGGCGCGGATCAGGCGCAGAAGGAGGCTTCCCTTCCTGGCGGCATGTTGCAAAAAGGCACCCGTGTTCATCAGATCCGTTTGGAACGGCTTCGTTTCAGTCATAAATTCTGTGAAAACGAGAATTTTACAACGAAACGGTTTGCTCTGCCCAAAATTGGAACTCGCGATGCTTTAATATCTCGGCCTTGGTCTGAACTTCGCCACTGGCGACGCGACGAAGGTGCTCGAAAAGGCGCTTACCGACCTCGGCTATGCTTTCCGTGCCCTCGATGACATTTCCGGCCGATATATCAAGGTCGCGTGACATTTTTTCAAAGATCCTGTTATTCGACGCCATCTTAACGACGGGTGCGATGGCGTTTCCGATCGTCGTGCCGTTGCCTGTCGTGAAAACAACAACGGTCGCGCCCGATGCGACAAGACCCGGTGTCGATTCCTGATCGTAGCCCGGACCCTGCATAAGATTAATTCCGCGAAGCGTTGGTGTCTCGGCATACTCGATACAGTCTTCGATCCGCGTCGTTCCTGCTTTAACGATCGCGCCCAATGATTTGATCGTGATATTCAAGAGGCCTCCGGCTTTATTACCGGTGCTCGGGTTTTGGTTAAGGACGGCGCCGAATTTTGATGCGTATTCCTTGTACCAATCAACCATCGCGTAGATCTTGCGTCCGGTCGCAGAATCCTTTGCGCGATTTGCAAGAATATGTTCGGCGCCGCAGAATTCCGGCACTTCAGTGAGTAATACGGTTCCGCCGCTTTTTACGAGAAGATCGGAGCAAAAGCCTAGTGAAGGATTTGCCGAAATCCCCGAGAAACCGTCTGAGCTCCCGCACTTGACGCCAAGGACGAGCTCGCTTACGGGAAATTCTTCGCGAACACACTTGTTGACCTCGGGTAGCATCCGTTCGACCTCCCGCAAACCAAGTTCGATCGCGGCTTGCGTGCCGCCGACATCTTGAATGCCGATCTTGAATACGGGCTTCTGGATCGGTTTTTCTCGCTTGGTCAGGTATTTTTCAACGAACGAAAGATTGGTCTTTTCACAGCCAAGATCGATAAGGATAACGCCGCCGACGTTCGGATGATCGGCATAGTTCGCGAGCGTCCGCATCATCACGTCGAGCGTCGATCCGTCCTGGCAGCCGCAGCCTTTGTTATGTGGAATAGCGACAACGCCGTCCACATTGGGAAACTTCTCGCGGCTGTAGTGCATGAATTCGGACATCATCGAGATCTGCGTTGCCTCATGGCTGGCGCACATTGATGTCGGCACGATCAGGACAAAATTTCGCGTTCCGACACGGCCATCAGCGCGTCGAAATCCCATGAAAGTCTCGATCTGATCTTTTGGAAAATATTCCGGAGCAGGCACATGCAAGTCATCAGGCAGATTTCGCACCACTGGTACTTCATCCGTCATGTTCTCATGCGTGACCCATTCGCCTTTCTCGATGCCCAGGGATGTTCCGATCGGCTGGCCGTACTGGCGGACAAATTCTCGAGCCGGGATCTCGCGGGTCGCAAAGCGGTGACCGGGAGGGACGGCCTTTTCAACCCTGACGGTTTCACCGTGCGGCAGCATTAGGATCAAGCCCGTCGTCGTCTGTTTCTTTACGACCGCGACATTGTCGTCAGGGTTGACGATGATCGCGTAATCGCTGACCGGAACGGCTTTTTCGGTGTATGTATCCAACATAAGAATCTTTAGGCAAACAGATCCGGCAAAACGTACGACCTTACGTCCGGGTGAAGGCGGATCAGCAATCCGGGGTTATCGTTCGTCTGTGCTTCTAATAGCTCGTCGTCAAGCGATAGGTCCGTGTCCAATAATTTCCGAAAACTTTCGCGCTTTGCAGGGGCGGTCGAGGCGTCTACTATCGATTGAACAATGCGTCTCGCTCCAAGTATCGCTGCCGGGCCAAGCGTAAGAATGTGTGTTGCGTTCCGGCATTCCGCCTCGTCCTCTTCGATTACGGTGCTGCCGCCGATCTTGAATTTGGAAATATGATGCTCGAGAATTGACGGCGAGATCGGAATAACGCCGGCGATATCACTAAATTTCGCGCCCGAACCCGGCTTGATGTAGCAGAGGTGCGAGGCCGCTTCGGCCTCCGGGCCAAATCCCAAAAAGAAGAGGTCAATTCCGCCTAGCGATTCGAGTTTTTCGACGTATTTGATAAGCTCGTTTTCAAGGCTGTCCGTTTCAGTCAGCATTGGCGTGAAGCTCTTGATCTTTTTGAAAAAATTGTCGCCGAGGAGCCGCTCAAAATCGCGGACAAAGCTCAACGCGTTATTCATCCGCATCGGGGCAAGAGCGTCTTGCGTAAAAACATGGAGCCGGCCAAGGAGACCATCGATCGCCTCAGTGGCCGCGAGCTCACTTATCAAACGGTACATCGCCTGGGCTCCGCGTCCACCAAGGAGAACGATCACAATATCACCCGGTTTTTCGTCGGCGTATGTTGAAAGCTCGTCGAACATCGCCTTTCCGACGGCTTCTTCGTTTTCCAGGACGTTATAGTTGAACGGCGTTTCTTTCCGGTTTATCGTGACTGGCCGGTGTGGATCAAACAGCCAGAGGTTGTTTCCCGCTTGCCGGCGATCCAAAGTCTTTTTCGATGAAGTTTTCACTTGGACGTTAATAAATACCCATTTTAATTGGTTAAACCAATTAAAAGCAAGTAGAAATATAATAATGGGCTAAGGTAAGGAATTCTAATACAAATATAACGCAAAATAGCTGATAAAGACTAAGGTTTTGAAGCCTTGACATTTATAATTAGCCTAATGCAGACTTTCATAGGCCCGTCAAATGGTATTACCTTTTGACCAGATCAGCTTAACCAATATCGTAAAATCCGCGATTATGAGCTATTCCAAACTGGAGCTGGGCGGTCGGACTGCTATCGTTGTCGGCGGTACTTCGGGTATCGGACGTGCTATTGCACACGGACTTGCTGAAGCCGGCGCCGACGTTGTTTGCACCTCCCGCCGACCGGAACAAGTCGATACCGCCGCCGGTGAAATTGAAGAGATGGGCAGGCGGACCATTCGCATTACCTCCGATGTCGGTGATCGAGCTTCAATAGAGAATCTGTTAAATGAATCGGTCGCTGCTTTCGGTAAAATAGACATCCTTGTAAACTCGGCTGGCCGCACAAAGCGTGAGCCGACGATCGATCTCGGCGAAGAAACCTGGAACGCGATCCTCGAAACAAATCTAACGGGTACGCTTCGCACCTGCCAGATCTTTGGGCGGCACATGATCGAGCAGGGCTATGGACGGATCGTGAATATTGCTTCGCTTTCGACCTTTGTTGCTTTGTTTGAAGTAGCGGCCTATTCGGCAAGCAAGGCTGCTGTGGCATCGCTGACGAAATCGTTGGCTGTTGAATGGGCAAAGCACGGCGTTAATGTCAACGCTATTGCGCCAGGTGTTTTCCGCACGCCCCTCAACGAAAAGCTTTTGGATGAGACCGATCGCGGCAAAGAATTTCAGATGCGAACTCCGATGGGGCGCTTCGGCAAAGTGGAAGAACTGGCGGGCGCCGCTGTGTTTCTGGCCTCTGAGGCGGCAAGCTACGTGACCGGCGAGGTATTGGTCGTTGACGGTGGTTTTCTGGCGAGCGGCGTCAATCAATAGGGTCGAAAAGTTTGAACTCCGAACTTGAAGAAAAAACAGAGCGTATCGCCGCTATGCTCGGTCGAGAGAATCTCGATGCGGTTTTGCTCAACGCCCAGCACAATTTCGCATGGCTGACGGGCGGGGGTTCGAATGGCGTTGACCTGAGCAGGGATAACGGCATTGCTTCGCTCCTGGTCGCACGCAACGGACGGCGTTTTGTGCTGGCAAATGTGATCGAGATCGACCGCATGCTTGCCGAAGAGATCTCCGCAGATGACTTTGAAGCGGTCAGCTATCCGTGGCAGGAAGAAAAGTCCGTAGCGACGCTTATCCTTGAAAAGGCTGGCTCAGTTCTCAAACCCGGTTCTTTGATCGGGTCGGACATGCCGATAGGTGATGCGGCGCCCATCGTTGAAAACAGGATCTCGGCTTGCCGCTATCAATTGACAGAGGAGGAATTGGAGCGTTTTCGTTCATTAGGGCGTGATGCCGGGGTCGCTTTAGGCCATGTGATCGGGAAACTCACTCCGGGTGAGACTGAATTACAGATATCGGAGAAAATGCGGCATGAGCTTGCCTTGGGCGGTATGTCCTCAGTCGTAACGCTTGTCGCCGCCGACGAAAGGATCAAGAAATTTCGCCACCCGGTACCGACCGAGAATACCTGGCGGAAGACGCTGCTGATAGTTACGTGTGCAAAACGCGCGGGCCTCATCGCAAGCCTTAGCAGAATGGTCTGCGTGGGTGAGGTCCCGGATGAATTGAAAATGAGGACCGACGCGGCAGCATATGTAAACGCTAAAATGCTCAATGCAACGGTTGCCGGAGCAAAAGGTGCCGATGTTTATGCGGCCGCAGCGAGCGCCTATGCAGAGCGGGGATTTGCGGACGAGATAAACCGCCATCATCAAGGCGGCGCCGCCGGATACAAGACCCGGGAATGGGTCGCTCATCCGGCGAGTGCCGAAGTTGTTCATTATGATCAGGCTTTTGCCTGGAATCCGTCGATAACGGGGACAAAGATCGAGGAGACATGCATAGCGACCGAAGGCGGCATCGATGTGATAACTACATCGCCCGATTTTCCCAGGATCGCGAGCGTGGTCGATGGCCGTGAATACTTTTCGCCGGGTATCATAACGATTTAGGAGCCAACCGAATGAAGGATGTAAACGAGATCGTCGAGGATTTCGAAGGGCCGAAATCCGAAGCAGAAGTTTCGCCACCCGAGGAATCAGCGTCATCCGCGACGGGTGCCGTTATCGCGGCGGCGGAGGAAACAAAACCACGGGTCGGAAATTTTCGTTGGGTGATCTGCTCCCTTCTTTTCTTCGCAGCTACGGTCAATTATATCGACCGGCAAGTAATCGGGATTCTCAAGCCGACGCTGTCGGGGCAATTTGGCTGGACCGAACTCGATTACAGCTGGATCGTTTTTTCTTTTCAGACCGCCTACGCCATCGGATTGCTTTTCGTTGGAAAGCTGATGGACAAGATCGGCACGAAGAAGGGCTTTGCCCTGGCGATCGTGGTTTGGAGTCTCGCCGCTATTGCACACGCGTGGGCGATCGGGATCGGGACATTTTCATCCCCGATAGTGGCTCCGGTCATTGCAGCTATTGTTGCGGCCTTTAATTCAATAAGTTCGCTTTTCGGGGCAGCTCCATGGACATTTACCCTTTCGGTTTCCGTGATCGGATTTATGGTTGTCCGGTTTGCGTTAGGACTCGGTGAAGCAGGAAACTTCCCAGCCTCTATTAAGACCGTTGCAGAATGGTTTCCAAAAAAGGAACGGGCACTCGCGACCGGAATCTTTAATGCCGGAACTAATGTGGGAGCCCTGGTCACGCCGCTGCTGGTACCGGTGATCGTGCTTACCTGGGGCTGGTACGAAGCGTTTGTTTTTACCGGCGTCATAGGTTTTATCTGGCTTGCGTTTTGGCTTTTTGTTTACAAACGGCCAGAGGAACATAAGAGTTTATCGAAAACCGAACTTGCTTATATCCAGAGTGATCCGATCGAGCCATCGGCGCGCGTTCCGTGGCGACGCCTTTTCCCTCACCGGCAAACATGGGCCTTCGGTATCGGGAAATTTCTTACTGACCCAATTTGGTGGGTTTATCTTTTCTGGCTGCCGGACTTTTTAAAGAAGCAGTACAGTTTGGACCTCAGCACATTCGGAATCCCTCTGGCCGTGATCTACGTAATTGCCGATCTGGGTAGCGTAGGCGGCGGATATATTTCGTCCACGTTGATAAAGCGGGGCTGGACCATCAACCGGTCGCGCAAGACCGCAATGCTTATCTGCGCGTTGGCGGTCGTACCTATAGTCTTCGCTGCGATTACTTCAAACCTTTGGATAGCGGTAATTCTGATCGGGCTAGCTGCGGCAGCTCATCAGGGTTGGTCCGCGAATATTTTCACGATATCGTCCGACATGTTTCCAAAACAGGCGGTAGGCTCGGTGGTGGGTATAGGCGGAATGATGGGAGCCGTTGGGGGAATGCTGATCTCACCACTTGTCGGGCTGATCCTCGATAAAACAGGGAGCTATTTACCGATCTTTATCATCGCTGCCTCAGCTTACCTTGTTGCTTTGCTTATAATTCATCTTCTTGCTCCAAAGCTCGAGCCGGCAAACATAGATTATGACTAGGCATGCGGAGTTTTGAAAAAAGTACTATTTTTCAAATCTGATCCAGTCGATTTCGGCGGAACCGGCGTCATTGAAATTTCCGGGACGATTGAAGAAAAAACCGATCTTGGCCCCGATCCAGCGTCCTTCGCGAGCTTTGAACGGGTCACCGATCGTTGTAAAATTCTTACCGTCAACACTGAAGCTGAATAGACAGACGCCTCCCGACTTCATCGTAACTCGCATATACACGTCATTTGTCGTCAAGGGCTGAGACATTCCCTCTGTTTCCTTGGAACCCTTGTCGGCGTCTTTTGCGGTGACCTGAGCTATCAAGAGTTTGCCGTTTCTGTCGGTGATGCCGATATACGAATAATCCAGCCCCATTACAACAAAGCCAAAGCGTTCACCGTCGAATCGTGCGTCGATCTTAACTTTCGCGGTCGCGGTGAATTCCTCAGCGGGGACCTTCTGCAGGAGCAGGTTGGGGGCGTTCCACAGATTTTTGTACCCGTCAGGCTGCTCGACGGAAAACATCTTCAATGCGCCTCGTTCGGGATATGGAAATGCCCAACCCGCCGTGGGATTCGCGTGCCATTGCCATTGGAGTCCTAATTCGCCTCCGCTGAATTCATCGGAATCGAGCGGCGTTTCTATCGGATAGCTTTTCCCTACATTCGGCTTTTTGTACCGCAACACAGGCTCGCCGGTTCCGTCGCCATCCTGGTCGGAACCGATCACTGGAAATCCATTTTTCCAGGCCACAGGCTGCAAATGAACCACGCGGCCATAGGCTCCTTTGT
>Ga0268264_10004163_pt1 | contig 12361 bp, 10 predicted proteins | sample KBSSwiS32_FD_190357 | JGI IMG/M metagenome (GOLD analysis project Ga0268264, IMG submission 190357) | Switchgrass rhizosphere microbial communities from Kellogg Biological Station, Michigan, USA - KBS Switchgrass S3-2 (SPAdes) (version 2) | ecosystem: Host-associated > Plants > Roots >... | reverse complement strand
GGAGGAGGGCCTGCGGGACACCGGCCGCGACGTCTGGCTGTCCGCCTCCGCGCTGGCCGTGGCGGCGAGCGCCATCAGCTACGCCATCCACGACAACAACGGGAACCTGTCGCCGCTGGCGCTGGCTCTGGTCACCCTCAGCATCGCCTGTGCGGCGCTGGCGATCGTCCACCCGCGCATCCCCGCCGTGGAGCGCTGGGGCGACCGGCCGGCGATGGTCATCCTGAGCGCCGGAATCATGGGCGAGATGGGGTTGGCGCTGATCACCACTCCCGGCCACTACCTGCGCATCCAGCCCATGACCTTCGTCATCCACCACCTGCTGGTGGGCGCGGCGGCGGTGCTGGCGGGCATGCAGCTGTCGGAGAAGCCGTGGCTGGGGCGGTGGTCGATGGCGCTGCTGCTGGGCGCGGGCTTCGCGCTGGGGGTGTGGATGGTGAACGCCTCCCCGGAGCCCGCCATCGACGCGTGGCACTGGCACCGCGCCGCGCTCCAGGCGCTGTCGCGAGGCGTGGACCCGTACTCGATCAGCATGCCCAACATCTACGGGCACACGAAGTGGTACGCGCCGGACCTCGCCACGCCGACGCAGGTGAACGTGGGGTACCCGTACCCGCCGCTCAGCCTGTTCTTCGCCGTCCTGGGGAACGCGTTCGGCGACTTCCGGCTGGCCAACGTGGCGGCGATCACCGCGACGGGCGGGCTGATCGCCTGGATGCGGCCGGGCCGGCTGGCGAGGGCGGCGGCGATCCTGTTCCTGTTCACGCCGCGCGGGCTGTTCGTGGTCGAGCAGGGCTGGACCGAGGGGCACGTGGTGCTGATGCTGGCGGGGGTGGTGTTCGTGGCGGTGCGCTCGCCGCGGTTCCTCAAGTGGGCGTTCGGCGCGCTGGTGGCGGTGAAGCAGTACGGCGTGCTCACCACGCCGCTTCTGGCGCTGGTGGTGCGGCCGGGCAAGGAGTGGGCGAGGGCGGTGGGCTGGGCCGCGGCGCTGGCGCTGCTGCTCACCGTGCCGATGGCGCTGTGGGACGTGTCGGGGTTCGTCCGGTCGGTGGTGCTGTTCCAGGCGAAGCAGCCATTCCGGGTGGAGGCGCTCAGCTTCGTCGCCTGGACCGCGGAGAACGGGGTGCCCACGCTGCCGCTCTGGTTGCCCTTCGGCGTGCTGCCGTTTGCGCTGGCGCTGGCGCTGTGGCGGGCGCCGAGGACGGCGGCGGGCTTCGCGGTCTCGAGCGCGCTGGCGTACGTGATGTTCTTCGCGTTCGCGAAGCAGGCCTTCACCAACTACTACTTCATGGTGCTCGCCGCGTTCTGCGCCGCGCTCTCGGCGCTGGACCCCGCGCGGGCCAGGGCCGAGGCGGCGGAATGACCGCCGGGTGCAACGCGTGCGGAGGGCCGCTGAAGCCGCGGCTCAGCTCGGTCGTGGATACGCACACGCGGCAGACGTTCTCCATCCTGGCGTGCGAGCGGTGCGGGCTGGGGCACACCTCGCCGGTGCCGGAGGACCTGGGGCCGTACTACGGCCGCGCGTACCACGGCGGGCGGCACGGGGTGACGGCGGCGTACTGCGCGTGGCGGCGGGTGAGGATGGTCCAGCGGGTGCGGGCGGCGTCGGCGCCGCGGACGCTGCTGGATATTGGCTGCGGGGACGGGACGTTCCTGCTGGCGGCGCGGCGGCGCGGGTGGGAGGTGAAGGGGATCGAGAAGTACCCGGAGATCGCGCGGCGAGCGGGGCTGGAGGTGCGGGAGCGGGTGGAGGAGGTCCAGGGGTCGTTCGGGTGCGTGACGCTGTGGCACTCGCTGGAGCACGTGCCGGACCCGCGCGCGACGCTGTCGAAGGCGCGGGAGCTGATCGCGCCGGAGGGCTCGCTGGTCATCGCGGTGCCGGACTGGGGCGGGTGGCAGGCGGGCGTGTTCGAGAAGGCGTGGATCCACCTGGACGTGCCGCGCCACCTGTTCCACTTCAGCGAACGGTCGCTGGGCGCGTTGCTGGAGCGGTGCGGCTTCGCGGTGTCCCGGACCTGGCACCAGGAGCTGGAGTACGACTGGATGGGGTGGGCGTGGAGCGGGGTGAACGCGCTCGGCCCGACGTGGAGCAACGCGTTCTTCTCCGCGCTCACCTTCAAGCGGAGCGAGGCCGGCCTGGCCGTCACCGCGGGGAGCGTCGCGCTCGGCGGGGCGATGCTGGGGCTCTCACTCCCGGCGGTCGCGGCCGGCACGCTCGCCGGGCGCGGCGGGACGCTGGTGGTGGCGGCGCGGCCGCGGGCCTAGGGGGCCCACTCAGGCATCTTGCACGAGATGCTCCTCACGGAGGGTCTGGAGGTACTCGGGCGCCAGGTCGCTTTTGCCGGGCGGGGCGATCCGCACCGCATCCGATACCTGAAACTCCTGGCCGCTCAAGACGAGCTCGAAGAAGGGAATCCACTCCGGTTCAATCTCCAGGATGCGATCTCGATATTCGATCTGCATCTGAGGCGGTTGGCCGGCGCTGGAGCATTTCAGGATCAGGTACGTCCCACGGGCACGGCTCCGGAGCCTGGTCGTGGGGGTCAATTCAGGGAGCTCGATCGAGGCAGGCGGCACCCAGTCGAGGGACCGACCGAGGCCCAGGTCCCGGTACGTCTCCAGCAACTCGTGCTGCACCGCCATCCCGCCCTTCAAGAGCTCCTGGACATCCTTCTCCAGCGCCAGGAGCTGGTCCGGAAGCCGCGCCAGATCTTCCTGGGTGGCAGGATGCCTCCCCTCGCTGTCCACCCGCTGCTCGACCACCAGCTCGTAGATCCGCCTCGCGTGCTGCCGCCCACCGACCGGGCGAATCGCCCGCACGAGGGCCTCGAAGGCCTCGCGCTCCACCGGGCTGAGCTCCGGATTCCAGATCTCGAACATCAGGGTGACCCGCGGCTTCGCGCCGTGGTTCCAGGAGGAGTGGAGGAACGAATCGTCGAAGACGAGGAGGCGCCCCTCCGCGAGCTCTCTCGCCTCACCTGCCACTTCGATCCTGCACTGGCCAGGCACGATGAGCGGCAGGTGCACCGTCAAACGGTGGTTGGCGTCGCCGGTGTGCGGAGGCAAGACGGTGCCGGGTTGGAGCACCGAGAGCTCGGCGGTCCCGAACGAGATCAGGTGGGAGCTGAGCTGGTCGAGAAGCGCCGCGGTGACCGGACACAGGCTGCGGTTCCGTTGGACCTCCGTGCTCCGGGCGGGGTGCTTGAGAAAGCAGACCTGCCAATCACCCTTCATCCCTGACAGCCGGACGGCCTGCCGGGGCTCGACGGCATAGGGTGAAAAAACCTCTGGCCGGTTCAGCAGCGCAGCCGCTTCCTCGCGGATCGCGGGGAAAGATCCTTCGAGGAGCGTGGTGATTTCACGGAGAGCCGGGGCGGTCGGGTCGTGCCACGGCTGGGGGTGGAGCCCGGGGATGCAGGCCGCCTCCGGGAAGTACGACTGGTCCGGATACTGATGAGCCTTGGTACCCAGCGTGACGTCGAGCGCGTCCACCATGCGCTGGATCGCCGCCGCGCCGTGTTGGGATGCCAGCCGTGCGAACGTGGACACGAGCGCAGCACCTTCGTGTCCCGCGAGGTATGACCGCGGCTTCATGCGCTGCTCGTGGGGCGGGCACTCCGAAGATGCTTCGGGGCCGCGGTGGCCGACCGCCACCGCTCCCCGGTATTGCGAGACGACTGTAACAAGTGACCGTTCCTGCTAGTGCACGACCTGCGCGGCTTTGGTTCGCGGTTTCACTTTCATGTGACGCCCTTTCGCAGGTGACCGGCCCTGCTAGTGGACCATCGGCCCGGCTTTGGTTCGCCTCTTCATTTTCATGTGATGCCCTTTCGCAGATCATCACCTCGAGGTGAGGCGCGGTGAGGGTAGCAAGACCGCCTCGGCCGCGCCAAGCGAGCCGGGACGCGGACGTTCACGCCGAGTGCAGGCGCGCCGCGCGGCGGCGGCTCTGCTCCTTCGAGCTGGCGAGCACGAAGTCCACGTCCGGGGTGGTCTCCGCGACGATGAACACCTGGTACGAGAAGAGCGTCCTGGAGACCTTGATCGCCAGCTCATTCGCCCTGAGCAATCCCATCCCCAGCACACCCTTGCCGAACACCTTGGGGAACGGCGCGGGCACGCCGCGCACCATCTTGATCCGGAAGCCGGCGTCGCGCAGCAGCCGCTGGATGGAGCGGAAGGTGAACAGTCGCGTGTGCGACGAGGCCAGGATTCCCACCTTGCCGTAGTTGAACTGGCCCAGCAGCAGCATCAACCGCGGCACCGCCATGGCGATGTTGGGCGTGGTGAGCACCAGCTTCTTGGTGTCGTAGTCGAACTGCTTGCGGAGCTGCTCGATGAAGGCCTCCGGACTCCGGAGGTGTTCGATGACGTCCAGCAGCAGCAGCACCTGGTGCTTGGACGCGTCGAAGTCGATCGGCCCGTCCAGCGAGGGCGGCGCCTTCTCCACCACCTTCACCTCGCACCCCTTCTTCCGCAGCTCCTTCGCCAGCTCCTTCCCGCCGCCGATGTCGATCACCGACGCGCCCTCGTGCACCGCGTCCAGCGCCCACTGGTGGCTGGAGCTGTAGCCGAGCTTGAGGTCGTCCCGCGGGTCGACGTCCCCGGCCGGGTCGGGGAGCGGCTCGAAGCGGCGCTGCCATAGCAGCCCGGAGCGGTGGAAGACGTTCTTCACCGTCGCCACCATCACGTCCCTGGCGTACCGGAAGCCGTTCACCCGGCTGACCTCGTCGCCGTAGAAGGTGGGGATGGGCCGCTCGACGATCCGCTGCTTCGCGTTGAGCAGCTGGATGATGATCTCCGTGTCGAAGTGGAAGTCGTTGGAGTTGAGCTGGAAGGGGATCCGCCGCAGCGCCGCGGTGGAGTAGATGCGGTAGCCGGAGTGGAACTCGCTCAGCTTCGTGCGCAGGAGCGCGTTCTGCGCGGTGGTGAGGATCCGGTTGCCCAGCCACTTGTACGCGGGCATCCCGCCCTTGAGCGACCCGAACATGCTCATCATCCGGCTGCCGAAGACGGCGTCTGCCTCGCCGTCCAGCAACGGCTGCATCAGCTTGGGCAGCTCCTCCGGCGCGTACTGCCCGTCGCCGTGGACCATGGCGACGTAGTCGAACTTCTCCGCCACCGCGTAGTGGTACCCGACCTTCTGGTTGCCGCCGTACCCCTGGTTGTACTCGTTGCGGAGCACGGTCATCCGGATCTGCGGATGCGCCTCCTTGTACTCGCGGCCAATGGCGAAGGTGCGGTCCTCGCTGGCGTCGTCCACCACCAGCACCTCGCAGTCCAGCCGCTGGAACACCTCCGCCGGGATGCGCTCCAGCACCCGCTTGAGCGTCGCCTCCGCGTAGTACGCGATGACGAAGATCAGCAGCTTCTTCTTGCGCGGCCGGGCAGCCATGAGCTCACCGAAAGGTTAACCCGCCGGGTACGCCAGGGCGATCAACGAGACCCCGAACGGGAGCGGCGCGCGGGGGACCACCAGGCGCTCGGCGGAGAAGAGCGCCTCCAGCACCTTGTTCAAAGGCCCCGGCGTCTCCTTCAGGTCCGAGGCGCCGGCGCCGCCGCCGCGCTCGGGGACCAGCTTGCGCGCCAGGCGGACGGCGGCGATGGGCGGGAAGAGCAGGGTGTTGAAGTAGGAGGACCAGGCCATCCGGAAGCCGCCCTCCTCCAGGTGCCGCCTCAGGAGCGCGCGCGTGTAGCGCCGCTGGTGGTGGTTGAGGTCGTCGTGCCGGCTCCAGAGGAACTGGTAGGCGGGGACGGTGCAGACCAGCGCGCCGCCTTCGCGGAGCGCGCCCCGGACGGCGCGGAGGGCGGCGGGCGCGTCGGGGATGTGCTCGATGACGTCGAAGGCGGTGACCAGGTCGTACGTCTGGCCGGGAGGGATCCCGTCGGGGAGCGCGCCCAGGGAGAGCGGGACGCCGGGGCCCAGGCGCTCGCGCGCGTGGCCCAGCGCGGCCTCCGAGGTGTCGATGCCGGAGACCGCGCCCAGCTCGCGGAGCATCACCAGCATGCCGCCTACGCCGCAGCCCACGTCGAGCACGTTCAGGCCGGAGCGGCGCGGCAGCTTGCGCCGGAGCACCTCGCGCACCACCGCGCGCCGGCCGGCGAACCACCAGTGGGAGTCCTCCAGGCGGTCGAAGTCTTCGTAGAGGACGGCCTCCATGCGTTTGCCCATAGTATGAGGGAGGTCGCGAACGCCATGGCCAACGCGCTCATCGGCTACACCGGATTCGTGGGGGGGAACCTCCTGCGGCAGGCCCCCTTCGAGGGCCGCTACAACACCAAGAACGTGGAGACCATCGCCGGGCAGACGTACGACCTGGTGGTGGTGGCGGGGGCGCCCGCCGAGAAGTGGAAGGCGAACCGGAACCCGGAGGCCGACGGGAAGGCGATTGGCCGGCTGACCGCCGCGCTGGAGCAGGTGAACGCGGCGCAGGTGGTGCTGATCTCCACCGTCGACGTGTACCCGGAGCCGGTGGAGGTGGACGAGGGCGCGGAGATCGACTCGGAGCGGGCGACCCCGTTCGGGCGCCACCGCTTCGGCCTGGAGGTGTTCCTCGCCGCGCGCTTCAACACCCTGGTGCTGCGGCTGCCGGTGATCTACGGGCCGGGCCTGAAGAAGAACGTCCTCTTCGACCTCCTCCACGACCACAACCTGGAGGTGGTGCACGCGGACAGCACCTACCAGTTCTACGGGCTGGACCGGCTGTGGGCGGACGTGCAGGCCTCGCTCGCCGCCCGGTTGCGGGTGGTGAACCTCGTCTCCGAGCCGCTGTCGGTGCAGGAGGTGGCGAAGGGAGCCTTCGGGATGGAGCTCGACCACCGGCCGAAGGAGGCCAACCCGGCGAGGTACGACGTCCGGACGAGGTTCGCGAAGGCGTTCGGCGGCAAGGGCGACTACCTCACGGCGAAGGAGCAGGCGCTGGCCGGCATCTCCGCGTTCGTCCAGGCGCAGAAGGCGCAGAAGGCGAAGCGCTAGGCCCCGTCCTTCGGCTCCGGCCGCGAGACGTTGAGCAGGGCGATCTCCTGCGCCAGCTTCCGCACCTTCTCCCGCTCCTGCGCCAGCCCGATGCTGAGCCGGTACACCATCACCAGCAGCGCGGCGCAGCAGAGGAAGAACAGCGCGGACGGCGGGTAGTAGATGCCCATCGCGCTGGCCAGCACGTCGATCCCGTGCCGCCAGATGGCGAGCGCCGCGATGGCCGCGCACACCCCCAGCCAGCCCAGGATGTGCCGCTCGTGCGTCCGCCGCGACCGCGCGGAGAAGAGGATGACCGCCGCGAAGGCCACCGCCGCGGCGACGACGATCCAGCTCGACCGGGACATCCATCCACCTCCTTTCAGCGGGCCCGCAGCAGCTCCAGCGTGAGGGCCAGCGACGTCTTCACCATGTAGTACGCGGACCGCCCCGCCGTGAGCGAGCTCCGCCCGGTGGTGCGCGGCCGCATCCGCACCGGGACCTCGCGGATCCGGAACCCCTGCCGGTGCGCCATCAGCAGGCTCTCCGGCTCCGGGTAGTCGTGCGGCTGGACCCCCGCGAAGAACGCCGCCCCCCGCGGGCTGAAGGCGCGGAAGCCGGACGTGGGGTCGGTGAGCTTCTGCCGGCACAGCGCCGACACCACCGCGGACAAGAACCCGTTCCCCACCCGCCGCAGCGCCGTGGACTCGAAGCTGCGCACCTCGCCGAACCGCGTCCCCACCGCCAGGTCCGCGCCCTCCCGCACCGCGTCCAGCAGCGCGCCCGCGAAGGCCGGGTCGTGCTGGCCGTCCCCGTCCATCCGCACCACCGCGCCGTACCCGCGCCGCGCCGCGTACGCCAGCCCGGTGGACTCCGCCGCGCTCACCCCCAGGTTGATGGGGTGCCGCGCCACCAGCGCCCCGGCCGCCAGCGCCTCCTGGGCGGTGCCGTCCGCCGACCCGTCATCCACCACCAGCACGTCCGCGTCCGGCAGCGCCGCCTTCACCTCGCGCACCGTCTGGCCGACGCACGCCGCCTCGTCGAAGGCGAGCAGCAGGGCGAGGGTCCGGGGGCGGTCCACGGCGGGAACATACAGGGAGCCCGCGCGCCCGAATCAAACCTTGCGCCGGACCACGGCGCGGAGGTACTCGTCATGGGTTGGCGAGCCGCGGCCGGGCGGGAGTCGCACCCGGACCGATGAAGCCTTTCGCCATTCCCCTGTCCCGGCCGGACCTGTCCGAGCGCGAGCTGGAGGCCGCCGCGCGGTCGGTGCGGGAGGGCTGGCTGAGCTGGCGCGCGCCCTGGGTGAGGGGGTTCGAGGAGCGGTTCGCCGCGCTGTGCGAGGTCCCCCACGCGGTGGCGGTCTCCAGCGGCACCGCGGCGCTCCACGCGACCTTGCTGGCGCTGGGGATCCAGGCGGGGGACGAGGTGCTGGTCCCGGCCTTCACCTTCGTCGCCGTGCCCGCGGCGGTGCGGCACGCCGGCGCCACCCCGGTCTTCGTCGACTCCGAGCCGGACACCTGGTGCATCGACCCCGCGCTGGTGGAGGGCGCCATCACGCCCCGCACGCGCGGCGTGGTGCTCGTGCACCAGCACGGCTACCCGGCGGACGTGGACCGGGTCAACGCCATCGCCGCTCGCCACGGCCTGTGGGTGGTGGAGGACTGCGCCGAGGCCCACTTCGCGCGCCACCGCGGCCGCGCCGTGGGCGGCCTGTGCCGGGCGGGCGTGTTCTCGTTCTTCGCCAACAAGCTGATCTCCGGGGGAGAGGGCGGCGCGGTCACCACCGCGGACCCGGAGCTGGCCCACCAGGTGCGCCTGCGGGTCAACATGGGCGCCACGCCGGACGCGCCCTACGACTTCGGGGTGCTGGGGCACAGCTTCCGGATGTCCGGGCTGGGGGCGGCGGTGCTCTGCGCGCAGCTCGACCGGCTGGGGGAGATCCGCGCCCGCCGCGCCGAGGTCTTCACCCGCTACGACGCGCGCTTCGAAGGGGCGCCCTCCGTCCAGCGCCGGCCGCCGCTGCCGTGGGCGGATCCCGCGCCCTGGCTCTACTCGGTGTTGTTGCCCGACCGGTACCGCCGCGACGCCGCGGTGGCGGCGCTCCGCGAGCGCGGCATCGAGGGCCGCCCATTCTTCAAGCTGCTGCCGGACCTGGCGCCGTACCGCGGCGCGGGCGCCCCGACCGGGTTCCCGTGCGCCCGGCGGCTGGCCGAGACCGGCCTGAGCCTACCCACCTTCGGAGGCCTCCTCCCCGAGACGATCGACCGCATCGCGTCGATCGTCGACGAGGCGGCCGCCGGCCACCACCTTGCCGGAGGACACGCGTGAGCTACCAGATCGTCTACCAGAACCCGGTCACCCTCTTCGACGCCTGGCCGGAGGACCCGCAGGGGTGGTTCGAGGCCCCGCCCCGGAAGAGCGGACCGGAGTGGATGGACGCGGCGAAGGACGAGACGCTCTGCACCGCGGTCATCGACAAGCCGGACAAGGCGCTCTTCCTGGACCTCGCCGTGGCCGTCGACCTCCCCTGGGACCAGACCGGCCGCTACGAGCACTGCCAGCTCCACTGCGACCTCCAGGAGCCGTTCGGCTTCGCCGCGCCGGTGGTGGTGTGCTTCCGGATCACCCACCAGCGCCGCGTCCAGCGCGTCCGGATCGCCCTCCCCGGCGGGGTGATGGGCGCGCCGCGGGTCCGCTTCAAGCTCTTCCCCTTCCCCTATTGCCGGGGGGGCCGGTACTTCGTCCAGTCGATGCGGCTGGTCCAGCAGGAGGACCAGCACGAAGAGCCCACCCGGCGCGCCGTGCTCCAGGCGCTCAAGGACTCCATCTTCCAGTCCGCCGAGCAGGCCGAGCGCGAGTCGGCGGCGGTGGTGCACCACTACCCCAACTCCCTCACGCTGGAGATCACGCCGCGCTGCAACCTCACCTGCTCCCACTGCAGCTCGCACGGGACCGCGGAGGGGCACGTCCGCTACAACAAGGCGGTCGAGCTCGACGTCGACCAGCTCGAACGGCTGGCCGAGGAGTCCTTCGACTCGATCACCGAGATCAACCTCGTCGGGCGCGGCGAGCCGATGGTGGTCTCCCCCCGGCTCTGGGAGGCGGTGGTCCGGCGGGTGCGGCAGCACCGGGTGTTCCTCAGCATCACCACCAACGGGATGTTCGTGAAGCGCCGCGTGAGCGAGGACCTGCTCCCGCACATCGGCATCCTGCAGTTCTCCATCGACGGCGGGAGCGAGGCGAGCTTCCGGAAGAACCGCGGAGGGGCCAGCCTGGAGGTGGTGCTGGAGAACCTCGCCCACTTCGACCGGATGCGACGGGAGGCGGAGCTGCTCCGCCGCCCGCGCCTGTCGATCTCCTGGACGATGATGAAGAACAACGCCGCCGAGCTGGCGGGCTTCGTCCGCCGCATGCTGCAGCACGAGGTGGACCACTATTACCTGCGCCACCTGATGGTCTGGAGCCCGGCCGAGCGCGAGGACTCGCTGCTGCACGGCGATCCGTCGGTCTACCGGCCGGCGCTGCGCGAGGCGTACGAGCTGTTCGAGGAGCACCGGATCCGGGTGGACGCGCCCCCGCTGCCGGCGGAGCCGCGCCCCCAGGCCGTCCCCGCCGCGGCCGCCGCCCCGCCGCAGGCCCCGGCCAAGGACCGGTGCATGTACGTGCACCGCAACTCGGTGATCATGGCCGACGGCGACGTCATGGTCTGCCCCACCGCCGGCACCAAGGTGGCCGGGCAGCTCCAGGCCGCCCCGTCGTTCTGGGAGATCTGGAACGGGCCCACGATGCAGGACGTCCGCACCGCGTTCGACACGCCGCGGGAGTGGGGCGTCTGCCGGACGTGCTGGTACCGGGCCAGCCGCTACAACACCATGCGCCAGGAGGCGCAGAGCACCGGCTCCCAGACCGTGGTCCGGGAGGAGCAGCTCGACGAGGAGATGTGGGACTTCAGCCGGCCGAAGGCTTGACCGAGATGATGTAGTCCTGCTGGCCCACGCCTTCCCGGCCCGACCAATTGCCGTAGACGAGCGGCTTGCGCACCTTCATCCCCGCGGCGACGAAGATCGACACCGCGTCGTCCTGGTCGAAGGCGATGGCGCCCTCGGGGCGCCCGGGGTCGACGGTGAAGCCGCCCGACGGCACCGCGTGCTTGAAGTCGAACTGGCTCTTCGGGTCCGGCATCAGCTTGCGGGCGGTGTCGTCGATGAGGAAGAAGCTGGCCAGGCAGCGGCCACCCGGCTTCAGCACCCGCTTGATCTCGTCGACGTAGTGGACGATGTCCTGCCGGTACATGTGCGTGAAGACCGAGCCCAGGTACGCCAGGTCGAACGTGTCGTCGTCGTAGGGGAACCGGAAGCTGGCGGACTGCTCGACCCCGGTCGGGTTGTACAGGCCGTTGAAGATGTCCGCGTGCGAGAACTGGAAGTTCGGGTAGTCGCGGCTGATCGCGTCGTTGCACCAGTCGATGCTCGCCTTGACGATGTCGAACCCGCGGTACTGCCCGACGAGCCCCAGGTACTTCACCAGGTGCAGCGCGGTGCTCCCGCACCCGCAGCCAATGTCGAGCACCGACTCGTGCGGCTTGAGCTGGGCGTGCTGGACCAGCCCGTTGAACAGGTGGGCGCCGGCGGCCCGGAAGGTGGAGGCGCCGCCCACCAGCTCCATCAACTCCCTGGGGGGCAGCCGCTCCCATACCTGAGCCTGGGTTGAGCGCCTCAGGCTCTGGAGCTCCGCGTCCATCCGGTCGAGCCGCGAGGTGAGCTCCTGGATCTGCGCCTGCAACTGCCCGAGCGCGACGGCGGCCACCTTCTGGGTCGCGGCCTTCAGGTTCTTCTTGGCGGCCTTCCCCAGCTTCTCCAGGTTGGTTCCCACGGGGTTTCCTCTTTCCGGACCTGCGTTCACGTCATCCTTCATTCCGGCCCGAAACACGCGCCTGGCCACGGCCTGGGCGAGGCGCCCGGCGAACCCGGTCTCGCTCCGAGGCGTCTCCTGGGCTGGAGGCGGCGGCGTGAGGTCGTAGTGCTGGCTGGAGTAGCTCAGGTTCCGGTACGGGACCGTCGTGTTCCGGTGGATCAGCTTGTCCACCACGCCGCCGGGCGAAAGTAGCCGGTCAATGGGACCGCCCGGGGTCAGCGCCCGGCCAAGCGGCTGATCCAGCACCGTAGGCAGGGGACTTATCCCCGAAGTCGGTCGTCAGCGGCCCAGTTTTCGTGCCGTCCGCGCACCCGGTCAGGAGGGTCTTTCCGTCGGGGCTGAACGCCATGCCAGAGACCCTGTCGGGATGCAACATGGGCAAGCCGAGTGGCTTGCCGGTGGCGGCGGCCCGGAGCCGAGCCGTGTTGTCCTCGCCCCCGGTCAGGATGCTCTTTCCGTCGGGGCTGAACGCCACGCTATTGTCCAGGC
>Ga0268264_10004159_pt1 | contig 12369 bp, 7 predicted proteins | sample KBSSwiS32_FD_190357 | JGI IMG/M metagenome (GOLD analysis project Ga0268264, IMG submission 190357) | Switchgrass rhizosphere microbial communities from Kellogg Biological Station, Michigan, USA - KBS Switchgrass S3-2 (SPAdes) (version 2) | ecosystem: Host-associated > Plants > Roots >... | reverse complement strand
TTGCCGCGCCGGCATCGATAGGGCCGGCATGGGCGCAGATCGTCGCACACAGCGGAGCAACCATCACGATCGATGGATCGGCCGTGACCGGCTGGACCGCGATCGGATCCAGCGGATACTCCACGGCAAACGTCGCGCTGTGTTGCGGCGAAGCACACCATGCCGCCGGCAATCGATCGTTCACGCTGTCCGTCTATTCGTATCCGGATTATGCCGCGTACTGGTATCCGGCAGCTTTCGGCTTCGAGGAAATCTTCGCCGACGGGTTCGACTGACCGCGTGTTGCGTTTCTTCCGATGGCGGTTCGCGCTATCCTCGCCATTGCGCGATGGCGCTGCCCGATGCCGGGCTGGCGCTGGCTGAAGCCAAATGACCAAGACCGGATTCGTCTTCGCGAACCTGTTTCGCCGCAAGGTGCGCACCACGCTGACGTTGTTGTCGGTGACTTGCGCGTTCTTGCTGTTCGGTCTGCTCCAGGCCGTCAACGTGCTATTGCGGGCCGACGTGAGCTTCGTCGGTGCAACGCGCCTGATCACCCAGACCAAGGTGTCGTTCACGCAGCCGCTGCCGATCCGCCTGCTGCCGCAGATCGAGGCGGTGCCGGGCGTACAGGCCGTGGCCAATTCGCTCTGGTTCGCCGGTGTGATCGGCGACAACACGCTGATTGCCGCGTTTGCGGTCGATCCGGAGCGGCTGCGCAGCGTGTCGCCGCAGTGGGCGATGCCGGAAGAGCAGTGGCGCGCATTCAACACGACCCGCACCAGCATGATTGCGGGCCGGCTCATGGCCGAACAGCAGGGCTGGAAGATCGGCAGCAAGATTCCGATCAAGTCGCGAATTTTTCCGCAGCGCAACGGCAGCAAGGACTGGACGTTCGACCTGGTCGGCATCTTCGATGGTCGCGACGAGGCTGCGCAGAAGCAGACCCTGCGCGTGTATCTCAACTATCACTACGTCGACGAGGCAAACCAGTACGGCACCGGCAATGCCGGCTTCTACATCGTGCGCCTGAAGGATCCCGACCAGGCGCAGACCGTCGCGCGCACGATCGACAATATCTTCGAAAACTCGCCCGACGAGACGCGCACCCAGACCGAGCAGGACTTTCTCGTCGCCTTCATCAAGCAGATCGGCGACATCGGCATGATTGTCCGCTGGATCCTGTTCGCGGTGTTCTTCACGTTGCTGCTCGTGGCGGGCAACACGATGGCGCAGGCGGTGCGCGAGCGAACCCCGGAACTGGCCATTCTCAAGACACTCGGGTTCTCGAACAACAGCGTGCTCGCGTTCGTGCTGGCCGAGTCGGCGATCCTGTGTGCGCTGGGCGGCCTGATCGGCCTCGCGCTTGCGACGCTGGCCGCTTTCGTGATGGCCAGCGCCACCAACGTTCCGGTGGCCGTGGACTACCGAGTCTGGGGCGCGGGGCTGCTCGCGATCGTCGTGCTCAGCATCGCGGTCGGACTGTTGCCGGCGTTGCGCGCACGCGGCTTGAGCATCGTCGATGCGCTGTCGGCGCGCTGATCGCCGTCACATGTCGATTTCGCGGCGCAGCAAGGCAAATCGATCGATTCCTACGCATCTGACCTGAGCCGGAACAGCCGCATGCAATCCGATCGCTATCGCATCCGTTCGATGACCCGCGCCGAAATCGACATCGCGGTCGATTGGGCGGCGGCGGAAGGCTGGAACCCGGGCGTCGACGACGCCGCTTGTTTCCATGCTGCCGACTCCGACGGCTTTCTGGTCGGATTGCTCGATGGGGAGCCAATAGCGACGATTTCCGCGGTCGGCTACGGCGCGTCGTTCGGCTTCGTCGGCTTCTATATCGTCAAGCCGGAACACCGCGGGAAGGGCTACGGTCTGCGCATCTGGGCTGCCGCGATGGACCGCCTGGCCGGCCGCAATATCGGCCTGGACGGTGTCGTCGCGCAGCAGGACAACTACCGCAAGTCGGGATTCGCGCTGGCTTGGCGTAACGTACGCTACGAAGGCTCAGGTGGCGGGCAGCGACCGGACGATGCCGCTGTCGTGCCGCTGTCGTCGCTCGCGTTTGCCGACATCGAGCGCTACGACCGGGCGTTTTTCCCCGCGGACCGCGGCGCCTTCCTGAAGTCGTGGATAACGCAACCGCGCGGCTCGGCGGTCGGCATCGTCGAGGATGGCAGCCTGCGCGGCATGGCGGTCATGCGCCCGTGCCGCGTCGGCTGCAAGATCGGACCGCTGTTCGCCGACGCTCCGCAACTTGCCGAGCGGCTGTTCGCGCATTGCCGAGCCGCGGCGCCGCAAGGCACGCCGATCTTTCTCGACATACCGCAGACCAACCCGGCGGCGCTCGCCCTCGTCGAAGGTCATGGCATGCGCTCCGCGTTCGAGACCGCGCGCATGTATACCGGCGATTTTCCCGAAATGCCGATGGGTCGGATGTTCGGTGTTACCACGTTCGAACTCGGCTGATCGAGTCGTTGCGGCGTCTTCCACAAGACTGCATCCGAAGACGCCGTTCAATGCCCTCGTCCCTCTCCCCTTGCGGGCGAGGGGTTGGGAGAGGAAAGGTGGCACCCGGGCAGAGGGCGCAACCAAGCGACCGCAATACTCGGATCGAATTGCGCTAGGGCTCGAAGCCGTTGCCGAAGATCTCGTCCGAAATGATGGCGTCGACGTCGGTCGCCGAGTTGTCGGCGGGATCGACATCGGTCGTGCCGCCGGCGGCGGCGATCTGCGCAGTGTTGGTCAGCGTGCCGCCGGAAGCACCGGTCACGGTGCCCGTCAGCTGGTAGGTCAGTGTCCGGCCGGCTGCGAGGGTCAGTATTTCGCCGATGGCGCCCGAACCCGAGGCGTGGGGGCAGGCGGCCGGCGGCGTTGGCGTGCAGGTCCAGGATACCGCGGACAATCCCGGCGCGGCGTCGCTCAGGGTTGCCGAAGTCGCCGTGCTCGGTCCGGCGTTGGTCACGATGATTGTGTAGGTCACCGCCCCCGCGCTGACCGCGGTCGTGGCGTTGTCGGTCTTGCTGATCGACAGGTCGACGGTCGGTGTCACCGTGTGCGCGATCTGCGTCGCCGTCGACGCGGCGAAGTTTGCGTCGCCGGAGTAGCTGGCATCGAGCGTCTGCGCGCCATCGCTGCTGAAGGTCAGCTGGCAGGTCGTGGCCGGCAGCGTGATCGTGCAGCCGCTCGTGTCCGTACCGGTGATGCTGATCGTTCCGGTCGGCGTGCCGGCGCCCGGCGCCGTCACGTTCAACGTGCGCGTGATCGTTACGTTGGCGCCGACCAGCGACGGATCGGGCGAGTCGGCAATCGACAACGTCGTGCCGGCCTTGTTGACGGTGTGCGAAACCGACCCTGCACTGGACGACGAGAAATTCGCATCGCCGTTGTAAGTCGCGTTGATCGTCTGCGAACCGGCTGCGATGAATGTCAGGTTGCACGAGGTGGCCGGCAGCGTGATCGTGCAGTTACCGTTGCTGTGCGTGCCAGTGACCGTGACCGTGCCGCTCGGCGTACCGGCGCCGGGCGCGACGACGGCGACGCTGACGCCGACTGCGACGGTTTGGCCGACTACGGAAGGGTCCGGCGTGTCGCTGCCGATGGTCGTCGCTGTCGACGCCTTGTTCACGGTCTGCGCTTCGCTGTCGGAGCTGGCGCGGTATGTCGCGCTGCCCGAGTACGACGCCGACAGCGTATGCGAGCCGACGCTCAGCGTCGTCGTTGCGAACGTGGCGATGCCGGAACCGTTCAGCGCGACGTTCGATGCGAGCGCGTTGGCGCCGTCGAGGAAGTTCACGGTTCCGGTCGGCGTGGCCTGCGTACCGGTGACCGTTGCGGTCAGCGTCACGCTCTGGCCGGACAGCGAAGGATCCGGCGTCGCGGCCAGCGTCGTCGTGCTGGCGACCGGGCCGCCGGACACCGGCGCGCGGAATACGCCGCGGCCATGCGTGAATGCATACAGGGTCTGGCCGGTGGCGCCAGTCGGACTGAACACGAGGTGGTCAGTGATCACGTTGGCGAAGCCGGTGTTCTCACGCGCCCAGTTCGTACCGCCGTCGCTGGTGACGAATACGCCGATCTCGGTGCCGACATAGATCGTGTTCGAATCGAACGGCGACACGGCCACGGTGTGCGCCGGCGAATCGGGCAGTGCGTTGGCGCCGGATCCGGCGATGCTGGTCCAGGTCTGTCCGGAATTCGTGCTCTTCCAGACGTGCGTGGCGCCGAAGGTCGAAATCGTCGCATACGCCGTCGTCGCGCTGTTCGGATCGAAGGCAATGGCCGAGACATAGGTTCCGGCGCCGGCCGGCTGCGTGCAGTTCTGCAGCGTGCTCGAACTCGTCGACGACGCGGCATTGGTCAGCCGGCAGATGTGGCCGAGGTTCGTACCGGCGATCAGCAGGTTCGAATTGCCCGGAGCGATCGCGTAGTTGCTGAAACGCTCTCCGTTGTCGGTACTCGTGCACGAACTGCCGCTGATCGCTGCGCTGGCCTGCGCCCATGTGCTTGCTGCATTGCTGGTACGCCAGAGCACGTTGCTCGAGGTGAACAAGCGCTGCGTGCTGTTCGGGTCCATCTGGAACGGATTGATGAACAGGCCGCAGCCCGTGTTGGCGATGCCGCTGATCGCGTCGCTGAAGCTGCTGCCGTTGTTCGTGGATTTCTGGATGCTGATGCCGGTGAACTCGGCGTAGAGAACCGTGCCGCTGCCGCTCGTGTTCTTGTCGATGGCGGTCCAGCCGCCATCGCCGCCGTGGATCGACGTCCAGCCGTTCGGGCTGCCATCGGCGCCGCGCTGAGTGCCGTTGTCCTGCGCGCCGGCGAAGTACTGCGTACCGCTCGGATAGACCGTGCCGTGGTAGAACTGGGTGACGCCATAGCCGTTGTTCAGGCTGGCCCAGGTCCCTCCGAGCAGCTGCGAGGTGAAGTCCGGACACACGTTCGTCGCCGATGTCGCCTTCGTCGCCGTCGCTGCATCCGTCGAGACGAAAATACCCCCGTCGCTGACGTCGTAGATGCGCTTCTCGCCGATGCCGTTGTAGTTCGGATGAAACACGATGCCGTGATGGTCGGCATGGGCGTAATGGCTGTTGCCGGACAGCCACCAGTAGGCGATCGTGCCCCACGTCGTGCCGCCGTCGTCGGAACGGAACGCCTCGATGCCGGACGCGAATACGCGATTGGCGTTGGTCGGGTCGACCGCAATCGTGTTGTCGTACCAACCCTGGTTGAAGCCGGACAGACCCTCGCACAGCTGCGCCTCGGGATTGGTCAGCAGCAGATCGGCCAGCACGCCGCCGTTGAACGTGCTCGAGTACGCCGCGCTCCAGGTGGCGCCGCCGTCGGTGGATTTGTATACTGCGAGCAGTCCGTCCTCGAACGCATTGCTGCTGCCGCACTGGTTCGCGGCCGACGGCGAACAGGCAATCAACGCGTAGACCGTGCCCTGGCTCGACGGCGCGATCGCCAGGCTCGTGCGGCCCATGTTGGCGAGGATCTGCGTTGCCCCCGAGCCGGTCGGTCCGACGACATGGGTCCAGGTCGGCGATGCGGCCGATGCATTGGTGCTGCGCCAGATGCCGTTGCTCGAAGCGGTCGGATTGAACGTTCCGCAGCCGGCGATGGCCGTATCGACATCGCTGCGATAAACGACTTTCATGCAGCCGAGCGAGTTCGCGGCATTGATCAGCTGGGTCCAGCTGCTGCCGCTGTTGGTCGAACGGAACAAGCCGGTGCGCGTCGCCGCGTAGATGATCGCCGAGTTGTCCGGCTTGAACGCAAGATCGTTGACGTAGTTGAAGTTCGACGTGTTGGTCGCCGACAACTGGGTCCACGTCGTTCCGCCGTCCGTCGACTTGAAGATGCCGGCCCCGCGCACGCCGTCGAAATTGAAGAATCCTTCGCCGGTGCCGGCATAGAGCACATTGCTGTTCGACGGGTCGACCAGGATCGAGGTGACCGCCATGTTGGCCATCGCGTCGCCGAGCGCGGTCCAGCTCGTGCCGGCATTCGTCGTCTTCCAGACACCACCGGCGACGCCACCGGCATAAATCGTCGTGCTGCTGCCGGGCGCGAACCGGAACGCGCGCGTACGGCCGCCGACGTTGCCGGGGCCGAGCGAGGTCCAGGTCAGCGACTGCGCGGCGAGGCTGCCTTCCGGCGCGGCGACGAAGCCGTTCGCAGCGGTCGAATACAGCGGCAGCCTTGCAGCGTCGACCTGAGCGCGCAGCAGGCGCTCCATCGGGTATTCGGCCATTCCAGGTGCAAGCCGTTTGCTCAGGAAGAAACGCTCGGCCGCGCCGGGTTGGTCTTCGGCATCCCGCGGCAGCTTCGGCGGCTTCAGACGCCGCTCGGCGAGACCGGCGGCCGCGTGTGCCGCGGCGGCGTCCGTCGGGGCGGCGCTCGAAACGGGGAGATAAAGAATCGCGCCAAGCAGCGCAATCACATACTGGCGCATGGCGCGCTGGATCGTTTGCACGAAGTTCCTTGGATGGCGCGACCTGTTCCGGGCACGCGAATTCGATGATAGCGGCAGGGCAACATTGTTCAAGCGATCGCCAGGATGCCGGCGATGCCGCGTCGCGCATTTTCGCGACGGACGGCGACAAATATTTGCTGGACGGTCGTCAGCATCTCGTCAGCATGAGATGAGTGTCGCAAGAGCGGCCACTTGTTCACGATGCCATTCGATGGCAGCCGTCCCTTACCGCCGGCGGCGTTGGCTGGTTGGCGGACATCACGGTCGGCCGGCGGATCGAGATCGCGTCAATCCGTCGGCGCCGATCAGGGCGGCCCTTGTCGCGTTCGGCTTGCGCGGAGACGGGTTCGCCCACATCATGAACTCATCGACAGCATGCGCCGAGGACGACATGGCTACCGGGTGGGCGGGCGACAACGCCGTTCAGGATCAGATCGACGCGACGATCAAGGACGCCATCAAACGCGCGCGCAGCAATGTGCCGAAGGGGCCGAGTCTGAAGCGTTGCGAGGAATGCGATGCGAGGATTCCCGAGGCGCGCCGCAAGGCGGTGCCGGGCGTGCGCCTGTGCGTGGCCTGTCAGGATGAGCGCGACAAGGAGCAGGCGGCGTTCGCCGGTTACAACCGCCGCGGCAGCAAGGACAGCCAGCTGCGGTGACCTTGACCGACAGGTCCATTGCCGGCGATCGCGGGCACGTCGCCACGACGAGCCGACGCGAACGGTTCATGACGCTGCCTCTGTTCCGATGGGTGGTCGCCTGGTTGCTGTGTCTGGCAAGCGCGAGCGCCTGGAGCGACAGCGAAGCGGATCGCTGGCGCGCCGAGATCGACGCGCTGGTCGCAAACGATCTTGCGCAGCCGCCGCCGAAACACGCGGTGCTGTTCGTCGGCAGCTCGTCGATCCGCTTATGGACGACGCTGGCCGCGGATTTTCCCGGCGTACCGGTGATCAATCGCGGTTTCGGCGGATCGATGATCGCCGACACGACGCAGCATGCAGACCGCATCGTCGTGCCGTACCGGCCGAGACTGATCGTACTCTACGCCGGCGACAACGATATCGACGCCGGCCGTACGCCTGACCAGGTCCTCATCGACTTTGCGGCGTTCGTCGCGCGCGTTCGCAACGATCTGCCGGATGCGGCGATTGCGTTCGTATCGATCAAGCCCAGCGTCGCGCGCGTGCGGCTGTGGCCGCAGATGCGCGAGGCGAATGCGGCGATCGCCGGCTGGGCGGCGACGCAGCGGCGCGTCCACTACGTCGATGTCGCCACGAAGATGCTCGATGGCGCCGGCCGGCCGCGTCCCGAGTTGCTGCGCGAGGACGGTCTGCACATGAACGCCGCCGGCTACGCGATCTGGACCGACGCGTTGAAACCGCTGCTGGCAAGGTACGATTTCGGATCGGGTTGATGCCGGGCACCGAATCGGTGACGGGCGAGGAGACTCGGCAAGTACCAGCGGAAGAGCGGACGATCGGCGCAGGAATCCCAGCGCGCAGCTACCGGCAAAACCATCCCCACCCAACCCTCCCCTTGAAGGGGAGGGCTTCAGAGCGGGAGGGCTTCGGAGCGGGAGGGCTGGCTGTGCGCTCGGGCGTCAGGCCGCCGCGCGGCGCAACGTCTCGATGTCGAATTTCTTCATCTGCAGCATCGCCTGCATGCCTTTGGCGTTGCTGATCAGCTGCGGCAACTCGGTAGGTACGACCTGCCAGGACAGTCCGAACTTGTCCTTCAGCCAGCCGCACTGCTGCGATTTCGGATCGCCGCCTTCCGTCAGCCGGCTCCAGTAGTGGTCGATTTCGGCCTGGTTTTCGCAGTTGACGACGAACGAAGTCGCCAGGCTGAACTGGAAGTGCGGGCCGCCGTTCAGGGCCGTGAACTTCTGGCCGTCGAGTTCGAACGCGATGGTCATGACCGAACCTTCCGGGCGCCCCGACGCTTGCGATGCGGCTTTGTCATAACGATAGGTCTTGTCGATGCTCGAATTCGGGAAGATCGAGACGTAGAACTTGGCTGCTTCTTCGGCCTGGGTATCGAACCAGAGAAACGGCGTAATGCGCTGGACGCGTTGGTTCATCGGTTTTCCTCCGTTGTTGTTGGAATGGAACGTTGGACGATCGCAACGGCCCTTCAACCGGCCGCATCACAATGTACGTCGAACGAACGGCGCGGAAATCGACGTGACGGCCGTGGAAAGTTGCCGAAAATGTCGAATCGGCTAGTGTGCGTGACGCGCCGCCAAGTGGGAGTGCCGACACACGCGTTCTGCCGAGTCTCCAGGGGGACGCCCGGAGCCCGTCACTGGCTAGCTGCCGGCCGCCCGTTCTTCGGCGGCCGCGACGCGGCGCTGCCAGGTGCCCGCGGTCTGCGGCTTGACGAACAATACGGCGACGTCCGGATGCGCGGCCTTGATCGCGCATTCGATCCGGTTCACGCAAGCTTCGATCTCGCTGGTACTCAGTTCGTCTTCGAACTCGGCGCTCAGCGCCGCGATGATCTCGTTGGGACCCATTTGCGTCGTCAGCACGCCGTTCGCCGTGCGCACGCCATCGTCGTTCGCCGCGATGCGCAGGATCGACTGGCGGATATGCGGGTGCGCCGGCTCGCCGAGCAGCAGCTCCTTGGTTTCGCGCGCCAGCAGCAGCGACGAAACGGCCAGAACCGTACCGATGCCGTACGAGGCCAGCGCGTCGAGTATCGGCAGGTCGAACGCGTGAGTACCGGCGACGCCGGCAAAGGCGATGACCAGGCCGGCCAGTGCCGCGGTGTCTTCGAACAGCACGGTGAACGTGCTCGGATCCTTGCTGCTGCGAAACGCCTCGAACCAGGTCTGACGGCCCTTGGTCTTGCGGAACGCGCGCAGCGTGAACCACCACGACGCACCCTCGAACAGGAACGCTGCGGCGAGCACCGCATAGTTGAGCGATGGATTGCGGACCGGCTCGGGATGCAGCAGCCGCATCGTGCCTTCGTAGAACGAAGCGCCGGTGCCGAGCACGAGCACGAGCAGGGCAACGACGAAGCTCCAGAAATACAGTTCGCGGCCGTAGCCGAACGGATGGCGGCGATCGGGCGGCTTCGCCGCCCGCTTGATGCCGTACAGCAGCAGCAGTTCGTTGATCGTGTCGACCAGCGAATGCACGCCTTCACTGAGCATCGCCGCACTGGACGTGATCGCGGCCGCGACGAACTTGGTCACGGCTATCGCGATGTTCGCCGCGAGCGCGACCAGTACGACTTTGTGACCGACTTCTTTCCGATGCATCCTTCCTCGCACGGCCTCACCGACGGGCCTTGTCGGTGGTTAGTGGCGCGAAAGCCGCGAAGCCGGGGCTCTTTCTTGCGAGCCCCGGCTCCTGCGCGACGGAACACAGCGATGTACGGTTGCGTCCCGGCCGTTTCCCGCGCGCCTTAGTGTCCGCCGTCGTCGCGATCGCGCTTCTTGTCGTTGCCGCGTGGTTGCTCACGCGGTGGTGCCGAGCGTGCGACCTGGCGCGGGCCGCGCTCGACTTGCGGCGCGCGGGTTACCTGCTGCTGCACTCGCGGCGGCTCGCTGCGCTGCATGACCTCGCGGCGGACCGGTGCCTGGCGTTCGACCCGCGCAGGTGCCTGACGCTCGACGCGTTGCGAGAACGACGGACGGCTCTCACGCTGCACGGGCGCCTGGCGCTCGATGCGCTGCGAGAACGATGGCCGGCTCTCTCGCTGCACCGGCGCCTGACGCTCGACGCGTTGACTGTACTGCGGGCGACTCGAGCGTGCCGACTCGGCCCGGACGCGGCTCTGCAGCGACTCGCGCTGCTGGGCGGAGCGTTGCACCCGTTGCGCGGCCTGGCGCGCCGATCGATCCGCCGCAGCGGAACGCGACAGTTCCGGCGCGCGCCGCGTTTGCTCGATGCGGCTCGCTGCGCGCGGGTTCTGCGGCGCGAACGTCGTGCGTTCGCGCGCCGTCGCGGAGCGGCCCTGGCTTTGCGTGATTGCCCGCGAGCGTTCGCGCGCGGTCGACTGCGTTGTCGCACCGCGGTCGCGCGATGCGCGCGCGTTCTCGCCGCGCGACACCGACGCCACGGAGCGATCGCGCGCCTCCGCAGCGCGACTGTTCGGCGAGTGCGCAAACGTGGCCGAGTTCAGACGCGCGTTGGCGCGGCTGCCGCGTTCGATCGGTGCGCGGCCGTTGCCGGCGACAGTGGCGCCGCGCTCGCTGCGTGCAGCCTGCGCTCTGGCGCGTGCGTCGTTCGCCGTGGTCGCCCGTTCCGATCCCGGCACGACGCCTTGATGGGCGAAGCCGGCCGAACGCAGGTACTGCGCGTTGGCCTTGGCCGGCGAGCGATTCATCTCCGGTGCGCGGCTCGGCGAGGTGCGACCGTCGCGAGCTGCGCCGGCCGTCGCCAAGCCGTTCGCGCTGCGGCCCGCCGAGGCACTGGCCGCCACGGCCGGTCCGTTGCGGCCGACGACACGGACGTTTCTGGACGCCTGTGCGGCGCTGCGGGCATTGCCCGGGTGCGCGGCAAGGCTGCGCAACTGCGTCGTGGTCAGCGGCTGGCCGGCGTTCTTCTGCAGCAATGCCTGACGTTGGGCGAACGATGGCGCCGCCGCGGCCGGTCGATTGGCGGCGATGACCGCGCGGTTCAGCGCGGCGTTCGGTGGCGCCGCAGCACGGCCGCGGCCGCCGAGCAGGCTGTCCCGCGTCGGCGTCAGCGCGGCACGCGGCAGGACGCGCGCATTGGCGAATGTCGTGCCGCCGACCGCGATCGCCGACGAGCGCACCGGCTGGCCGGCGACGAATGCCGAGCCCGACATCGCCGTCAAGGCGCCCGGCGCCGTGCGGTTGGTGTAGTTGAGGTTCGCGTAATTCAGGCGGCCGCTCGACCACGACCCGTAATAGTTGTTGACGACGGTGCGATTGATGTACACCGAGCCGCCGTAGTTGACGCGATCGAAGTAGTCCCGGCCGCAGCGATAGCCCGGGAAATAGACGTCGCGCGGACCGAGCGCGAACCAGCCGATCGGGCCGCCGAGCGACACGCCGATGCTGAAGTCGCCGCCGCCGACGAAGGCAACCAGCGCCGGTGCGTAAACCGGTTCGATATCGAGCGGTCCCGGCACCCAGCCCCAGCGCGAGCCGACGTAGGCCCAGCGTCCGTAATGGAACGGCGCGAAGCCCCACGGCGCGTTGTCGACCCAGGTCCAGCCCCACGGATCGACCCAGGCCCAATGGCCGTCATGGTAAGGCGCCCAATCGGCCGCCACTTCGGTGGGATACCAGACGTGGCCGTATTCCGCCGCCTCGTCCCAGGTGCCATATTCGTCGAGATCCTCGTAGCCGACCACGGATTCAGACACATAGCGATGTGCGGGTGCCCGCGTGTAGCGGCGCTCGCGTTCGACCGTGAACGAGTCGAACGTGTCCGGCGTGCCGATCCGGTCGACCCGGTAGTCCTGCAGCTGCGAATCGTTGAAGCGCACCGATTGACCTTCCGCGATCGTCACGCGGCGCCCGCCTTCGCCGACTGCTTCGCCGCCGCCTCGCCGCGCGGTCACGACGGTGTAGCCGCCGGAATTGACGTCGATCCGATACTCGCCGACCCGATCGACAATGAATGCGATCGTCGGCGTATCGATCTCGTAGCTCTCGTTGCCGTTCAGACGGCGCACCGACAGGTCGAGCGCGCCCTGGGTCAGTTCGACCTGGGCGAGACGGTCGTCGAGCGTGAGGAAGTCGAAGCTCGAATCATGGTCGAGGCGGATCGTCGACGAGCCGATCTGCACTTCGACGCGGCTGCTGCCCCCGGTCCACAGCTTGTCGCCGGCCACCAGCGGGCGGTTGACCTGTGCCTGCACCCAGTCGGATTCACCGGCCGGGGTGAAGCTGACGTCGCCGCTCAGATAGGCAAGCCGTGCCAC
>Ga0268264_10004157_pt1 | contig 12371 bp, 12 predicted proteins | sample KBSSwiS32_FD_190357 | JGI IMG/M metagenome (GOLD analysis project Ga0268264, IMG submission 190357) | Switchgrass rhizosphere microbial communities from Kellogg Biological Station, Michigan, USA - KBS Switchgrass S3-2 (SPAdes) (version 2) | ecosystem: Host-associated > Plants > Roots >... | reverse complement strand
GAAGAAGCTTTTCTTTTTTCATTTTTAAATGTCATATCATCTGGCATTTGCAAAATAAGCCTTTCACCAAAAATATCTATCCAGGCAGGATCGTTTAAAAAAGCACTCATTTCATTAACTATATATATAACGTCAAAATCCTGAAACTTATCTTTCTTAATGTTTGGATTCGCTCTTGAACCATTGAGCAATACGGCCCTGATCCTTTTGTCTGCCTTAGCAACATCCAGGATCAAGGTTATCATTTCCTCTTCACTTCTCATTGGTAATGGGTTATTTATATTGCCACCGCGGTCAGTATTACTATTTTGAAAGTTTAGGACAGGCACATAACAGGAATTCTGAAATATTATCCATTATAAAGAAAGCCTCAGGCAAATATAGGTTAAGCCTGGATTTTATCGATTGGGCTAAACATTCCAATTACTCAAAAATTCAAAACATGATGCAAGGAAAAACAGGGGAACAGCAAGCATATAAATATTTACAACATCCCTTAAAGCCAGTTTGTCTATTTTGAATTTAAGTAATTTCGCGCCTTTATTTAAATTGTATGTCTTAATACCGAGTGTTAGCCCGGAGCCTATAGTTAACGAATATGGTATAAATTGTAAAATAATTACGATAAAATAATACAAAGCCGATTTTATTTTTATTAACCGGCTTTGATGCAATCTGTTAACTGAAACGATGCCACCTATCCAGCCCTGGTATGCAGTAGTGAGGAACGGGAAAATTATCCCAAGTCCCAAAAAAGTTTGTGTGACCGAGCCGATAAATAGATTTCCGCTAAAGTCAATCAGAACAGCTTTAACCCTGTTGCCCTTAAGATAGTTAATTGACGCTTTGTCATTTGAGTTAGCCCTGCCAACTATATGGTCGCTATAGGTCAAGGCAAATGAATTACCGGAATGTACCATTATAATACCGGTCAGGCAAGAAAAACAGTAGATAAAAAATATCGTAAGAATCCATTTTTTACAATGTCTTATTGATAGCGATAAAGGAGTAAAAAATTTTTTCATGAAACGGGATTTTATTGGCTGCTACAATTTGTTTGTTGCCTGCTACTGCGTGCTGGATTTAAAGTGTTCACATAAAAAAGAATTCCTGGCAATTAATTCTTATTTCAATTTTATACGAACGATTGCCCTTTCACTTATTATTGTAATCCTGGAAAGCAAGTAACGTTTCAAAGAAAGCGAAAAAATTTTCAAACAAAAAAAACTTTAAATTTAGACGAAATATACCTGTTGAAAATGTTGTTAGCGTGAAATAATGAAACCTATAATGGGTTTTGGAGCAAATAAATACAATAAATTAACAAATCTAATCATTATGAACAGAAAAGATTTTATTAAGACAAGTGGCCTGGCTACTGCAGCTATGGCTATTACACCAACCGGTAAACTTTTCGCAAATATGGCAGATGAAAAAGTGAAGCTTGCAATTATTGGAGTTGGCGCACGCGGGCAGAATCATTTGGACCTCGTATTAAGAAGAGATGATGTGGAATTAGTTGCTATTTGCGATATAGATGACCGTGCATTAAAAGCCTCCAAAGATATCATCACAAAGAGTGGAAAAAAAATGCCGCAGGTTTATACAGGAGATAATTATGCATGGAAAAAAATGCTGGATATAAAGGGTGGCCTGGATGGTGTGATTATCGTTACTCCCTGGGAATGGCATAAAACAATGGTGATCGGATCATTGGAGGCAGGCCTTAAATATGTTGCCACAGAAGTCATACTCGGCATCACGTTGCAGGACCATTGGGATGTAGTAAAGGCTGCGGAAAAATACAATGCAAATGTGATGATGCTGGAAAATGTCTGCTACCGGAGGGATGTGATGGCTGTATTAAACATGGTGCGGCAGGGCTTATTTGGAGAACTGATTCACCTCCAGGGAGGATACCAGCACGATTTACGGGAGATCAAGTTTAATGATGGAGGTCATGGGCGCGAACATGGCGTGGAATTTGGCGAGAAAGGCTATTCTGAAGCGCACTGGAGGACAGAACATTCTGTTCATCGCAACGGGGATCTTTATCCAACCCATGGAGTTGGTCCCATCGCTCAGTATATTAATATCAATCGTGGCAATCGTTTTCTTTCATTGTGTTCATTTTCTTCTAAAACAAGAGGGTTGCATAATTACGTTGTGAAGTATGGAGGAGAAAATCACCCTAATGCAAAAGTAAATTTTAAATTAGGTGATGTAGTAACTACTTCTATTAACTGTGCCAATGGCGAAACTATTTTATTGCAACACGACACGGATTTACCAAGACCTTATTCTTTAGGTTTCCGGGTACAGGGAACGGAAGGTTTATGGATGGATGTAAACAAGAGTATTTACATCCAGGATAAATCTGCCAAACATGATGAATGGGATGACGAAAAAAACTGGTTGGATAAATATGATCATCCGCTTTGGGTAAGATGGAGTAAGGATACTGCCGGCGCCGGGCACGGTGGTATGGATTTTTTTGTGATTCATTCTTTTGTTGAATCAATTAAACGTAAAACACCTACACCAATGGATGTATATGATGCTGCTGCCTGGAGCGCCATCACCCCATTGAGTGAGCAGTCAATTGAACTGGGAAATGAAACAGTAGAATTTCCTGATTTTACGGGTGGCCAGTGGATGTATCGTCAGCCTGTATTTGCGTTGACAGATGCATATTAGAAGAATTGTTTATTAATACCTGGTACTATTGACAGCGTTTCCATGTTATCATCTATAGGTAATCAGGTTACCGGCGGCAGGTTTAAATAAATAATAAAATGTCATGGCTGCGTAACTTCATATTCCCTGTTTGTTTTATGTTTAGTTAATATTTACCCCATACAGCTAAGTAAAGTTCAATTGCGATGTCCTTGTTACCTTCTGCGCCGCACAATGAATTAAAACGTACACTTACTCCCGCAATGTTGTGGGGGCTGGGTGTGGGTTATGTTATTTCAGGAATGTACTTCGGGTGGAATTTAGGCCTGGAACAGGGTGGCACACTGGGTCTGGCCATTGCAACTTTTTTTATCGTTATCATGTATGTTACCTTTACTTTCAGTTACGCTGAGCTGGCTTGTGCCATACCGAAAGCCGGTGGTGCATTCGACTATGCTAACCGCGCCCTTGGAAAGGATATCGGGTTTATTGCCGGCATGGCACAGAATATTGAGTTTATTTTTGCTCCTCCCGCAATAGCGTTTGCCATTGGAGCTTATTTTAATTTATTTTTCCCTCAAATATCCATTTTATCTATAGCTATTTTCGGCTATATTGTTTTCACCGCCTTAAATATTTATGGTGTAAAAGCGGCAGCTATTTTTGAATTAGCAATCACGATTTTAGCCGTTGGGGAATTGCTATTGTTTGCCGGAATAACTATTCCTTATTTTAATTTAAAAAATTTGCAACACAACGCCTTTCCGCATGGATGGTATGGAGTGTTTGCTTCCATTCCTTTTGCAATATGGTTTTTCCTGGCCATTGAAGGCGTCGCCAATGTAGCGGAAGAAGCTATTCATCCGCAACGTACCATCTTGTTTGGCTTTGGCTCCGCAATTCTTACACTGGTAATTTTGTGTGTGTTAACTTTTGGATGCTCTATAGGAGTGGCGGGGTGGGAAGCTATTGTTTACAGAGCGGATGGTACTACTTCTGACTCTCCATTGCCACTGGCTTTAGGGCATATCGTCGGGAGCAATAATTATTTGTATCACCTGCTTATTACAGTAGGCTTATTTGGATTGGTAGCTTCTTTTCATGGAATTATTTTAGCTGCAGGTAGATCTGTTTTTGAATTTGGAAGGGTAAAATTTGCTCCTCCATTCATTGGCAAAATTCATCCAAAGTTTCAAACGCCATCTAATGCATTGCTCGTTAATATGGCTATTGGGATTATTGCATTGCTTACAGGCAAAACATCGGAGATTATAACCATTTCTGTATTTGGTGCATTAACGTTGTATATCTTATCCATGGTATCACTACTGCAACTAAGAAAAAAAGAGCCTCTCCTGGTACGACCTTTTAAAGTACCATGGTACCCGTTGTTTCCCGGTGCAGCGTTGGGGATTGCTATTTTTTCATTTGTAGCCATGACCATTTTTAATTTGAAACTGGCAATTATCTATTTTTTACTGATGGGTATTTGTTACATCGCCTTTAAAGTATTTAAAAAATAAAATCACATAATTATTTATAAATTTTGTGATCAAAAGAATTATATGACTAACGAAGAAATTCTTGATTATGTAAAAAATCATCCTTCAGGGAAAGTAAAAATTGCGTTAACTGATATCGATGGCGTATTGCGTGGCAAATATATTTCAGCAGAAAAATTCCTTTCTGTAGTAGAGAGCAATACGAATTTCTGCGATGTGATTTTTGGATGGGATGCAGGAGACGTTGCTTATGACAATGTTGAATTTACTGGTTGGCATACAGGTTATCCTGATGCACCTGCAAAAATAGATTTGTCAACCTTCCGGAAAATTCCCTGGGAAAATGATGTTCCTTTTTTCATTGGTGAAATGACGAATGCAGATGGGGGGCCGTCTTTTGTGTGCCCGAGGCAGTTATTAAAAAAAGTTTTAAATGACGCAATGGGAGATGGGTACCGGCCTTATTTTTCGCAGGAATTTGAATGGTACAATTTCGCCGAGACTCCGCAAACCGTTAGAGATAAGCAATTTAAAAATCTTACCCCGCTCACACCGGGAATGTTTGGATATTCAGTTCTTCGCAGCACCTTAAAGAACCCTTATTTTACTGACCTTTTTGATTTACTTAAAAAATTCAATATTCCGTTGGAAGGCCTGCACACAGAAACCGGACCGGGTACTTATGAAGCAGCTATTACTTATTCTGAAATTGTTGAGGCCGCAGACAGGGCTGTATTATTTAAAACGGCAGTAAAGGAAATAGCCTATAAAAACGGTATTATGGCTACGTTCATGGCGAAGATTAATGAAAACCTTCCGGGGTGTGGCGGACATGTGCATCAAAGCCTCTGGGACGAAAAAGGGAAAAAGAATCTTTTTTATAATGAAAAAGATATCATGAAAATGAGTGGATTAATGAAAAATTACATCGCGGGACAGTTATATTGCCTGTCGCATATTTTGCCCATGTTTGCTCCTGGTATTAATAGTTATAAACGCCTGGTTGAAGGAGCCTGGGCACCAACTACCCTTACCTGGGGAATTGATAACAGGACGGTAGCTTTGCGTGTTTTATCCGGCAACGCCAAATCCTGCAGGCTGGAGACAAGAGTGATTGGCTCAGACGTTAATCCTTACCTGGCCATGGCGGCTTCACTGGCTTCAGGTTTATATGGCATTAAAAATAATTTAAGATTAAAACAACCCGCCACCCGCGGAAATGGGTATAAAGATTATTCAAATGGGACGCTGCCCAAAACCCTTGATGAAGCAACCCGGCTGATGAAGCAGTCAAAAGTGGCGAAAGAAATATTAGGAGAAAAGTTTGTTGAGCACTTCATCCAGACCCGTGAATGGGAATGGCGGCAGCATCTAAAAGCAGTTACGGATTGGGAATATAAAAGATATTTTGAAATCATATAAATAAAAATGTCAAATTACAAGAAACAAATAGCAAAAAAGAAAAGGCCAAAATCACAAATCACAAGAAACAAGTAATAAAAAAAATAAGAAAGCCGAACAGGAAAGTATAAGGACTTATTTGCGACAGGAAGCTAAGGAATTCATACTCATATTTACAACTATTCTAAAGAAGCGGGAATAGTCATTAAATGAGAATCTCAAATTTTGGGGATATCTGGAATTCTATTTTTTAGTTTATTGGTTCTTGTTTCTTTGGATTTGGAACTTTTTAATTTATTTGGTTCTTGTTTTTTGATATTTGGAATTTTATTTCACTTCTCAACAAATGAATAACGCCAAAAAGAATGTTCAATCAAATTTATCAATATAACTTTCCAACTACCATTCGCTTTGGAGCAGGTGTTAGCAAAGAGCTGGGAGATTATTTATTAAAAAATAAGTTGTCAAAACCATTGATAGTTACGGATCCAACGGTAGCTCAGCTGGATTTTTTCAAAGAAATTGTTACAGATCTGAAAAAGAAAAATATTTCAACAGAAATATTTAAGGATATACATAAGAACCCAGTAAAATCGGATGTATATAAAGGAACGGATGTGTATGATGCAACATCCCGGGACGCTGTGATAGGAATTGGGGGTGGTGCCGCTTTGGATGTCGCCAGGGCGATTGTATTACGGGTGAACCATCGTGAAGATCTTTTTAAATATGACGACCTTATTGGCGGAGAAGTATTTGTAACCAATGATGTTCCTCATTTTATTACAGTGCCCACTACTGCCGGTACTGGAAGCGAGGTTGGCAGAAGTGCAGTCATCTCGGATGATGAAACACATCAGAAGAAAATTCTTTTTTCCCCCAAGCTCCTGGCTAGAATTGTTTATGCTGACCCATTATTAACGATGGAATTACCATCTTTTATCACCGCCGCTACGGGTATGGATGCATTAACGCATAATATGGAAGCATACCTTGCCAAAATGTCCCATCCTTTATGCGAAGGCATAGCATTGGAAGGCATTTCAATAATTAACGAGTCGCTGGACAAAGCGGTAAACAAACCTGATCTGGAATCGAGAAGTAAGATGCTGATCGCTTCCCTGATGGGAGCTGTGGCTTTCCAAAAGGGATTGGGGGTAGTGCATTCCCTGGCACATCCGCTTTCATCATTGCTCGATACGCATCACGGTTTGGCCAATGCTGTAAATATTCCATACGGCATGCAATTCAATATTGAAGGCTTTGAATATAAATTTAAACGAATCGCCAGAGCACTGGAATTAAAACAGGAAAACGGGGAAGCAGTTGTAAAGTATTTATTCGGGCTAAATTCAAAAATAAATATCCCGCACAGGCTGGCTGATATTGGTGTGAAGCGTGAACATATAGAAACGTTAGCTGACCTCGCGATAGCCGATTTTGCTCACCCCAATAATCCTAAGGCTGTTACCAGGGAGGATTTTAAACAATTATATTTAAGAGCATTGTAAAAAACCGGCAATGTATAACAGGTGAATTAAAAGATTTTTTAATGAAAAATATTGTCATTGGCATTACTGATTGTGCTAAGTATTTCCATTACGAAAGCTGGATCCGGGAACAACCGGATGTGGAAATCATCAAACTAAGTTACCATGAAAATAATCCTGGTGATGTTGAAAGGTGCGATGGAATTATGCTAACCGGGGGAAATGACATAAACCCACGATTATACAACCAGCCTGAATACCTTGTCTATTGCCACCAGAAAGACATAGATGAAAGGCGGGATGAATTTGAATGGAAAGTGCTTCAGCACACCGAAGAAAGACAACTACCCATATTAGGCATTTGCAGGGGACTACAATTTGTAAATGTATTTTTTGGTGGTACATTGGTTCCCGATATTCCCGCATTTGGGAAATTTAATCATTCTAAATTCGAAGAAGGTAAAGACAGGGATCACCTAATTGAAATAGATACCAATTCATTATTATATAAAATTGCAGGACAGGAAAAAGGGGAAATAAATAGTGCGCATCATCAAAGTGTAGATATGCCAGGCTATGGCCTGGTAGCAAATGCAATGTCGCCGGATGGAGTTATTGAGGGCATGGAAAGAATAGAAGCAAAAGGCAAATCATTCCTGCTGTTAGTTCAGTGGCATCCCGAAAGGATGACAAACCAGGGAAGTATATTTTCACAAAACATCAGGCGAAGCTTTTTGGATGCTGTTCGAAATAATGTTTAATAACAAATTATGCAAATCATTAACCCGGCAACTGAAGAGATTATCGGAGAAATTGAAGAAGACACCAAAGAAAGTATAGTAAAAAAATTTCAATCATTACAATCGGCTCAACCCGCCTGGGAATGTGTTTCGCTTTCAGAAAGAATAGAAATCGTTAAGCAGTTTTCCGGTATGCTGGAAAAAAATATTGAGGAACTTGCCCTGGTCCTCACAAATGAAGTTGGAAAACCTTTACAGCAATCCCGCAATGAAATTAATGGCGCTATAACACGGATCAAATGGCTTACAGGAAACGCCGGGAAATATTTATCAGATGAAACGATGACTTTAGATAAAGCATTAGAAGAAAAAATTTCTTATGAGTCTCTCGGTATAATTTGCAATATCTCGGCATGGAATTATCCCTACCTGGTAGGTGTGAATGTATTTGTACCTGCCCTGCTGGCTGGTAATGCTGTTATGTATAAGCCTTCTGAATACGCAACACTCACAGGATTAGAAATTGAAAAATTACTAAAACAGGCGGGTATTCCAGAAAATATTTTTCATGTTGCGGCCGGGGCAAAAGATGTGGGCGAATTATTGCTGGACCTTCCTTTTGACGGATATTTTTTTACCGGCTCTTATAAAACCGGTAAGTATATTTATGAAAAAGTAGCTCCTAAAATGGTGCCATGTCAATGCGAACTGGGCGGGAAAGATCCATTGTATGTTGCCGATGATATCGCTGATATTAAGGCAACGGCGGCCAGTACTGCAGAAGGGGCTTTTTATAATAACGGGCAAAGTTGCTGCGCCGTTGAAAGAATCTATGTGCACGAAAAAATTTACGATAAATATGTCGGTGAATTTGTCCGTGAAGTGGAGTCATGGAAAAAAGGATCACCAATAGAGGCAGGGATTTTTTTTGGTCCTTTAACAAGAAAAGCGCAGCTCAGTATACTCGAACAACAGGTAAATGATGCATTGCAAAAAGGGGCAATAATCCTAACAGGAGGAAAGCGTATTAACGGGAAAGGTTATTTTTTTGAACCAACCGTACTTGCCAATGTCAATCATGATATGCTGGCGATGAAAGAAGAGTCTTTCGGTCCGGTCATTGGTATTATGAAGGTAAAAAACGATGAAGAGGCAATCCGGTTAATGCAGGATACGGAATATGGATTAACCGCTGCTGTTTATAGCGTTGATAGAATGAGAGCAGAAAGAATCTTGCGGCGAATAAATACAGGAAGTGGATATTGGAATTGCTGCGATAGGGTAAGCGCGGCTCTTCCATGGAGCGGAAGACAACATTCTGGATTTGGAGTTACCCTCTCACATGCCGGGTTACGTGCCTTCGTAAAAACTAAAGCATGGCATTTGAGGAATTAAGACAGCATTTTTAAGAGTTCATAAATCATTTGGGTGTTTTTAATATCAAATACAAAAGGATACTTTAAAATTTTTCTTTCGGGCTGGTTCCTCCGCCAACTGAAAGTCGTTCAGTATTGTTTTAATATAATATTTGTTATTTTTTTGATTGTATTCTTTAGTATTAAATCATCCGGGCAGTCAACATATAAAAGTAATGATACATTAAATCCAACGGCAGAAGAAAACCTCGGCCTTAAGATCTTTAAAGCTTTTCAAAAAGGGGATGATTCGTTGTGGGTATTACTGTATCCCACGAATGCTGAATACAGGGAATTAACCCGGCTCATGACTAATGCGAAAATTATTAAGTTACCAGAGTCAGCAATAGATGAAATGCTTACAAGGCACGACAATGAAGCCATACCGGAGTATAAAAAAATTTTTCATATTTTTCTAAGGCAGGCTGATAGCCTGGGAATTAACTGGAATGACGCGGTCTACGGAAAGCTTGATTTTAATAGTCTCTACCCTGAAGATTTTGGCAGGAAATATATGAATGGCGATATTTGGTTTTCCTGTAAAAATTCACACTTTATAATAGAAGGTATTGAAGCGGTTGAAGTTTCCTTTGGTTTTAAGCTTCAGTCAATAAAAGACATCAGGCAGGTTGATGCCGGAAAATAAAAATATTATCTTATAATTTTTCCAGCCTGAAATAACCCAGGTTTACCTCGTCCTCTGTAGAAATATCGGTCGGTGAGAGCACGATTTTGTATTTTTCTTTTATGTGCGCCGGTAGAATATCCTCAATCTCAAAAATATCATCCACGTCTACGCCGTATTTGTCATCAATATGGGAAGCAGCTCCTTTAAATCCGGTATGCTTATAAAATGCCGTTGCTTTTGCTTGTTGTATGGCTACTGATTTATTTTCGCAGGCCACCAGCATTTTATAATGATACTCTTCAAATTCATTTTGTTTATAGCCGCCAAGATTCAGGAAAAAGAGTTTATTTTTTTTACCGGCCTCAATTGGAGACAGCTGTTGCCTGTCAAAAACATTTACAACATGCTGATCAACAAAGTTAACCTGTCTCCACGCATCAATATGAATATTTCCTTTGGCTTCTGGCCAGGCTTGAATTATTTCAGGCACAAGCTCTTTAAGTGTTTCAGCAATGCCAAAAAAAATGTCGTGCTGCTCGGTATTCCTGCCTTCAGGGGTGGATCCTAATAACAACATGAATAGGTTCATTTCAAATATTTGCTGTAAAAATAGTTGGATTCTTATAAGTTCGTGTTAAATGCCGGCAGCATCTTTAATCATCCTGTAACTTTATCTTTGCACATGCCTACAAACATTCTTCTTATTAAGAATATGGTCTGCCGCCGTTGCGTATTGGCGGTTGAGGATATCTTGCATGATGTAGAAATTCCTTTTACCAAAGTTCTTTTTGGTGAGATACATTTAAGCAACCAATTGTCTGAAAGACAAAAAGAATTACTGAAAGGAAAGCTTGCGTTCATTGGTTTTGAGCTTATCGACAATCACCTGAGCGGCCTCGTCGAAAAGATAAAAGCATATGTAATTAAAAGGGCGCGAAATGACGTAGATGACAAAGAAAATAAGATTACGCTCTCCAATTATCTTTCTGGTAAGCTACATCATGAATATACTTACCTGAGTAGTTTGTTTTCGTCAGTGGAAGGAAGAACCATTGAAAATTTCTTCATTGAACAACGGATAGAAAAGGCGAAGGAGCTTCTTATATACGGGCAAATGACATTGTCTGAAATTGCTTACCAGCTTGACTACAGCAGCGTAGCACATCTCTCGGCCCAGTTTAAAAAAATTACCGGCCTTACCCCGTCCTATTTTAAAGAAGTAGGTGCTACAATGCGTAAACCGCTCGATTCTATCTAATCACAAAATTGTATAAACCTTACCCAAAGTTGTATAACAACCGGGAATGGTTATGTGCCTATTTTTGTGTTATCAAATTAAAATATATAATTATGACAACTTTAAAGAGTCAAAGTGCTCCAATCGAAAACGAAAAGACTTGCGGAAATCCCAATTGCACTTGTATAGTTTGCACCTGCGAAAATTGCACCTGTGGCACCCCGCCGAAGGACGCGAATTGTTCCTGCTAAATACTATGAGCCGCTCTCTTACGAGCGGCTTTATTAATGACCGGAATAACAGAGAAATCATTTTATACCACCTAGGGGCATATCATAAATTTGCCCGGTTTAACTGAATTCATGGAACAAAATCTTGCTATACTGATTGCTGATCTCTCGGGTTACACTGCTCTCACTGAAACCCACGGACCTGCCATTGCAGCCGATATGATCGAGCAGTTTATGGCTATTGTAGAAAATTCGCTTGCGGGCGATAGTAAGCTTCATCAACGCGTAGGAGATGAGGTAATGATCGTTTCAGCTTCGGCCGATCAACTGGTAAAGACTGCTACAACGCTCATTCATAATTGTTCAAAAGAACATTATTTTTTGCAGCTTCACGGCGGGTTGCATTACGGAAAAGTTTTAAACCGCAATGATCATTATTTTGGTTCCCCTGTTAACCTTACCTCGCGTATTGCCAATAAAGCAAACAAAGGAACCTTTTGGTGTTCAGCCGAATTTGTGAATAAGTTATCAGATATATCTGCATACACCTTTTCTTCAAAAGGGAATCATAGTTTCAAAAATTTAAGTGAAGAAACAGGCATATTTGAATTAATGATAGAAAATGTAAATTCATTTCATATTGATCCTGTGTGCAGAATGCTGATACATAAAAGGGAAAGGGCAATTCGTCACCCATATGAGCAGAATGTTTTCTTTTGCTCTCCTGCGTGCCTTGGCATATACTCCGGTATCAAAGTTGTCCACGGAATCGCTTAACACTGAGCGCACTTTTCTATTTTCATATAAATTCACTCCCTGTCAATTATTGTCCGGGATCAATGACGGGCCGTCTGAAAGTGCCGGCTGGTTAAATAATTAAACAAATGCGAAGGCAAGTTGTAATGATGGCCCTACAGGACGTTTTACCGGCACATTGTTGCTGGTTGAATTATGGATATGATACACAGCTGTTTCTTCATACCGCGACGCTATGATCATTTTTACACTCCCATTATGTTCATTAAATAATTGCTGCACCAGGTCAGGACAAT